>Ga0182027_10001788_pt1 | contig 35315 bp, 31 predicted proteins | sample 712E1DmetaG_FD_121300 | JGI IMG/M metagenome (GOLD analysis project Ga0182027, IMG submission 121300) | Permafrost microbial communities from Stordalen Mire, Sweden - 712E1D metaG (Illumina Assembly) | ecosystem: Environmental > Terrestrial > Soil > Wetlands > Permafrost | place: Sweden...
CCGCCATGCAAAAGGCCCGGGCTACGCGCCCGGGCTTTTTGCATAACGTTTGGCCACCGATATGATATAATCCAGTCATATGGCCCAACCAGAAGAGGAAAACGAGGAAATTGAGGGTGAAGTTCAGGAACCCGAAGCCCGGTCTGGCTACGAGACGCCCTATGAGGGCAACATCCTGGCCAGCTGGATGGTGGACGAATACTTGCGACACGAGCGCGGTCCGTTCTGGTACGGCGCCGCTTGCACCGCCGGGCTGGGCTTGCTCATCTGGGCCGTCGTCACCCAGAACTTCCTGTTCGCCGTCATGATAATCATGTTCGGCGTCCTGATCGGCCTCTCGGCGCTCCGGCCGCCGCGGCGGGTGCCGGTCGTCCTGACCGACCTCGGCATCGGCGTCGGCGGGCGCTTCTGGGGCTGGCGCGAGCTCAAGAACTTCTGGCTCATCTACGAGCCGCCCGAGGTCAAGACGCTCTACATCGGCTTCCGCCATTCGATCGTGCCGCACCTGACCCTGCCGCTCGAGGACGAGAACCCCATGCCGATTCGCGAAGGCCTCCTGCGTTTCCTGCCGGAGGACCTGACGAAAGACGAGGAGCCGCTCTCCGACTGGTTCTCCCGGCTCATCAAGCTATAAAATTATCACTCCTCCAGCCTCCCCTCCCGTAAAGAATCAACTCACCTGCGCCCTCCCCTGAAAGGGGAGGAGGACTGCCACCAGGCAGGCCAGGAGGGGTGATCAGGGGAGGTTTCGTTATATGACAAAAGCCGACGATTGGTCGGCTTTTCTCTGGTGCGCCCGAGACGATTCGAACGTCTGGCCTCGACCTTCGCAGGGTCGCGCTCTATCCAGCTGAGCTACGGGCGCGCAATGAACACGACGTACTTTAGCCCAATTGCCCAGCATTGTCAATGACTGATGGGCGGATAAAAAACGAGGCCGTCCGTAGACGGCCCCAGTGGGTCAGATCAAGGTGCTAGGCGGGGACGGCGACGTAGTCGTTGGGCCCCACCATGTTGATGACGCGTTCGGTGTCCCAGTCCCAGCCATGACCATTCCAGCGCATGCACTGGACACAGTGTCCCCAGGGTTTGAAATCGGACTCGGTTTCGGGGAAGTAGATGGTCTTGCCATGCCATTCCTTTGGAACCCCCTGGGGGTTAGCTCGGACATGTTCGTACAGACCTTCTCGTTGGCCTAAAATTGCTACGGCCTTCAGCATTGCGCCCAGCGTGGTGGTTCCACCGTCCGCCTGCGCTTTGGTTTGGACGAGATTGATGTTGCGACTTTCCTCGCCGAGAGGCTTCAGCCCGAGAATGCGACGGAAGTCGTTGCGATTGACGCCTGCCAAGTTGCCGTCGCGCAGGTCGGCGAACAGTCCCGAGGACAGCATCGCCTGAACTTGTTCGAGCGGCGTGTCGTCTAGGATGGCGAGGATCTTGGCGGCTTGGTCCAGGGTTGCCTTTTTCATGGGCAAGTCCTTTCTCCGTCGTTCCGGCGTCGCCTTGGGCCACAACATTGTGGCTTTTTGGTTGGCCTAGTTTAAAAGAACGACGTAACGCTCAGCGAGCGTTGGCCAAAACTTAGCTTTTTTAGCCGATTTCGTCAAGGGTTCGCCCTGTTCGCCCCAAAACCCGCCAAAAGCTTTGCATTTAGGCGGGCCCGCCACACAATCCCGCCAAATGGCGGGTTTGGGCGGGTGGTATAATCCAAGAGCTATGGCTGCCCTGGATTTGCAGATCTCCGCTCTCGGTCGGATTGGCGCTCGCTGTGCCAAGTCTTTGGCGCGCCTGGATTTGCGGACGGTGGGCGACCTCCTCTGGCACCTGCCGTTCCGCTATGAGGACTTGAGCCATGTCGTGACGCTCGACCGTCCGTCCGCGGTGCCGGTCACGGTCAAAGTCCGCATTGATCTCATCCGCAACCGCCGCTCGGCCCGCAGCCACATGACGCTGACCGAGGCGACCGTCTCGGACGAGCGGGGGAGCGCCAAGGTCGTCTGGTTCCGCCAGCCGTTCATCGCCAAGATCCTCCAGCCTGGCGACCGCGTCTTCCTGACCGGCAAGCTCGAGAATCGCGCCTGGGGTTTGGAGATGGTCAATCCCGGTTATGAGAGGGAATCGAAAGATCCGGTCCACGCCGCGCGTCTCGTGCCAATTTATCCTTCGACCGCTGGCGTCACGCCCAAGCAGCTCCGCGCTTTGTTGCATTTGTCACTGCCCGCCGTGAGCACGGTGCCGGACCCGTACGACGAGAGTTTCTTGAAGACCCATCACTTGCTGGCCCTGCCGACGGCCCTGCACGCGATTCATTTTCCCGACTCCTACGCCGCCGCCAAGGAAGCCGACCGGCGGTTCCGTTTCGACGAGCTCCTGACTTTTCAGCTCAAGGGTGCCCTGACACGTCGCGCCTTGGCCGAGCGCCCGGCCGTCGTCGTGCCGTACGCCGGTGAGGCCATCAAGGATTTCGTGAAGCGCCTGCCATTCCAGCTGACCGACGACCAGAAGAAGGCCGCCTGGGCCATCATCGAGGACATGGGCGAAGGCGCGCCGATGCATCGTTTGATTGAGGGTGACGTCGGCTCGGGCAAGACGGTCGTCGCGGCCATCGCCATGTACAACGCGGCTTTGGGCGGCTTCCGGAGCCTCATCATGGCGCCGACGGAGATCTTGGCGGAACAGCATTACGCCACGATTTCCAAGCTTTTTAAGGGCACCGGCTTCAAAGTCGCCCTGCGCACGGCCAGCCACAAGACCAAGCTCGACAAGGCCGACGTCGTCGTCGGCACCCACGCTCTGCTCACGGCTGATCCTTCGCTCGCTGACGCGGCTTTGATCGTCGTGGACGAACAGCACCGCTTCGGCGTCTCCCAGCGCCGTGATTTGCTGGCGCGTTTTGGAAAAGGAGAAGCCGTGCCACACTTCCTCTCGATGACCGCGACGCCCATCCCGCGCTCCTTGGCCCTGGCGCTTTATGGAGACCTGAAGTTCACGGCCATCCGCCAGATGCCCGTCGGTCGTCGTCCCGTCACCACCGAACTCGTGATTGACGGTGACCGCGCCAACATGATCGCCGCCGCCCGCGCGGAACTGGCCAAGGGTCACGGCGTCTTCGTCATCTGCCCGCTCATCGAGGCCAGCGAAACCACCGAATCAAAGTCGGTCGAGGCGGAGTCCGAGCGGCTTAAGACGGAATTCCCAGACACGGAAATAGTCGCGCTCCACGGCAAGATGAAATCCGAAGCCAAGCGCCGGGCGATGGAGAAGTTTCAGGACGGCTCGGCCGGAATTCTGGTCTCGACCACGGTCGTCGAAGTCGGCGTGGACGTGCCGCGCGCCACGGTGATGATCATCGAAGGGTCCGAGCGTTTTGGCTTGGCCCAACTGCACCAGCTCCGCGGCCGCGTCGGTCGGAGCGAGCGTCCCTCGCGTTGTTTCCTGGTCGCCGAAGACGCTTCGCCGTCGGCGTTGGAAAGGCTTGAGGCCTTCATCAAGGCTAAGGATTGCTTCGAAATCGCCGAGGCAGACCTGAAGCTCCGCGGTCAGGGCGACATCTTCGGCGAGGACCAGTCTGGCTTCGGCGAACTCAAGCGCTTCAATCCATCTGACGTCGAACTCATCGAAGAAACCCGCCAAGCCGCCGAGGAAATTATCGAAAAAGACCCTGATTTGACTGACCATCAGCAACTCAAAGCCAAAGTCCGTCCCGAAGCCGAGAAGGTTCACCTAGAATGAAAAACCGCCTCGGGTGAGGCGGTTTTTTTGTCGGTCAGCACCTAGGGAAATCGTTAAAAACAATCTCCGCTGTATTTAAGGCCGTCAACTGTGTTATCAGGCAAACCGCAGTTGTGCGTGTCACTATAAAAAGCGGCACAGATTCCAGAAGGAGAACCCTTCGCCCCAAGACAAGCACCTTCACATTCCGAAGAACTGTGGCAGGCCTTTCCGGCGTCCTTATAGTGGTATTCGCATGGTGAGGCCACATACCCGCAATGCATGAGTGGTCCGTATGCAAGCTGGCCACCTGTGCTAAGACAATTAGCATTATACTCATCCCGAGCCTTTTGTTCCGCCAGACATTCTGGGTCTGGGCTTGCCTGATAATTATCGCTGTCTCTGATTGTAAGATTGGCGATGGCGGCGTTGTCGTATAAGAATACGGCACAAAACATGGCTGCTAGTGCCGTGATGATTATAGCCAATAGGATGAGCAGGATCTTTTTGCGAGTCATAAAGCCACAAAAGGTATTCTAGAACCTAGTTACATTGTGGCACAGAAGGTCAACCTTGGGTACTTTAAACGCAAAACCTCCCCGTGAAGGGAGGTTTTACTTTTGGCTTCTACCCCCGGAGGGATATCAACCGCACCTGTCAGGCTTAATAATAGCCGTTTCACCCCATGCTTGTCAAAGGGTGGTGGACCGGAGGGGTGTTGAAGTCCCCAGCCCAAAGGCCCAATGGGCCATTGTGGCTGGCCCGCCAAAATGCAAGGCTTTTGGCGGGTAGCAGAAGCGGTGTTAATCACGCAAGGGGTGGGTGGGGCCGCTCGGGCGGGCGGCGTCGGGGAGCATCCGGAAACGGGCACGGAGGTAATCCAAGTACAATAAGGCCCGTTGAGGCGCACTGCGGTCCGCCAAGCTGGCGGACCAGACAGGGTCCCCGAGGTCGTCGCCCGGGCGGCCCCCCAAGAACCTAATTCGGAGAGCTTGTTCTTGACCAAATGGCTTGGATTAGATTATATTCTTGTCATCGGTCTTTTGAGGCGAACCAACACTCTCGCATGGTGCGGGAGTAAGGTAAGCCGTTCAGAAAGGAACAGCAGATGAGAAAGCTACCCCGCGCATTCGTGGCGTTCCTGGTCTCGTTCGTCGTCATCATCGTGGCGGCCAGCGCGCTGCAATTGACCGGCCATCCGAAAGCCGCCTGGGACGTGAGCTATCCCGGCTCCTTCCTCATGATGATGGCGTGCCTCGGCTACGTCGTCTTCGCCCATTCGCGCCAGCGCTGGCCCGGCCTCAACTGGTTCCAGCGGCTCGGCTATCTCATCACCTTCAGTTCACCGCCAGCCCAGGCCCAACCGGTCGTCGCACTCACTTCGTCATCGGGACGCGACCCGAAGTATTGGAACTGATCCCCGGCAACCATCACAGCGCAAAACCAGCCTCTCGGCTGGCTTTTTCTTATCTTGGCTGGTTTGGGGTTACAGGCTCTGCAGTTTCTCCTCCGCTTCGGCGATTTTGATCTTCGGGAAACGGCTGTCCAGCCGGGCTTCGGTCTTGGCCACCAGCTCCGGGGGCAAGTTTTTCATGAATTTTTCCCAGTCGCCCTGGCTCTGGGCCAGCAATCCTTTGATTTGCGCCAGCTCGTCCGGCTGGAAAAATTCCAAGAGCTGGCGGTCCGTTTCCTCGTCGCCCAGGCCGACGAGCGTTTTTTGCAGCAAGTCCTTAAATTGGTTTTTCATCAGCGTTCTGGCCGGGTCTTCCACTAGCAGATTTTTGTCCTGGTCCAAAAGGTTGCCTTCGCCATAGTTATAGGCGCGGAACATGGTCCACAAGCCCTCCGTCATGCTGCCGCCCTCGACCCGAGGCTGCTCGATTCGCGCCAGGGTCGTCGTGCGCATGTTCTCGTTCCAGCGGATGTGCCCCTGGTCGGCCACGTCTTGGGCCAGCCCCCAGTCCTCGCCGGAGGTCTTCGGTTTCATGCCGCCGATCTTCGCGTACATGCCGGCGGTGAGCGTCGGTAGGCCCGCCAGTTGATCGGTGCTTTCTCCGGCGCCAGCCCGGCGGTCATTTTCAATCCGGCGGAGCCTCATGTTGTATTCGAATTTTTGCCCCTGGAGTTCCAGGATCTCGGCCAACTCGGCCGGAGTCAGCACGTGAAGACCGCGTTCGTCCTCGACCTTATTGTCCAACTGGCCGACTTTGGCCACGCCCCTCACGCCATCGACGCTGTCCGCGCTGAAGCCGTCCAGCACCCCCTTGACCCAGCGTTCGTCGAAAACAGTGTCGGTGCCGTAGTAGCCGATGATGCCGGGGCTTTCTTGCTGGCGCTTCAGGGCGAGGTCCATGCCGAGCTTGCTCGCGACGCCCACGCCTGCGACTTCCTTGGGGAAGGCCTGCTCCACGACCATGACTCTCAACTTCGACGTGGCCGCGAACTCCCGGGCGATTTCGGTCGTCCGGTCCTCGTGGTCGCCGATCTTGCGGCCGGTCTCGTCGTAATCGTTGAGGCGGGGCTTCTGGCCTTCGGGGTAGTTGTTGACGAGGATGACCTCAAAATCCTCGGGGCTCACGTCCGTTTGGCGCGCCAAGGATTCTAGGGTTTGCCGAACGACCCGCTCCTCCCGGTAAGCCGGCAAGACCAGGGTGAACCTGCACTTGGGGCTGGTCGGCGTTTCTTGCAGCTGATCAAAATGTCGGTCGAGCAGCTCCTCATATTTCGGCCGAAAATTTTCGGGCAGGCTTTGAAGTAACCCCGTCTCAAGATAGCCGCCAATTTCTTCGGCGCAGCGCTCGGTGTTCTCCTTGAAGTTTCGGAGTGGCTCTTGCTCATTGGGCCGCTTCAACTGCTCGCCGGTCTTCCTGGCGTTTTCCCGCGGCTGGTTGGGGGTTCTTTCGGCCATAGAAATGGTGATTGTCACTCAAATCATGGCACATTTTAGCCAAAAAGTCAAGGGGTTTGCCCCCTTAGATTTTCTCCAGCAACGCGCGAATCGCCACCGTGGTGTCGTTTGGGCTGTCCGTGGCGATTGGCCGGCCGCCGAGGACCTGGAAGACTTCGCGTGTCTTGGCGGAATCGTCGATCAGATGAGTTTCGTTCACCGGCGCTTGGTGTCGGGCGCAGGCTTCGAGGAAAGTCTTGCCACTCTCATCGTTCTTCAGCCGACCGACATCGGAGGAGACGACGAAGTTTTTGAAAATCCCTAGTTTTGCCAAGTGCGGGACGGTCCAGCGGGCGAAGCAGTCCATGTTGTCGGTGACGAGCGTCACGGTCACACGCTCGGAGAGCTTCTTCAGCGCTTCGATGACGTCGGAATCCGGCAATAGATTCTCGCAACTTCGTTTCAGGGAACCCAAAAGGTCGGCTTCTTTTGAGGTGATGCTCTTAAATCGCTCGCAGATCTCCTCTGATGACAATTGGCCTCGCATCCAGTCGTTGACCAGGGCCGAGTTCGAGAAAAGGCTGTCTTGGAGCGCCGAGAGCGTGACGGAGTCGCATTGGTGCCAGAACGGCTTGAGCGAGAGCGTGCGGTACCAATCGACCAGGACTAGGGGACGAGCCATACGGCGTGGCAGTGTTTATCGGTTCAGAGGAACTTCTCGATGACCGACTTGAGACTTTTGTAGGTGGTGGGGGAGACGACTTCGGTGAAGCCCTGACGCTTGGCTTCGGCAATGCGCTTGTCGAGGTTCGGCACGGGGCGGAGTTCGCCGCCCAAGCCGACCTCGCCCACGGCCGCGACGTTGTTGGGCAGGGCGCGGTTACGCAGGGCCGAGGCCACGGCGAGGGCCACGGCGGCGTCGGCGGCCGGTTCTTTCACGCGGTAGCCGCCAGCGACGTTGATGTGGATGTCGTGGGCCCCAGTCGGGATGCCGAGCCGTTCGGTCATGAGCGCTAGGATAACTTGGAGACGATTCAAGTCGAAACCGGAAGCACGGCGTTGCGGGTAGCCGAAGGCGGTCTTGGTGGCGAGCGCCTGGATCTCGACCAGGATAGGTCGGGTGCCCTCCATGAGGCAGGTGACGGCCGAGCCGGGCACGCCCTGCGCGCGCTCGTGGAGAAAGTAGGCCGAGGGGTTCTTCACCTCCATGAGCCCGAGGCCCGTCATCTCGAAGACGCCGACCTCGTCGGTGGCTCCGAAGCGGTTCTTGGTGGTGCGGAGCAGACGGTAGTTGGAGGAGCGGTCGCCTTCGAAGGAGACCACGACATCGACCAGATGCTCGAGCATCTTGGGGCCGGCCACGTCGCCGTCCTTGTTGACCTGTCCGACGGCCAGGACCGAAGTGCCGGTGCGCTTGGCCAGTTCCATGAGCGCGGCCGTGACGCCCCGGACTTGCGAGACGGCGCCACCCGCGGCCTCGATCTCGCCGGAGATGGTTGTTTGGAGCGAGTCCACGATGGTCATGCGCGGCTTGGCCGCGCCGATGGTGGCGAGGATGGCTCCGAGATCGGTCTCCGCCAGGAACGAGAGGGTGGGGGACTTGAGGCCCAGCCGGCTGAAGCGCATGGCAATCTGGTCGGCCGATTCCTCGCCGGAGATGTAGAGCGCGTCCGGCAGGGCCGCCGCCACTTGGAGCAGGAGCGTGGACTTGCCGACGCCCGGCTCGCCCGAGATGAGGATGAGCGAGCCCGGCACGATGCCGCCGCCGAGCACGCGGTCGAGTTCGCCGATGCCAGTCGGTGCACGTTTGACGTTCTCACCTTTGACTTCCGAGAGCTTGATGGGTGAGCGGATTGGGCCAACTGGAGCGGCTTTGGCTGTGCTGACAGTTGGGGTTTCCTCCCGGACCGTGCCCCAGGCCCCGCAACTTAAACAACGCCCGGCCCACTTGGGAGCTTGAGCGTCGCATTTGGTACAGACGAAAACAGTCGAGTTCTTCATATAAATGGCAGAGTAAAGAGACAAGCCCTGCACCGTATGGTGCAGGGCAAGCCTAGCAGGAAGACGGGCGAACGTGTCAACCTCGTTCATCCGCAACTCGGCGGGAAGGGGCAATTGGGGGAGGTGCAGCGGCAGCCCGACGTGCCGCCGAACTCGTAGTGCCACTGTTCCTTGGCATAACGACGGAAGCCGGCTTGGGTCATGATGTCGTCTAGTGCCTTGGAGCCGTCCTTCCACTTGGGATCAGTCTGGTCATTGTAGCTCATGGAAGTCAGGGCCGTGCCGCTCTTGAGCAGTTGGATGTCGACGGCGATGCCCACGCCGTGATTCGACCCGCCCGGCCAGGCCACGGACACGCCGACCTGACCCAATAATTTCGTCTGCTGGTCGCCCGAAGCGGCATCACCCGCCGCGATCTTGTCGCAGACCAGCTGGATTTGCTTGTCTAGAGGCCGATAGCCGCTGTAGAGCTTGAGGCTGTAATTGGGATCCTTGCCGACGGCGATCGTGCCAGCCTGCTGGAGCGCGGCGGCGGTGGGCGGCGTGACCGAGACGCCCTTGGGGTTTTCCAGCCCTTGGGAGGGGGTGACTAGGATTACGTCCTTGGGGGTGACCATGTCCGAGGTCGCCGTCGGCCAGTCGGACTTGCTCTTGGCACAGAGAGTCCGGCAGTCGTCGACCGTGTGGCAGGCGTAATGGTCGGGGATGACGTTGCCGTTGGCGGCATCCACGTCTTCAGACACCGATTGTTCGGCAGTGTAGACCTCCGGCGTGATCGAGATGATCTTAAATGATTTGAAATTCACCAGGTCGGGATTGATGACGTAGAGCAAGAGGTAGGAGCTGAAGGCCAGGACCATGCCGGCCAGGGCATTGTAAATGCGCTTCTTGCCCTCGTCCACCTTGCTCTTGTCGCCGCCTGCCGTGAGGTAAGTGAAGCCGCCCACCATGATGGCGACGCCGGCGACGACGCCGATGATGGCCAAGAGGAAGCGGTAGATGCCGGCGATGTACGTCGAGATGGCGTCGCCCCCGGTCTTCTGCATCTCGGCCGCGAGGTCGAGGCCGGGAATCGGCACTTGCAGGTTCGGCGCCACGGGCGTGGGCGAGGCCGCGGACGCCAAGAGCGGCACGGCCGCGAGGAGCAGGGTGACCGCGATCGCTCCGGCGCTAATGGCTAATTTCCGCTTCAAACTGGTCATAGGAGAGGGCGCCGGACTGGCGCTTGCCGTTGATGAAGAAGTAGGGTTCGCCGTCGATCCCGAGCGCCGCCGCCTCGCTCACGGTGTGCTCGACGAAGGGCTGCATGTCGTTGTTCTCGAGACAGTTGTTGAAGGCCGTGGTGTCGAGTCCCAGATTTTGGGCGATTACCGACAGCTGGACGGACGTGGTCGCACTCGGGTCGGCGAAGAGCTGGTCGTGGAACTCCCAGAACTTGCCTTGGCTCTTGGCGCACTGGGCGGCTTCGGCCGCCACGTCCGAGCCGAGGACGTTGGGGTCGGGCAGGTCCTTCCAGACCAGGCGGACGTCGGAGTGGTTGGCTAGGAGCTTCTTCAGGTCAGTCTCGACCCCCTGGCAGTACTGGCAGGAATAGCTGGCGTATTCGATGATCGTGGTCTTGGGCGCGGCCGAACCGCGGCTGGGGTCGAGCCAAGTGACGAGCGGCACGTCTTGCTTGAGCGGGACTGGGGCTGGGGTGGCGCTGGGCCGGACACCTAGATTGTAAGCCGTCAGGCCCAAGAACGCCAAGATGACGGCGGCCGTGAGGGTCGCGAACCCGACGAGAATCCAGGCAGAAAGGCGCATATGCTTGTGATTATAGCGCGAATCCCGGGATTTGGGGGATTACTTCAGCCGCATCTCGCGCAATTGGCCGGACGCGGGGTCGGTGAACCAGAGCTTCGAGCCGTCAGCGGCCACGGTCAGGTCTTTCATCGCGCCGCCGGTGTCCGGCCGTCCGACGGTCGTGATGTTGCCGTTCTTCAGGTCGATGCGGACCAGGGAATCGGGCGTGCCCGTGGCGACGTCGCGCTGAAGACCCGCGCCTTCATCGAGGCTGTCGGGTACGGCGCAGTAGACGGTCGCGCTGTCGGCGAAGGTGCACAGGTCAGCCCAGGTCTTGACCCCGAGGTCAGTGCGGTTCGAGTCGATGTTCGCGCCCACGGCCCCGGAGAACCAGAGCTCTGGCAGGTAGTCGCTTGACTGGCTGGCGGCGCTGTAGATGACGTTAGCCCCGTCCGGCGACCACTTCGGGATGAAGCCGAAGCCGTTGACTGACAGCGGCTTGAAGTTCTCGTTGTTGCGGCCGACGACGAGCATGTCGCGCTGGTCGAAGCCGACGGCGTCGCCGGTGTCGGAGAAGGCGACGGACTGCCCGCCCGGCGCGAAGCTCACCGTCACCTTGTCGGCGTTGTCGCCGAGCGCCGAGACGACCTGGGCGTTGCTGCCGTCGGAGTCGAAGGTGATGAGCCAGCGGTTCGAGGGGTCGTCGCCCAGGGACTTGGCGGCGATCTCGTTGCCGTCCCCGCTGAAGGAGAATTCGGACCACTGTTTCGGGATGGTCACTTGCCTCGCCGCCGCGAAGTCGTAGATGACTTTGCTCTGGTCGGGGAACTCAAGGATGGCCTTGTCGCCCTTCGGCGACCAGTCGACCTGCGAGACGTTCGGGAAGGACTTGCTCGACAGCGACTGGAGAGTGCCGTCGGGGAGCTGATGATAGAACTTGCCGTCAGTCTGGTTGTAGAAATTGAGGTTGCCGTCCGTGGCGACCGTGGGCGCCAGGACGGGTGCTTCCGTCACGGTCGGCGTTTCCGTCACGCCACCGTTCGCTACGGGGGAGGCCTTAGTCACGGCAGACGGCAGGGCGCCACCTCCGGTCACGGGGGTCGTCGGGTGGCCGGTGCCGGCCGAAGGGAGCCCGCCGGTCACGGGGGTCGTGACTCCCGGGGTCGGCACGGTCGTGGCGGGTGCTGGCGCGAAGAAGAAGCGGTACAGCAGGTAGCCGACGCCGACGCTGAAGATGATGAAGGCGAGGATGAGGGCGATTTTCTTGAAGTTCATAGCGTGATGGGCGAGAATGGTCGCATCATAAGATGCTTTTGACCCAACTGACGGCGGCGCTGATTTCTATGAAGGGGATTAGGAGCGGCGAGAGCATGGTGACGAACCCCACGATGGCCGCCATGCCCAGCAGGATCGTCAGCGCCATCAGGGCGATTTTCTCCCAAAGGTACGGTTTGGGTAACTTGCTAAAGGTCTCGGGGGCGAGCCAGTGGAGGACGTAGATGATGTCGAGGACCAGTATGGTCAAGCCGAAGGTCTCGAGAGCCAGGCCCCAGAGCCACCAGCGCAACCGGCTCTGGGCTTGTTTCAGCACGGGGTCGACTTTTTGCTGTTGCGCTTGAGCTTGGGCCGACGCTTGGGCCAGGCTCGCCTGCTCGCTTTCTTCCTGCTCTTCCGCCTCCTCGGCCATGTCCTGCTCTTCCGCCTCCTGGGCCGCGGCCTGCTCGCGGAGCGCTTGGTTCCGCGCTTCGGCCAGGCGTGAGGCTTGGACTTCGGGGGAGTCGTTCGGCGAGGTCGCCAGGTTACCCTGGTCGAAACCGCCCTCGTCGTCTTCGCCTTGGCCGGCCGCTTCCGGCTGGGATTGGTTTACGGCCGTGAGGCGAGAATCGACGCCGTTAACCCCGCCGACCCGGCGCTCGGCTTTTCGTGCCCGCAAATCGGTACTCCACTGTTCTTGGCTCATGTTTTCTGTACGACCAGCGTATCATCTTTGGCCGTCAGGCGCACGATGGAGCCGGGTTTGAGCGCGCCTGCCAGCAGGGATTCGGCCACCAGGCCCTCGACCAGCTCCTGAATGGCCTTGCGGACGCCTCGGGCCCCTTGGAGAGGCTGGAAGCTCCGTTTGGCGAGTAGGGTCTCGGCCGGTTCCGTGAGTTCGAGCCGGACTTGGTGCTCGGACAGGAGCCGGGCATTGAGCTCGTCGAGATGCAAGTGGATGATCTTCCGCAGGGACTCGAGTCCGAGCGGCCGGAACAGCACCACCTTGTCGATTCGATTGATGAACTCCGGGCGGAAATGCTTCTCGAGCTCCTGCATGATGCCGGACTTGGCCTCGCGGTAGGCGGCCTCCAGCCGGTCCTCGTCCGAGGAGGCCAGGTCGAAGCCGACGCGCCCGCCGGCGGCGAGATGCTGGCTGCCGACGTTCGAGGTCATGATGATGATGGTGTTCTTGAAATTGATCTTCTTGCCGGTGGCGTCCGTGAGGTGCCCGTCCTCGAAGATCTGCAGGAAGACGTTGAGCACGTCGGGGTGGGCCTTCTCGAGCTCGTCGAAAAGGACGACCGAGTAGGGGCGGCGCTTGACCGCGTCGGTGAACTTGTTGGGCTCGCGGTAGCCGACGTAGCCGGCGGGGGAGCCGATCAGCTTCGAGAGGTTGAAGCCCTCGGCGTACTCCGACATGTCGACGCGGATGAAGGCCTCCTTGTCGTGGAAGACGGTCTCGGCCAGGACTTTGGCGAGCTCGGTCTTGCCGACGCCCGACGGCCCCAGGAACAGGAAAGTCGCGAGCGGGCGGTTGGGGTTCGAGAGGCCGAGGCGGGCGCGACGCACGAAATCGGCGACGGCCTTCACGGCCTCATCCTGGCCGACGACGCGCTCGCCTAGGATCTTTTCCAGGTTGGCCAGGCGCGTCTTGTCGCCCTCGACCAGCTCCTCGACCGGCACGCCGATGGATCGGGCCACGATGCGGGCCACGTCCTTGGCGCTGACTTCCGGCGCGACTTCCTGGCTGGCACTGCCTTCGAGATCTCGGAGTTCGCCCTCCAGCTTCTTCTCGCGCTTGCCGAGCTCGGTGGCCTTCTTGAAATCCTCGGCCCCGACGGCCGCGCGCTTGAGCTTCCGGGCTTCCGCCAGGCTCACCTTGACGACGGTCGTCCGGTCCGGGGCGTCCAGGCTCCGGCCGATCTTCCGCATGGCGGCGGCCTCGTCAATCAGGTCGATGGCCTTGTCCGGCAGGAAGCGGTCCTGGACATAGCGCACCGAGAGGTCGACGGCGGCCTTGACTGCCTCGTCCGTGATGCGGACGCCGTGGAACTTCTCGAACGAGTCGCGGAGGCCGGCGATGATTTTCTTGGCCTCGTCCGGCGTCGGCTCCGAGACCTGGACCGGCTGGAAGCGGCGGTCGAGCGCGCCGTCGGACTCGATGTGCTTCTTGTATTCCGCGAGCGTGGTGGCGCCGATGCAGCGCAGTTCGCCGCGGGCGAGCGCCGGCTTCAGGATGTTGGCGGCGTCGAGGCTGCCGTTCGCGGCGCCCGCGCCCATGATCATGTGAAGCTCGTCGATGAAGAGGATGATCTCCGGGTGCGCCTTGGCCTCGTCGATGATCTGCTTGAGGCGCGACTCGAACTCGCCGCGATAGACGGTGCCGGCGATGATGAGCCCGAGGTCCACCGAGATGAGACGCTTGCCCTGGAGCGCCGGGGGCACTTGCCCAGCCGCCATCTTCTTGCCCAGCCCCTCGACGAGGGCGGTCTTGCCGACGCCTGGCTCGCCCAGGAGGACGGGGTTGTTCTTGGTCTTGCGGGAGAGGACCTGGATCATGCGCTCGATCTCGCGCTCGCGGCCGACGACCGCGTCCACCTTGTCCACGAAGGACTTGGCCGTCATGTCGATGCCGAAGTAGTCGAGCGCCGGCGTCTTGGAGGTGGCTTTCTTGGAGGGCGGCGCCTTGGAGATGCCTGGCGCGGCCGTCTTGGTCGCGCTGAAACGGTCGGTCACCTCGGGGAACTTCGAGGTCGACTTGAGGACGTTCGCCGCCTGGTCTTTCAGGGTCTTGAGGTTGAGGTTGTGCGCCTGGAAGAACGGCTCCAGCCGCTCCCCGGCGACGAGCAGGATCGCCGAGAGGAGGTGCTCGGTGCCGACGTAGCGGTGCTCGTGCTCCCCGGCCGTGAGGACGGCCTTCTCGATGACGCGCTTGGCGTCGGCCGAGAGCTTCGGCGAGGTTTCAGCGGTGACGTCCATCTTGCGACCGGGCTTGCCCTCCGGAGTCTTGGCGGAGGAGGGTTTCTTGGGCGCGGCGTTCAATTCGATGACCTGGTTCTTCAAGTCCTCGGACGAGAGCTGGAGTTTCGTCAGGACCTCCGAGGCGATCGACCCTTTCTGCGACAGGAGCGCGAAAAGCAAGTGCTCCGGGCCGATGGAAGAATGACGGAGCTCCTGGGCCAGGGCGTAGGCGCGGACCAGGACGTTCTTCAGGTGGGTCGAGAACTTGTCGAGGATTTCGGAGTTCATTTTAGTGTTTGTCATTCCGAGCTATTAGCGAGGAATCGCTTGCACTACAGGCTCAACGTGATGCCTCGTGTCTTGCCACCAGCCCTCGTTGATAAGTTGCCCAAGCGATTTCTCACTAACAGTTCGAAATGACATTAACGACAACATCACGGGCGAGCAATCATCTCCCGCAGTACCCGAATGCGGTCGTTTATGGGCGGGTGGGTCGAGAAGAGGTTGCTCACGGCACCGCCTTGGCCGAAGGGGTTGTTGATGTAGAGGTGGGCGGTGGCGTTCGAGGCGTGGGCGAGCGGGATATTGGCGGCGGCAATCTTCTCGAGCGCGCTGGCCAGACCTTCGGGATAGCGGGTCAGCAGCGCCCCCGAGGCGTCGGCCAGGTACTCGCGCTTCCTTGAGACCGCGAGCTTGATGAGGTTGGCGATGATGGGGGACAGGATGATGATGACGAGCCCGATGATGAGACCCAGTCCTCCGTCGTTGCGGCGGTCGCCACGGCCCCGGCCCCGGAACATGAACGAACGCAGGAAGAGGTCGGAGACGAGGACGACGGTGCCGACGAGCACCACGACCAGCGTCATGACGCGGATGTCGTAGTTCTTGACGTGCGAGAGCTCGTGCGCCGCCACGCCCTCCAGTTCGGTCCGGTTCAGCAGCGCGAGAATCCCGGTCGTGAAGGCCAGGCTGGCGTGCTCCGGGTCGCGGCCGGTGGCGAAGGCGTTCGGCGACGGGTCGTTGATGACGTAGATTTTCGGCACCGGCTGGCCGTTCGCGATGCAGAGGTTCTCGACCACGTTGTAGACGTCCGGCGCGTCGGACTTCAGGATGAGTTTCGCTCCGGCGGAGGCCAGGGAAATCTTGTCCCCGGCGTACCAGGAAACGAGGGTCGAGCCGAGCGACCAGATGACGGCGATGGCGATGATGAGGCCGCCACCGTCATAGTAGTAGTCGAGGAACCAGCCTAGGCCCATGACCAGGATTATGAAGATCACGATGAGCGCCCAGGACTTGCGGGTATTGCTGGTGATTTCGGAATACATGGAGATGGTTATTGGACATCCGCTTACCCTCCCCTGAAAGGGGAGGTGCCCATTGGGCGGAGGGGTAGTCTACGCTCATCTTAACGAAAAATCCCCCTTTTGTGGAGGGGGACCGGTTGGATGCCTTGAGGTCAGGCGCTGACGGCGTCGATGACGGCGAACGCGGCCAGGGCGAGGAGCTGGACGGCGGCGATGCCCAGCGAGAGCAAAAGGGCGATGTTTTGGGTGGCGGTCAGGATCATCGGTGTCATGGGAACCTCCTGGGAGCTAGTCGGTTTCGGGCAGTTGGGGCAGGTCTTCCACCACCACGACCCTCCACTGTTTCCCAGTGGCTAGGCAGGTGAGATCGACGCCGTCGGTGATTTCACTAGGTTCGAACTCGACCAAATGTGCGCCTTGGCAGTGCGGGCAGGTCAAGCTGGTGAACTTCTCGCTGTCTGCCGTTTGGAGCTGGCTTTCGGGAACTTGCACTACGGGGATACTCATCTCGCGACTCCTTGGCTCGGGTTGAGGGTCAATGACCTGAACCGCACCGTAAAACAAAATCCTGATTTTGTCAAGAGTCTTCGTTAAGCGAAAAACCCACTAGATTAGTGGTTATTTTAGCCTAAATTTTGTTTACCCGGTCGCCCCACCTTGGCAAAAGTCAAAAAGGGGTTATACAGTTAATCCATAGCTCATTGAAAGGAGGACGTCATGCGACGAATACCGCTGTTTCTACTTTTGGTAGCCGTCTGTGCCACTCCGCATATCATCCCAATCGAGGTTTCCGACGTGACCAAGGCCCCCGAGTCGACCAAGGTTCCCGACGCGTTCGTACGGGTCGAGAACGGTCACTTGGTCCTTGATGGCCAGCCCGTCAGGTTCTTCGGCGTCAACGTCTACTCGCTCGCGAGCCAGCCGGCGCCGAAGTTCCGGTGTGGCCGCGTCTACGAGGACGCCGAGGTCACGCAGACTCTCGAAGAGATCAAGGCCCTAGTGCCGCCGCCGTTCCTGCCGGCCGTCCGGACCATGATGTTCCGAAACTTCATCGGCCCCGAACGGGACTGGTCGCGCTATGACCGCATCTTTGCGGAAGCGCGCCGTCTCGGCATCAAGCTCATCCCGTACCTCGACTGCCATTGGGGCAGCTGCGGCGACCACGTCAAGCGCACGCCCGAATGGTACCGTGAGGGCTATCGCCGTCAGCCCGACGACGGAAGCCTGTCCCAGCGGGAGTTCGTCCGCGAAGCCGCCGCTCGGTATCGCGACGAGCCAGCGCTGCTGATGTGGCAGGTCATCAACGAGGGCCAGAGCCGCGATGCCGAGGCACTCTACAGCTACGCCGCCGACCTCTCGGGGGTGATCAAGCAGAGCGACTCGAATCATCTCGTCTCGTTCGGCACCATCGGCGACGACCGGTTCCACCCCGGCGCGCAAGGCCGGTCGTATGAGCGGCTGCATCGCCTGACGACGGTTGACATCGTCGAGTCGCACGACTATCCGATCCAGAGATGGTCGAGAGCCCTCTGGCGTCCCGAACCGCTCGCGAACTGCCTCAAGGTCGCCCAGCTGACGGGCAAGCCGTGCATGATGGGCGAGTTGGGCATGATCGCCGAGACGCCGGCCCAAAAAGCCGCGCGCGCGTCGATCCTCACCGAGCGCGTCCGCCTGTTCTTCCGCTCCGGCGCGCAAATCGTCCTCATCTGGTCCTACCGCGCCAGTGACTGGCAGAGGGACTTCGACCCGGCCGACCCGCTCTACGCCGCCTTGAGAACCGCCTCGCTTGATTGAGAAAACCCCGCTCGACATGAGCGGGGTGTTTTTTTCGCCCAACAAAATACCCGCTGGGTTAGCGGGTATTTATGGAGGCGGTGCCTGGTACCTGTGAGGCTACCTGGCTCCGCCACCTTGTCCTGATGTTTAGAACTTGACCTGCGGGGTCTGGCGCTCGGCGGAGTCGGCCTCGAGGCCGAAGAACTCGCGCTTCTGGAAGCCCAGCGAGTTGGCGAAGATGTTCGTCGGGAACATCTGGACCTGGGTGTTCAGGTCGCGGACGTTGGCGTTGTAGAAGCGACGCGCAGCCAGGATCTTGTCCTCGGTGTCGGCCAGCTGGTGCTGGAGGTCGAGGAAGTTCTGGTTGGCCTTGAGGTCGGGATAGGCCTCGGTCACGGCGAAGAGGCTCTTCAAGGTACTAGAGAGCATGTTCTCGGCCTGGACCTTGTCGGCGGTCGTCGTCGCGCCCATGGCCATCGAGCGGGCCTTGGTGACGTCCTCGAAGACGCCCTTCTCGTGAGCGGCATAGCCCTTGACCGTCTCGAGCAGGTTCGGGATCAGGTCGTAGCGGCGCTTGAGCTGGACGTCGATGTCGGACCAGGCCTCGTCGGTCCGGACCTTGAGGTGTACCAGGCCGTTGTAGGCGCCCCAGAGCCAGAGACCGATGACGACGACCAGACCCAGGATGATGTAGAGCGGGGTCATACGTTACATTTTTAGCTTCGTATTATAAGATGAATATAGCACATCCGGCCCCTGACCGCTAAGCTTCGTAAAATACTGGTGTCATGGAATTCAACCCCGAGATCTTCAAGGCCTACGACATCCGCGGGCTCGTCGGCCAGGACTTCGACCTGGAGTTCTGCGAGCGGCTCGGCCGCGCCTTCGTGGTCTATACCAAGGCCCAGACCGTCGTGCTCGGCTGCGACATGCGCGGTTCCTCTTCGGAATACCTGGCCGCCGTCGCCCAGGGAGTCATGAGCCAGGGCGCCGACGTCATCGACATCGGCATGGTCACGACCCCGATGTTCTACTTCGCGGTCCGCGACTACGAGCTCCACGATGGCGGCATCATGGTCACCGCCTCGCACAACCCCGCCGCCTACAACGGCTTCAAGCTGGTCGACGGCACGTCCCTGCCGCTTGGTCGCGACTCCGGCGGCCTCGAGATCCGGGCACTGATCGAGCGCAACCAGTTCCCCCAGGCCAAGGAGGGGACGCTCGTCGAGACCGACGTCCTCCAGGACTACTTGGACAAGCTCGCCGAGATGGTCGATTTTTCCGCCATTAAGGGGCTCAAGGTCGTCGTCGATGCCGGCAACGGCGTGGGCAACGCCGTCCTGCCGGAACTGTTCCGGCGCCTCGACGTCCAGGTGATCCCGCTCTTCTGGGAGCCCGACGGCTCCTTCCCGAACCACGAGGCCAATCCCGTCAAGGAAGAGACGCTCTCGACCCTGAAGAAGCGCGTCATCGACGAGAAAGCCGACCTCGGCATCGCCCTCGATGGCGACTGCGACCGCGTCGGCTTCGTCGACGAGCGGGGCGGGACGGTTTCGCCGATGGAAATCCTGGTGTTCCTGGCCCGCGAGCTCCTGAAGAAGCATCCCGGCCAGCCCATCGGTGCCGACGTCCGTTGCAGCAACGTCGTGCGAGAGGAAGTCGCCAAGCTTGGTTCCCAGGTCATTCTTACGCCAGTCGGGCACGCGCTCATCAAACCGATCGTCCGGCGCGAGGGGATGATCCTGGCTGGCGAGCTCTCCGCCCATTACTACTTCGGCGAGCTGGGCGGTTGCGAGTCCACCGCCTACGCCATGCTCCTCTTGATGAGCATCCTAGTCAGCGAACGGCGGCCATTCTCGGAGCTGGTCGCGCCGCTCCGGCGGACCTGCGACTCCGGCGAGCTCAACTTCCAGGTTTCGGACAAGCAGGCAGTTTTCGACCGCGCCCTGGCCCGCTTCCGCGCCGAGGCCGCTAGGGTCCTGACGCTCGACGGCATTCGCCTGGACTTCCCGGACCGCGCATGGTTCTCTATTCGAGCCTCCAACACCGAGCCTCTCATCCGGCTCGTCGTCGAGGCCCAGACCCAGGAACGGATGGTGGAGCTGCGCGACCAGCTCACCGCCCTCATCCGGCCGGCCTAACCGCGAATAATCACGATATGGAATACAACCCCGAAAGCTTCAAGGCTTACGACATCCGCGGACTCGTCGGTAAGGACTTCGACCTGGAGTTCTGCGAGCGGCTCGGTCGCGCCTTCGTGATCTACAGCAAGTCCAAGACCCTCGTGCTCGGCCGCGACGCGCGCAACTCGTCCCCGGAGTACCTGGCGGCCGTCGCCCAGGGCGTCCTGAAGCAGGGCGCCGACGTCATCGACATCGGCATGGTCACGACCCCGATGTTCTATTTCGCGGTCCGCGACTACGAGCTCCACGACGGCGGCATCATGGTCACCGCCTCGCACAACCCCGCCGCCTACAACGGCTTCAAGCTGGTCGACGGCACGGCCATGTCGATCGGCAGCGTCAACGGCAGCCTGGACGTCCGGGCGCTGGTGGAGCGCAACCAGTTCCCCGAGGTCGCGCCGGGGAAACTCACCCAGGTTGATATCCTGCCGGCTTACCTCGCCAAGCTCTCTCTGATGGTGGACTTCTCCAGCATCAAGGGGCTCACGGCCGTCGTCGACGCCGGCAACGGCGTGGCCAACGTCGTGTTGCCGGAACTCTTTCGCCGGCTCGACGTCAAGGTCATCCCGCTTTACTGGGAACCCGACGGCTCCTTCCCGAACCACGAGGCCAATCCCATGAAGGACGAGACGCTGGCGGAGCTGAAGAAGCGAGTCGTTGAGGAGAAAGCCGACCTCGGCATCGCTTATGACGGCGACGCTGACCGGGTCTTCTTCGTCGACGAGCGGGGCGTCACGCTCAGGTCCTTGGAAACCCTGATACTTCTGGCTCGCGAACTCGTCAAGAAACATCCCGGCGCGCCCATCGGTGCCGACGTCCGCAGCGGCTCCGTGATGCGCGAGGAGGCCGAGAAGATGGGGTCACGCCTGGTCCTCGTGCAGAACGCCCCCTCCCGCGCCAAGCCGATTCTCCGGCGCGAGAACGCCATCATCGGGGCCGAACTGGCGGGCCATTTCTATTTCGGCGAGCTGGGTGCCGGCGAGTCCACCGCCTACGCCACGCTGCTCATGCTGAAGATCCTCTGCCAGGAGCGGAAGCCGCTCTCGGAGATCGTCGCGCCGCTGCGACGCGTCTTCACCACCGACGAGATTAACTTCGAAGTCACCGACAAGCAGGGCGCCGTGGATCGGATCCTCAACAAGCTGCGATCGTCGGCCTCCGCCATCTCGACTCTGGACGGCATCCGCATGGACTTCGCCGACGATTCCTGGTTCAGTCTCAAGCCCTCAAACACCGAACCCATGCTCCGGCTCGTCGTCGAGGCCAAGACCAAGGAACGCCAGGAAAATCTCATCGCCGAGGTCAGCGCCCTCATCCGCCCGTCCTAGCCGAAGCCACATGATTGGCGTCTTTGATTCCGGCGTCGGCGGACTCACGGTCATCCGGGCCCTGCTCGCCCGAATGCCCGACCTGCCTTTGATTTACCTGGGCGACACCGCCCGCGCGCCTTACGGCACCAAGACCCCCGAGACCGTCCGGCGCTATGCCGAGGAGTCGGCCAGTTTCCTGATTCGCGAGGGTGCCGAGGCCGTCGTCATCGCCTGCAACACCGCCTCGGCCCTGGCGGGTGGTCACCTGCGCGCCAAGTTCCCGGGCGTGCCGTTCTTCGAGGTCGTCCAGCCCGCCGTGGACGCCGCCCTCGTCGCCACTCGGACCGGCCGCGTCGGCGTCCTCGCCACTCGGGCCACCGTGGCCTCCGGCGTCTACGAAGCCCGGATTCGGGCCGCGCGTCCGGACGCCCAGGTAATTTCCATCGCCGCCCCACTCTTGGTGCCGCTGGTTGAGGAAGGCTGGCTCGACACCCCGGAAACTTCCGCCATCGTCGAGCATTACGTCGCACCGCTCCTCGCCGAGGGCGTCGACACCGTCATCCTGGGCTGCACCCACTATCCCATGATTCGTAATGTCATCGCCGCCAAATTGGGAGAGGGAATCCGGCTCGTCGATTCCGCCGACCGCCTTGCCGACACCTTCTGTGCTACAATCAAGAATGACCTAAAGTTGGCCCAAGTCGTTACCACCGGACACGGCCGACGTTATCTCGTCACCGACCTCTCGCCCGGCTTCGACACCGCCCTCACTACTTGGTTGGGCGAAACCTCAAAAAGCGAAAAAGTCTCAATCACCGAATCATGAACGCCCTCCTCGCTTACCTCCCGACCGTCATCACCTTCGTCGCCGTCCTGGCGATTTTGGTCTTGGCGCACGAGGCAGGCCACTACCTCGCCGCCCGGTTCTTCAAGATCGACGTCGAGGAGTTCGGCATCGGCTTCCCGCCGCGCCTGACCGGCTGGAAGCGCGGCACCATGACCTGGTCAATCAATTGGATTCCGCTCGGCGGCTTCGTGAAGATCAAGGGCGAGAACGAGAGCGGCCATCACGAGCCCGGCTCTTTCGGTTCCAAGCCGGCCTATGCCCGAGGCCTCGTGATCGCGGCCGGCGTGCTCATGAACCTGGTGCTCGCGACCGTCATGTTCACCGCGGCTTTCGCGCTCGGCACGCCCCAGCTTGCCGAGGACTTGCCCGCCAACGTTCACGCCCGGGATTACCGCGTCCAGATCATCGAGGTCCTGCCCAAGAGCCCCGCCGAGAAGGCCGGCATCTATGTCGGCGACATCATCGACAAGCTCGACGGCACGACTTACGCCACCGTGACCGAGATCCAGGATCACGTGAACGCCAGCGCCACGGACGGCGTCGTGGCCGTCATCCGCCGGGGCAACACGATCTTCACCCGGGCCATCGTGCCCCAGCTCGACCCCACGAGCGGCCGCCGCCTCATGGGCGTGGCGCTGGTCGAGACGGCGCTCGTCTCGTACCCGATTCACGTTGCCGCCTGGAAGGGGATTCAAGCCACGGGTTTCTATCTCAAGGAGATCATCCTGACCGCCTGGGATTTGATTAAGAGCCTCTTCGTCGCGCAGAAGACGGCCGTGGAGTTCTCCGGCCCCGTCGGCATCGCGGTCCTGACCGGCCGCATGGCCAAGCTGGGTCTCGCCTCGCTCCTGCAATTCATCGGCCTGCTCTCGGTGAACCTCGCCGTCGTCAACTTCCTGCCGATTCCGGCCCTCGACGGCGGGCGGTTCCTCTTCATCGTAGTCGAGCGGCTGCGTGGCCGCGCCATCCGCCCCAAGCTCGAAGCCTGGATGCAGGCCATCTCCTTCTACCTCCTGCTCGCCCTCGTCCTGCTCGTCACGCTCCAAGACTTGGGACGCTATCGAGACCAAATCTTCAGCGTCATCAAATCGGTGTTTGGGATGTCCTGAGGCGGGGTTATGTCATTCCGAGTCCGCTTGGCGGACGAGGAATCGCTTGCCTCTCATGTTGCTCAAGGGATTCCTCACTAACAGTTCGGAATGACAATAAGCCAAAAATAGCCTCTAATCTAGAGGTTATTTTGTTTGCCATGCCTCCTTGACAGAATCGGGGTTTTGCGGTATCATGGGTCTACGTTAGTTGTTCTTACCAATCAACTCGAACAAGGAGTTACGAGATGCCCGAGAACACCGGAAAACGCACAGTGACGATACGGGTGAGGGACATACGCATGGTCCATGACCCCGAAAGACCAAATAGCCCAGGCATTGAGCTTGACGTGACTTGCCTGGATTGTGGACATGACCAAGTGGTCAAGCACTGTTACGCCAGTGAACTCTTCATGGCCTGTTGGTCCTTCGGGTGCAAGACTCCGGGTTGCAAAGGCAGATTCTACTTTGGGCCTGTGGCCGCCAAGTTCGTTGGTCCAGCCAACCCACCGCCCGAACCGATCGAAACCGCCTAGACCCAACCCCTCAGTCAGACGCTCCCCGGACCAATCGGTCCGGGTTTTGCGTTTTAAGGGGACAAATCTAGAACCACCAGACTTGGAACAGCGCAGGCGGGCGGCACGGTGTTGGTCGGACGGCCCACTCACAGGCGTAAAATCCCCTTCAGCTTGTTCTCCCCTGAAAGGGGAGGTGGCCGGAGCTGTTAGCTCTGGACGGAGGGGTCTGCGGAGTTCCGGCCCAACAACAGACTCACCCCGGCGCGACGCGGCTAGATGTCGTCGCGCCATCCCTCTCTTTCAGAGAGGGAGATAATCGGAAGGGTGATTACGCTTTTCACTAACTTTAGCCAAAAATAGCCTCTAATCTAGAGGTTATTTTGTTTGCCACCAATCCTTGACAAAATCATTAAAGCGTGCTATTATAGTAATTACGATAGTTCTTCCAAACCCAACCAAGGAGCCACAGATGCCATCAGGCGTATCGGAACAGCAACACATCAATTCGATCAGCGTCGTTGATTCTGCCCTGACGGTTAAGTGGACTTGCCCCCGCTGCGAGCACCGCAACACCAACACCGTCGATATTGGCCCCGCGTGCACAATCACTTGCGCCAACACGGCAGTGTGCGGCGTGGACAATTCCGAACTCTCGTACGACGGCGACTACTACGGCGAGCCGCTCAAGCCCCGTTTCGGCGGAATCATGTACTACCCCGAACGGGACCTACCGCTCGGCAAGCCCTAGCCAACCCCTCAGTCAGACGCTCCCCGGACCAATCGGTCCGGGTTTTGCGTTTATATGAGCGGAAATGCCCTTCCTATTAGGCTCCCTCTCTGGCAAGAGAGGGAAGGCATGACGGAGCTGGGCTCCGGCATGACGGGGTGAGTAGCCCCTAATTATCTGACTACCCCTCCGTCCCGCGCCAACGTCGCGGGCCACCTCCCCTTGCCAGGGGAGGGTAATATGTAACCGTCTCTTTGCAGGGAGCTTAATAGGAAGGGGATTACGTTTAGATGACAAATCCGCCGAAATCCCCTAATATTTAGGCATGCGCGAAAAACTAGAACAACTCAAAACCACCGCCATCGCCGCCGCCTCGGCCGCCAAGGACGCCGCCGAATTGGAAGCTGTCGAGATTAAGTATCTCGGCCGCAAGGGCGAGATGAATTCCATCATGCAGGGCGTCGCCGGCTTGCCCGGTGCCGAGCGTCCTTTGATCGGCAAGCTGGCCAACGAGACCAAGCGCGCCGTCGAGGCCGCCGTCTTGGAACGCCGCACGGAATTGGAGTCACTGGCCCAGGGTGCCATCGCCGAGACCGAATGGCTCGATCTCACCGTGCCGGGCGACCGGCCGCCGCCGGGCCACCTCCACCTCGTCACCGACGCCGTGACCGAAATCACCGAGACTTTCGCCGCCCTCGGCTTCACTCGCGTCCGCCATCCCGAAGTCGAATGGGAGTGGTACGCCTTCGAAGCGCTCAACATGCCCGGCGACCACCCGGCCCGCGACGAGTGGGAGACTTTCTTCATGGACCTGCCTGCCGGCAGGCAGGCGCGCCAGGGCCGTATGGTGCTCACCCCGCATACCTCCTCGGGCCAGGCTCGCGAGATGCAGAAGGGGAAGCTGCCGATCCGGATGATCAACGTCTCCAAGTGCTACCGCCGCCAGATCGACGTCACTCACGTCCCGATGTTCCACCAGTTCGAGGGGCTGATGATCGACCGGCACGTCACCGTCACCAACCTCAAGGGCGTCCTCGACCACTTCGCCAAGTCCTTCTTCGGAGAAGGTCGCGTCACGCGCCTGCGCCCGTACCACTTCCGCTTCACCGAACCGAGCTTCGAGATCGATATCTCTTGCGGTTTGTGTGGAGGCACGGGAATTCAGGGCGGCCAGAAATGCCGGCTCTGCAAGGAAGGCTGGCTCGAGCTCGGCGGCGCCGGCATGGTTCACCCGAACGTCCTCAAGGCCGGCGGCCTCGACCCCGAAGTGTGGTCCGGCTTCGCCTTCGGCTGGGGCGTCGAGCGCACCATGATGATGAAGGACGGCATCAAGCTCGACGACATCCGCCACCTCTACCGCAACGACGCGCGTTTTCTGGAACAGTTTTAACCGGCACACATGGACTTCGCCTTCCTCACCGTCATCATCGCCCAGTTCTTCTACACTTGCGCCGATGTCCTGCAGAAGAGGGTCTTGGGTGGGCACGGCTTCTCGGCCCAGACGCTCCTCTCCCTCGGGTTCCTGGTGACGCTGCTCGTTTCCGGCACCGGCTTCGTCTTCCAGATGTACGCCATGTCGAAGATGGAGCTCTCGAAGACCATCATCCTGCTCGGCGTCTGCGGCGTCCTTTTCGCCGCGGTGGCCGGCATCCTCGTCTTCCACGACCGCTTGAGCCTCAAGAACTGGGTCGGCGTCGCCTGCGCCGTGGCCGCCATCATCCTGATCCGCACGAAGTAATATGAACCTTCTCGTCTCCTATAACTGGCTCAAGGATCACGTCGAGCTGGGCAAGACCACGCCGGAAGAATTCGCGCGCCGCTTGTCGCTCTCGGGCCCGTCAGTCGAGCGCATCCACCGGCAGGGCGAAGGTTTGAATAAAATCGTCGTCGGCAAAATCTTGAAGGTGAAGGCCCACCCGAACGCCGACAAGCTCCGCATCATCGAGACCGACCTGGGCGACAAGGTGAAGGACATCGTCTGCGGCGGCTCCAATCTCGCGGAAGGCCAGCTCGTGGCCGTGGCGCTTCCGGGCTCCTGGGTGAAGTGGCACGGCGAAGGCGAGCCGGTCGAGATCAAGGAGACCAAGCTGCGCGGCGCCGATTCCTACGGCATGATTTGCGGCGCTGACGAGATTGGCCTCGTCGACCGCTTCCCCAAGCAGGGCGAGAAGGAAATCGTCGACCTTTCGAGCTTGAAAGTCGCGCCGGGCACGCCGGTCGCCGAAGCACTCGGCTTGGGCGACGTCATTTTCGACATTGAAGTCACCACCAACCGCCCAGACGCTTTTTCAATCGTCGGTTTGGCCCGCGAGGCCGCCGCCATCTTCGGAGCAGAGTTCCTCTGGAAACCAGCGCCCAAGATTTCCGTCACGACCGGCAAGCTCACGGTCGAGAACCAGTCCGCGAAACTCTGCCCGCGGTATATGGCCGTAGCCCTGAAGAACGTCAGAATGGGGGAGAGCCCTGATTGGCTGAAGTCGCGGCTAGTGACCGCCGGCATCCGGCCCGTGAGCGTCCTGGTCGACATCACCAACTACGTCATGCTCGAACTCGGTCAGCCGATGCACGTCTTCGACCGCGCCACTTTGAAGGGCAATAAGATTGTCGTGCGCGAGGCCAGGGCAGGGGAGTCGCTCAAAGCTCTCGACGGCAAGACTTACGAAGTGAAGCCGGGCCAACTTGTCATCGCCGACGCTGAACGACCCGTGGCCGTTGCCGGCATCATGGGCGGCGAGGAAACTGGCGTCACCAATGCGACTACCGAAATCGTCTTCGAGGCCGCCACCTTCGACCCGGTCTCGGTCCGTCGCACCGCCCGCGCTCTTAACCTCCATTCCGACTCATCGCTCCGTTTTGAGAAGGGCCTCTCGACCGAGCTTCCACCCGTGGCCCTGGCGCGTGCCGTGGAACTGGCCCAGCAACTGTGCGGCGCGGAAGTTTCTTCGGCCGTCGCCGACACTCGCGCTCATTCTTATAAGAAAATCATCTGGAGCTTCCGCCCCGAGCGCGCCAACGAACTCATCGGCGTGAAGATTCTGGCGACCCAGCAGAAGAAGATCCTCGTTGACCTCGGCTTCGGCGTGACGGGCAAGGCCAAGACTTGGCGCGTGACCGTGCCGTACTGGCGCGATCACGACATCGAGGGCGAGCGCGATCTCGTCGAGGAAGTCGCCCGCGTTTACGGTTACGCCAACCTGCCTTCGGTCATCCCCGACGGCCCCCTGCCGCTCGCGGAAGTCTCCGACGTGCTGGCCTGGGAATCCTGCGTCAAGCGCCACTTGAAGGACTGGGGCTTGACCGAGCTCATGACCTATTCCTTCGTCTCCGCCGCGTTTCTCCAGAAACTCGGACTCGACCCGGCGGCGCACCTGCGCGTCTCGAACCCGCTCACCGAGGACTTCGAGTTCATGCGCTCGGAACTCCTGGGCTCGGTCCTCGCCGTCGTCGCCGAAAACCAGGAGATCCGCCCCGAAGGTTCCGTCTTCGAGCTTTCCAACGTCTACCTCCCGCGTCCCAACGACCTGCCGGAAGAGCATCCGCGCCTGCTCGTGGCCGTCTGGAACCGCGATCCCCAGGGTTCGGCCGTAAAGCGCGCCCTCGGCTTGGCCGAAGCGCTGTTCGAGGCCATGGGCATCAGGAACTGGCGCCGCGTTTCGGGCAAGCCATCGCCCCATTGGCATCCCGGCCGCTCGACTGCGCTCGCCGTCGGCGACAAAAACCTCGGCATCGTCGGCGAGATCGCCCCTAGGACGCTGGCCCAGTTCAAGATCGAGCGCCGCGTCGCCGTGCTCGACCTAGATTTCGTCGCCCTGTGCGAGTGGGCGAGCGAGGCCAAGAGTTATGTGCCGGTGCCGGAGTTCCCGGCGGTCAAGCGTGACCTGGCTTTCCTCATTGAGCGCCATCGGACCCACGCCGAAATCTCGGCCAAACTTTCCGCCGCCGATCCCCAGCTCACCAAAGTCGAGCTCTTCGACGTCTTCGAGGACCCCAAGCTCGGCGTGGGCTTGAAGAGCATGGCTTATCACCTGGAGTTCTCCGCTGCCGACCGGACCCTGACCGCCGAGGAAGTCGAGGCCTCGTTGGAACGGATCCGCCAGACACTGCGTCAGGAGTTCGGCGCCGAGCCGCGTTAAAAATCACCACCCTATGGAAAACAAGAAATCGTTCGTCGCGCGCGAGGCCGGTGAGGTCCGGGAGACGCTCCAGAATCTCAAGAAGCACGCCGACACCATCGAGGAGCGCTTGGTCAAGGAACCGGAAGACGACCGTCTTCAGGATTTCCTCGAAGACGCCCAGGAGGGCATCGAGGCGCTGGAGCCGATCCTGGCCGACTTCGAGGCTGACGGCGTCGATCCCGAGGAACTGGTCAAGTACGCCGAGGACCTCGAGGAGTGGCAGGAGAAGGAGACCGAGATCGCCGAGTACCTGAACAAGGCTTGAAGCCGCGAGCCACGATAATTTAAAAGCATATGTTCGAATCTTCGAAAGATATCCTCTTCCTGGTCCTGGCTCTCTGCGTGCTGTTGTTCACGACCTTCGTCTGCTGGGCGCTCTGGTATGTCATCCGGATGCTCCGCGAGGGCGCCAAGGCCGTCGATGACGTCGTCGCCAAGCTCCACTCCATCGACGAGACCATCCGGGGCGTCAAGGAGAAGCTCGAGCACTCCGCCAGCTATCTCGGCGTGGTCGCGACCGGCGTCAAGGTGCTCATCGATTACCTGGGCCAGCACAAGGAGGAAGTCGCCCGGCGAGCCGCCGAAGCCGTGGAGAAGGCCGCCGGGGCCGCCAAGCGCAAGATGTCCGGCGACGACGAGGCCTGATTAACCCGACGTCCAAAAGTATGACCAAAGGTCACGAACTGCCCGTCATCACCTGCCGCGAGCTCCGTACGGTCCAGGATTCCGGTAAGTTGTACCTCATCATCGACGTCCGGGACGAGGCCGAGTTCGAGGCTGGGCACGTCGAGGAATCGATTCACATCCCGTTCGTCGAGCTCGAGACCAACATCCCCAATATCGTCCACGACAAGAAGGAGCTGGTCATCGTGGTGGGGGAGCGCGCGGACCAGGCCCAAGAGACCTGGGATCACCTCGGCCGGGCCGGGTTCAAGCACGTCCGCTTCCTCCTGGGCGGCTTCGACGAGTGGTGCCGGCCCGCCGCGCCGACGGTCGATGACATCCTTGAGGACGTACCCGATGACGAGAAGCCCGACTCGCACCATGAGGAGGAGCCCGAATCCGAGAATAACGACGAACCCCTATTATAGAATCCAGAACAAATATTTCCCTCTCTGAAAGAGAGGGTGGCGTGATGGCGCTTGCGCCGTCACGCCGGGTGAGTGATTGACCCCTACTTCCACCGTTCCCCAGGAAATGCTATACTTTACCCAGTAATTACTCACTTATTAACAGCGTCGTATGGCGAAGATGTCGAAGAGCGCGATCGTCGGCTACATGGCCGAGAAGTGCGAGATGCCCCGCAAGGCCGCGTTGGAGTTCATGGACACGATGGCCGAGCTGGCCCTGAAGGAAGTCAAGAAGAGCGGCGAGTTCGTCGTCCTTGGCCTCGGCAAGCTCGTCAAGGTCAACCGCAAGGAGCGTATGGGCCGCAACCCGGCCACCGGCGTCGCCATCAAGATCCCGGCCAAGACGGTCGTGAAGTTCCGCATCGCCAAGGCCACCAAGGAAGCCGTCCTGTAGCCAAAAACAGCCAGTTACAGACAAAAAAAGGCCCTGCACCGTCTGGTGCAGGGCTTTTGCTTTCCTCTAGTTCTGACCGAGCGGCAGCTCCTGGAAATTGCCGTCCTCGTAGAAACGCACTCGCTTGATGAACGGCTTCGGGTCCTTCTGGCGGTTCTTTTCGACCTCGTCCAGCAGGCGCTCGATGGCGGCCTTTACGGCTTTGCACATCTTGTGGCTCACGGAGCCGACGATCTCGACGTAGAGCAGGGAGCCGATGCCGGGCCACTTGGACCCTTCCGTGATGAAGGCCTGGATCTTGTCGTCACGGTCGAGTCCCTGGGTGATTTGCAACCCGACGGGCAGGAAGACGTGCTCGCGCTTGTGGATGGCCGTGACCAGGGCGTCGATCTTGAACTCGTTGTCCAAGATGAACCTCTGCTCCACGTCACAACCGTGGCGGACCAGGCCGGTCACGACCGACGGCTCGACGTCATCTTTGAAGATGCCGGCGGCCGGGTGCCTCTCGTCCTTGTTGAAGCAAGGGCCGATGGGCTTCTGGCAGGCTCCGCAATGATCGGGCTTTCTTGCGCGTCGGATGCCTCGTTTGTTGCTCAAGGTACTCCTCCATTCGACACTGGGGAAAGTGCTGAATCAACCATAAGCAAATCTGCGACGGAAGTCAAGCCCCGGCGGGGGCGTGGGCGGGGCGCTTAGGTGCCCGTCTGGCGCCTACGGTTGAAAGTCCTTAGCTTGGGGATAAGTTGCCACCCTATTAACCAAAAAATGCTTCACTGAAGGGGATAATTTTTGTGAGCCGGTAAGCCTTAGAAAAGCCTGCTATGACCTTGAGCCGAGGGAACCCAAGGAGCCTAGGATTGAGCTTAAACCGGAGGAGCGGCCACGTAAAGGACTACTCAAAGTCCCACGTGGCAAGTGGCCTCTGGCGTTTTTGGTTGTCCTTGTCCACCATGGGCCTGGCGCTCGGCGGCACGCTCCTCCTCGGCGTCGGTGCCGCTTCGGCCGCCACGACCTGCGCGGTGGGCGGCTCCGTGACGATTTCCTCGGACTGCACGTTCGACCCCTCCGACACCGGCAGCGGCACGGCGACCCCGGGCGTGACCGGCGGCCGCACCTATTCCTACACCAGCTTCACCGTCAACAGCGGCGTGACCGTCACGGCCGGCTACGGTGTCCATTCGACGGGCCAGGTCTACATCTACTCCTCCGGCAACCTCGACATCGAGGGGACCGTCTCGGCTGATGGCGTGATCACGTCCGGCACGCAGGACAGCGCCCACGGCGGCATACCTAATAGTGGCTCCACCTACAGCGGCAGCGACAGCCATACCTTGACTCCGCCCACAGTCGCCGCTTTCGACGATCCCAAGGCTCCGGTACTCGGGGGCCATATGGGCAGTGGCGGCGGGGGCGGCGGTGCCGTCAGGCTCGACGCGGCCGGCACGCTGACGATTAACGGTTCGGTCCACGCCAGCGGCGCTCAAGGCAGCAACTTGACCGGCGCCGGCGGGTCAGTCTTTCTCAACGCCGGCTACCTGGCCGGCACCGGCTCGGTCTCCGTCAACGGCGGCTATGCCAGCTCTTGCAGTAATTCCTATCCCGGCGCCGGCGGCCGCATCGCCATCTACGAGAACGCCAGCAGCAACGCCATCCCTTGGGCGCTGTCGGCCGTGCCCGGCTTATGGAACGGCGGCCCCTGCTACCTCGGCGGCGCCGGCACGATTTACCAGTGGAGAACCGGAATCAACACTGCCCAAGGCGGCGACCTGTTGGTCAACATCACCAACCCTTTCAATCAATACAGTGCCGCCACTCCCCAGCGGGCCGGCACGAACGAGCAATACGACAACGTCACCATCACTGGCGCTACCACCGGCAAAATGCCGTACTGGCTGCCTGCCAACTCCACGATCAGCGCTGCCTCGACCTTCACCCTAGGCGGCACGCTCTACCTCAACACCAATGCCCCGCTCGACTTCGGCGGCACTCTTAACGTCGGCAACAGCACTTACGCAGGGTTCATCAAGGTAGGCATGCAGAACACCAGTACCTATGCGGTGAACACCAGCACCGAGGACCACACTGTCAACGTCAAGGCCGTCAACATCAACATCGCCAGCGGCAGTCAGGTCGGCGACACGGGGACTGGCTACGCCTATTCTGGGATAGCTAGCGACGGCTACGGCCCCGGCGGCGGCCATTACAGCTCGTACGGCGGTGGCGGCGGCGGCCACGGTGGCGCTGGCGGCGCAGGCTACTACTACGGAACCGCAGAGGGCGCCGGTGGTGCGGCCAACGACTCCACGACAGCCCCGACGAACATGGGCTCGGCCGGCGCCCAGGGCAACGGCGGCCCCACCTACAACACGCCTTCCGGCGGCGGCTACGTCAGGCTTGAGGGCACCAGCTCCCTCGTCATCAACGGCGACATCGTGGCCAACGCGCTTAACGCGACTATGGCCACCGCCGGCGGCGGCGCGGGCGGCGCGGTCTACCTCGTCACCAGCGCCCTCTCCGGCAATGGCACCGTCTCGGCGAACGGCGGCGCCGGCCAGGGCAGCGACTCGTCCGGCGGCGGTTGCGGCGGCGGCGGCATCATCGCCTACCGATACGTCAGCGACTCTTTCCCCGTCGGCCACATGACCGCCAACCCCGGCACCGGCTGCAATTCCGGCACCAACGGCCGCCAGGGCGGCGCCGGTTTCATCGGCGGTAGCCTCGTGCCAACCGTCTCCGTCACGAACCCGCCCACCTTGACGGGCGGCCAGTCCTATAACATCGCCTGGACCAGCACCGGTACCATCGCCAACTACAAGGTCACCTACACGACTGACGGCTCGGCTTGGAGCACCCTGACCAGCACCGCCACCGCCTCGCCCTGGGGCTGGACCGTGGACAACGTCCAGACGTCCGCCGCCCAGGTCGCGGTCGCGGGCCTAGACGCCGGGGGTACGCCTGTCGCCTCCGCCACCTCCACCGCCTTCACCATCAACACTATCTCCGTTTCGTCCGTGGCCCCGACTGGCGCCACCCTCTACAGTGGCCAGGTCACGAGCGTCACCTGGACCGCCGGGTCCGCCGCGCCGGACCACTACCGCGTCTCGTGGTCATCCACCGGCGTCGGCGGGACTTACGCCGTCCTGGCCGACTCCGCCACCACCACCTCGCCCTGGAGCTGGACCGTGCCGTACCTCTCCGCCACCAGCACCGCGGTCTTCGTCAGGGTCGACGCCATGAACTCGAGCGACACCGCGATCGCGACCGCCTACTCCGCCAGCGCCGACACCGTCACCCCGGTCTCGGTCACCCTCCTGACGCCGAGCGCCGGCGGCCTCTCCTTGGTGGGCGGCCAGGCCTATAACGTCACCTGGAACCACAGCGGCACCGTCGCGGCCTACCGCGTCATGTACACGACGGACGGCACCAACTACACGATGGTCGCGACCAGCACTTCCGCCGCGGGCGTGAGCTGGACCGTGCCCAACATCACGACCTCGACGGCCAAGATCCGGGTCGAGGCCATGAGCTCGGACGGCGTCACCTCCGTCACCAGCTCCGTTTCCGCCAACAACTTCAGCATCGCCGTCGACACCATCGGCAGCGTGACCCCGAGCGGCGGTACCCTGAACGGCGGCTCCACGCATGACGTGAGCTGGACCACGACCGGCGCCGCCGACCACTACCGCATCGACCTCTCCTCCGACGGCGGCTCCACCTACTCCACGACCCTCGTCGCCTCCACGGCCTCCAGCCCCTGGCCCTGGGCCGTGCCCAACAGCACCGTCGCCTCGGCCAAGGTCAGGGTCACGGCCTACGACGCCCACGGTGGCGTCCTCGCCTCCAGTGTCTCCGGGAGCGCCTTCAGCATCACCCAGACCTCTGCCACTGTCACTGCCCCGAACGGCGGGGAGTCCCTCGCGGGTGGCGTGGCCTACAGCGTGACTTGGACCGGCGCGGGCTCCGCCGCCCACTTCCGCGTCTCGTACTCGGCCACCGGCATCGGCGGTTCCTACACCGTTCTGTCCAGCACCGTCTCCGGCACGTCCACGTCCTACGCCTGGGCCGTGCCCAACACCGGCATCACCCAGGGCCGCGTCAAGGTGGAGGCACTCGACGCCCTCGACAATGCCCTCTCGACCGACGTCTCGGACGCTGATTTCACGGTCGTCGTGACCTCCATCTCCGTCACCGCCCCGAATGGCGGCGAGTCCTGGTACGGCGGCTCGATTCACAACGTCACTTGGACGAGCGCCGGATTCATCGATCACTACCGCGTCTCGTACTCGACCACCGGCGTCAGCGGCTCCTACACCGTCCTCTCCGCCTCCACCACCTCGCCCTATGACTGGACCGTGCCCAACACCGGCACCGCCCAGGGTCGCATCAAGGTGGAGGCGCTCGACTCGTCCAACAACGTCATCGTGAGCGACGCCTCCGACGCCGACTTCGGCGTCACCGCTCTCACGGTCGCCCTGCGCGACCCCGAGGGAGGCCAGAACATGCTTGCGGGCGGCCTCTACAGCGTCCTCTGGAGCGCCACCGGCACGCCGGACCACTGGCGGCTCCTGCTCTCGACCGACGGCGGCCTCACCTTCAACCTCACGGCCGCCAACCCGCTCGGCGCCTCGCCCTACGCCTGGACGGTGAACTTTGCCCCGACGACCCAAGGTCGGCTCCGTCTCGAAGCCGTGAACCCCCGGGGGTACGTCATCACCAGCGACGAGTCCGCCGTCGACTTCACGATCGACGCGGGCCAGCGCCCGACCACCGTCAACACGACGCCGCTCTCGCGCCTCCAGGCCGGGGCCGTCTCGACGTTCTCCATGAGCTTCTACATCCACCACACCCTGGCCTCCCAGCTCGTCGTCACCTTCCCGCCGGACTTCGAGGTCCTCTCCGCCCCGACCGGCGGCAGCGCCTGCCTCTCCAACTTCGCGATGGACGCGGGGCTCCGCCAGATCACCGCCGACAAGTCCAACTGCCCCGTCGGGACGGTCACGCTCTCCGGCGCGACGGTCCGCAACCCCAGCCTCCCCGGCGACTACGTCATCCGCTGGGTCAACGACGACTCCGGCTCGGTCTCGGTGCCGATCATGGCTTCCGACCAGGTCGGCATCGGCGCCACGGTCGAGCCCACGCTGGCCTTCGACGTCGGCGCCCAGGACTCCGCGACCGCCTGCAGCGGCTCCTTCGCCGGCGACGGCGGCGTCGTCGCCCTCGGCATCCTGGCCCGCGACGCCGTCACCTCCTCGGACGTCAAC
>Ga0182027_10001789_pt1 | contig 35291 bp, 22 predicted proteins | sample 712E1DmetaG_FD_121300 | JGI IMG/M metagenome (GOLD analysis project Ga0182027, IMG submission 121300) | Permafrost microbial communities from Stordalen Mire, Sweden - 712E1D metaG (Illumina Assembly) | ecosystem: Environmental > Terrestrial > Soil > Wetlands > Permafrost | place: Sweden...
CCGACCGACAAACTGCTCGCCTTCTTGGAAGCCCTATGATTATGCCGACTCCATCGCAGCGATCCCCGCCCCACAGGCCGGGTTGCCAACACAGGTCGGCATAATCCGGAAGTCGGCATAATGCGCCTGCCAGCCGGTGGCGGCCGTCAGGTCGTTGAGCGTGGCTCCCTTGGTGAGCATGCCCAAGATGGTGGTCGTCTTCGATCCAAGGCGCGCCGTAGTGGAGGGTCCATTTGGTGCTGGTTTGGCCTTCTTTGCAGGCGCCTTGGCTTTGACCTTGCCGGGCCTGGCTTCCTTCGCGCCCTTCTTGGCCCTGGGCACCTTCTTCTTCCGGCTGGCAGCCTTCGTCGAGGCGGCCTTCTCGGGCGCAACCTGGGCGACCTCTGCCGCAACGGCGGCGGCTTCGGTGGCTGTGGTGGCTTCGGTGTTCATCGTTCTCCTTGTCTTTTCAGCGGTTGATCCGCGCATGACGATTCGTCACTCGGGTCGCCTGAAGGCGCAAGCAGAAGAAGGGGGATTAGGCTGCGTGTGTGGAGAAGTCAAACGTATGGCGATGACTGGGCCAACTCATGGCCATCGACGTCGATCCCGGCCAGCACCTGGCCGACCAGACCACCGGCACGCTGTTCTTCGCGCTGAATGCGAGGAAGCCGTGACGCCCAATGTGACCGCCGCGAATCGTCGAGTCGCGCCAGCGGATGGCGGACCGGGGTAGAATCTCGCCAATTTGACTCTGAGTACCTGCGGGCGGCCACTGGGCGGCGGTAGACTCGGGGAATGGCGGCGTCTGCGCGCACCCGACTGCGACGTAAGCTCCTTCGCATCGGTGGAGTGTACGTGGATTTCATCGAAGACCCTTACCTTCAGATGATCGCCGATGCAGGGGCGGTATTCGGCAGCAACGGAATCCGAATCATCCGCGGCCGCCCGAACGAGTGTCACCGGAACGCAGCGCTCTTCTGGCTCAAGGGCAAATGCGCTGCCATCGCTGTTGGCTACTACCTCGGACCAGACTACGTCTGGCGGCAGCATTCCTGGGGCGTGCTTGGCAACGGCACGATCCTGGATACGCACTCAGGTGGCCGACGGTATTTCGGGGTCCAAGTGGAATCCGTCGAGGCCATGAAGTTCGCCGAGAACCACGTCAGCCAGACTGAAATGGCGCGCTTCATGAAGGCTAGCCCCGAGAGGTTCAGGCCGATCATCGAGGAATGCCGCAGAATGTTGACCCATCCGAGCTGAGGTGCTTGGCGAGCGTTACATCCCCCAGTGCGCCGGTCAAAGGGAAAGCAGGTTGATCCGCCGCTTGGCAGAATTAAGGATTTGCGCAAGTCCCGTGTCGACGGCGGATTCGCTGTGCTCCTCAAAACCGCTCATATCCAAGCAGGGAGAGAACACTCAGCCATCACAGTCGTGCTAGAAGAACCCCTGCTCAGAAGCTATATTCGACCCCCGCGCCGCCAAAAACTTTGCCTCCACATACTCCACAAAAAAGGAACCGGACAGCGGCTCCCCCGTCGCTCGTTCAATAAGCTCACCAGGCAAGTACCGCATTCCATGGCAGTGGATCTTCTCCCTCTGCCACTCGCGTAAAAGGAGAAAGTCACCGCGAGAGATGTGGTCATCCAGATCGGGGATATCACGCCGCACCGCGCGATCCATCTGTGCGGCGTACAGATTGCCGAGAGCATACGTGGGAAAATACCCGAAGAAACTGTCTGACCAGTGGGCATCCTGCAGGACTCCTTCCAGGGCATTCGAAGGAGCGAGGCCCAAGTAATCGTGCATGCGATCGTTCCAAACGCCTGGCAGATCCTTGACCTGATATCGATCATTCAATAGGTCCTTCTCAATTTCATAGCGGAGCAGAATATGTAGGTTATAGGTCACCTCGTCGGCGCCAATGCGGACCAAGGTTCTTTTGACTTCATTGACAAGAGCGTACACAGTGTCTAGGTCGAAACCGTCCGCGACGCCTGGAAATGCCGCCCGGAAACGAGGCAGCGCGTACGCCCAGAAGGCCCTGCTCCGTCCCACGATATTCTCCCAGTATCGCGCTTGCGACTCATCCACTCCCGCAGAAACAATTTCGCCCATTGGCATACCCCGATGCTCCCATTCCGTGCCTTGCCGGTAGAGACCATGCCCCCCTTCGTGGAGAATCGTGAAAATCGACCGGAACGGGTCGGTTTCGTGGTAATGAACCGTTAACCGGACGTCGCGGGGCGACAGGCTGGTGGTGAACGGATGCGCTGACGTATCCATGCGGCCGGCCTCAAAATCGAATCCCATGTCGCACGCGATCTGTCGTGCGAAAGCAGCCTGACCTTCAACGCATGCCGGAGCCTGAAACGCGGAAGACACAGGCCGTTGCAGGCCGGCAATGGACTCCAGTATGGGCACGATTCGCTCTTTCAGTTCAGAGAACAGGGGATCGATTTGCCTTACCGTGGTGCCCGGCTCATACAAGTCCAGCAACGCGTCGTAGATATCTTCCCGGTAGCCGTAAAGCTCCGCGACCTGCCGCTGCAATTCGACATTCCTCTTCAGGCAGGGTTCGAATATCCCAAAATCATTGACCTCGCGGGCTTCCGCCCACGACTGGAAGCCTCGAGACTGGGAGCGGGAGATTTCCTCGACGAGGTCAGCCGGCAGTTTCTTTTCGCGTTCAAATGACCGCCGGATCTCACGGATATTGACACGAGTCTCGAACGGCGATTCGGACGACAGTTCGTGATCTCGCAGGGCTCCGAGAAGATCTTCCATCTCCCTGCCGACCAGTTCTCCGTGAGCCGCGGAGGCGATAACCGCCAGTTGGTCGGCGCGGTCCCCTGCACCTAGCCGCGGCAGGCACGTCTCCTGGTCCCAACGGAGAAGCGCGGACACCGAGTTCAACGTCGATATCTTCCGTACCTTAGCGGCAAACGCATCATAGGTATTCCCTTGCATGGCGTCCTTTCCGGTTATGCGGGCGCTTTCAACGTCTGATACTGTTTCAAAAGGGCTGCCACAACTCCATCTCGACGGTGATATCCCTTAATCCTGGCCTCGCGGCTGGCCGCTTCGACGCAGTCCCGCGCATCGGCGAGTTTGTTTAATGTGAAGAGTGCGCGGGCCTTCTCCAACTGCCCATCGATGTATAGCAGCCGCATTTGTCCGCGATCCGCAGCATCGAGAGCCTTGTCGATGTCCGACAGCGCCTGGTCGAAATGGCCAGACAGCAGGTTAAGGCTTCCCATCGCCAGACGCGCCCGAATCACGTACGGCTGAAATCCGGCTTCGGTGAGAGAATCGTATGCCTCTTGTAGCTTTGCTTGTGCAGCAGACAGATCAGTGATTTGGCTGGTCCGAAATCGCTCCATCAGGAATTGCGCTTGCAATAGGCGCGCGAGTCCGACACCATATCTCCTTCCCTCTGCCTTATCAGTCTCCAGAGTTGCCGGCGCGCGCCACTCTACTTCTTCGGTCTTGCCCAAATCCAGCAGTAGATCGGAAAAGTGAAATCCTCTGGCGCCGTGGATGCACTTTACTCCGGCTACGGCGGCGTAGAGCCGATCCGCCGTTCGAAACAACTTCTCGGCGGAATCCAGCAACCCTTGCTGGTGTTGGACTTCGGCTAGGGTGGCGATATTGACAAAGAGTGTTTTCGCAGCCTTGGCTATGTCCTTGTCACCCACGGCGAGCTTGACGACCGATTCAATGCTCTCGTTGGCGGCAAAGTCGGGTTTTGCCAAGTCACCCCACAATGTTAAGACCTCACTCAGATTCCCCGCAGCATCGTGCGCGGTGCGCGAGCCCTGATTCGCCTTGTCACCCACAGCGAGCTTGACGGCCTTAACTGCCAACTCGATGCTCTGGTTGGCGGCAGAGTTGGCTTTCGCCAAGTCACCCCATAACGTTAAGAGCTCACTCAAATTCCCCGCGGCGTCGCACGCGGCCCACCAATCCTCATTCGCCTTGTGCTCCGCCAGTCCAGCGGTTAAAGGACGAACAGCGTCGCTAAGGCGGCCAAGTCCGCGCAGATCGAATGCTGTTTCGGTCAACAACCACGCTCTGGCGCGTTTGTCGAGCGCCGGCGCCGGACGGTCCCAACAGCTCTCGAAGAAGTTCGTAAGCGCCACCAGATCCTCGCCCCAGGCGCCCAGGCTCACCACACAGAAGCCTTCATCTCCTCTCCGGATACGCTTCCACTCCACCTCATCCCAGGCCTCCTGGTGCCGGCCAGCCTGACAGCCGTGGGCCACCGCTCGAAAGAGGGGCAACATGGTTGGAAAGTCATCAGGCCGATCGGGGGCCAAAGACCGGTAGTACTCAAATAGCCGGTTGTTGGCTTCCAACCATCCCCGTGGGCTGGCGATGTGCAGTTGCTGGCTAAAATGCTCGCGAACGAGTGCATGGGTGTCCAGCAATTCGGCACCCTCCGCAGCGAGGTGCGCCTCTAGTGATCCGCGACTTTCGGTGACGAGTTCCAACTCTACCAAGCCGTTTACAGCAGCGTTCCATTCGAGGTCCGAAAGGCCCGTCACATGATCGGTCAGCCCATGGATCGCGGGCTCGGCACGCAAGGCGTCGAGCGCCCGCCGGAAAGCGGGACCACGAAACACGGACAGCATCCGCAACACATCCAGTTCGGGGCCCTCGCCAAAGCTCGTCTCATACCATCGCAAAAGGTCGGCAACGATTCTCTTAAGGCTAGGAACACCGGGCGGCAGTTTCATTCGGTCGGAAACATCTCCGCGGCAATACTTTTTCAGCAGGTTGCCCACTGCGCGCAGCGAAAATGCGTGCCCTCCGTACTCGTTGACGGTGTTGACTAGTTCGGCATGCGGGCCGTGCACACCCAGACTTTCGAGGAGTTCCACTCCCGCTTCGGGGGACAATTGTGAGAGGTGCAGTTCCTTGGCGGTCTGATTACGAAACGTCTGAAGCTCCTCGATCCGCAGTCTTGACGTAATCAAGCACAGGCCGGGATTGTGTGCGGCAAGGGATCGTAGCAGGGCTTTCATCGCTACGTCATTCAAAACACCCGTATTCTCACTGGTCTTTTCTCCGACCGCCTCAAACCCATCTAGGATTAAAAGAGTTTTCTTCTCCTGGATGAGTTCGGCCAGCCGGGTTCCCTTCTGCCAGGGGTCCCCGGGAATCTTGATAGCCTCCAATGGGTCCACTCCAGATGCGACCTCCTCACGAAGCCACTGGAACATCAAATCCATGAAAGAGTCCGCCGATGCAGCGCCTGCACTCGAGGCCCCGGCGTAGAAGGACCATCCCAAGATCCTCTTCGCACCGCGGTGTCCCTGGGCGGTGAGAAAATCGTTAAGCCAGTAATTAAGTAGCGAAGACTTGCCCGTTCCGCCAAGGCCCCACAAGCAAAACACGTTGGTTCGCTCATCACTCCACGCCTCATTCAGGCGCTTGATCTCGGCCTCGCGCCCAAAAAGGTCGGGCGGCGTCTCCGGCAACCGACCAACCTTGATCAGGCAATCGCCTTTCGGTGACGGTGGCGGTGACACGACTCGCAGTGCTTCCGCGACTCGGTCGACAAGCTCCTCCTTCGATTTGAATATACAGGCGGTCCAACCCTCCTGCCGGAGAAGCTTCTGCCGGAATCGCTCGATCCTGGCGCCGAGATCTATTCCATCCAAGGCGTCCTGGTTGCGAATAAACACCAAGGTCGGCTTGCCGTACTCGCGGGCCCGATTAAACTCCAGCTCCACATATGATTCTTCACTGCCGGGAGGGAGGGCACCATATCGGAACGCAACAATCCCAACATACACGTCGCAGGCCGCAACATCGTTCAAGCACTTGGTCAGCGGAGGAAGGTTCGCGGCGGTGTATTCCCCCATGTATACCGGCTCGTGGCCCAAGTGCCGAACGAGCTTCGCAACTTCGCTCCGGTGCGTTGCAAGGTCGTCCGTGGTCGAGGATATGTAAATGCGCATCGTGCCACCTTGCGATCAAAGTATCCAATTGACTACAATTGGTCCTCCGGCTGCGGCCACGCTCGATCAAGAAATCGGCCGTCCGTACCAATGCACTCGCCGTCCAGTTCCACGATCCCGCCTTTGGACAGGTCACCGACCATGTCCCAATGCAGGGCGGATTCGTTCTTCCCTCCAGACTCGGGGTACGATGCACCCAGCGCCACGTGGAACGTGCCGCCGATCTTCTCATCGAACGTCAGGTTTTTCATGAAGCGTGTTACACCGTAGTTCAGTCCGAACGCAACTTCCCCAAGGATTCGCGCGCCGGCGTCCTGATCCAGCATCCGGATCAGAAATTCCTCGCCCTTATCGGCGGATGCATCCACGACCCGGCCATCCCTGAACACAAGCCGCACACCGCTTGCCTCTTTGCCCTCATAGCAGGCGGGAAACGTGAGCGAAAGGGTGCCCTGAGTGGCATCCTCTATGGGGCCAGTGTAGACTTCTCCGTCTGGGAAGTTGTGGTGCCCGTCGGAGTTCAGCCAGTGTCGGCTCGCGATCCCCACGACCAAATCGGTACCGTGCAGTGTGCGGAAATGCAGTTCGTGCCCGCCTTCCAGCTGATCGCAAACGCGCTGCTGGCGATCGTGTACCTGCTGCCATGCAGCGGCAGGATCGGACAGGTGGAGGAAGCCGGCTCTGAACACGAAGTCCTCGAACTCCGAGAGTGACATTTCGGCATCCTGGGCGCTTGCATGCGTGGGGAACTCCGCGCCTACCCACCGAAGCTGCTTCTCAGCAGCGCGCTTCAGAAATCGCTCGACGATCGGTTTGCGCGCCTTGCTCGCCCGCGCCTGCCGCGACGGTTCGATTCCGCTGAGGGCCTTGGTGTTGGCGTCGCCCCAAATCCCGATGGAACAATCGATAGTTTCGACTTCTTGGAGAGCCAGAGGGTCCAGATAGGCCAACTGCTCGTCGGCCGCAGACCGGAGGAAGATCTCTGGACAGGCATCAGGGATCATTCGCACGACCGGATGACCCCCGGTCCGAATCACCTCCGAATAGAGCGCAGTAATCAGTGGCTCGGCCACGGCGGAACCCGAAATACGCACAAGGTCGCCGCGTTGGACACCTACAGAGTAGGTCACGAGGACCCGGGCCAGCTTGTCGATCCGTGGGTCATGCATTCTGAAGCCCAATGTTGAACACGGTCAACCGCCATTTCCGCGGTCGTTTTCAACCTAGGCGAAGTTCCAATTGTACAAGAACGCAGGTCGCAACACCCGCCCCTGTACCGTTACCGTCGACGAGCTCCAGAAAAAGACGGTATCATCGCTTATCTGAGGCAGGACCATGCCCATCGCGACCCGCACATTCCGCGTCTTCGTCAGTTCGACCTTTGAGGACCTGAAGGAGGAGCGCGACGCCCTCCAGCGCGAGGTTTGGCCCAAGCTCCGCACGCTGTGCGAGCAGCACGGCGCGCGGTTCCAGGCCATCGATCTTCGCTGGGGCGTCCGCGACGAAGCGGCGCTCGATCAGAAGACCATGGAGATCTGCCTGCGCGAGATCGAGCGCTGTCAGCGTACCGGTATCAGGCCCAACTTCATAGTCCTGCTCGGTGACCGCTACGGCTGGCTGCCCCTACCGTCGCGAATCCCCGTCTCGGAACTCGATCCGCGGGTTGCAGCGGGCGACTGGTACAAACTCGACGAAAACGCGGTCCCGGCGGAGTACGTGCTGCAGCCGCGAGCTGGCATCTTTACGAATCCAGACATCTGGAGCGTGATCGAAGAGTTGCTGCAAGCGAGGCTGGAATCCGCCGCGCGTGCGGCCGGCATCAGCGGCAAAGCGCTCGAAAAGTACGTGCAGTCTGCCACTCATCAGGAGATTGCCGCCGGACTGGGCAAAGGTGAAGCAGATCGGCAGCACGTCTTCGGCTTTTTCCGGGAGCCGTCGCCCGAAACCGATTCCCGCCTCGGTGAAGTGAAGGCGCTCGTGCCGAACTATGTCGAATTCTCCGCGAGCCGGCTCGATACGCTCTGTGACGCAGTCTGCGATCGCCTTTCGAGCGTTATCGCGGAGGAGATTGGGAGATTTGAGCACGCCGATCCACTCGATGTCGAGATCGAAGCCCACAACCGCTTCGCAGCCGAGCGCGCGCGCATCTTTCAAGGCCGGAAGCGGGAACTCGACGCCATAGAAGACTACCTCCTGAACGACGAGCGCCGGCCGCTGGTGCTTCACGGCCCATCCGGATCGGGCAAGTCCGCGGTGATGGCGAAGGCTTCGCTCGATCACAGGGGGCCGGCGAGGATCATACGTCGTTTTGTCGCGGCGACGCCGGATTCGGTCTCCGGTCACGCGTTGCTCACTGGTCTGTGCCGGGAACTGGCGCCAGGCGAGGAGACGCCGGTGGAGTTCTCGAAGCTGGAGCGGGTATTTCAGGAGCGATTGGCGGCCGCCGGGCCGGTCGTACTCTTTATCGATGCGCTGGATCAGCTTGCTGCCGGCGATCCGGCGTGCGCCCTTTTCTGGGTTGCACGGGAGCTGCCGCCGGGGGTGAAAGTGGTGGTCTCCACGGGCCCGGAAGCCGTCCAACTTCATTTCGGGTCGCCGCTTACCATCGAGCCGATGATGGTGGAAGAGGGCGGGAAAGCCCTCGACGACCTGTTGCACGAAGGCGGACGGACTCTACTGCCGTGGCAGCGCGACAAGGTGCTCGACGGTTTCGCGCGCTGCGGCCTCCCGCTCTATTTGAAACTGGTGGCCGAAGAGAGCCGCCTGTGGCGGTCCTGCTCGGCCGACGCGGAGTGCCGAATCGGCGAAGGCGTGGCAGGAATGCTCGACCTTTTGTTCGAGCGCCTGGCGGGCCCTGCGGGACACGGTCCCATTCTGGTGGACCGAGGGCTCGGGTACCTTGCCGCGGCGCGATACGGGCTGGCGGAAGACGAGGTGCTGGAAGTGCTCGCCGCGGACGATACCGTGTGGCAGGACTTCTGCCGGCACAAGCACCATCAAGTCGAGGGACGGCAACTTCCGCTGGTGGTCTGGTCCCGGTTCCGGCTTGATCTGGACCCATATCTCACGGAGCGCATGTCCCCTGGCGGAGCAGTGGTTGCCTTCTACCACCGGCTACTGGCCGAGCGTGCGGCGGTGAACCAAGAGGCTCGGCACCGTGACCTCGTCGACTACTTCCAAAACAGACCTGCTTGGCTCGACCGAGGCAAAAAACATCCGAACGTTCGGCGCTCGGCTGAGTTGCCATTCCAGCAGCGCGCTTTAGGCGATTGGGATACCGCAGAGGCAACGCTATTCGACGCGGATTTCCTTTTGGCGAAGGCCGCCGCCGGACTGGTACAAGACCTGGAGGCGGACTATGGATCGGTGCTTGCCGAACGGCCAAGCGCGGCGCTACGACTGATTCACGAAGCAGTGGTGTTGTCGATGCACGTGCTGGCCACAGACCCGCGGCAGTGTGCGTCGCAGATGGTGGGGCGGCTGTTGGGGTTTCCGGAAGTATCGAGGTTTGTCGGGAAACTGTCGGCGGTGGCGCCGAGGCCCTGGATTCGGCCGCTGCATCCATGCCTCGACGCTCCGGGCGGACCGTTGTTGTGCACGCTGGAGGGGCATTTTGGCTGGGTAGGTTGCATAGCGATAACGGCAGACGGGAGGCGGGCGGTCTCGGCGTCCAGTCACCATACACTGAGGGTGTGGGACCTGGACAATCGTCGGACGCTGCGCACGCTCGAAGGGCATTCGGATGATGTCACCGGCGTGGCGATCACGCCGAACGGCCACTGGGCAGTGTCAGCATCTAATGATAGGACGCTGAAGTTATGGGACCTCGAGACCGGCCGCACGCTGCGCACGCTAGACGGGCACTCGGGTTACATCACGGGCATAGCGATCACGCCGGAGGGGCAGCGGGCGGTATCGGCTTCCAATGACAAGACGTTGAAGGTGTGGGACCTGGAGAGTGGTACGGAGTTACGCACGCTTGGTCACTCCAGTGCATTTGCCAACCTGGCCGAAGAACATTCGTATACGGCTACCGCCTTGGCACTGACTCCAGACGGAAAGCAAGTGATCTCCGGGTCTTTTGGCGGGACGCTGAAGGTATGGGACCTGGAGAGTGGGCGGGAACTGCGGACTATGGAGGGCCTCGGGGAACCCGTCGCTGGCATCGCCGTGACCCCCGACGGCAAGCAGGTGGTCGCCGCATCTCCGTGCGGGATCAAGGTGTGGGATCTGGAGAGCGGACGGGACCTACGCGAATGGGAAGGACACCGGGATTCGGTTACTTGTGTGGCCGTGACGCCGGACGGGAAGCAGGTAGTCTCCGCGTCTCCGCATGGGACATTGACCGTGTGGGGATTGGAGAGTGGCCGGGATTTGCGCATCCTGGAAGGACACTCGGATTCCGTTAATGCGGTGGTCGTGACGCCGGACGGGAAGCGGGTAATCTCCGCATCTCGGGACGGGACCCTGAAGATCTGGGATTTGGAGAGTGGCGGCGAGCTGCGCAGGCGGGAATGCCATTCAGGTGCGGTCTACGGCGTCGCGCTGACGACGAACGGGGAGCAAGCGGTTTCCACAGGGTTTCGGGACTTCAGACTGAAGGTTTGGGACCTGGACAGTGGCCGCACGGTAAACTCCCTGGAAGAGGACGTGGGTTCTGTCTTTCTCGCGCCGTTGACGCCAGACGGAAAGCGGGCGTTCTCCGGGTTTCATAACGCCGTCAAGGTTTGGGATGTGGAGAGCGGCCGGGAGTTGCGCAGTCTGGAAGGCCACTCGGGTTCCGTTACTAGCGTAGCAGTGACGCCGGACGGAAAGCGGCTAACTTCCGCGTCATGGGACGGGACGTTGAAGGTGTGGGATTTGGATACTGGCCGGGAGCTGCATACGCTCGAAGGCCACTCGGATACGGTCAGGGGCCTAGCGATCACACCGGACGGGAAACGGGCGGTTTCCGCCTCCTTGGACAAAACGTTGAAAGTATGGGACCTCGAGTGCGGTCGGGAGTTGCGAACTCTGGAAGGCCACTCGGATTCCGTCACTAGCGTGGCGGTGACCCCTGACGGGAAGGTGGCAGCTTCCGCGTGTCGGGACGGGACGTTGAAGATGTGGGATCTGGATACCGGCCGGGAATTACGTACAATCGAGGGCCACTCGGATTCGGTCACCAGCGTAGCGGTCATGCCAGACGGCCAGTGCGGCGTTTCCACGTCGTATGACAACACGCTGCGGGTGTGGGATCTCGAGACCGGCACTCCCATCGCTTTCTTCAACTGCGACTCTGCCGCGTGGAGCTGCGCTTGTGGCCCACCCAACCGCATCGTGGCTGGCGATGGCATCGGCCGCGTCTACTTCCTTGCCCTCGAAGAGTAGCCCATGCCCATAGCCACACGCACCTTTCGCGTCTTCGTCAGTTCGACCTTTGAGGACCTCAAGGCCGAGCGCGACGCGCTCCAACGCGACGTCTTCCCGAAGCTGCGAACTCTCTGCGAACAGCATGGCGCCCGATTCCAAGCCATCGACCTCCGCTGGGGCGTCCGCGACGAGGCCGCGCTCGACCAGAAGACGATGGAGATCTGCCTGCGCGAGATCGAGCGCTGCAAGGACACCGGCGTGCGGCCGAACTTCATCGTGCTGCTGGATCTTGCATGAGACGGGACTCTTGCTTGAAATCGGGACACCGGTGTCGTATATTGGCGGATTACAATACGCCGCCGCTGCGACTTGTGCCCATTCGCCGCGAAAGGGCGCTAAATTAACTCGATGGCCTCATAGCGAATATGGACCTTGACTGGCAGACTGAATCCGGCCTTAGGACGGCGGTCTTCCTCAGCGCTACCAGCTCCGATCTCGGCGAGTGCCGCAGTCGCGCCGCCGGCGTCTTGCGAAAGGCAGGTGTCTATGACATCGAGCAGACGAATTTTGCCCATTCTCCCGTGGCGATCGAGGAAGACTTAGCTGTAAAGATCCTGTCAGCCGACGCCGTAATATGCATGATCGGCGGTGCCTTTGGCGCAGCCCCGACGGTCGATGGAACACCCGGTGGCCGGTCGTACACCCAGATGGAGTACGACCTTGCCGTGCGTTACGAGAAGCCGATTTATTTGTTCATAGCCACAGACGAGTTCTTGCAGAGCCATCCAGCCAGCGAGCCAGACCGCTTGCGAGCCAGCCAGATGGCGCATCGGGAAGCCCTCCTGAAACCCGGCGGACTCCGCTACGAGCAGTTTTCGTCTGCGGAAGAATTGGAACGCCAGATTCACGCGTTGTTGGCGCCGATTCGGGCCAACGCGGGGAGGCGGTCGATTAGGTTTGTCCATGTACCCCCAACCCCCGTGTGTTTCGTCGGACGTACCGCCGAAATGACTCAAGTCAATCGTGCCATAAACCGCCGGACTCCGGCCGTCGTTACGATCCTCGGGATGGGTGGACAGGGCAAAACGACGTTGTTGGCACAGGCGTTACGGCAGCGCCAGGGGCTGCCTTTCGCTGCGGCGGTGTGGGTTTCGGCGGAACGTGGCGACTTCACGTTCTCGGAGTTTCTGGATTGCGCACTCTCTGAGTTCCTCGGACGCCGCTTCCGCAAGGAGGAGATGCCGGGACTGGATACCCGCCTTCGGACCCTGATCGGCCAACTTCAGGCCCGCCCCCTCCTCGTCGTCATTGATGCGGTCGAGCGTTGGCTCACCGGCTGGGTCGCCTCCGGGGGAGTCGGAGGATTCGCGGACTTTTCCCTGCGCCAGGGGGCGCACGAAGGCCTGGATCGCTTTCTCGTGGAAGCCAGTGCTCTGGATAACGGCTCGCACGTCGTCCTCAGCAGCCGCGCCTTGCCGGCCGCGCTCGATACGGTCGCTTGTGCGATTCTCCCGGTGTTGCCAATGGACCAGCCCGACGTCGGCCTGCAAGCCCTGCCGCCGGAAGCCGCCGCGGAGTTGCTTCTGCACCTTGGCGTGGCGGCTCCGCACGAGAAACTGGTGCAACTTGCCGAATCCATGGTCGGACACCCGCTTACGCTTACGGGATTCGCGCGCGTTGCCAGGAGGCTCGGGAGTAAATGGGAGTCTCTCCTGGCGAACCAGGGAACGGACCCAAGCAGGGTATTTCACTCCCTGGTAGACGAGATTCGCAAACATCTGCCGGATCGACAACGTTCCGAATCGATCCTGCGATACGCCTCCTTGCTGTCTGAAGGGGCTTCGCTCGGTCTTCTTGGATGGCTGGTATTGAGCGAACCGGCCAATGTGCTCCGGCCGCCGGATGCCGACACCCTGCTGCCGTTGATTCTGATGCTGGCGGACTGGAATCTGCTGGCATGGAATTCGGCCGCCGAAGAGGTCCGGCTGCATGGGTTGATGGCCGCGTATTTTCTCGAACTGATCGAGTCGGCGGAAAGGGAGTCGATTCACCGTCGGGCCGCTGTGTGGTATGCCACACAAGATCGTGAAGGGAAAGACATGCGCTACGGCATTCTCGCGGTGCGTCACGCGCTGGACGCGAATGACGCCGAAGCTGCCTACCTAGCGATGTTCCAGGCCAGCGGTGACACCCGGAGCCTCTATCAGAGGATGCTGTCGGACGGACACCTCGAGGAATGCGCCGGACTGTTGGAGACTATGCATTCCAAATCGACAGGGGCAAGGAAAGCGCAGGTGGTGTTGGCTTGGGGACATGTCCTGTACGATTTGGCTCTGCCGCAACGCGCGTTGGGTGAGGTCCGGGAAGCCACACGGATATTGCTCGTTGCAGATGGCCCCAGGCCGCCGGAGGTCGATGTGCTGCTCGCCCGGTGTTTCAGGCTGGAAGCCGCTATCCATCTCGAGATCGGGCGCGCGACAGACGCCTTGCCGCTGCTTGACCGGGCCGCCGAAGTATTCCATAAACTCGAAGAAACGGGACTCCACGGACAGGAGGACTTGGACAAGACCGTAGCCAATCGGGGCTTGGCGAAATACTCCATTGGCGACTGGGACGGGGCTGAGGTGGATTGGCGGGCGACGATCAAACGGCTGCGCTCGGCGCCAGGAGAAGGGAGTCGGCTGGGGATGCAAATGTGTTGGGAACTGGAGGCCAGAGTCGCAATGCTGGCCATTGATCGGGGCATCCCGGCGGCTGCGATCCCTCCGTTGGAGGTTGCCTTGCAGGAATTGGAGAGCCTCCAGCCGTCAGCAGCAACGAACCCCTCGAAGACGAGTCTGGATACCCAAATGATTCTGGTCGCCGCGTACATTGAAAATGGACAGAATGAAGAGGCGCTTGCGTTGGCTCGCGGGATGGCAATAGGCCTCGAAGATCTATCCAGGCTCGGGCGGTGGGAATTCCACGGTCTGCTGGCGCAATTGCGCATGAACGAGGCTATGGCTCTACTGCAGCAGGGGAAGGCGATGGATGCCCTGGCGGCGGCGGATAAATCGGTAATTCTATACGAAGACATGCGGCGGCGGGGAGCCGTCCAGTTTGATGGTCAATACGCCACCGCGCTTTTCCGGCGCGCGGAAGCGCGCATCGGCTGTGGCGACTTGGAGCGCGGGACGGAAGACGTTCGATGCGCTTTGGCATTTTCGGAAAGTTGGTTGCGGCAATGGTATGGAGAGTGCAACATCCAGGGCACCTTCATCCAGAACGCGCTCCGGGCGTTGATGTTCCTCCCGTCCGGGAGCGCCACCGAGAAGGTGAAAATAGTCCGAATCCTTCGAGAGTGCGGGGAGCGCATCGCTGGGACGCCTCATCCCCTCGGGGCCACAGCGCGGGAGACGCAGTTGCTCAAGCAGCATCGGGAGGATTTGAAGATGGTCGCTGTTCAACTCGGCGTGCCGTGGGACCCGGTGTCTCCGTAGGCTTCATCCTCATGCGCCAGAGCGCGGCACTGCGCCAACTGGCGGCCGCCTTTGGAGTGCGGTCGGACGTGCTGAGAGGTATAGTGGAAACCTTACAACGTAAGCTCGGGCGTCTGCCCCGCCCCTGCTTCCTGGTGCCGAATTTCGGGCAGGAAAGAGAGACTGCTCTATGGCAATGGCAAGCAGCAGCGGCTACGGCGGCGGCTCGTATTCGTATACGACGGTGACGGAAACGTACACTTTAGAGGAGGCCATCAACAAGGCGAGTACAGGCAGCCTGAGTCCCAGCGAAGTATACCCGCAGATGCCGGGAGAGATTCAAGGGGAGGTGGACCGCCTCGCCAGGCGTCTCTACTCGAAGGCCTTCAGCTCCTTAGGCTATTCCGAGCAACGTCAGGTCATGGCTGCGTTCGCCGCTGAGATTAGGCGGGCCAAGGAGGAGGCGGAGAAGCCCGTGTCGCTGTTCGACGCGCTTCGGCTCGCGGCCGAAGGCAAGATCGATGACCTCAAACTGTACGACGCTCTGCCGCAGGAGTTGCGTGCGCCGCTGGACGCTCTGGCCCAGGGTTTGAATTCACCGGATTTCAAGCGAGCAAAGCCCGAGGCGCGCTCTCAGGTACTGAAGGTCGTGTTGGCGGCCTTGGTGGAGCAGACCACGAACAACACCGCTCAGGAGGGCCTGGAATTGCATAATCGGGCCCTCGAACTGAAACAGAAAGGGAGTTCCGTGGAGGCATTGAAGATGATGCGAGACTCGGAGAAGGCCCTGACCCAATTCGTCAGTTCCAACCCGGCGCCCCCGGCGGCGGTGAAGGCGTACTGCAATCTCTCGAGCGCCCGCGCCCATATTGGAGACTGGGCGAACGATACCTCCGCTCTGCGCTCCGCCATCACCGCAGCCGATCAGGGACTCGCACAACTCGGCAAACCCGCCGGCCAGCCGGACTTCAACAGGGGCGTCCTGTTGCACAACCGCTCCCACGCCGGCTGTCGGCTTGGAGAGATTAGCCGTGACCGTCCTGCTCTCATCCGCGGGCGCAAGGATGTCGCCGAGGCAGGAGAAGTGTTCTTGGCCCTGAAACAGGCCGACGCAGTGAAAGAGAACAACGATTTGTCGGCCAAGATCGAAAACGTCATCGCTAGACTCTGAAATCGCGCTCCTCCAAAGCGAACCCATCGGTCGGATTGAGCGCTTTGCGATGCGGCTCGACCGCCAGCCCGAGTTCGAGCCTCGCGGGGTCACGGCAGTCAGGCGGCCGCCCTCTCAGTCGTCTCCGCGTTCACCAGCGCGAAACCCAGCTTAAACAACTCGGCCAGCAGGGTCTCCGCCGCCAGAATGTCCAACGGCTCAACGTTGTGCGAGAGGGCTGCGCAGGGCACGATGTTTTTATTCAAACGGACTTCGCGGATGGTGACCTTGTTCCAGGCCCACCCGCCGAGGAGAACTTCGCGCAACCAGCGGTCGTGTTCCAGACGCTTCAGAGTCTTGTCCTTTCCAGGTGGTACGGCGGTGACGCGCGGCGCACCAGGCGCAGTCCTTTCCAGTCGGCAGCCAAGGGCGATGAGGGCCACTAGCGTGGCGCGCACGCTGGCGCGAGTGCTCTCCTGCTTGGCCGGCGTCAGTTGCTCGAACGATGTGGCGTAAGGGTTGGGCGGAGATCCGGACGACTGCGCTGCGATATATGCTTCATGTGTGACTTTGGCCAGATAATCGACTTCGCCAGGCCCCAGCGCGAGTTCGCGAGTCTTGTTCCGAAAATCGGCGGAAACGTGCATGTCGAGCAAGTCCCGGGTAGGAAGCTGCGCAAGGCCGTAGTAATTCGCCCGCGCCAGGTTGCTCATGGTAACCACCGCCTCCAGCGAGCGCGCGCCATGGATGTATTCCCCGGCTGTGAGAAACGCCCGCGCGATGCCCGCGTCCATGGCCAGATATTTCGTCTGCGGCGCGATGAGTTGCGGCGCGGCGCCCTCCAGGAGCTTGCGCAGGAGAATCGCGCGGCGGATGATGTGGGCGTAACAGGCGGCGCCCTTTTCCGGATTGGGGCCTTTTACATCGATGTGGCCGCGGAGACGGCTGACGAAGTCGGGGCCTTTCGCCTTCTGGAATGCTTCGTGTTTCGGATCCGACTTCTTCAGGTTAAACTCCGCCAGGTTTTCCGCCGTGCCACCGGCGAAGACGAAGATGGCCTTGCCGAAGGAGTGCTGAACGCCGCCTGACTGGAAAACAGCGTCCTGCATGGGAGCCAAAAAATCCTTCAGCCACTTCAGATCGCCCGTATCGAACTCATCCCAGAACACGAACGGCGTCCGATTCTGGATGGAAGCGTCGCGGACGCTATGGAACGACTGGTGGAGTTCGGCAAGATCCTTGATCTGCGATAGGTTGAACTCCAGGCTCACGGCCGTGCCGCCGGCGATGTCGCGCATCAGTTGTTTGACGGCGAACGACTTGCCGGAACCCGGAGGCCCAAAGACGGCGAACGAAAGCGGGCGCGCGTCGTTTTGGTTCTCCAGATAGCCGACGATCAGGTTGCGGATCGAGTTGACGCGTTCAATTTCATCGCGGTCCGCCGTGGTGTACTTGCCGTAAGTGGCCTTGGGCACCGGCTTCAACGCCACCTCCACGCCGCGCAGGACGACGTCGATCCCGGTGGATACCACCGATTCGAATCCCGAGCCGGTGAAGTCCCGCAGCAAGTCGGACTGCGAGGCGGGACGTAAACGCAGTTTCTCGTCGTCCAGCAGTGAGTGCGGGAAGGCCGTGTAGTAGGCAGCCTCCGGCTCATTCTTCCGCGGGTGGAGAACGTCCCGGATCGCCTCTATGGATGGGCTGAACACGCTGTTGCGCACCGGACCTCCGCCGATTTCGTGAGCCTTGCGAATCGCCGCGAGCCCACGTCCGAGGGCGATGAAGAGCGGATAGACTTCAGGGTCGAGCTCATGACGCGCCATGGCCGCAGCCAGGATGGAAGTCCCGTCCGGACCGAGGCCTGGACGCTTCGCCGTCCACGCGCCCTCCAGGTTCTCGGGATCATAGAGGCAGCGTTCGAAACAGACGCGCTCCGAATGCCTGGGTTCGCGCTCGCCGAACAACGGCAGGCGCGTGAAGCTGGCGGCCCCGTCAGCGCCAAACTGCACGACGACGCGCCGTACCAGAGCCAGGTCGTTCGCAAACCGGGGACCTTCGAACTCGGTTGCGACCTCCTCAATCGTCTGGTCCCAAGACAGGGGCGCCGTAAGCCCGGCGCCTCGGGCGCGCAAGGCATCGGCGGAAACCACGACGGTCAGACGGTCGCGGCGCTGGAACAGATGCTGCCAGAGCTGCCCTTCACCCAGGGGAGGGCTGGTGCGGAGAACGATCGAAGTCCCATCGCCGATTTCCCGAAGGCCTTTCGGCCACGGCGATTCGTCGTCCCGGAACCCCAGGTTGAGATCCTCGATCAGCAAAACGTCCGGGTTGTCGATGTCGTCGGATTCATAGGCGAGCCGGCCGGTATGCGGGCAACGCTGGGCGCCGAGGAACTTCCGGATTCGCCAAGTCAGGTCCTTGGCGTCGGCTTTTTTGCCGCCGAGCGGCTCAAACGGCGCCCACACGGCGAAGGCGCGGCACGGGTTCACGGCCGGCTTGGGTCCCACGAGTTCTACTCCGGCCGCAGTGGGCTCGCCGATGGCCGCTTTCGCGAGTTCCGCTAGGCGCCAGGCGCCGCCCGGTAGCGCTCGGACGGCAAGAGCACCGAGCCCATCGGCCCGGTCCGCCCTCGTTCGGTCCTGCACCAGCAGGTTTTCCTGGAGGAATACGTCACCCGTCACTAGAACCGTTCGCGCCACTGCAAGCCTCCTTTGCTGAGCAAGAAGAGCTATTCTAACGGATCTGGCAGTCTGATATCCGAATCGGTGTCCGAATGCCAGAGGGCGCAAGCCGATCTCGGTGGCAGCGCCACAGGAGTGAAGCCAGATGGAAACAAAAGACCTTTCGCGGCCGGTCCCGGTTGTCCGGCTCATCGTTACCGACGGCTCCGGGCGCGTGTTGATTCTTCGGCGTGCGCTGGACTCGACGGACGGCGGCAAATGGTGCCTGCCGGGCGGAAAGATCGACTACGGCGACACGGTAGAGCACGCCGCCATCCGGGAGTTGCAGGAGGAGACCAGCCTTTGCGCGACGAATCTCCGCTTCCTTTTCTACCAGGACAGCCTCCCGCCCGCGCCGGGCCGGATGCACTGCATCAACCTCTATCTGGAGTGCTCCGTCGAGGGCGAGGTCGCGCTGAACGAGGAGTCCGTCGAGGCAGCCTGGGTCTCGCGCGAGGAGGTCGCCCGCTTCCATTTGTCTTTCAGGAACGATGAAGGGTTGACACGGTATTGGGCGGAATGATGTTCATCGACCCGTTGACCAACGTGGCGGTTGACAGTTATCCGTTCTGACAGGAGGCAGTGAAAGGCTATGACGCCAGTATCAATCGGGATCTCCTTCGCTCTCTCCGTCTTGATTACATGCTACGGGGCCGCGTATCTTGGCTCCCGCATCGGCCGTGCGGGCAACCGACTTTGGGGCCTGGTGATCCTCGCTGACTTGGCGGCCCTCGCGTGGGCATGGACACACGGTTTGCCCGCGCTCCATTGGAGTGTGGACCGCTGGACGGCGGTGCTTTGGACCGCTCTTCCGGCAACCGTTGCCAACTTGGTCGGGGTTCTGGCCGGACTCAGTCAGGCACGCGGGAGTCAACGCGACTTCGTCGGAGACCGGAAGTGGCAGGCGCGTGCGGATTTGGCCCCGGGCAGGCGGGAAGACGAACAACGGCGTGAAGCCCTGGAGCTTTATAAGATGGCCAAGGCCTTTTACGAGAAGTTCGTTTCAGATCACCACGTGCGGCTCTTTCTAGACTTGTCTCCAGCGCTGATGACGGAGGCGCGTTGCCACCCAGCTCTGTGCTTCGCAGAGAGAGGTTACCTTCGCACGCGGGAGATTGGCAGAGAGGTGGAAGACGCCGTGATTCAACAGGCGACTCTGAGCCAATTGGGGTTGTTGCACCACCTACAGGGGCGCTTCTCGGATGCAGAGCAGGAGTTCGAGGAGGGTCTGGCGATTCTCCAGTCTCTGCCCCAACTGGCCAAGAACAATATACTGGCAATGTCCACCACTCTCCACCAATTGGCGATTCTGGATCACCGCAAGGGCAACCGGAATCGAGCATTGGAGCGGCTACAGGCGTCTTGCGACCTGGATGCATCCGTTCAAAATCAAGAAGGAATGAAGTACAACCTGGAAGCTTTGCGGAGACTCCGGGATGGGGAGAGCGCCAATGGCTAAGGTTCGTTCAACAGTATGGGTCATCGCAGGGTACGGCCAATCCTACGATGAACTGCTCAATGGCATCGACGGCCTTTGGCGCGGGTTCGAATCCGCCGTCGAGTTCCGCGACGCTCTCCAGCGCGTCCCCGGTGACGCGGCGCGGGGTGCGGAAGGAGCGTTGTTCGTCCTGGATCGGACGTTCATCCAAGACTCCGGTGCCGCGCGCGGGTTAAGGGTGCGATGGCTGGAATGGGCAATCGATGAGGCGAGGGCGCGGGACGACTTCCGTCTGCTGGTGCTCGATCCGGATCGGATCCTGGCTGGCGGCGGCCCGATCGAGCCTCTTCCGCCGGGATCGAGCCATCTGTCCGACCTGTTTGAAAACGTGCAAATCGGAGCTGCCTTCGATCTTAGGGGCGCGTGCGGTGAACTCCGCGAGTATCTGGCGGGCTTGAGCGACATTCGGGCCACTTCACTGATTCGCTCCGTCTCCATGATGTGGGACGTCCTGGCCGGCAGGTCCGCCGCTGCGATTCAGGCGATCTGCACGACGTTCCTATGGTGCGCCCTGCTGTTGCGATTTGCTCCGGCGCACCCGGGTTGGCAGGGTGTTGCGAACTCGCATATGGTTGCGGTAGTTTACGCCGTGCCCCTCTTTCCGGCGGCAGTTTTTCTCGTCTACTGGGTCACGAACTGGCGTGCCACCCGTCTGAGACGCGTGTTGTTGACCGCCGGTTCACTGCTAACACTGCTGGCCAGTCTCGCAGGGGCTCGCTCGCTGGGCGGCGGGTTCGCGTGGGTCGCGCTTGGTGTGGCGTACGGTATGTTGCTCGACTTGCTGAGGCGGCGAGGGTATGCGGGCGATTGGATGCGTCAAACCCGGAAGGCCTTGAAGGCGCGCAAAGGGACGCCGGGGTTTTGGGTGGCCGGCCCGCCTCCTAAAGAAGTGCCGGGCGGGTTGACCTTCGATCCGAATCCGCTGCGTGAATTGCTGTTCAGGCACTATTACCCGAAGGTCCTCATCAGCTACACACGACGACCGGGGGGCTTGGCGCACGACGCCGAACGGCTGGCGTCGCAGTTGCGTCATTTTGGTACGAAACTCTTCTTGGACCGTGAGTCCATCGAATTGGGCGCCAGTTGGCGAAGGCGGTTGCTGTTCCGCATGGCGGAATCGAATGTGGTGGTGACGCTCGTAGACCGCCAGAGCGTGCAGAGCGATTGGCCGGCCGTCGAGATGGAAACAGCACTGCGGGGCCGAGCCAAGACTGGTCTGCCGGAGATAATCGTTCTATTGGCTAAGGACCTCCCGGAATTGCCCGAGACGGGTTGGAGACCGGTGTTTCGGGAACTGGTGGATGCCCAGCGCGAGGGCGTCATCGGACTGCCCAGGATCATCCGCATGCAAGAGAACACGGTGGATGTGGTGGCTTACGGACTGCGCCCGTACGTTTACTTGACGCCGGGGATACTTCCGGGCCGTCTGAGTCGCTACCTCCGAGTCTTGCTGACACCGATAGTTTGGGTGGGCACGCTTTCAACCAGCGCTGGAAATATTCTGCTGGCGCTGGCGGTTGCGGCGCGAGTGCGGGAATGGGATATGGGGAAGATACCGCTGGCGGGCGGATGGCTGGGAGCGATACTTTGCGCCTGCGGCTATTGGCTGGGCTTTGCCGCACGGCTCGCCGTATCGACGCTATTCGAAGAGAAGTCAGCGCCTGTGGCGCTGGTTGTCGCGGTGCTGGCGTCTTTGCTGGGAATCACAGTTGCGGCCCTGCCGTGGTTCGGACGCGCCGAACCGCTCGCAGAAGCTTGGGCCGGCTGGTTTGCGGTTGTCGGCTGGTACCTGGCCGAAGACTTCACCAACGTGGTCGGCTACACCCACGTCAGGTGGCGTCGTGGATGAACCCGCCGGACGCCGAGGCCGCGGCTTGGCCTGGCGCTGGATCGTCGCAAACCACACTGCCCCGTTTGAGGTCCTTTTCTGCTAGATTCGTCCTGAAGATGCACGTGCATCCGAGGAAGCCAGCCTATGCCGGATAAGCCCGTACTCACTCCTGAGATTCACAAGAGACAGATCGAGGCGTACACGGAAGCCCGCCCCAAGTACGTGACCTACGCGGACGCGCTCAAACGGGTGCTGGAGCGCGCGTGCCAGGTCTCCTTTCCGGACGCTTTCGTTCAGGCGCGCGCCAAGACCGTATCCAGCTTCGCCGAAAAGGCGGCCCGCAAGTTCGACCGGTATCCCGATGCCGTCAACCAGATGACGGATCTGTGCGGCGCTCGCGTGATCGTCCAGACCACCGAACAGGTCCGCGCCGTCCGTAGCTTCATCGAGGCCAATTTCGAGATTCTCGAAAGCGAGGACAAAGGCCTACTGCTCAGCCAGGACGAGTTTGGCTATCGCGACATGCACTACATTGTGCGCTTGCGGCCCGACCGGGCGGGCGCGCTCGGATTCAAACCGGATGAGCAGGCGGACATCGGCGACAAGCGCGCTGAGATCCAGGTACGGACCTGGCTGCAACATGCCTGGGCTGACACGCTGCACGACCGCATCTACAAGAACACTCTGAAGCTCTCCGCGGACATCAAGCGCACGGGAGCGCTGCTGGCCGCTCTCATGGAGGAAGGCGACCGCAACTTCAACGTTCTGGCCGACGACCTGGACGGGCTCATCGCCAACTACACTGCTATCGCCTCGAAAGCCAATGTCGAGAAGGAGATAGGGATTCAGCAACTGATCCTAGAAAACGAGATCAAAGCGGAGAAGAAACCCGCCCTGGCTCTGAAGCTGGCGCGCCTGGTGGCCGCCTCTGGAGATCACCAACGGGTGGTCAACATACTGACGCCCTATGCGGAAGTGTGCGATGCCAACCGGTGCGAGCTGCTGCTGGAATTGGGGTACAACCTCTGCTGTGTTCACCGGGAGAAGCCCTCATCCGCTGAGTACCTCCAAGGGAAGCGTTTCCTCGAAGAGTCCGCCCGGCTGTGCGCATGCGCGGAGTTGGCATTTGTCCCGCATCTGCGGAAACGCGAGAGCCTGCACGCCCGCGCCCTGGCGCGGCTGGGCTGGGCCCTAGCGGCCATCCCAGGCGAGGAGCACGAAGCGCGCAAGTGTTTCCGCCTGGCGCATGAGCACGAGGCCGCCAACCCTTATTACCTCTCCGCCATGCTGGGCTTCGAATTGCGCTTCGGAAGTCAGGGCGGCTTGCCCGCCAGCATGGCGACCACCATTCGCGAAGCCCTCCGGACGTGTCTGGCCCACGCCGCCGGCGGCATCGAGTTGCCCTACGCCTTCTTCACCGCCGGTCGCCTCAGCCTGCTTCTGGAGCAATGGGATGAGGCGCTCGGCTATTACGCGCGCGGCATTTGCCACTGTCTCACCGGCGTGTATTGCGTACCCGCGGACGTTCTGGGTGGGCAGGCGGATTGGATCCGAGGGATCCACTATGGCGTGAAGTCGCCGCCGGAATCGCAGCGCGTTATTGACCTGCTTGCTCTGGGCCGCGATGCCGCTCGCGACGTCTGCCCCGCGGCGAACACTCCCTTCTCGCCGCCGGTGTTGATCGTCGCTGGCGGCGCAGCCAGCCTGGGGCTTCCTTTGGCTGAGAAGATCCGGCCGTTGCTGAGGGATAGCTGCGGGACGTTCCGTGGGACGATAGTTTCCGGCGGCACCACCTCGGGAGTGCCCGGATGCATCGGAGACGTGGCCGGGGAACTCGCCGGCGAGGGCGGGAAACAGTTCCGGCTCATCGCCTACCGTCCGGCGAAGCTTCCCGACGGAGTATCGGCCCACCCACACTATGACGAGCACATCACCGTGGGCAGCGACTTCCTGCCGGAGCAAATCCTGCGGAACTGGTCCGATTTCCTGGCTGCGGGAGTAAAGCCCCAGGACGTTCTCTTGCTGGGTTTCGGCGGCGGCTCGTTGAGTGCCGTGGAGTATCGGATTGCACTCGGGCTTGGCGCTTCTGTCGGCATCGTTGCCGGCACGGGCGGCGCCGCGGAAATGCTGCTGGCCGATCCCCTCTGGTCCGGCCTGCCCAACCTGTACCAGCTGCCTTTCGACCCTGCTACGGTTCGCGCGTTCGTTATGCCGGCCGATCACGGTATGGACCCGGTGGCCCAGCAGGAGATGGCGAAGACTTTTCATGCGAACTACGTGGCCGGCAGTTCCCGGCGGCTGCCGCCCAACATGCGGCCCTGGGACAAGTTGGAGGAGACCTTCAAGAAAGCCAATCTCGAACAGGCGCACTACTCGGTGGAGATACTCGAAGCCGCGGGTTTTGCAGTGCGGAAAGCCGATGGGCCTCCTGTGATCTTGTCGGATTTCAGCGACGCCGAGGTGGAACGGATGGCGGAACTGGAGCACGGACGCTGGAACATCGAGCGCCTTCGCGACGGCTGGCGGTTCGGCAAGGCCCGGGACGACGTACGCAAGATGCACGATTGCCTGGTCAGTTGGAAAGAACTGCCGGACGACATCAAGCGCTATGATCGCGATGCCGTGCGCGCCTTTCCGGAGATCCTGGCGAAGGCGGGGCTGGAGGTTAGACGCAAGGCGTAGAGGCTGGAAACATGGGAACGGGCAAGGGTCGAAGATCGCCGCCGGGCACGGTTCGGGTCTTTGTTAGCTCGGTGACCAGCGAGTTTCTCAGCTGTCGAGAAGAAATCCACGGAGTCTTGCTGCAGCATGGAATCTTCCCGGTAACGCAAGAGCATTTCCCTCCGGACTACCGAACTGTCATCGAAGTCCTTGAAGACGCCATTCGCCCCTGCCATGCCGTGATTGCGATCGTGGGATTTCGCTTTGGCAGCGCTCCCTTCGCTCCACTTGGAACTCGCCGGTCATACACTCAGTTGGAGCTGGATATCTCGCGCCGTCTCGGCAAACCTGTGTTTCTGTTCGTTGCACGACGCGACTTGTCTCCTCAGAGCCCGATTCGCGAAGCCGTAGACGACATCAGATTGCAGAGTGAGTTCAGAAATGCGCTTCTGTCCGAGGATCATCGGTACGAATACTTCTCTGATGCAGACCAACTGACCAGCAGAGTCAGAGACGCGATCCCCGTCATTCTGGAACTGGACACCGAAGCGCCCCTTCCCCTATCCGGGATTGGACTACCCAAGGCTCCTACGTTGTTTGTCGGACGCGCAGTCGAGACCGAACAATTGAACAGAGCTTTGGTCCAGCCAACTCCTTCGCTGATCGCTGTGTTGGGAGTCGCAGGCCAAGGCAAGAGCACGCTGGTCGCTCATTGGATTAGGGAGCACGCTGAGAACAAGTTTCGTGCTTCGTTCTGGTGCACTGTATCCCCTTCCGTCTCCTTCGGTCTTCTTCTGGAGGAGGCGCTCACGTATTTCCTTCGAGGGGACTATCATCCGCGTGAGAGTGATGCCGCCGCCAAGATCCGCAGACTTGTCAACCTTCTGCAAACGGGATCGCTGCTCCTCGTTATCGATGGCCTGGAGCAGTGGATGGCTGGAAAGGGCGATGGAAGGGCCGAGAACGAGGTTGTGATCACGGACTTTCTTCTGCAAACAACGGGGTTGACTGGGGGGGCGCACGTGATTGTCACGAGCCGCGTGCTGCCGAGCGCCCTGGACGACGCCAGTGTCTCGATTGTCCCTGTGTATCCAGAAGATCGGCGCATGCAGCTTGAAGGGCTTGACGAGGAAGCGGCCGTAGATCTGCTAGAAGGGCTCGGAGCCAAGGGAAGCCGCGACGAATTAATTCGCGCCGCGAACTCGTACAGTCGGCATCCACTGGCATTGACGATATTGGCTCGCTCCGCTGCGAAGCGTAGCGGAGGGTTACTGACTGCCGAAGCTTCCTCGGCTGCTGACGAACCCAAGGAGAGGGTGTTCCGGCTCTTCAGCGAAGCTCTCGGGCAAGCGGGGATATCCCTCGAAGCGGAACGGACCCTGCACGTCACTGCGTTGGCCCTGGAAGGGCTGCACATCGATGCGTTGCGGCACGGTGTCGCTGCGGCGACGCGGCTGAGCGGTTATTGGAAGACATGGCTACGGGAGCTGCTCCCGTTCTCTCGCGCGTCCAAGCCCCCCGACTTGGTCGATGCGATTCTTCATTTGTCAGATTGGCATTTGATCGAGTGGAACCCGGTGCAGCAGACGGTCGTCATGCACTCCCTGGTCCGCGAATACGTCGCGGGACGTTGCCAGAAGCCCAGGGTGATTCACGGGGCCCTCTCGGACTGGTATGGACGCAAGATCTTAACGGACGACATAACCACGTTGCAGCAGGCACAACCCCGAATCATAGCTCTGGAGCATGCCATCCGAGCCGGCGATTGCCGCCGAGGACTTGAGTTGTTCTTCGGTCCGCTGACACGCCGCCATACCCTCGCCGAGTGGCTGTTGGCGTTCGGTCATCATTCTCGCGAACTTCCGGAGCAACTGGCGCAGATGGCCGATGGCGCAGACCGCGGCGATTGCCTGGTTGTGCGGGGCACGATGTCGCGGCGGATTGGTGCCTTGGAGGACGCCGAGAAAGATCTAGATTCAGCAATCGAGATATTTCGCCGCCTACCCAAAGCTCGACCCGCCCTGGCTGCGGCGCTCATGAATCGCGGCAATGTCTTTCGTCAAATGTGCAGCTACGCAAAAGCCCTGCAAGACTACTCCAGTTCACTGGACTTCCTGCGCTCGATCCCGAATTCCGCAAATGAAGTTGCGCTCCTCCTCCTGAACCGAGCGTCCCTCCTCCATGACTTGGGCTACTGTAGCCGTGCCCTGCGCGATGCCGATGTCGCCGTTGGGGTGTTTGAAGAGGCTGAAGGCCGCGCCGCAGCCGATGACCTGCCTTCCGCACTGGTGGTACGTGGAAGCATAAGGGCTCATATGGAGCAGATGGTCGATGCCGACGCAGACTACAAGCGCGCGGCTGCGCTGTGGGAGCGCCGAATAGCGGCCGGCGAAGTCGAATGGGAGTCTTTTCTAGCCCGCCAGCGAGTTATCCGGTCACTCTGCCTCAGCCAGACCCACGGAACCGCGATGGCATTGGTCGAGTTGGATCGGGCCATCCGTTTTCTGGAGGACCAGGTCCGCGACGGTCATGACGAATCTGAGGCCTTGGCTATAGCCTTCCTGAACCTGACAGAGGTTCGCCGCTGCGCTGGCCAGCTAGCGGAGGGATTGAACTCGGCGCGACGATCGGTCGATCTGTTCCGTATGCTGTTCTCCTCCGGAAGGACCGAACTGGAAGGTTACCTCGCCCACGCCCTCATGCAAACGGCGCGTCTCGCGGCGGAGGCGGCAGACTGGGATACCTGCAGAACCAGTTTGGACGAGGGCCTTGCAATCTCCAGCAGGGTGCTTGGGCGGGGACAATTGGACCTCATGATCCCCTTTCTGGTACAAGTTGGGGCGCTCGTTTGGTTGTTCCGCCCGAAGGACCTGGACCGCTCTACTGCCCTGACGGTTGAGCTCTTGGACCGTGCAGCAGCAGGACTGAAGACATTGCGTGGTTCTGAGCTGATCTGCCGGCATGTTCGAACATTCCTGACTCGCTTGGGCCAATCTGGAGATTCTGCGCTTCTCTCCCCAAATGCCTCGCCCGTGGCAGCTTGGCTGCGGCAACACGCCGTGGTACAATCTGGCCGTCATGCTGAAACCTCATTGGACTGATGGCCAATTCTGGCAGAGCGTTGTCGACGAGGGACTGCGCTGGTTCGAGGGTCTTGCTGGTTGGCCCGAACCCGCGCTGGCAGGTGCTGGAGTGTGGGACCCCGGGAAGGGTAGCATAATGGGGCGCCTGGCTAGCGAGGGGAGTTCATGGAATCCGGACGACGCGAAGCTGAAGGCCCTGCTGGACCGGTTGCGGGACACTCCTACGGCACCCTACGTCCCACTGCGCGTAACTTCGAAACCAGAGCCGCAATCCTCTCTGCCTGACCTTCTGGAGTCGCTGAAGTCCGATCCGCCACCATTGCGACGTGCCGCGGAGGCGGATCCGCCAGCTCAGACGGCAGGTTTCTGGGGGACCTGGTTTGGACGCCTGCGCCGAAGATAACGGCTGGCTCTATTCCTGGGCGGCGCGACACGGTCATCGGGCGCACCAAGGTCATCGGCCAAGGTGTTTGAGGACCAGCCTCTCGAAAGCGGTGTCCGTTCGAAAAGATCCTGTTTCCAGACCATACAAGACTCCGTTGCCTCGCAGGATAAGAACAGCGTTTATTCAGGCTAGAATAGGTCCACGCCCATGCCGCCCGCCAACCAGCCTCGCCAACGCGAAATCCGGGTGTTCATCTCCTCCACGTTCCGCGACATGCAGGAGGAACGCGAGAAACTCGTCAAGCAGATCTTCCCCCAACTCCGGCGCCTCTGCGAGAACCGCGGCGTCACCTGGGGCGACGAGGACCTGCGCTGGGGCGTCCCCGACGAGGCCAAGGCCGAAGGAAAGGTGCGGCCCTTGTGCCTAGCGGAAATCGAGCGCTGCCGGCCCTACTTTATCGGTCTGCTCGGCGAGCGCTACGGTTGGGTGCCGGAGGAAGCCGCGTGGAACCGAACATGACACTCGTAAGGACTTCTGGATTCTGATCCATGCCCGACAACTGGAAGACCGTTCGCGTATTCATCAGCTCCACGTTCCTTGACATGCAGGCGGAGCGCGACCACTTGGTGCGCTTTGTCTTCCCCCGCCTTCGCGAGAAATTGCTTCCGCGGCGCATTCATCTGGTGGATGTGGATCTGCGCTGGGGCGTGACCTCGGAGCAGGATGCGCTTTCGGTTTGTCGCGAAGTCGTGGATGAATGTCGGCCCCGGTTTTTATGCATGCTGGGTGGACGGTATGGCTGGGTACCACCCGAAAAGACCCGTTCCATTACGGCCGATGAGGTCCGTTACGGTGTTCTGGACCGCGACCTTAACAGTCGCGGCTTCGCCTTCTTCTATTTCCGCGATCCGTCAGCCACTGCGGCCATGGTCGAGGTTACACCGGGCGAGTTTCGCGAGCCTACCGGCAGCCACGGCCATGACGCCTTAGCCGAACTAAAGACCGCCATCATCGAGGCTGGTCTCCGGCCGCTTATCTACCGGGCGCAATGGGATGACCAATCCCGACGGCTTATCGGGCTGAAGGAGTTTGGCGACCGGGTTTACGCGGATCTCAAGCAGAGCATCGACCAGGAGTTCGGCCCAGCGACGGGGGAGAAACCGGACGAGTTCACCGAAGAGAACGCGGCGATGGAGGCGTTCATCGAGGAACGCGTCCAACGCTTCGTGCTGGGCAGCCGCCAGCCGGTCTGGAATGAAATCCGGCAACACGCCGAAAGCACGGGCGGGAGTGGTTATCTGTGCCTGACGGGCGAAGCGGGCAGCGGGAAATCGGCGCTGCTGGGCAAGTTCTGCCAGGATTACCGGGAAGCCCACCGGCAGGATCTGGTGATTCCGCATTTCGTGGGGGCCAGTCCCGGTTCGGCCGATGTGCATCTGACCTTGCGGCGGTTGTGCCACGAATTGATAACCGGTGCCGCGATGACGGCGGAAATACCGGAGGACCGTGAGAAACTACGGGTGGCGTTCCCTGAAATCCTCCAACAGGCATCCGCCAGGAAACGCGTCGTGATTCTCCTCGACGCCATCAACCAGTTCGATTCCGCCACCCAGCCTGCCGGCCGGCCATGGCTGCCCGAGGAACTGCCGGCGACCGCCCGCATCATTCTCTCCATCTTGAGCGGCACGACACCGGAAAGTTTGTGGCAGCCGCGTCAACCGCCCTGGTTGGTGGAACTCCAGCCCCTCGACACACAAGACCGTGAAGCGATCATCCGGGAATTCCTCCACCGGTACCGGAAGTCCGTGACGGATGCCCAGCGCACAGCGCTTCTGGCCAAAGCCGACGCCGGCACCCCGTTGTATCTGTTGGTTGCGCTGGAGGAACTCCGCACGCTGGGCACTTACGAGGAGATCACCGGCCGCATCGCGCAACTGCCACCGGACACCCGGTCGTTGTTCATCTGGATCCTGAAGCGACTGGAGGACGACGATGGTTTCCGTGACGCCTCCGGCCAGAAGATCGGAAGGGAACTGGTGTCCCGGTTTGTCTCTTTGCTGGGTGCGAGCCGACATGGCTTGGGCCAGCAAGAACTCGTGGAACTCCTGGCTCCCGGTGACCCGCAAGGCAACGTGGCCGCCCTCGTGCAACTCCTGCGTCCCTACCTGATGCAGCGCGGCGAACTGCTCGACTTCTACCACGGCCAGTTCCGAGAGGCCGCCGAGCAGGCTTACCTCACCTCCGAGGATGGCTTCGGCGCGGCCAATGCCGACCTGGCCAACTATTTCCTGGCCTCCCTCACCCAGGCCTGTCCAGATCTGTTGTCCGGAAACGCCCGTGGCGACGATCCAACCTCCGTCCCCGCCCGGCCCATTTCCGAAGTCCTCTACCATCTGATCGCAGCCCGGCAACTGGACAAGGTGTTCGAAATGTGCGGGTCTAGCCGCTATTGGCAGATGCGCCTTGAACGGAACATCAACATCGACGACGTCGGCCGGCAAATCGAACGGCTGGTGCGCATTCACGCGACGACCTCCTGCAACTACTACATACAGGATTTCATATCGCGATTCGCTCACCTCCTGAACCGCTGCAAACGCTCCTTGGGCGTGGCCTACGGGCTCCAGGTTGCCAGGCTCAACCTAGAGCGAGACCCGGTTCCCTTCTCCGACGTTGTTGTGGACATCCTGGGCAACTACGTTACCAACGAATTCGGCGGGCCTCCTCTCCGGCAAAAGCCCCGTCCACCGGTGCTCGACGACGCAAAGAACCCCATTGAGGTCTTCTGCCGGGACTGCGGCCACTCGATGTACAAAGCCCACCCCAACGAGTCCGCCAAACAAATTCTCTCAACCCACAATGTGCCCCATCCCAAGCGCAATCTGGCCAACAATGACGGCAACATGTGGGTCTGCCTGAACTGCGGGTGGACCACAAACGAGTGGCTGAGCCGATGCCCCGAATGCAAAGGGTTCAGCGTTGTGGAGTTCGGCAATATGAAGTTCGTCTGCCCCGAATGCGGCTGGGAGGATGATTTCTAGCCCTACTTCGTTTTCACCCTTTCAATATGCGATCCGCTTGAGCTTCAAACTGGTCGCTTTCAGGAACGCGATGACATCAGCGTCAAACTTCGACGTATCGATACGGGCCGACGTGCGGAAGGCTTCCCGCAACTGCTGGACGACCCATAACTCGCACTCACCAGATAAGTCGGAACATTGGTGTCGAGCGGACAATCGGGCATCAGTCGTACATCTGCGAGAACCGCGGCGTCACCTGGGGCGAAGTAGATTTGCGCTGGGGCGTCCCCGATGAAGCCAAAGCCGAAGGGAGGGTCCTGCCGCTATGCCTGGCGGAAATCGAGCAAGCCGTTCACGTCTAGCGATTTGAAACCGGAATTCTCCTGCCGCAAACACGGCACGGATGACAGCACGCCATGAAGTGCATTGTTTCCTTTCTGGAAGTGGCACTTACAGCGGCACTCATCGGCATCGGTATGCCAGCAGGCCAGGGATGTCACAGCCCTCCGAATTCGCTGAAACATGGTCGTCTCCACTGATCCAATATCGCACCCCTCGCCGCACCAATCCAGGAGCGAATGTGGTTTCAGGACAATCGAGCCTGTTTCGCGCCGGCGGTTAAAATGGATCCACACCCATGCCGGCCGCCAACCAACCTCGCCAGCGCGAAATCCGGGTGTTTATCTCCTCCACCTTCCGCGATATGCAGGAGGAACGTGAGCTTTCGGCAAGTGTGCGCGACGCTGTGGGGCTGACCTTATCGTCCGAGGAATAGGCTATCGGAACGAGAGGACCGACGTTTCGCCCGGACCTAGAGCCGGCTTCATCACGGGATAGCGTTCGGGGTTGGGAAGCCGAGCAAGCCTGGTGGGGGGTAGAACGTGAAGGAAACTGGATCATCACCGTTGAGTGTCCTGTGCTACTATTCCCGACGTGCCCAACTCCGACATTGGATACGACTGCTTTATTAGCTATAGCATGAAGGACTACGACGACGCGAAGAGGCTGTACGATCTTCTCTCGCCAACGTTCCGAGTATGGTTCGATAAAGCCCGTCTGCGCGAAGGCTGCAAGTGGCACGAAGAGATCGAAGCCGGTTGCGAAGCCAGCCGGATCTTTCTCCCCGTGTTGACGCCGAACTGGAAGCGCTCCGAATGGACCCGCTACGAGACGTACGGCGCCGAGACTATCGTCCCCATTCTAAGAATTGAACAGGACTGGGATGCGGTCAAGACTCCACCGCTGGAGCGTTTTCAGTATCACGCTATTTCCATCGGCGATCCCAAACGCTTGATCGCTGCCATCAAAGAGGAACTCGCGAAACCTCCGTCGGATAAGTACGGCCGAGTCCACCATTTGCCTGCCCACGCAAACCCGAATTTTGTCGGCCGCGAGCAGTCGCTCCTGGAACTTCACGAGAAGCTGTTCACCAACCCGGCTACCGTCCTGACGCAAGGCAAGGTTGAGGTGGTAACCGCCCTCGGCGGCGTCGGCAAGACCACGCTCGCGCGCGAGTATGCCGAAACGTTCTGGCGGTGCTACCGGCAGATCTTCTGGGTGGACTGCCGCCTGGACTTCCCTGACGAGTTCGCCAAGATCCACGACCTGATCCGCCCGGAACTCGCCAATGCCGGCCTTCAAACTTCAGACAAAGCCGCCTGGGCCATTGCCGAGTTGAACCAGACCAATCGCCCTCTCCGCCTGTTGATTCTGGACAACGCCGAGAATCAGCAGTCGGTGCTGAAATGGGTTCCCGCATCCGGAAATTGCCACACTGTCATCACCTCACGCTGTACCGAGTGGAGCCCGAACTTCGGGCAGCATCCAGTGTGGGTCCTGGACCCAGGTTCGGCCCGCGAACTGCTCTTGCGCCGCGCGCGCAAGTCGCTGGAGGACCCCGAGAAGGACCTGGCGGACAAGCTGGCTGAAAAACTGGGCTACCTGCCGCTGGCACTCGAACAGGCCGCCGCATACATCGCACACGATGGCAGTTTCAAGCGTTACTTGCGCCTGTACGAGGAAAACGAGGCACGTCTCCAGGCCGATTGGAGCCGCGATTGGAGCACGGTGGACTATCCGCACTCGGTGTTCCTGACATGGCGCGCGACAATTGACGCGCTGGCCGCCGGCTCGCGCGCCATCCTGCGCCTGTGCTCTTTTCTTTCGCCCGCGGACATTCCGGCGGAGATGCTCACTAAAGGGGCGGCGAGTATCGCGGCGGCCGCGGAAGAGATGGGCGCGAACTTGGGCAACCCCGGCGAATTGGACATCGACCGTTGGCGGCGCGAACTGGCGTTGTACTCGATGATCCAGTGGCGCAGCGACAAGCGGATGTTTTCTATCCACTGCTTGGTCCAGTCCGTGGAGCGAAATCAAGTGTCCGCTGAGGCTCAACCTCGGATAGCGGAGAGGGCCGCGGACATGTTGATGGCTTGGGCGCCACGCGAAGCGTGGCGGTTCGAGAATTGGGAGGCCTGGAGGATGGCCCGGCCGCACGCTCAGGAGCTCTATAGGGTACGAGCCGGATCCAATCCAGCTTTTCTGCTTGAATTCGGTACGTTCCTCCATTCTCGGGGTGAGTGCCTTGAGGCGGAGCCGCTGCTCACGGCAGCTGTGAAGGCGAGCGAGTGCATGCTGGGCGCCGAGCACCCCGATACCCTCGACGCTGTGAGTACCTTGGCGGTTCTGTACTGGGATCAGGGACGATTCGGGGACGCGGAACTACTGTATCGACGCGCATTCAAAGCCCAGGAGCAACGGTTGGGCACCGATCATAGGGAGACACTCCAGACATTGAATAATCTGGCCGTCTTGTGCGGAGATCAGGGGCGATATGCGGAAGCGGAGGTCTTGAACCGTCGAGCGCTGGGGGCGCGGAAGCGTGCATTCGGCGCGGACCATGTCGATACACTCAACTCGGTCCATAATCTGGCGATGCTGTATCTAAAGCAGGGACGTCTCAAGGATGCGGAGCCGTTGTGTCGGCGCGCCTTGGAGTTACGTGAGAAGGTGCTGGGCACTGAGCATCCGGATACACTGCAATCGGTGAGCACTCTGGCGGACTTGTACGTAGCCCAGAGGCGGTACTCCGAGGCGGAGCCACTGTATCGACGTGCGCTGAAAGCACGTGAGCTCGTCCTCGGAAAGGAGCATCCCCGAACACTCGATTCTGTCAACTGTCTCGGAATGTTGTATTGGCATCAAGGCCGATGTGAGGAGGCGGAGCCATTTCTGCATCGGGCGCTGGAGTCACGAAGGCAGGTGCGGGGCGTGGACCATCCGGATACACTCGCCTCCGAGAATAATCTCGCGCTGCTGTATTGGAGTCAAGAGCGGTACGGGGACGCGGAGCCTCTCTATGTCCGCGTATTGCAATCGTCTGAGAAGGTGCTGGGCATGGAGCACCCGGATACGCTTGGGTCGATCAACAACCTCGCAATGTTGTATTTGAGTCAGGAGCGAGACGAGGAGGCACAGCTCTTGTGCGCGCGGGCGGCCGCGCTTGGGGAGAAACTGCTGGGCCGCGAGCATCCGGATACGCAAGTCTTTTGCAGGAATTTGGCGCGAGTGCGAGCACGACTGCAACAAAAGAGTACCAGGGTTGACTGAGGCTAGGCCCAGCGGTCCAGCCGCCATACCAGCACGACATCGATCTCTCGGCGACGGGCGGCCTCCAGAGTTCCTCGCGTGCTTCTCGCTTGGCCGCACCGGAGCCGACTTCCCGAACCTGCACTGCAATGGTCCACAGTGTCACCACGTGCTTTGCCAGCTGTTTAGCATATCTTGGAAGAACGGGGAGAAGAGGGCGTTATGGGAACTGCCGCATCAGCTCGCCATGTCAGCGGATTGGCACTCTCTGACGGAGTTATTACTCGACGGGAAGTTCATTGAGGACAAGTGCCTTGCCGGGATGAGAGGTGAATTGGCTCGTGACTACGAAGAGGCGGTTGCCACCCGCCGGCAACCACCGTTCGGTTAATCAACTCGGTAATAAAAGCGCTCGCCCCTACTTTCTCCATTCGCGTGTTCGTTTCTCCCGAATTCGGGGAACGGCGTGGTTTGCGGATTTCATGAATTCTACCTCGACATAATCTCAGGGTCTTCAGTGAGCGCTACGTGAACCACAGGGGCGGACCTATTTCTGGAAGGAATAGGCTTCCAGAATGCGGCGCACCGAGGTACGCCCGA
>Ga0182027_10001791_pt1 | contig 35284 bp, 34 predicted proteins | sample 712E1DmetaG_FD_121300 | JGI IMG/M metagenome (GOLD analysis project Ga0182027, IMG submission 121300) | Permafrost microbial communities from Stordalen Mire, Sweden - 712E1D metaG (Illumina Assembly) | ecosystem: Environmental > Terrestrial > Soil > Wetlands > Permafrost | place: Sweden...
AGGCCGCAAAAGACGCATCGACACTGCACAATCCAGCATTTCAAACCGATTTTCAAGCCGCAATCACTCGAAACTTCAAAGAAGATGCGTGGCGGCGGCGATTTTCAACAAGTTCCTAGAGCAAAACCAGAGTAAATATGCAGTTTTTGGGAGTTTGCGATGACATTGCCTCTGGAAACAGCAACTCTGGTTTTGCTAACTCATTTTTCGCGCTGCGCAGGTTCATCGGGTCTGATCCCCGCATCACTTCTGCCACGCGACACAGAGCGGATGATGAACAGCGGCCTGTCTTTTCCCTGGATGAAGGAGCGGCCTACATATTCCCCTATGAGTCCCAGGGCAAATAGATTGATCGCTGAAAATAAAAGTTGAACGAACAGGATATTCGCCCATCCCGAAACGGTATGTAGAAAGAGAAACGCATAAATAATCCAGGCAAGAAAGCACACCGCCGCAACACTCGTCGCGGCACTTAAATAGAACATGAACCTCAGCGGCGCCGAAGCGAATCCTGTAACGGCGTCGATGGCCAGACCCATCATGGCGCCGATTCTATATTTTGTCTTCCCTGCAAATCTTGGGTCGCGGTGATAATTCACCGGTACCTGGCGAAAACCGATCCAGGTTACCATGCCCCTGATAAAACGGTGTGGCTCTGGCATCTGCCGCAAAACATCGGCGACTCGGCGGCTCATCAAGCGGAAGTCGCCTGTGTCCACAGGTACATCAGTATTTGACAACCGGCGAAGCAACCGGTAAAAGAGTCCGGCGGTCATACGCTTGAAGTTGCTTTCACCTGCCCGCGAGATGCGTTTGGCGTAGGCGACATCAGCGCCGGAATCCATCGCCTCCATCATCTTGGGCAATAACTCCGGCGGATCTTGCAAATCGGCATCGATCAGAAGAACCCTCTCGCCTTGCGCAACATCCAGCCCCGCAGTCAGAGCCAGTTGATGCCCATGATTTCTGGATAAATCGACTATGACAACATTCTGATCCTGTTGTTGTATCTCAATAAGATGTTCTGCCGTTCGATCTGAAGAGCCGTCATTCACAAATATAATTTCGAAGGATTTTCCTATTTCTTCGAGAACGCATCGCATCCGGCGGTAAAACTCAGGTATACACTTCTCCTCGTTGTAACAGGGGACAATAATGCTCACATAGACAGCACGGCATGGTTGACCGCATATCATGCCGTCGTTAGCTTGAGATTTCTCCATAAGTCCTCCCCTTGTATCTCTGGCGCCAAGGCCTTGAAGCAATCTCCGCTTCTGGACACATTCATCGAAAACAGCTTTGGATTAAAACGATGGAATTCAAACTGCGACGTCGACCGGAGCAACAACTGGGCATTGCACTATCATGCTTTACTCCCTGAATGGATAGGGACCTGCGCCGCTCTTCATTATAATGTGGAGATGGAGTCTTCATCCGATAACACCCTGCGAGCGGAACAAAACGGCTTATCCCGCTGGCTGATTCCTGTCATCATTCTTGTGGCCTTCGCCATTCGTTTGGTTGTGGTCTTCTTCACGTATCGCGGTTTGCCCGACGCGGATAAATTTTACGAGCAGTTTGGCTGGGAGATGGGCTGGATTGCGCGCGCTTTGGCCAGCGGGCATGGATTCAGTTCGCCTTACTACCCCCTGAGCGGGCCCACAGCAATCGAGTCTCCTCTCTATCCAACGCTTCTCGCCGGCGTCTTCCGGCTCTTCGGCATCTATTCGCTCACTTCGGGATTCGTCATCCTCTCCATCAACAGTCTGCTCAGCGCCCTCACCTGCATCCCGATCTACTTCAGCGCCAAATATTCTCTCGGGACACGCGGCGCAAAGGCAGCAGCCTGGGTCTGGGCCTTTTATCCCTTCGCTATTTACTTCTCCGCCGGCCGCGTCTGGGAGTATGCTCTGACCGGCCTGCTTTTCACCACCTGCTTCTGCATTGCGCAGCGCATTCACCGCACGTCGAATCTCTATGCCTGGCTGGGATGGGGAGCACTCTGCGGGGTCACTGCGCTCTCCAATCCCGCTGTGCTCTCTTCAGTTCCGTTCCTGCTATTATTGGCACTCTATAAGGTGCGCCGTTCCGGCGGACGCTGGCTGTTGAACGGCGTGCTCACAACGGTTGCCCTTACCGCCGTTCTTACACCCTGGACAGTGCGAAATTACCGCGTCCTCGGCGTCCTTTGCCCCGTTCGCGACAACATCTGGCTGGAGTTTTATGCTGACAACTTCGGCAACGCGCCTTCGGACACATCCTCGCCACCCAGCGCGGACGGCCGCCCATACCCGGCCAGCAGTCCGGTGGAGATGCGCAAATACCTCGCCATGGGCGAAACAGCTTATCTGGCGGAAAAACACACCATGTCTTTAAACGACTTCAACCACCATCCGCAATATTATTTTCTGGTTCAAAAAACGCTGCGCCGCGTTGTCTATTACTGGACGGGATACTGGAGTTTTTCCGCTGAGGAGTTGCGGGAACAACCATTCGAACCGGCCACTGTTTTTTATGTTGGCTGCATAACGCTGCTGATGCTGCGCGGCATCTACCGCTTCTGGCGCCTGAACCGCGCCGCCGTCCTGCCCTATCTGGTGCTCATCGGCATCTTTCCGCTGACCTACTATATAACCCATCCCATGATGGATTATCGCCAGGCGATTGAGCCAGCCATCGTGGTTCTGGCCGTCGCTGGAGCGCAACCCTGGAGAAGGCTCCGTCCGAATCGTTTGTTCTACTGGATCGGTGCGGAACGCGCACCCGAGCCGGAAATCGCCGCTGTCTCTCCCACGACATAGCCACATGGAAAAACCGGGTCTGTTTGTGCCCTTGTTTTGGCAAATTTGACTGGGCGTGGCAAGTTTCCTACGCCGCTGCGCAACCTTTCCTGGAAATTTGTGTCAATATCTAACGAGCGGCGCAACAGCCGCTACAGTCGTGATGCACGAACGAAGAGGGGTGTGAAAATGATGAACAGGATGCGTACAACCCGGGCCGCGCTCGTGGTGGCCACACTTGCAGGAGCCTTTTGGGGCTTTCCTCAAGGTTCCCTGGCCGCAGCTCTTCCCCCGGACTCCGGCGCAACCGCCCAGGCAATCAGCCCCGAGGGCAGCGACGCCGCTACCCGTTTGAATAAAAAGGAATTCCGCGACGTGAAGGTAACCGTGGATCAGGGTATTGCCACCTTGACCGGCAGGGTGGACCTCTACGGGTACAAGTCCGCCGCCGACAAACACGTTCGCAAGGCCAAGGGGGTCACCTCGGTACATAACCTGATCGAGGTAGCCGGCCCCGTCATATCCGACCAGGAACTCCAGGGTAAACTCCAGGATAAGCTGGCCTATGACCGCGTTTTCTACGGCAACGCCTTTAACGCCATTACGATCAGCGTCGTAAACGGCGCCGTTACCCTTGGCGGCCATGCCATCTCCTACAATGCCAGGGACTCCGCTCTGGCCCTGGTCAGCTACTATCCCGGCGTCAAGGACATGGCCGACGAAATCGCTGTCGATCCCGTCTCCCAGATGGACAACCGGATACGACTTCAGGTTTTCAGTTCCGTTTACGGCTACCCGACGCTGAACAGGTACGCCATTGACCCCGCCAAGCCCATCCGAATCTCGGTGCAGAACGGCCACGTGGAGTTGTAAGGAATGGTGGATTCGCAGTCCGACAAGGACACGGCCTTTATCCGCGCCAACAGCGTTCCCGGCGTCTTCGAAGTGAAGAACTACCTGCAGGTTGCCGCCCAACCAGCCAAAACGCAGAAATAGGCGACACTCTGTATGCTTTGAAACGGCGCGGTTATAGGCTTTAGTCGCAGAAAGTGCGAAGGGGACGGGCAAAAGCCCGTCCCCTTCCGTGTCTAAGCTCCTTGGCGTGCATTCTAGAACTTGACCGACGGGGCGGTACGCGCCGCTGTGGGAGCCTCGAAGAAAGCGCTGTTTTCGTGGAATCCGGCCATGCCGGCCCAGATGTTGTTTGGGAACTGGAGCACGAAAGTGTTGTAGTCGCGCAATGCGTCGTTGTAACGCTTGCGCGCAACGCTGATGCGGTTCTCGGTTCCTGAAAGCTCGTCCTGCAAGCGCATAAACTGGTCGCTGGAGCGGGGTTGCGGGTAGTTTTCCGTGAGCAGCAATAGACGGCCCAAGGCTGAATCCAGCTTTCCGTTGGCCTCGATCTTGCCCGCCGGGCCCTGCGCATTCAACATACCGGCGCGAGCATTGGCGATGTCGCCAAAAACCGTGCTCTCTTCCTTGGTAAAGCCCTTCACGGTCTCCACCAGGTTCGGAATCAGGTCAGCGCGCCGCTCCAACTGCACGTCCACGTCCGACCACGCGGTCTTCACGATCTCATCCTTGGCCACCATCTGGTTCCTGGCGCTCACGTAGCTGCCAAAGACCATCAGTAAAACCAAAACGAAGACGCCGACCACTCCCAGTGCAATCCAAAGTCCACGACTCATACGGTCCTTTTCTCCTCCGGCCTGCCGTCAAGCAAGCCCCTTCATGAAATTTGAACAACTACCAGTCGCCCCCGGCCCCGCCACCGCCAAAACCACCACCACCGAAGCCGCCAAACCCACCTCCGCCGGAGTCTCCACCACCTCCGCCAAATCCGCCGCCGCCGATCCACGGCCCGCCGCGAAAACCGCCAAAGAGGCCAAAACCAAGCAGAAATCGCAGCAGGTGAAATCCACCAAAGAAGACCAGGAGGACGATCAGCAGAATCAATTTACCCATCGCTGGTCCCTGGCGCACAGTCTGGCTTGCCACCACTGGTTCCTCGTCCAGCGTGACCTTGGCGTCGGCGGCAATCACCTGCGCCACCTCGTCCACGGCAAGAATCACGGCTCCGTCAAAGTCGTTGGCCCTCAGGTCAGGAACCATCTCCCGGCCAATGTCGCCGACCTTGCCATCGGGCAGAATGCCTTCAAGGCCGTAACCCACTTCAATCCGGCGCTTGTGGTCGTCAACAGCCAGGAAAACCAGCACGCCGCGGTCCGAGCCTTTGCGGCCCATCTTCCACTTGTCCTCAAGCGCGTTGGCAAATTCGGCCGGGTCGGCGCCATCCAGCGTGCGGATGGTGACCACAGCCACTTGAGCGTTGGCCTGCGAGTGGTCGAGCTGCGCACAAAGGCGGTCCAGCCGGGCAATCGCCTCAGGCGAGAGCACATGGGCAAAATCGCTAACGTAATCAGTGGGTTTGGGCAGGTCCTCGACTCGCTCGGCCTGGGCGGCGATGGCGAAGACGGAAACAAAGGCTGCCAAAAGCAGCCGGAAGACGGCGGAATGTACGCGGCAAAAGCCCTTCATCGCTTTCTATTGTACGGGTACAGCCGATGAAAAGTTCATTTGGCGCGGAATCGATGCCGGTCCCAAGTCTGGAGATTGAGAGATGGGAAACAACGCTCTTTCCTCCGCAAGCTCTACACTAAGAAGGAAATGACCCAAAACCCGCAACTCCATCCTCCCCTCGCCCGCAAGGAACACAAAGAGACCCTTCTGCACGGCACAGTGCTTGTGGACGACTACGCCTGGCTACGAGACAAGCAGAACCCCGAAGTCACCGCCTATCTGGAGGCCGAAAACGCCTATGCCGAGGCCGTGATGGCCCCGCTCAGCGGCTTGCGCGAGAACCTTTACCAGGAAATGCTCAGCCACGTGAAGCAAACCGACGTTTCGGTTCCCTTCCGCGATGGTGCCTGGTGGTATAGCACCCGCACCGAGGAGGGCCTACAGTACACCATTCACTGCCGCAGACCGGAGACTGCTTCCGGGACAGATGACAGTGCGCCTGAGCAGGTCATCCTCGACGGCAACCAACTTGCCGAAGGACATCCCTTTTTTTCGATTGGCGCCACTGACATCACCCCCAATGGCCGCTGGCTGGCCTACTCGACCGACACGACGGGATTCCGCCAGTACACGCTGCACATCAAAGATCTGGAAACGGGCGAGACACTCGCCGGCGAGGTCGAACGCGTGGGTTCCGTCGTATGGGCGGCGGACAACCGCACACTTTTTTACACCGTGGAGGACGAAGAGCAGAAACGCCAATACCAACTCTGGCGACACACACTCGGTACGCCTCACTCATCCGACATACTGGCCTACCAGGACGACGACGAACGCTTCAACCTGGGCGCTGGACGCACGCGCGACGGCAAGTTTATTGTGATGGAGTCGGCCAGCCACATCACCACCGAATGGTGGGTGCTGCCGGCCACCGAACCCGAAGGCCAATTCACGCTCATCAGCCCCCGTGCGGACGAGCATGAGTACTCCATCGAACATCGCAATGGCCTGTGGTTTATCCGCACCAATGATCGCGGGCGCAACTTCAGATTGGTCACTGCGCCGGTGGCTACGCCCGGACGCGAGCACTGGACCGAGCGCATCCCCCACCGCGACGATGTGATGCTGGAAGAAGTGGACCTCTTTGCCGGCTTCTTTATCGCCTGCGAGCGCGAGGACGGTTTGCCCCGGCTGCGCTTGTGGCGCTTCGAGGGCGACGAACCGGAAGCCACGCCCGCCGGTGAAATATCTTTTCCCGAACCGGCCTACAGCGCCCAGCCGCACATCAACCGCATCTTTGAGACGCCCACCTTCCGCTACGGCTACCAGTCGCTGGTAACGCCGGCTTCAGTTTACGAGTACGACGTAGCCACGGGCGTATCAACTCTGCTCAAGCAGTTGGAGGTTCCCGGCGTCTTTGATCGCACGCTCTATGCGAGTGAGCGCATTCATGCCACCGCGTCCGATGGCGTTCAAGTGCCTGTATCTCTGGTTTACCGCAAAGACTGCCGTGAGCCGGGACGCAATCCGCTGTATGTCTACGGCTATGGCTCCTATGGCTACTCGCTGCCGCTGGGCTTCAGTTCCAACCGGCTGAGTTTGCTGGATCGCGGCGTGGTAATGGCCTATGCGCACATTCGCGGCGGCGGCGACCTGGGTGAACCATGGCACGACGCCGGCAAAATGCTTCTCAAGCGCAATACCTTCACGGATTTTGTCGCCGCCGTCGAGCACCTTACCGCGGCAGGTTATGGCGACCCGCGCCGGGTGGCCATTGAGGGCGGGTCCGCCGGAGGTTTATTGATGGGCGCGGTTGTGAACCTCAAGCCGGAGATCTTTCGCGCCGTCCTCTCTCACGTGCCGTTTGTGGATGTGATGAACACCATGCTCGACGCTTCCCTGCCGCTCACCGTTCCGGAGTACGAGGAGTGGGGCAATCCAAATGAATCAGCTTATTTTTTCTATATGTTGAGTTACTCGCCGTATGACAACCTGAAGGCGGCAAGTTATCCGGCGATGCTGGTCAAGACCTCGCTTAATGACAGCCAGGTGATGTACTGGGAGCCAGCCAAGTATGTAGCCAAACTCCGCACCCTCAAGACGGACGCCAATTCCCTGCTGCTGGTCACCAATATGCAGGCCGGCCACGGCGGCTCAAGCGGCCGCTACGATTACCTGAAGGAGATCGCCCTCGACTACGCATTCCTGCTCCGCGAGTTGGGGCTGGTGAAATGAATTTGATTTACTGACTGAAGAATCGGGCAAAGAACAACAAAGGCAAAGCGATTGTCCGCTTTGCCTTCGTTGTTTGAGATGTATCCAGGTTACTTCGCCAACAGCACCCGCAAATCGCCGCCGGTCATCTCCTTGGGCAGACCCAGGTTGAGAATGTTCAGCAGGGTGGGCGAGATGTCGCGCAGCGAACCGTCCGAGCGCAGGCGGTAGCGCGGAGCCTCCTCGGCCACGTAGATCAACGGCACCGGGTTCGTGGTGTGCGCTGTCTGCGGACCACCGGTGACCGGATCCACCATCTGCTCGGCGTTGCCGTGGTCGGCGGTAATCAGCCAACTGCCGTTCTTCTCCTTGATGGCCTTGTAGATGCGTCCCAGTTGCGCGTCGATAGCCTCAATGGCCCGGATGGTCGGCTCCAGTTTGCCGGAGTGGCCCACCATGTCGGCATTAGCGAAGTTGGCCACGATCAGGTCGAAGGTGCCTTCGTTGATTGCTTTCACGATGGCGTCGCCGATGGCCTCGGCCTTCATCTCCGGAGCCAGGTCATACGTGGCTACCTTCAACGACGGAATCAGCACGCGATCCTCGCCGGGAAAGGGTGTCTCGACACCGCCATTGAAGAAGTACGTCACGTGCGCAAACTTCTCTGTCTCGGCCACACGCAGATTGCGCAGTTTGTGTTGGGCGAGCACATTGGCCAGAATGTTATCCAGCGACTCCGGCGGCATGATGACCGGCAGATCGTATAGTTCGTCGTACTGCGTCATGCACAGGTAGTAAAGATTCTTCGGGATTTCGCTGCGGGGAATCGTAGCGTCGAGCGCCTCCCAGCCGTCCAGGTCGCGGCCGCCCCGCTTGTTCAGGCCGCTCTCGCGCGTCAGCACGCGGGTAATCTCGCGGGCGCGGTCGGCGCGGAAGTTGAAGTTGATGCACACGTCCTCGTCGCGAATCTGCGCGACCGGCTTGCCTGCGGCATCGACCACAACGAATGGGATAAGAAACTCGTCGGTCGTGCCGTTGTTGTAACACTCCTTGATGCGCGAGACGGCATTGGGGTATGCGCCGCCCTCGGCTTTGCCCGTGACCATGGCGTCGAATGCCTTGCGCTCGCGCTCCCAGCGCTTGTCGCGGTCCATGGCGTAATAGCGGCCGCTGATCGTGGCCACTTTGCCCACGCCATACTCGCGCATCTTTTGTTCGAGTTGCGCGATGTAGCCCGCGCCGGAGTCGGGAGGTGTGTCGCGGCCGTCCATGAAAGCGTGGACGAAGACCCGTTGCAAGCCGTACTCGCGCGCGGTGCGCAGCAGAGCGTAAATGTGCTCCTGCTGCGAGTGAACTCCGCCGTCGGAGACCAGCCCGAAGAGGTGGAGTTGCCGCCCGGCTTCACGTGCCCGCTTCATGGCCTGCACAATGGTCGCATTCTTCGCGAACTCGCCCGAGGCGATGGCTGCATCGATGCGCGTGATGTCCATCTGCACGATGCGGCCCGCGCCGATATTCATGTGGCCCACTTCGCTGTTGCCCATCTGCCCGTCCGGCAGGCCCACAAAGTGGTCCGACGCCTGGATCAGCGTGTTGGGAAACTCTTTGAGCAGCTTGTCGTAGGTAGGCTTTTTGGCCAGCGCAATGGCATTATTTGCTGTTTCGGGGCGATAGCCCCATCCGTCGAGGATGGTCAAAACGAGAGGACGCTTGTAGATGGACACGGGGCATTTCCTTAGGGGTAGGGTTGAGGGAAATTTGCAGTAGGACAAGAACCCCAGATCTCGAAATCGAAACCTGGGGTTCCTGTTTTTCGGCTTTAGCTCTTAGTCGTTGTAGTTGAGGCTTTCCAGACCGAGATAGACCGCGCCGCCGCCCAGCTCTTCTTCAATGCGGAGCAACTGGTTGTACTTCGAGATGCGGTCCGTACGGCTGGCCGAGCCAGTCTTGATCTGGCCCACGCCTGTGGCCACGGCAAGATCAGCAATGAACGTGTCTTCGGTTTCGCCTGAACGGTGGCTGATAACCGAGGTGTAGCCGTAGCGGCGGCCCAGTTCGATCGCCTCCAACGTCTCGGTAATGGTGCCAATCTGGTTGAGCTTGATGAGAATGGAGTTGCCCACGCCCTCTTCAATGCCGCGCTGCAACCGCTTGATGTTGGTGACGAAGATGTCGTCGCCCACAATCTGAATGCGGCTACCCAGTTTGTCGGTCAGCAGCTTCCAGCCTGCCCAATCATCCTCTGCCAAGCCATCTTCGAGCGAAACGATCGGATATTGGCGCGTCCAATTGTCGTAGAAGGCCACCATCTCCTCGCTCGTCAGCTCGCGCTTGTCGCTCTTCTTGAAGATGTACTTGCCCTTTTCCGCGTCATAGAACTCGCTCGATGCGGGATCGAGGGCAATGGCAATCTGCTCGCCGGGCTTGTAGCCTGCTCCCTCAATCGCTTCAAGGATGAGTTCGATTGCTTCGGCGTTGGACTTGAGCGATGGAGCAAAGCCACCCTCGTCGCCCACTGCGGTGTTGTAGCCCTTCTTCTTGAGCACGCCACGGAGGGTGTGGAAAGTCTCGGCGGCCCAGCGCAGCGCCTCGGAAAAGCTCTCGGCGCCCACCGGCATAATCATGAACTCCTGAAAGTCCACATTGCTGTCGGCATGGGCTCCGCCATTGAGTACATTCAGCATCGGCGTGGGTAGCACGGAAGCGTTGACGCCGCCCAAATAACGGTAGAGCGGAATCTCCAGCGTTTGGGCCACGGCACGTGCGGCAGCCATGGAGACGGCCAAAATGGCGTTGGCGCCCAGCTTGGCCTTGTTCGGCGTGCCATCCAGCGCAATCATGCTCTGGTCGAGCAAACGCTGGTTGGAGGCGTCCATGCCCTCCAGTTCAGGCGCGATCACGGTTTCCACATTGGCTACGGCCTGAAGCACGCCCTTGCCCATATAGTGGGTCTTGTCGCCGTCGCGCAGTTCCACGGCCTCATGCTCGCCGGTAGAAGCGCCCGAGGGCACGATGGCGCGGCCTAATGCGCCGCTTTCCAGAATTACGTCCGCTTCCACGGTAGGATTGCCGCGCGAGTCCAGAACCTCGCGGGCGCGGATGGCAACGATCTCAGTCATATCGGTCCTCGCAATGCGGTGATGTAGCCGGTCATTCAGTTGCGGACGGCGATCCACGGCAAGAGTTTCTCCGGCGGCGCTTTGAATTGTTTCCAAAAGCTCTTGCACGTTCGCAGTTCCTCTCCGTCCAAAGGCAAAAATGGGTAATGTCTCGAATCAATTTTAGCAAATCGGACCGACGCGGACGATGTAACCCTAGTCACAAGGACCCTGCCGTAACATGTCTGAAAAGTATGCCGCCGCGGGGGTGACTTGGTTGATTCGTACCGCCAAGGGCACTTCCCCGGCTGCTCGGCAAGTGAACAGCCACCAACCTGCGTTAGCCTTATGTTGGGTGAGTTGGCGCTTGGCCGTCGCATGGACTTGGCGACCGCGCGCAACTCTTCCCGCCCAGCGGGGTTTGAAGTCTAAGAAAGATTTCTTCGCGCGAAGGGGAAAAGGAGATTTGGATGAATCGGTCGATTCTTGTGTGCGCCCTGATGTTCGTGGCAACTGTCGGCTTGGGAGCGCAGGATGCGAGCCAGGCAAACCCCTACCAGGGAACCTCGACGCCGCCCCCTGATGACACCATCGTGACCACCAGCACGCCCCAGGCCAAACCACCGGCCGGACGGCCAGCCACGCAGGCGCAGCCCCAGGCGCAGTCCCAGCCTCAGTCCCAGCCCGCCACGGACAATTCTGACCCGGACGGCGGAGCCGTAGTGGTCCAGCCACAATCCACCGCTTCGCAACAGCCGGCATTGATTCAGCGCTCCTCCGTCCCCGATCCGGACGGCGACATGGTGCACCCACATCCACTCCGGCCAGGAGAACTTCCAGAAGGAACCACGATTCGCGTCCGGCTGCTGGATCGGCTTTCTACCGTGGGGAGCGAAAAGGGCGAAGCATTTCATACCACCGTGGCCTCGGATGTCATGCTCGGCGGCCAGGTGCTGATTCCCGCTGGAACGGAGATTGACGGTCGCGTGGTCGAGGTTTCCAGCGGCCATGCCGGTGGTCACGGCACTATGCATCTGCGACCGGAGACGTTGATTCTTTCCGACGGCACCCGCTACCACCTGCGCGCCTCCATCACCGGAACCCCGGGCGCCAAGTCCAAAGTGGGGAGCGAGGGCGGCATCGTGCCCGGCTCACGCCTGAAGCGGGACAGCGTCGAATATGGCGGAGCGGTAGGGGCCGGCGCAACCACGGGAGCCATCGTGGGCGGCCCGGTGGGAGCCTTGACGGGCAGTCTCATCGGGGCCGGTGTTATCACGGCTCACCTGCTGATTAGCCATCCCCAAGCCACGCTCCAGCCGGGCACGGCGATGATATTCACCCTCACCGACCCGCTCGACATGGTTCCGGCAGACGCCTCCGAAAACACGGTGAAAGCTCCCGAAAATTAGGACACTTGCGCAAATTTCATGAGGGCGCGGTCTAATCCGCGCCTCCGGATATACAAAACGTCCTGGGTTTTGCCCTCGATCGTTTTTTGACAATTTCATCCGAAATCCAGATTTTTCCGCCACGGCTGAAACCGCAAGCCCGTTTTACCCCCGCCTGAATTTCTGTATTTCGCCCCATTCCTCCGCCCTGCTACACTCCCTGTTGTGTTTTGGGAAGGACATCCCTATGACCGAGATGCAGACGGTTGGAGTAGTGGGCGCGGGGACCATGGGCTCCGGCATCGCCCATGTTTTTGCTCGTGCGGGCTTCCACGTACTGCTCTGCGACGTGGAGCAACGATTTCTGGACCGGGCGATCAGCTTGATTCGCTCCAACCTGGGCCGCGAGGCCGCCAAAGGCAAGCTGGCCGAGCGAGAAATCGAGCCGGCCCTGGCTCGCATCCAGCTCACACTGAACCGCGAGGCGCTCGGCCAGGCAGACTTCGCGATTGAAGCTGCCTCGGAGCGCTTTGAACTGAAAGCTGAGCTCTTCAACTCGCTCGACCACATCCTGCCCGAAGGCGCCATCCTGGCCACTAACACTTCCTCCATCTCGATCACCCGGCTGGCCGCCCAGACCCGACGGCCGTCACAGGTCATCGGGATGCACTTCTTCAACCCCGTCCCGGTGATGACGCTGGTTGAGATTGTCCGCGGTCTCGCGACCGGCGATGAGACTTTCGCAGTCGTCCGTGCGCTGGCTCGCCGGCTGGGCAAGACGCCGGTCGAGGTCAACGATTCGCCTGGATTCATCTCCAACCGCGTGCTGATGCCAATGATCAACGAGGCGGCCTTTGCCATAATGGAAGGCGTCGCCACGCCGGAGGCCGTTGACCAGGTCTTCAAACTGGGCATGAATCATCCCATGGGTCCGCTCGCTCTGGCCGACTTCATCGGCCTCGACGTCTGTGTGGATATTCTGCGCGTGTTGCAGGAAGGCTTCGGCGACCCGAAGTACCATCCCTGCACGCTGCTCGTGCGCATGGTGGACGCTGGCTGGCTGGGCCGTAAATCGGGACGCGGGTTCTATCTCTACGAAACTTAAACCGGCGGCAGAGCGTTTACCACCGGCACGCCGGCTGGCGGCGTGAAGTGGAAAGCTCCGGCAGGAATCGGTGCATTAGCTAGCTCGCCCGTGAAGGTGAAGCTGGTTAACGCACCGTCAGTCTCTTCCATCTCAATGCCGGTAATGGCCCCATCGGCCGTCACGGTAAGGGTAAGTCTGCGGACTCGCTTGTCCAGAGTGTTCCCTGGGCCTTTGGGTTGGCCGACAAGCGTAAAGTGACCACCCGCGGCTGCGGCCAGCTTCAGATTGCGCAGTTCCTTTTCCAGTTGCGTGTGCCCCAGCAAGAAACGCAAGGGCGAGCGCAGGTCGTCCAGTTGCTTGGCGGGGATGCGCTGGACTTGTGTATCGCCGCGCGAGTAAAACCATGCAAACTTGCCGTCGAGCACGAAGAGCTTTCCGGCTGGAGAGCTGTACTCCCACTTCATGCAGCCGGGTTTCTGGAGCAGCATCGTCCCGCTCTCAGTGCGCCGCATCCCTAACCCCTCGTAGCTCTCGCTGAAACCAGCCTTGAGCGAGTGCAACTGGTTGTAATGGCGATCGACGCGCTGCGCCATTTCCTGCGCACTGGGCGACGAACCCTGTCCAAAGGAGAAAAACGCCGAACTACCCAACACGGCGGTCAGAATCAAGCCGCCGCGTTTCCTGTGTTGGCAAAGGTTCATTGGCCCAGGCTCTGCGTGCAGTTGGTGCCGCCTGCCGGGTCGAATTTGATGGTACCGAACTCATCGCTGCAGAAGCCACGGTTCCCGGTCTTGCCCACGGTCATGGGAACAGCCGTAACCTGATAGCCGGTGATGCGGTCTGTGCCGTTCAGGTTCACCTTGGTGCAGTTGCCGATGACGAAGATATAGCCAGACTTGATGCCCGAGGTCAGATCGCCCTGGAGCAACTGCGACGAGGCCTGGTTGGGCGCGCCGGACTTCGGATCGCCTCCCAGGGCGCTCAGCGCGCAGGCGTACCCATTGGAGGGGTACGTGGACTCGTACTGAACCTGCAACTTGGTAATCACCTGCATGGAGTTGATTGCCGAGGTCTCATTGGCCTGCTTCTTCAGACTGCCAATGGTGGGAATCGCCATGAGCATCAGGATCAGAATGATGGCAATGACGATCAGCAATTCCATCAGCGTAAAGCCATTGGGCTGCAGGCAACGCCGCGTGCGGCAATTCAAGTTCTTGCGATTCATTGGACTCCAGTTGGGGCGGCCGGAAAAGACCGCCTCTATTCGTCAAAATCCTACAACGTATGGACGCTAAATGGAAATGGGCCGCTCGAAACAGCGGAGACCTCACAGCTGACAGCAGACAGTTTTCAGCTGATCGAAACGGGGTTTGAGCTGTTAGCTGTTTGCTGTAGGCTATCCACGGCCTTTCAGCACACCAGCCTCGCCCGCCTCAACTTCACCCCATCCAGGCGGCCCAGCAGGGTGACGGCAATGCGCTCAGGCACGAAGAGGCGCTGGGCCATGGCCTGCACCTGGCCCGCGTCCACCTCGCTGATGTGGGCGATGATCTCCTCCACGGGGATGTACGCGTGAAAGTACATTTCCTGGCGTGCCAGGTTGGCCATGCGTGCATTCGAGCTCTCCAGCCCCAGCAGGATGTTGCCCTTCACCTGGTCCTTGGCGCGGGTCAGCTCTTCTTCGCCCAGTGCGGTCTCCTTCAGTTTGCGGAACTCCGCCAGGATCAGGTCCACCACATCCAGTCCCTTGCCCACCGACGTGCCGGCAAAGACGCACAGGGCTCCAGTGTCGCGGTAGGGGCTCAGGTCAGAGTAGATTGAGTAGGCCATGCCCCGCTCCTCGCGGATGGTCTGGAAGAGCCGGGAGCTCATGCCGCCGCCCAATACCGTGTTCAGAATCAGCGTAGCGTAGCGGCTCTCATCCGTAATGCGTGGCGCAGGAACGCCCAGGCATATCTGTACCTGCTCCAGAGACTTCTTGTTGCGCAGCACAATGCGCGCGCCGGCCTCGGGCGCCGGCAGCTCGTGGAGCGTAGCCCCCGCGGCCAGCGTAGAGAACTTGTCTGCCACGGCCTCGGCGAAGCGGTCGTGATCCAGATTGCCGGCTGCGGCAAAGATCATGTTCCCGCCGTGAAAGCGGTCGCTATGGTAGGCCATCAGGCTCTGCTGGTCCAGCCGCGCTACTGTCTTCGAGGTGCCCAGAATCGGCCATCCCAACGGATGATCCTTCCAGAAGGCTTGCGTAAACAACTCGTGGACCAATACGTCTGGATTGTCCTCGTCGATTTTGATCTCTTCCAGAATTACGCCGCGCTCACGCTCGATCTCAGGCAGCTCGAAGACCGGATTGAGCACCAGATCCGCCAGCACATCCAGGGCGATCGGCACGTGCTCGGCTAGAGACTTAACGTCGAAGCAAATGGTCTCTTTGCCGGTGAATGCGTCCAGGTTGCCGCCAATCGAGTCCATCTCCCGCGCAATGTGCTGCGCTGAGCGGGAGCGGGTTCCCTTGAACAGCATATGTTCCACAAAGTGGGAGATGCCATTAGACTCCGCCAGCTCGCACCGGGAGCCGGATTTGATCCATACTCCCATGGCCACTGAACGCATATACTCCATGCGCTCGGTCAACACGATCAGGCCGTTCGGCAATTCAGTGCGGCGTAGGTTTCGCTCGGTTGGCATCGTCCTCCAGTCAAATTCGATTGTAGGCCAATGTGGCCTACGCGGCAGGGCGGTTTTTAAGGACGAAGCACTCGCTATGAGTGCCAATACCGGCTCTGTTTTGGACATCAAAGCTGCAAGTTCTGGGCGAAATGCTCTATTCTGACCCCAGCCGTGAATAAACATTTGATCCATCTCGTGCGCATTGACAACTCCGCCCAGAAAAGCGAAAGCCAGGCTTCTGCGCAGGGCCAAGAGCCTTCTGACCCACCGCTTTTTGGACTGGACGCGGAGGCGTTAGCGGCTCGCATGGTAAGTGCAGGCGAGCCGGCCTGGCGCGGTCGCCAGCTAGTTGACGCCATTTATTATCAACGAATTGCAGAATTAAGTGAAATTAGTACTTTACCTAAATCATTACGCCTCCGACTCATCGCCGAAGGCTGGCAGGTGGCCCGTCCAGTAATTACCCAAGTCTTCCAATCCATCGACGGCACGGAACGCTACCTGATCCAGTGCCAGGGCCGGGAGGCGGATACCGTTGAGACCGTCTGGATGCCGGAAGGCGACAACGGCGAATCCGGCGACGATAGCGATTCGGACCCGGCGGACGAGGGCGCCAAGCACTGGCGCCGCGCCACCATCTGTGTCTCCAGCCAGGTAGGCTGCGCCGTGAACTGCCAGTTCTGCCTGACGGCCAGACTTGGCTTCCGCCGCAATCTGAGCGCGGGCGAGATTGCCGGGCAGGTGCTGGCGGTTTTCGAGCGTCATGGCGTCGAGGTTGGCCGCGACCGCGTGAACCTGGTTTTTATGGGCATGGGCGAGCCATTTCTCAACTACGACAATTTCATGGCTGCTGTGCGGCTGCTGGTTCGGGATGTCGGATTGAGCCCGCAACGGATGACAGTCTCCACCTCAGGCATTGTGCCCGGCATTGTGCGCTTTGCTCGGGAACCGGCTGAGTTCCGGCCCAGGCTGGCCATCAGCCTGAACGCGCCCAACGATGCGATTCGCGGCGAGATCATGCCCATCAACCGCAAGTGGCCCATCAAGTCGCTGGTGGACGCCGTGCGTCAAGTCCAACTCCGCCCCCGCGAGCGGATTACCTTTGAATATGTTTTGCTTGGCGGAGTCACTGACCGGCCTGAAGACGCGCGCGAGCTTTCTCGCCTGGTGCGCCGCACCGGATTGCCCATCAAAGTGAACCTGATAGCCTGGAATCCCGGCCTCGGCATCCCTTGCACGATGCCTCAGCCTGAAGCCGTGGAAGCCTTCCGTAGCGCCTTGGTTGACGCAGGGATTCCCACTTCCCTCCGGCAACCCCGCGGCCGCGACATCTACGCTGCCTGCGGACAGTTGAAGCGAACAGTTGAAGCGGACAGTTGAGCAGTAGAGGCCGCCGTCTATTGCGACTTTGGACGTCAACAGATCGGCTGGTTCCGCTGCTTTGGGGATGTCTTCTTACTGCGCCGTACTCTTCGCGCCCAGTCCGTTCAGTTTGATGCGCGCCTGCGCAGCCTCAGGGGTTTGCGGATGGCGCTTGATGAGCATACGCAGCTCTGTGATGGCTGCGGTCTTCCTATTCATCTGCAGCAGCGCCAGCCCTTTGCGCAATTGCGCAGCCGGAGCCTTCGCGTTGCCAGGGAATCCTTCCAGCACGGCGTTGTAGGACTTCACCGCGTCGGAGTACCTCTGCTGTCGGAAGGCAATCTCGCCTAGGTAAAAATGGGCAGTACCAGCCATTTCGTCCAGCGGATAGTAGTGGATCACGTCCTGAAACTCGCCAGTGGCCACGTCGTACTTGGCGGCATTCAAGTCGCGTATGCCGGCCTGGAGGGTCTCCTGCAAGGGCGGAGCCTGATTCCCGGACGGGGCGGAAGAATTGCCTGCGGGAGTTGCGCCGTTCTCTGCTGGAGCAGCGGCGGCGGACGAACTCGGGGTGTTCTGCAACTGCGCCTGCAAATCCTGAATCGATTTATCCAGCTTGGCGACGCGCGACTTCAACTCGTCCACCGAGTCGTTGAGCGCCTGCGCCTGGCCAGAGACGGCGTCCAGCTTGCCGCTGGCTGTGTCGCTCTGGGCGGCGAGCTTCTGCTGCAGAGCGTTCACGGCCGCGGTCATCTGGTTGGCATTGTCCGCGGTCTGCTCGGCCAGGTGTTGCATCACGGCAAAGCGCGTGTCCATGGTGGTCTGGAGTCGCTGCGTCATATCCAGCAATTGCTGGACCTGCGTTTGCAGCTCAATGATCTCCTTCGACGCCGCGCGCGCGGGAGGCGGAGCAATGACCAGAAGCAGGGCAACGGATGCCGCCGCCAGAAGACGATTGCGAAGTGTGCTGGTTATCTGCATGATTCCCCTATGGCGATAAGCTGAGGGCCGATAGCCTGCAGCTCACAGTAATCGCTGAAATTCAATAGAAACGCATCAGGATCTGAGCATCCCAGATCTTGGTTCCGAGATCTGGGACCGCTCACAGTTCCCTGTTAGCTGACAACTGACTGCTCTATTTTACCGGTCTGGCGTGAATCCGGCACGGCGGTTCTGTTGCCAGCATTCCTCGGTCGACTCGGAGCAGAAGGGCTTCTCCTTGCCGTAACTGACCACGCGGATGCGGTTGGCCGCCACACCTGCCGTAATCAACGCCTTCCTGGCCGCATCGGCACGGTTCTGACCCAGCGCCAAATTGTACTCGTTGGAGCCGCGCTCGTCGCAGTAGCCGCCGATCACAACCTTCAGGTCTGGATGGCTCACCAGGTAGGATGCGTCGCGCGAGAGCGTGGCCTGGGCATCGCCGCGAATATCGTACGTGTCGTAGTCGTAGAAGATGTCCTGAACATTGCCCTTGAACTCTTCTTCCTCGCTCATTGTGCTGGAAGGCACCACCACGGCCGGTGGCGGCTTCACTGTCACGCGCGCTGTGGCTTCGATAGTGCCACCATCGCCGCGAGCTACCAGATGATAGGTAGTCGATACCGCGGGAGTTACGGTCTTCACGCCCGAGGTGGGCACGTCGCCAATGCCATCGATGGAAACCGTGGTGGCATCCGTCGTGCGCCAGCTCAGTTTCACCTGGTCGCCAGCCGAGACAAACTCGGGCGCTGCGGTAAACTGCGCGGTAGGCGCGGCAGCAGCCACCGATGGTGCCGTCTCAGCAGGAGACAGCTTCTTTGTTTTCTTGCCGCAACCTGCAATAGCAACCAGGACAACAAGCAGAACAACGGGGACGACAATACGATTAAGTCGGTTCAATGAATCACTCCTTCACGGTGTCAACCGTGCTATACAACGATTCGCCCAACCCTTCAGCACAGGCCGCCCAAGAGTTTAGGCAACACAAATATGATAGTTCAAGAAGCCGGGATTCTCTTTGCGATCAGCTTTGTCGCCCGGTCCGGGCTTCACCCACGAATTATTTCCAACTCCAATTGGGCATGAAGTTGTTGCCCGCCTGGGTGATCTGATGTTGCTCTGTGCCATCAGCCAGCATGGTCCAGATTTGGCTGTGCCCCCCCATTGACCGCTCAAAGACGATATGCCGCCCGTCCGGCGCCCACGAGGGAAAGTCGTTGCTGCCAGCCTCGTGCGTCAGTTGCTGCCAGCGCTTGCTGGCCAAGTCCATCACGTAGATGTCCTGCCCGCCGGGCGCGCCCGGTCCGTATTTGCGGTTCCAACTGAAGGTCAGGAACTGCCCGCTGGGCGACCATGAGGGCGAAACGGCATAGCCCGAGTCGGTCAGGCGCTGCACATTGGCGCCGTCCTGGTCCATGGTATAAATCTGCGGCTCATCGGTGCGTCCGCCCGCCCACGCAATTTGTGAGTTGGTGCGCGGATTCCAAGTGGGAGCCACGTTCGGCCCGCGGAAAGAAGTAATGCTGTGCGCATTGTTGCCGCTCGCATCCGCGACCCATATCTCGGAATCGCCCGAGCGCGACGAGGAAAAGGCGACCTTCGATCCGTCGCCCGACCAGGCCGGAGACTGGTTGCTTCCCCCTGCCGTGCCCGCCGGAAAACTCACCACGCGCCCAAGTTCCAGGGAGTACATGCGGATGGCCCACCCACCGCGGCTCAGCGATGCGAAAGCGATTCGCGAGTTGTCCGGCGAAACGCGCGGCGACAGCGAGATCGTCCCCAAATGCGTGACGGCATGCTGGTTCTGCCCGTCGTAGTCCATCTCCCAAATCTCTTTGGTCCCGGTACGTGAACTGACAAAGTAAATCTTCGTCTCGGCAATGCCGTTGATGCCGCCGCCCAGGCGCAGAATAATCTCGTCGGCAAAGCGATGCGCAACCGTCCGCGCCGAGTCCTGGCTGGCCGTCTCGTTGTATTGCTTGCCCAGCACCTGCGGACTGGCGGTGTTGCGGGTATCGTCCACCCAGCCGTAGACGACAAGCCGCCCATTCGTGGCTGAGAGCGCGCCGAAGGCCACCATGGCCGCGTTCGCTGGCGCCACCGACCACTGCGTCAGGTTGATCTCTTTGGGTGAGCCGGGCGTGGCTTGGGGAATCAGGCTCTTCGAGACCAGGTCGAAGATGCCCGCGCTGGCCAGATCGGAATAGAGTGTGGCGTCAAACGCCGCCTTCAATGCCGGTGTCTGCGGATCGTTCCCCACCTGTTTGAAATCCGCGGCGGCAACGCGGATGCGGTCGTTACCCAAATTAGAACCGGTATGGACCCAGTCCTGAGCGAACAGTTGAGATGAGACTGACGAAACTACAAGTGCGGATAAAAGCAGAATCCGGGAATAAGTCATCATGAGTTCAGCTGTTCTTCCTCGTGCGGAGTGAGAACGGCGCATACCGCTTTCAGCGCGCCAGCACTCAATAAATACAATTATAGGTCACATCGAGCCAAAGATCGTGCGACTCGGAAGGCAGCGGCCCGAATGTATCGACGCGCTCCGTGGCCATCAGGCACGATTGGTCGAGAGTGGAGCTGCCACTACTCGTGTTGACTTTGAAACTGGACCGGAACGGATTGCCCTGGCGACTGATCCGGAAATAGATTTGCACCGTGGCGCCTCGGGGAGTGTGCGGGTTTACCTGGCTGCGGTCCCAGTTTTGACTCACCTTGCGTTTGATTCCATCGACATACCAACCGAAGCGGGTGCCGAAGTCGCCGTTGCCGATGCCCACCGGACCCGATCCGTTTTGCGATTGCACCCCCCGCGCGATCGAAGATCCAGCCTGCTCGCCGTACCGGGCCAGGTTGTTCTGCGCCGCTTGCGGCTGATGCTGCTGCGTTTTGGACGCGCTCTGTTGCTGCGGCGGAGCCTTTTTTTGTTTGCCGGAGATGGGAATCGCCGTCTCGTCCACCGCCTGTTTTGTCTTGGGAGTGGGTTCCGCCGGCGCCTGGCTGGGCGTCTCCGTGGACAGCACATTTTCATTCGGAGGCTGATCAGAGGGCAACGGAATGGCGCCGGTCAGACTTACTTGAATCGCCCCTCCGCTCCCCGGACTGCCCCACTGATCGTGATGAAACAGGCCGCCAAGAAAGCCGTACAACAGCAATCCACCAAACAGGGCGCAATGCAGAAACAGCGATCCCGTCGCGGGAGCAACCATCGACTCCTGCGCCAGTTCCCTCTCCAGTTGTTCACTGCCTTCCAGCAGACTGCCCATAAGTTTTTCCGAAAAGCCCATCCCGGCAGCCGGTCTGCCGACTCGCGGACTCGCAGCGGTCTTACAATCCCCCGGCTCCCTTTGTCTCCAGCGGCTGCGTCACAATCGAGATATTCGTAATCCCCGCCTGCTTCACCGCATCCATCACGCTGGCGAAGGCTCCGAAGGGAACCCGCTCGTCGGCCCGCAGATAGATCACCTTCCTGGCGTCATCGACGCCCGGCTGCCGCAGCTTCTGCCCCAGTTCGTGAATGTTGATCGGCTTATCGCCCAAAAACACCTGCTGGTCACGGTCGATGGTCACCACCATCCGCTGCTGGGTAATCTCCTTCACGGTCCGCGTCTTGGGAATCGCCACTTCAATCCCCGACTGCAACACCGGCGCGGTGAGCATGAAGATCACCAGCAGCACCAGCACCACGTCTACCAGCGGCGTAATGTTGATCTCCGCTAGAGAAGTCCTCGTCTGGCCGCTGCTACTTGTAAACGCCACGGTCCACCTCCCGGGTGGGTTCGGGCCCAGCGGGATTGCCCGGCCGCGCCGCCGCCACTCGTGCCGGAATCTCTTCCAGCGCGTTCAGCAACTCGCGGCAAAAGTCATCGATGGCTGCGGCAAAGACCCTGATCCGCGACGTGAACTGGTTGTAAGCGATCACCGCCGGAATGGCGACAAACAAGCCTGCCGCGGTAGTAATCAGCGCCTCGCTGATGCCCGGCGCAACGGCCCGTAGCGTTGCCGATCCTGCCGTACCCAGCCCGTGAAAGGCGTCCACAATGCCGATGACCGTGCCAAACAGTCCCACAAACGGGCTCACAGCCCCGATGGTCGCCAGCCAGGTCAGCCGCTTCTCCAAGGTGGTCACGGCCTCGCTCGCCGACGTCTGCGCCGACCGCTCCAGCGGTTTCAGGTTACGCGGCGGCCCGGAACCGCCCGTCTGCCGTTTGTAGGTCTCGTACACATCCACGAAGACCTGTGCCAGCGGGCTCGCCTTGCACTCCGCGGCCAGCACCGCCATCTCCTGCAAGCGGCTAGCCTTGCGGAAGCCGCGGATAAACCGCCGGCTATCCGTAGTCGCCCTGCGAAAGACAGAAATCTTGCGCAGAATCACGGTCCACGAGTAGAGGCTGGCGATCAGAAGCAACACCAGCACGCCCAGCGCCACCGGGCCGCTATTGGAGACCATCTCAACCAGCGCGCTCGATCCCGGTGCTGGCGCCGTCGGGGCGGCACTGCCGTCAGCCTGCAATAAGAAGAACAACGCAGCGGATAAAATCGCTCTTCACCTCACCTTTAACGGTAGCAGACTGCGTGCACCGCTCCAAGTTATCGATCTGGTCCCCCAGCCGTCTTCACCCGCCATCTCCAGGCCACCGGGGCCGCCATTCATGCTATGCTGCGCACGGATTCCTATTGCGTTTTTGTGCGTTTGATCCGGCGACATTTGCGCGTCTGATCTGGCCACAAAACAGTTATTCGCTCAAAATGCTGACCTCCTGAGCGAAGCGCAGCGGAGTCGAAGGATCTGTGGTTGTTTTTGAGCGAAGGGCGGTGCTCCACCCAGCGGCTTTTTCTGTCGCAAGAGTGGAAAACCACAAACCTCGAACCGCCTTTTTCGGGAGATTTGTTCAATCATGCTCGTCGAACTGCGCGCTGAGAACTACGCCGTCATCGATCACGCCATCGCTGTCTTCGGCCCGGGGCTCAACCTGCTCACCGGCGAAACCGGCGCGGGCAAATCTATCCTCGTTGACGCGTTAGCTCTGCTCATGGGCGGCAAATCTTCAGCCGAGGTCGTGCGCCACGGAGCAGACAAGGCCGTTGTTTCCTGCGTCTTCGAGTCCACCGCCAATGCCGAAACCCTCCTCGAAGAAAACGGCATTGATTCCGGAGGAAACGACGTCATCCTGCGCCGCGAAATTTTCTCCACCGGCAAGGGCCGCGTCTTTGTCAATAACCAACCAGCCACCGTCGCCGTCCTCCGCCAGCTTGCCCCCGAATTAGCCCTTGTCCACGCCCAGAGCGAGAGCCTCAGCAGCTTCGACCAAGTCCAGCAGCGCGCCCTCCTCGACCGCTTCGGCGGCATCTCCACCGACCCGGTCGCTGAAGCCTACACCCGCTGGCGCGCCGCCCAGGAAAAGCTCGACGACCTGCTCCAGGGCGAGCAGGACCGCCTCCGCATGGTCGATCTCTGGAGCTACCAACAGAAGGAAATCGACGCCGCCCACCTAGAACCCGGCGAGGACGAGGCCCTGGAAACCGAAAAACGCGTCCTGGCCAACGCCGAAAAGCTCTACGCCGCCGCCATGGGCGCTTTTGAGCAATTGTATGAAGGCGACGCATCGGCCGAGGGCGCTCTCCGCGCCGCCTTACGCAACGTCCAGGAGCTGGCCCGCTACGACACCCGCTTCGCCGAGCCTGCCCAACAGTTGGAGTCGGCCCGCGCCACCGTCGGCGACGTCGGCTCCAGCCTCCGCGACTACGCCGAAGGCATCAATGCCTCGCCCGAACGCCTGGTTGAAATCGAAGACCGCCTCGCCCTGCTCGACCGTCTCAAACGCAAATACGGCAAGACCATCAACGAGGTCATCGCCTTTGGCGAAGATGTAGCCGGCAAGCTCGCTGAAGTCGAAGACCGCGACGAAATCCTGAAAGCGCTCAATGCCGAATTGGACACCTCCGCGTCAGCCTATCGCGCCGCAGCAGCAGCCCTCACCGCCGAGCGCAAAGCCGCCGCCGCCAAGCTCGCCAAACTGGCCGAAGTCCAGATCAACTCCCTTGCCATGAAGGTTCGCTTCGAGGTCGCGGTCACTGCAACCGAACAGGATTCCCACTGGACCGCCTCCGGCTGGGACCAGGTCGAGTACCGCATCTCGACCAACCCCGGCGAACCCCTCAAGTCCCTCCATGAAATTGCATCGGGAGGAGAAATGTCCCGCGTCATGCTGGCCCTCAAGGTCAGCGTCGAAGAGGGCGCCGTCAAGCCCAAAAAGAAGACCCCCACCCCGCGCACCCTGGTCTTCGACGAGATCGACATCGGCATCGGTGGCCGCGCCGCTGAAGCTGTCGGCCAGAAGCTCAAATCCCTCAGCCGCGGCCAGCAGGTCCTCTGCGTCACTCACCTGCCCCAGATCGCCGCTTTCGCCGACCAGCACTTCGTCGTTGAAAAGCACGAGTCCGGAGGCCGCACCAAGATGCAAATCCGCCTACTGGACGATCAGGCGCGCACCCAGGAAGTAGCCCGGATGGTTTCCGGCGCCACCGTGACCGAAACCAGCCTGAAGCACGCCGCCCAGTTGATCGCCGCCAGCCGGTGAAGAGAACCCGAATCGCCTCAGTTTCACAGCATTTGCGTTGCTGTGGAGACTCGTTTGTAAATTATTGATAATTTGGCTGTTAGGATGGCCTTCACCGTTTCACTGGTTAATTGGTTGTGTGTTACCGTGAAGGCGGTAGTTGTAGATGATTGATATTGAATTGGTTAGGTGGCGGCTCACAGCTTCACCAGTAAAAACGCGCAAAAAATTACTGGGTTGGAATTACTGGGTTGGAGGGGTAGGAGAGGAGGCAGAAGTCTTGACAGGGTTGGAGTTACGAGCCGGGAAGGCGAGATTGGAACGCTTCATTCCGGGCATGGTTTCGAGCAAATACTTGACGACAGCGGAGACGGATGTGTCACGTTCGGCGGCCCAGACCCGCGCACGAAGGTAGACATCGTCCGGGATGGTTACGGTGATATTACGCATGGATTCCTCCAGGGGCTGCTCGCCCTGTTTCTCTACTTGCCAGTGTGCGCCTTCGGATGGTAATTTTCGGCAACCGGCAAGGCTGACTTTCTGTACAGACCGAAATTGATGTGGTTTCCCACCCTTGCGCAAGAAAACAGCGCAAGGATATGGCCCCCGGCGAAGGAACGCATTGAACAATCCTCCCCTGATCCTCGGAATTGGCGAGTTGCTCTGGGACATATTGCCGGAAAGCATGAGGCTCGGCGGCGCGCCAGCCAACTTTGCGGTGATGGCCGCGAGGCTGGGCAATCACGCAGCGATCTTGAGCCGCATCGGGAACGACGATCTGGGCCGCAAGGCAATCGAGTGCCTTTGCCCTCTGCTGGCCGACGCCAGTTTTCTTCAGACGGACCCGGCGCATGAGACGGGCCGCGTGACGGTGGCCTTCGAGGGCGGGCAGCCGCACTACACGATCCATCAGCCGGCCGCGTGGGATTTTCTGGAGCTGACCGCCCCGTGGGCGCAACTGGCCCAGCGAGCCGACGCGCTCTGCTTCGGCTCGTTGGCTCAGCGATCTCCTCAGTCGCGGCAGACCATCCAAGCGCTCGTGGCGCAGACCTCGGCCTCCTGTCTGCGAGTCTTCGACGTGAACCTCCGGCCGCCGTTCACCTCAGACGAGGTGATCCGGGAGTCTCTGGAACTGGCCACGGTGCTGAAGATGAACGACGCCGAAGCGCCGCAGGTATTGGCCCTGCTGGGTTTGTCGGATTCAAGCGACTCCGCACCTGGCCGGTTGCGCCGTGCCGCCGAGCTGCTGCTGACAGAGTTCCCTTCGCTCATGATGGTGGCCATCACCCGCGGCGCCCATGGCAGCCTTTTGGTGACGCGCGACGAGTGGCACAAGCACCCCGGCATTCCCGTGCAGGTGGCCGACACCGTCGGCGCGGGAGATGCATTTACGGCGGCCATGACCCACTATTTGCTACGCGGGGCTGACCTGGCCACGCTGAACGAGGCAGGCAACCGCTGGGGCGCCTGGGTGGCCTCGCAATCCGGCGCCATGCCCGCATTGCCCGACGCGGTGCGCGCGGTGATTGCCACGGCCATTGAGGGTTGAATCAGCAAATCGGCGCGATGAGGCGGGGCATTCAATTAGAGTTGAACTATTGTGATTGTCAACCTCGCCAGGCGCGCGCATGACCATAATTGGGAACTCGATCCAATTACGCGTTCGCTGTTGGATACCGATTTCTACAAACTGCTGATGTTGCAGTTCATCTGGAAGTGCTTTCCTGCCGTTCCTGCCTCCTTCACTCTGCTCAATCGTTCGAGTTCCGTGCGGCTGGGCGATGTTGTGGACGTGGCGCAACTGCGTGAGCAACTGGAAGCGACGAGAAAGCTGCGCTTTCATCAGTCAGAACTCATCTGGCTGGCGGGCAATACGTTCTATGGACGGCGCGGAATCTTTGAGCCGGCGTTTCTGCAATGGCTGGAGCGGGATTTCCGCCTCTCCGATTACGATTTGTCCGTTCAGGATGGGCAATTGTCGCTGAACTTCCACGGCCTTTGGGCAGAAACGACGATGTGGGAGATTTATGCGCTTTCAGCCATCGACGAGCTGAAGACGCGCGCCAGCCTGAAGCGGCTGAGCGAATTCGAACTCGACATTTTGTATGCGCGGGCCAAGACACGATTGTGGAACAAGATGGAGCAACTGCGAGGGGTTCCGCAGTTGAAGATCAGCGATTTTGGAACGAGGCGCAGGCACAGCTTCCTGTGGCATGAATATGTGGTCAAGGCCATGAGTGATGTGCTGGGCAAGAGCTTTGCAGGCAGCTCGAATACTTACCTGGCGTACAAGCATGACCTGGAGGCGATCGGCACCAACGGGCACGAACTGCCTATGGCTTTGGCGGCGATGGCGAACAACGACGAGGAGCTGCGTTCGGCGCAATACCGGCTGCTGGAGTTATGGCAGCAGACTTATCAGGGCGAGTTGCTGATTCTGCTTCCGGATACATTTGGGAGCACGCAGTTTTTGGAGAATGCGCCGGAGTGGGTGGCGAACTGGACTGGCCAGCGAATGGACAGCAAGGACCCTTACGTGGCCGGTGACGAATATATCGCCTGGCTTGAGCGGCATGGACGCGATCCGCGCGAGAAGCTGCTGATTGCCTCGGATGCGCTGGATGTGGACCAGATTCTGGGGCTTCATGCCTACTTTGGCGGGACGCTTCGCAATGGGGCGACTCCAGCGGATTTTCAGCGGGCGAGCGACTTTACCGATGAGAGCAAATGGATTCCCCAGCGGCGTATTCGCTTCAGTGGGGGGTGGGGCACTTTTTTAACCAACGATTTCCGCGATTGCAACCCTCTGGGAGATACCGGGTTTGACCCGCTGAGCCTGGTCTGCAAACTGACCGATGTGGAAGGCCGGCCAGCTGTCAAGCTCTCAGATAACTATGAGAAGACGCTGGGACCTGCCAGCGAAGTGGAACGGTACCGGCGTATCTTTGGGACGGAAGGCGTGACAGATGCGCCGGTTGTGGCTTGATGGCAGCCGTGGAATCAAGCTGGTATGCGAGTGAATTGCGGCGCGAGCTGGGGCTGCGCAACCGGCAGTGGGCGCTGGGACACGCGCACGTTGAGAGCTACGGCGATCCGCCGGTGATCGTTTATCCGCCGGAGTCCGGCCACCACGGCAACTTCTTCGACGCTGCTTATGCGGCGATTGTGGCGCGGCCGGAGTGGGTGCGCCGCTTTGACAAGATTCATGCGCAGGGGCGGGCGCTGCCGAAGCCTGACTCAGATCGGCGCTGGCGGGAGCTGGACTCGTCCATGAGTTCCGATGCCCTGCTGATGAACGTCTTCTGCACACCGGGAGTGGCGGACTCCATGGAAGTGCGGCGGGCGCTGGGCGTTGAGGGAGATGAGCCGCCTGTCTTTGGCTGGAAGGCGCGGGTACCACTCAAGAGCGGACGCTTTGATCGCACTGAGGTCGATCTGCGGCTGGGTTCGCTGCTGGTGGAGGCCAAGCTGACAGAAGGTGATTTTCAGACCCGGACCGCCGCAGTGGTGGAGGGCTACCGGGACTTTGAAGCGGTCTTCGACCCCGAGTTGCTGCGGCGTGTGCAGTTGACGACCAGCAGGCGGAGAGAGGCATCGGAGTTTCCCGAAAACTACTCGCAGGAGCTTGAAATTCTTGACCCTTCGGCTTGGCCTCCCCGGCCTCTACCAGTGGCTGAAGCCGCTTCCGGCGCGGAGGCTGGATACGCGAGCTACCAGTTGATACGCAACGTGCTGGCCGCGTATGCCCAGGGAAGCAGCTTTTGCGTGCTCCACGACGAACGCCGGCCGGATCTGCGGGAGGCGTGGTTTGAGGTGATGGCTGCCGTCAAATCCGCTGAGATGCGCGTGCGCTTAAAGGTACTCACATGGCAGGAATTGGCCGCGATGTTGCCGGATGGGTTGCAGCAGTTTCTGGATCTGAAATATGGAATTGTTCCGCCGGGGAGGATGGCTTCGCCGGTATGTGAGTCTGCGGAGTTCGAACAGGGCTGATTGTCGGCTGGTCGATCCCTGTTCGCGCTAGTTTTTCCCCTAAAATCCGCGCCAGCAGGGTGTACGGGGGCCTTCGGGACGACGCAAGCCCAGGAAAAATACAAGGGGTAGTTCACGGAGTGGGATGAATGGGGCAAAAATGGGGCTGGTCCTTGTCCCCGGAAAGCATCTTTTCGCCAAAAAAATATTAAACTGGTACGTTGAATGAGAAGGATTTAGCTTTTGATGATGGCTTCCAATCCGTATTTTTCTTTGGCTGTTCTGTTTCTGGCGGCGTTGGGCTTTGGGCTGGCGCCACTGGGGCTGGCGTGGCTGTGGGCGAAAGTGTTTTCGCCGCCCAAGCCGAATGCCATCAAGAACGCCATCTACGAGTGCGGACTGGAGTCCAGGGGCGACGCCTGGTTGCAGTTTCATTCGGCCTATTATCTCTACGCCATCATCTTTTTGATCTTCGATGTCGAAGCGGTCTTTCTGCTGCCCTTTGCGGTGGCGTTTAGCGGACTAACTGCCGCCGCCTGCGGGGCCATGCTGGTCTTTGTGCTGCTGCTGATTGAAGGCCTGGCGTGGGCCTGGGCAAAGGGTGTACTGACTTGGGCGTAAATGCAGCTAACAGCAGACAGTTAAAACGGCGCTGCGGCGGAGCAAGTGATTCGAGGTACTAAAACTGTTAGCTGTCAACTGTTAGCTGGAGCGGAGCGGAACGATGGTTGATGAGGGATTGAAGATCGAACTGGGCAAGCAGGGGGTCTTCGTGACGACCATCGAGGAACTCTACAACTGGGGCCGGCGTAATTCCATCTGGCCCATGCAGTTCGGGCTGGCCTGCTGCGCCATCGAGATGATTGCCACCACTATGGCGCGCTATGATCTGGCCCGCTTCGGGGCTGAGGTCTTTCGCCCGTCGCCCCGCCAGGCCGACCTGATGATCATCTCCGGGACGGTGACCAAAAAGATGGCGCCCCAGGTGGTACGACTCTACAACCAGATGGCAGAGCCCCGGTATGTGATTGCCATGGGCGCCTGCGCCATCTCCGGAGGGCCGTTCAAGCAGGGCTACAACGTGTTGAAAGGGATCGACCGTTACATCCCCGTAGACGTGCACATTCCGGGCTGCCCACCCCGCCCCGAGGCGCTGATTCAGGCGTTCATGACCTTGCAGAAGAAGATTGACGCCCAGCCCCTGACCGGCGAGGGTCGCCCGCGCTTTCTGGATGCCGCTGCGCAGGGCGAGTTTCCCGTGCCTGTGCAGGGTGAGCACGATCTGGAGCCTGCGTCGAACAAGGGTGTCTGGCCATTGCCGGTGGTGATTCGCTAATGAAGACGATAGAGGAAATCAAATCGACAATTGAGGCCGCCCTCCCGGACGCGGCGTTGGAGATCGTGCCCAATCCCAGCCCCAGTGGCCAGCACTCGCTCCGGATTCAGCCCGGTCAGGCGGTCGAGGTGGCGAAGTTTTTGCGCGACAACGTGGAGTTAAAGCTCGATTTCCTCTCCAACGTGACCGGTGTGGATTGGCCGGACAAAGAGATCGCTGAAAAAGTTAAAGTCACTCGTCAGGGAATCAAAACCGTGGATGGCGTGGAGCAGGCAGTTGAAGAAACCATCGAGGAGACTCGCAAGCGCATCGAGCCGGGTTATCTTGAGGCTGTCTATCACCTCTATTCGGTCGAAAAAAAGCATGGGCCGGTCATCCTTCGGATGCGCACGGTGAACCGGACGGATCAGGTGGAGTTGCCTTCCCTCACTCCAATCTGGCGGTCAGCGGAGTTTCAGGAACGGGAGATTTTTGATCTGTTTGGGATTGTCTTTACCGGCCACCCGGACCTGCGGCGGCTGCTCATGTGGGATGGCTTCAAGGACCACCCCATGCGCCGCGATTACGTGGATCCGGACGACTTCGAGTATGAACCGACGGCACACGACGACGTGCTCAGGCGGGCGCAGGAACACGAGGCTGCGGCCACCGGCCAGCAACCCCACCAGGAAACGGGGGCCGGCGCATGAATCCATCGCAGGGCGATTCCTCGATCATTGCTCAAAGGCCGGAAGGCTTGCCCCCCCGCACTCCCATCGAGCCGCAGAGCGAAGGGGAGCTGCTGGAAATAGCCATGGGCCCTCACCACCCTTCGACGCACGGGGTCTTCCGCATGGATGTGACCCTGGACGGCGAGCGGGTGGTCCGCCTGAAGCCGGTATTCGGCTACCTGCATCGTAACCACGAGAAGATTGCCGAGAGCGTCAGTTATCTGGCCTCCATGCCCTATACCGACCGGCTGGACTATTTGTGTCCGCTCACCAACAACTGGGCTTACGCGCTGGCGGTTGAAAAACTGATCGGCCAGGAGGTTCCAGAGCGCGCTGAGTATCTGCGTGTGATTCTGGGCGAGCTGACGCGCTTCCAGAACCATGCTTCGTCCATCGGTTTTTTGATCCAGGAGATGGGCGCCAGCGGCACGCCGCTCATGTACGCCTTCCGCGCGCGGGAAAAGATTCTCGACCTCTTCGAGGAGTTGACCGGGGCGCGGATGATGGTCAACTACATGCGCTTCGGGGGGTGCCGTGTGGATGCGTCGTCCGCCTGGCTCGACAGGACGCGCAAGGTCGTGGCTAATCTTCCGATGTTTGTGGACGAATTCGAACGGCTGCTGTGCTCGAATGAGATTCTGATGGCTCGAACCCAGGGGGTGGGCGTGCTGCGCCCTGAGCTGGCGATCAACGCAGGAGTTACCGGGCCAATGCTCCGCGCCTCGGGCGTGAACTACGACGTACGCAAAGTGGACGGCTACGGCATCTACAACCGCTTCAACTTCCGGGTGCCGCTAGGCGATCACTGGGATGTGTACGACCGGTTCATGGTGCGTCTCCTGGAGATGAAAGAGTCCCTGAAGATCCTGGAGGTTGCGCTCAAAGAGATCCCCGGCGGGCCGGTGATGGACTCCAAGGCGAAGATTCGGGGCCTTCGTCCCAAACCGGGCGAGGCCTACGGGCGGATTGAGTCGCCCAAGGGCGAACTGGGCTTTTATCTGATCAGCGACGGCGGACCGAATCCTTACCGCTACCGCGTCCGGCCGCCGAGTTTGATTAACCTGACGATTCTCGAAGATATGTGTCTGGGACACGACGTGGCTGATGTGGTGCTGATCTTTGGCAGCGTGGACATTATTCTCGGCGAAGTGGATCGATGATGGACGGAATAGCTAGCTATTACTTACTGTTAGCTATCAACTGTTAGCTGATTTTTGGAGGTTTATTTGTTAGGCGAGGGCATACTGAAGGGGCTTGCGGAGACGGCGCGGAATTTTTTCGGCAGCTACTTCTCCGCGGAACGGCTGACGACGGTCGAATATCCAGAGCAGCGGATTGCCCCGTTTGAGGCCGCGCGCGTCTTTCCCTTCCTGGTCTACGACGGCACGGATTGGCAGGCCGGTCTGCGCTGCGTCTCCTGCCAGATCTGCGAGAAGGAGTGCCCGCCCAAGTGCATTTACATAGAAAAAAGTAAAGACAAGAAGCCGGACGCCCTCGGCAAGCCGCAGTTTTATCCCGCGCGCTTCGATATCGACATCTCGGTCTGCATGAGCTGCCAGATCTGTGTCGAAGTCTGCCCGTTTGAAGCCATCAAGATGAACACGGAGTTTGAGTTGAGCACGAACGACCGCTTCGGCGGGCTCCTGCTGGACCGCGAACAACTGGCAAAATCGAACCAGTACTACCACGAGATTCACGCCACTGAAGCGGCTGAAGTGGACGCGCGGCTCGCAGCAGAGAAGGCCCGGGTTGCCGCCAAAGCTACATCCATTGCAGCGGCAAGAGCCGGAGAGGGAGCGTAACCGATGATCGAAACTTCCGACCAGATCTTCGTTTTGCTTCTGCACTGGCTGGTGAGCTTTCTGCCCGCGCCCTGGCAGCCTGTGGCCAGTGCGGTGCTCTGCGCGGCGGCCATCGTCTGCCTCTTCCCGGCGCTTTTTGCGCTCGCCGTGTGGCTGGAGCGCAAGGGACTGGGCCGCATGCAAAATCGGCTTGGCCCCAACCGCGTCGGTCCCTTCGGCCTCCTGCAGCCCATTGCCGACGGCATCAAATCGCTGACCAAGGAAGACATCGTTCCCCTCAGCGCGGATGCGGCGGTGCATTTTCTGGCGCCGGTTGTGCTGGTGGTAACCGTCTTCATGGGCTTTGCAGTGCTGCCCATGGGGCGCAACATGGTGCTGGTCGATTTGGACGCAGGCCTGCTCTTCTACTTCGCGATGGGCGCGTCCACGGAGCTTGCGGTCTTCATGGCAGGCTGGTCAAGCCGCAACAAATATTCGCTGCTGGGCGCCATGCGCGCCGTGGCCCAGATGATCAGCTACGAAGTGGTGCTGCTGCTGTCGAGTGTGGTGGTGGTGATGATCACCGGCTCACTCTCGCTCACCAGAATCGTTGAGGCGCAGAACCACTACACTTGGGGCCTTCCGCACTGGTACATCTTCACCCCTTGGGGGCTGGCTGGCTTTGTGATGTATGCCATCGCGGCCACGGCGGAGACCAACCGCTCGCCATTCGACTTACCCGAGGGCGAATCGGAGTTAGTAGCGGGCTACCACACCGAGTATTCGGGTTTCAAGTTTGCGCTCTTCTTCCTGGGCGAGTACGTGGCCATGTTTTCCATCTCCGGACTGGGCACTACGCTTTTTCTGGGTGGATGGTCCGCGCCGTTTTCCTTTCTCACCTGGGTTCCGTCGTGGATCTGGTTCTTTTCCAAGTTGATGCTTTCCATCTTCGTCTTCATCTGGCTGCGCGGAACGCTTCCGCGGCTCAGGCAAGATCAACTGATGAACTTTGCCTGGAAGTTTGTCTTGCCCATGTGCCTCCTGAACCTGCTCGTGACCGGGCTGTGGCGCTTCCTGGGCGACGGCTGGCTGCGCTGGGTCGTTTGTTCGGCAATCCTGCTGCTGGCCTACGTGGGCATTGCGCTGGGTGAGCAACGGAAAAAGCACATTGGCCCGAGGAGCTATCGCTATGCGGAGTAAGTTCTGCTGGAGCGGCAAAGAAAGGGCGGGTTGCCGATGAACCTTGTCTTTTATCTGCTCGCGGCGCTCACCGTGGCCGGCGGCTTGGCTGCCATGCTACTGAAGAACACAGTGCATTGCGCACTGGCGCTCACCGTGGCTTTTGCCGGCCTGGCGCTGCTTTATCTGGACCTCGACGCGCAGTTCGCCGGTTTTGCGCAGCTTCTGATCTACGTGGGCGCGGTTGCCATCCTGGTGGTCTTTGCGATTCTGCTCACCAAAGGCTCTGAGACGCCCAAAGATGGCGTCTTCAGCCGCACATGGCTGGCCGGACTCGCAGTGGCCGCCGCGGTCTTTGCGGTGCTGGCTTGGTCGATTTTGCAGAGTGTATCTCGGCTCACGCAAGCCGCGAAGGCTCCCGCCGTCACCGTACAGCAGATCGGCGTGGCGTTAATCAGCCGCTACGTTTTGCCGCTGGAGATTGTGGCCGTGCTGTTGACCGTCGCCTTGATTGGCGCGGTGATTGTGGCCATGCACGAAAAAGAGGGAGGCGCTCAATGACGCCGTTGGCGGGATTCCTCCTGGTTGCCGCGCTCTTGTTTTCGATTGGCTTGGCCGGAGCGCTCACGCGGCGCAACGCCATCCTGGTGCTGATTGGCATCGAGTTGATGCTCAACGCCGCCAATCTGAATTTGATTGCCTTTTGGCGCTACGGACCGCATCCGGAGGCGCTCACGGGCATGATGTTTGCTACCTTCTCGATTGCCGTGGCAGCAGCCGAGGCAGCGGTGGGACTGGGTTTGGTGATTTCAATTCATCGCCACGCGCACACGACAGACCTGGACTTGATGAACAGGATGAAGGGGTGAGCGGATGTTGATGCAAGAGATGGCTTCTGTTCCCTTCCTGCCGACTACACACTGCGGCCCTCCTGGAATTTGCGATTACGTGTGGCTGATCCCCGCCGTCCCTATCGTCGTCGCAGGCGTGATTGCGTTGATGAAGCAGCCGCGCCGCAAAGCAGCCGCGACAATGGCCATTGGCTCCCTGAGTTTCTCGCTGCTGTTGTCGTTATTTGCATTTGGCCATGTTCTCAGCGGCTGGATGGGCGGCGTTCCCACACGCGAGGTCGTTAACTTCACCTGGATTCAAGTCGGCGCATCGCAAGTGGACCTGGGGTGGGTGCTCGACCCGCTCTCCGCTGTGATGCTGGTGATGGTCTCGCTCGTCGGCCTGCTCATCTTCATCTACTCCACCGGCTACATGGAGCACGACGAAAACTACACGCGTTTCTTCTGCTTTATGTCGCTCTTTGCCGGAGCGATGCTGGGCGTGGTGATCGCGAACAGTTTGCTGCTCCTCTTCATGTGCTGGGAGCTGGTTGGACTTACTTCGTACTTGCTGATCGGCTTCTGGTACCAGCGTCCCGCGGCTTCGGCTGCGGCCAAAAAAGCTTTTCTGGTCACGCGCGTCGGCGATGTTTTCTTTCTTCTTGGAATTGTCTGGCTGTTCTCGCAAACCGGCACGCTGCTCTTCTATAACCGCGGCTTCGGTTCGCTGGAACCGCTGGCGCTGGCTGGGTTGCTGGCGCAGCCTGCCGCACTGGGCCTGACGGCCGCGGGCGCAATTGGCCTTCTGATCTTTGC
>Ga0182027_10001794_pt1 | contig 35200 bp, 21 predicted proteins | sample 712E1DmetaG_FD_121300 | JGI IMG/M metagenome (GOLD analysis project Ga0182027, IMG submission 121300) | Permafrost microbial communities from Stordalen Mire, Sweden - 712E1D metaG (Illumina Assembly) | ecosystem: Environmental > Terrestrial > Soil > Wetlands > Permafrost | place: Sweden...
GCAGACCTGCAGTGGGCCGATTATGTTTTTCTAAGCGCCATGGTTGTGCAGCGCGAGTCAGTCAAATCTATCATTATCCGCTGTAAAAAAGCCGGGGTAAGAATTGTGGCAGGCGGTCCCCTCTTCACGATGGAACAGGAACAATTTCCGGATGTGGATTACTTTGTTCTGAACGAGGCTGAAGAAACACTTGCTCCCTTCCTGCACGACCTAGAAATAGGCCTGGTGCAGAGAGTATATTCCTCCACGAATTTCCCGGATATCCACCAAACCCCGATTCCACTCTGGAATCTGGCAAACCCCAAATATTATGAAACCGCCAGCATCCAGTTCTCGCGTGGATGCCCCTTTAATTGTGACTTTTGCAACGTGACTGCCTTACTGGGTCATTATCCGCGCACAAAAACAGCCCCTCAGATCATTGCCGAACTGGATAGCCTATACGATTTGGGATGGCGAAAAAGCATCTTTTTCGTGGATGACAACTTTATCGGTAACAAGAAGTTCATCAAGACTGAAATATTGCCTGCCTTGATCGAGTGGCGGAAGGGGAAATCCGGTATGCCGTTCAGTACTGAAGTGTCGATCAACCTGGCCGATGACAAAGAATTGCTGAGCCTCATGGCGGAAGCCGGTTTTGATACCGTGTTTGTGGGTATCGAAACCCCCAATGAAGAAAGCTTGATCGAATGCAGCAAGACCCAAAATAAAGGCCGCGACCTGGTTCAGAGTGTGAAAACCCTGCAGCGAGCCGGCCTGCAGGTACAGGGAGGTTTCATCGTCGGTTTCGATAATGATTCTCCTTTGATCTTTCAGCAGCAGATCGATTTCATCCAAAAGAGCGGAATCGTCACGGCCATGGTTGGCCTTTTACAGGCTCCACTGGGAACCCATCTGTACGAACGTATGCAAAAAGAAGACCGGCTGGTGAAGGGATTTTCCGGGGACAACGTCGACGGTTCCACTAACATTGTTCCCAAAATGGGCTTGGAGCCGCTACGCGAGGGTTATCGCAAGATTCTAAGCCAGATTTATGCGCCAAAGTTCTACTATGCACGGGTGATGACTTTTTTGCGCGAGTATAAATCTCCTGTGATTCGAGCCTCCGTTGAACCGCAATACTTTTTGGCTTTCTGGCGATCCATTTACCGACTGGGCGTCATCGGTGTGGAAAGGGTACAGTACTGGCATCTCTTCTTCTGGACGCTGTTCCGCCATCCACGTCTGTTCCCCCTGGCTATCACCTTCACGATCACCGGCTATCACTTCAGGCAAGTGGCTGCATTGCATGTCATTTGATTTGAAGATCAACGAGACCCTCTGGAGGAGATTTACCATTTATTCGCAGCAATCGTTCAATCACAACCTTGAGCTTTCCCTGATCTTTCGTCCTTATGAATGAATTAAGGAAACCAGTCAACCATGATGGAAAAACCAGTTTTACCTCAAGAAACCTGGACCTTTCGGCGGGTCATGAATGCCACTCTCATCTTGTTATCAGTTGTCTTTGGCTTCTGGCTCATCTATAGGTTTTATCAGGTCATTTTCGTCTTCGCAATCGCCATTCTATTAGGCACAGTCATCCGTCCAGCGGTCGGTTGGTTGCATCGAAAGGGGCTACCCGAAGTCGCCGGAATCATGATTGTCTTCGTCTTGTTGCTGGGTTTTCTGACTGGTTTCATGTTCTTACTCTTTCCGTTAATAATCGCCCAAGGAACGACCATCGTTGCCGCCGTACCCGGTTATTATCAGAACCTGCGTAACTGGGCGATCAACTCTCCCAGCCAAATTATCTTGAGCTTAAGCGGATTACTACCTGCTACATTAACCAAACTGGTACCCAGCATTCAAACCGGGCAGCAAGTGTTGGTTACGGCGGAACAAGCAATCGGATATGTCTCTTCTTTCATTCATGTGATCTTTATGGCAGTTGCAATTCTATTGCTTGTTTTTTTGTGGATACTGAAAGGCCCACAAGCCATTAAGGCTATGCTGTTGCTTTTGCCAGAAGAAAAACGCGATGGGATCGACGAACTCATACACGCCATGGAAACCAAAATCAGCGCTTATATCGTAGGAGAAAGTATTCTCTGCCTAACTATTGGCGTCATGGCCCTGATCTCTTACATGATCATCGGTCTCCCCAATGCCCTAACCCTAGCGCTCATTGCTGGAGTATTCGAAGCCGTACCCATGATCGGACCATTTCTTGGAGCAATCCCGGCAGGGGTGGTCGCTTTTTCAATAGGGCCCATCAAATTACTCTGGGTGGTCATCTCGACCGTCATCATTCAACAATTAGAAAACTACTTATTAGTCCCCCGCGTCATGCGCAAAGCTGTTGGTGTGAATCCATTTGTTTCTTTGCTGGCCATTTTTGCTTTCACCTCATTTTTTGGAATTGCCGGTGCACTCATGGCCATTCCGCTAGCAGTGATCATCCAACTTGCTTTGGATCACTTCATCTTTCATCCGATAGAAACCTTACCCAATGAAGCGGGAGGCCGAAATATTACCGGCCGTCTGCGTTATGAAGCCAGAGATTTTGCCCAGGATTTGCGCAAACAAGCCAGGATCAAGAAAAGCGGCTCCGACCAAAGGGTGAAAGAGATCGATCAGGTAATGGATGAAATTGAAGGCATCACCGACGATCTCGACGCATTGCTCGCCCAGACCCAAACTCCAGGTGAAGAATGACGAAAAGAATCGCCCTCGTCAGCGCCGCAGCATTGACTACGGTATTGGCCCTGGTCGTCCTTTGGCAATTCCATGAGGCAGTGATCTATGTGCTGATATCTCTGGCAGTGGCTGCTACCATGCGCCCTTTGATTCAGCGCCTCTATGGACGAAAAATTACTATCCGGTTGGCCTGGATCATCGCCTACATCGCAGTTCTGGGGGGTATCGGTACTCTCTTGTTTTATATGTTCAAAACATCCGGCTCTGAAATTCAGTATTTAACCAAAACCATGTCATCGCAGGATACGTGGACTCTCCCCGCCTGGCTGGCCGGCAGTTCACTGAAGCCAACCCTGGTAGCCTGGCTGCCTCCCCCAAGTATGATCTTTAAGGCAATCACCGGAGATAAAGGGCAGTTGGTATTGCCCGCTGTACTCAACCTGGCTCAAAATATTGGCGGTATGGTCGCAACCATCATCATTATCCTGTTTTTAAGCATCTATTGGAGCGGAAATCAGGTCCATTTCGAACGTTTGTGGCTTTCATTATTAGCACCTAATGAACGTAAACAAGCTCGCGGTATCTGGCGGACAATCGAACCAGAAGTAGGCGCCTATATTCGCGGTGAGTTGGTCCACAGTTTGCTGACTAGCTTACTCTTGGGAATGGGTTTCTGGTTGATCGGTTCCCCTTACCCGGCGGTACTGGCTCTTGCCGGCGTCGTGGCTTGTTTGATTCCGATGATCGGTGCCCCCCTGTTGGTCATCGTCGTCCTGCTCGTTGGGCTGCTTACCAGTGTGCCGCTCAGTTTATTCACGGCGCTGTATGCGCTGGTCATTTTGATCGCTGTAAGGATATGGGTCAAACCTCGCCTCTTCACCAGCAGATGGAATAACCAAATATTAACCGTTCTTCTGCTCATCATCTTCTTCGATGCCTTCGGCTTGATTGGTATCATCGTCGCGCCGATGATCTCGATCATTTGCCAGATCATGTGGAGCCGGCTGGTCTCTCACCGTCGCCTGCCCGGAGCGGCTGAACAGATTTCAGATCTCAAAGAACGGCAAATTCGCTTACTGGGGAAAGTCAAGACGATGATTGACCCCCCCCCTCCTCTGGTCACGAGCAGCATGGAGCGTTTAGCTGAATTGATTACAAAAGCTCAACCTGTTCTAAAAGCGGCTGAATCCTCTGCATCATTAGTTCCGACTGAGCAAGATAAAAAGAGTGGTAACCTCCCATCTAGCTAACCTCACTAATCTGTTTAGCAACTAAATCCAGAAAAAGTAGTGATTCCCTTGGCCTACAAACCTCCACGCCCTTTTCAGAGTGCTTCGCGAGGGGCGGTCAGAACTAGTAGAGTTAACGTTCCTTGGCCTATCATAGGGTAGGCGAATTCACGCTCCATTTCATAAAAGATAAATCTGAAATAGATCCTTTTTCAATTTTGTAAATAAAAGGTTAGCCTTATGTATTTATGGTCTTATGCCTTATGATATTTTGCCATTACTCTCTTGAGGTTTTCCAGAGGAATCGCATAAGCCGTATGCCCATCCGCTCCGGTCATTGTTTCAGCAGCGGTCAACGCGTTGAGAATCGATTCCTCGACAACCTCCGCAACGGCATCAAAAAAAGGATTAAGGTAATCCGGTGAAATCATTCCTGTTAAAGGGATAACGCCTTCTGCATCATTGGGGATATGATTTCCGGTGGCAAACGCCAAGAATAAGTCTCCACTCGTGTTATGTCCTACTCCACCGGTACGAGCCAGCCCACTGGCAGCCCGCTGTGCCAACCGCTTGCACTGGTCACCCAGTAAAGGAGCATCTGTAGCAATCACAACAATGATCGATCCACCCTTTGGCGGAACCTCCCAGGCCGATGGAACATGATCGTATCCGATCTCACGACCGACCGGTACGCCATCGACGCGTAACTGTATTCGATCACCATAATTGGATTGAACCAATGCACCAACCGTATAGGTTCCACTCTTTGTTTCGACCACCCGAGAAGAAGTACCAACCCCTCCCTTGAATTCGTGACAGATCATGCCTGTGCCACCGCCGACATTGCCTTCATCAACTGGACCGGATTTACAGTTTGTCAGAGCCTCAAACACGTGCTCTTTCGTCAAATGCTGGCGACCCATTCCGTTCAACCAGCCATCAAAGGTCTCGGCTACTACCGGAAGGTAAAAGGGTCCAGTTTTAGACTGCATGAAAGAATATTCGGACAGCGCGTCGCGAACCATGCCAATTTGTTGTGTGTTGGTTAAGGCAATAGCGGAGGTGAGCAATCCGGTTTCTTCAATCCACTGAACACCCGTCATTTCCCCACATCCATTAAACCGGTGAAAACCTGCGAAGGCATAATCTTTTCCAATTGCTCCACTTCGAGGTGCAATGATTGTGACCCCAGTGCGTGCTATATCCGGATCATCATAGATGAGAGTAACCTGCCCAACCTGTACATCGGGGACATCAGTAATCGCATTGAGCCTCCCAATAGGGAAAGTTCCCGGTATAATCCCAAGATCGCGAATTCTGGCTCGATTCATGGTTTCCTTTCTTCTACTTTCATTGTCAAAATTATAATCCTCTCGCTATTCACAGGACACAAAGTAATTCGATTAACAACCCTCATTTCGTTATCCATTATCTAGAATATTCATTTCTGTGAACAACCCCAACTTTTTAATGTCATCAAGGGATGCTTAAGCCTGGTTGTACCCCAACTAGAATTACCTAAAAAAAATAGAAAAATATGAATCCTGGCAAAGAGCTCCTCATTCAATTCCATAAGGGTTAACGGGGTGGTAGCAGTTTCAAGGACGAAGCGATCGTCTATTACATTTTAACATTGAGGATGATTTATACGATATCAGTCATTTATCAATCTAGCTGGAAAATACACCATTATTAAAACTATCTGGGGTGTAGATAGTAAAAAAAAATTCCAAAGAATGCGAGTTGTTTTCGTCCTTTTATCATCGTTTTTAAAATCTCACCTTGTTCATTAAATCCAAATAGTTTGAAATTGTTTGAATTCTAATAATTGACTCTTGCTTTTTTTCTACGAACTCAATATACTGTAATTAGTTTATTCAATCATTAAACAAATCTGAAGGATTCCCCAATGCTGACTGGCGATCAAGAAAAAGTTCGCAAGGTCAATAAGTCTATCGTCTTGAATACGCTTCGGCTCAACGCCCCTATTTCCCGGGCCAGGTTAGCTAATCTCACAGGTTTAAATCGCGGTACCGTTTCAAATATTATCAATGACCTATTAGGCGAAGGTTTGGTCTCAGAAAATGAGCATGAGGACTCAAAAGTTGGTCGTCCAGGCATTTCTCTGGGACTAAGGCCAGATGGCGGCGCGGTAATCGGTCTGGAAATTGGAGTGGATTTTATTTCCATCCTGCTTACCAATTTTGTGGCAAGAACTCTTTGGGAAACCAGAGCTCAAATCAATCCATCCCAATCTCCGACCAGCGTGATTAGCCAGGCAGAACAACTTATTGATCAGGCTCTTTCGATTGCCAGGGAACAACATTTGAGGCCATTGGGACTCGGTATCGGCATGCCAGGTCTTATCAATATTCATCGGGGTGAATTAATCATAGCGCCTAACCTAAAACTGAAAAATGTTCCTCTTCGACTTATGTGGAACCAACGCTTCCACCTCTCTATCTATATAGAAAATGAAGCAAATCTCGCAGCTTTAGGCGAATATTACTTTGGTGTAGCCCGCGGTGTAGATAATTTCATTTACCTGAGTTCCGGGATTGGTCTGGGGGGGGGGATCATGATCGACGGTCATCTATTTCGCGGCGGTCATGGATATGCAGGAGAAATTGGCCACATTCAACGAGATCCCCAAGGTGAGCGGTGTGGCTGCGGCCGTATCGGCTGCTGGGAAACACAGGTTGGTCCCAGGGCAGTTCTGCGCCGGGTAAAAAAAGAACTTCAGATCCATTCAGATCAATTCCTTCTGGTTGCTTGCTCAGGCGATTTTAATAACCTCACCTTCGAAATGGTTGTGAATTTTGCTTTAGAGGGAAATGCCCTTTGCCGGCAAGCTATAGAAGATGTAGCGACATATTTGGGAGCAGGTGTGGCAGATCTGGTGAATATTTTCAATCCGGAACTGGTCGTCATTGGAGGGGCTTTTATCCTAGGAAAAGACATCCTGCAACCGATCATTGAAAAAGCCATCTTTTCCAATGCGTTGCAACCTTCTGCAGACGGCCTGCGAATTGCTTTTTCTGAACTGGGACTAAATGCATGTGCATTAGGGGCTGTTGCAATTGTGCTCGATGACATCTTGCGCGAAATGACCATTGTTTAATTCTCTTTATTTATTCTTGAAATCATGGCTGGATGAATTAAATTATTAAGGAGGCTCTATGGAGAAATAAAAAAATATATGTACGATCAAATCGATCTTTAGACAACAAATTTGAAAAAGGAGAGTAAGAAATGAAAGTCAATCGAATTTCTGTAATTCTCGTCACATTGGTAATTGTTACAGCAATGCTTGCTGGTTGTGCCCAGGCGGCTGCGACACAAGCTCCTGCAACGACCGGAAAGATCAAAATTGGTTTATCGTTCTCAGATTTTGCAACAGAACGATGGCCAATCGAAAATGCTCAGATGGTCCAATTGCTTCAGAAGGATGGTTACGAAGTAATTTCACAGGAAGCAGATCACGATGTGAAGCTACAAAATGACCAGATCGACAATATGGTCGCTCAGGGCGTGAAAGGTTTGATTATTATCGCTGAAGATGGTGACGCTGCAGTCACATCAGTAGATAAAGCAGCAGCTGCAGGTATCCCTGTAATTTCCTATGATCGCCTAATCAAAACCGACAAAATCGCCGCTTATCTGTCCTTTGATAATGTCGCTGTTGGGACTGCTGAAGCTGATGGCGTAATGAAGGCTCTTGGATTACCAGGCAGCACGACATGGACCAAAGATAACCCAGCGAAGGTTGTTATGTCTGGTGGGTCACCAACAGATAATAACGCTATCTTGGTTCGCCAAGGCCAAATGGAAGTCGTTCAGCCATTAGTCGATGCGGGCGTCGTCAAGATCGTTGCTGATCAATGGGTAGATAACTGGGATGCTACCAAGGCTGAGCAAATGATGGAAAACATCCTCACTGCTCAGGGAAATAAGATTGATGCAGTAGTGGCTTCCAATGATGGTACAGCTCTGGGTGAATTACAGGCTATGAAGGCACAGGGATTGTGGGGCAAGGTACCTATCTCTGGTCAGGATGCCACAGCCGATGGCTGCAACAGCATCGTCTTGGGTGGACAGACCGTAACCGTCTTCAAAGACACTCGTTTGCTGGCACCAATGGCTGTCAAAATGATCGAAGCCCTTGTTAAGAAGCAACCACTTGATAGCTTCGGCTTGAAGTCTTTCACTTTAGCTGCACTTACGAATGACAAGACTAAGACCGGAAATATCCAAGCCCTCTTCCTGCCGGTGGTTGAAGTTACAAAAGACAACGTTTATGATGTGGTCGTCAAGAGCGGGTTCCAAACTTACGACAATGTTTATCGTAATGTTCCTGCTGATCAACTACCGCCGACCCCGGCTCCATAGTAACCTACTTTGTTATACTTCCCGGCCCTCATTCCGGGGGCCGGGAAGTTTTTGAATTATAAAAAAACGAACTTTTCAAACTGAATATCCTTCCTCTGAAGTTATTTGTTGTGAATATTAAATTGCCTACTGAACCATATCTTCTACAGTTTCTGTTTAAGAGTTGAGGCAAACCCGAGCAATTATTTTTTCTCTAATGTCAGGGAAGGATGATTCAAGTAAAATTACCTGTTGAAGATTGAAAGAAGTTTTTTCGCTGATCGATCATTAAAAACGATAGTTGATTCAACAGGTACTTCTCTTTACAGCAATAATAATTATTTTCTTAGGGCCTACTTGACGCGTTGCATGATACCCGCACAAGTACGCCAGTGGAGTACGCATGGAAACTGAAAACATCCTCGAATTTCAGCATGTAACCAAGCAATTCCCAGGTGTTGTGGCGCTAAACGATGTATCATTCGATATTCGCCGAGGCGAGATCCATGGCATCTGTGGAGAGAACGGAGCGGGAAAATCTACTCTGGTAAAGATCCTTTCGGGTGTTTACCCATATGGTACTTATGAGGGTGAAGTGATCTACGAGGGTAAGGAATTAAACCTTGGCCAGAGTTCCATTCAGGAAGCATTAAAAAAGGGGATCGCGATTGTTTATCAGGAATTAACCCTTGTTCCAACCCGAACAGTGGGTGAAAATGTTTTCCTTGGGAAGGAACCGGTGGAACATGGGGGAATCAACTGGAATAAAGTATATGCTGATACACAGGCGATACTAACAAAATATCAGTTGGACGTTGATCCCCGGGCAGTGGTGAATGATTTGGGAGTCGGCAAAATGCAAATGGTGGAAATAGCCAAAGCGCTCTCAGAAAATGCACAAGTATTGATCCTGGATGAGCCGACCAGTGCTCTCAGTAAAGAAGAAGTTGGAAAACTGATGGAAATTTTGAGAACACTAAAGAAACATGGCATTACTTGCATCTATATTTCTCACCGGTTGGAAGAATTTTTCATGATCACGGACCAGGTAACAGTCATGCGGGATGGCAAAGTCATCACTACCCAACCGACAAAAGATCTGAATCAGAATATCCTCATCAAGTATATGGTCGGCCGCGAAATGAAAGAGCGCTTTCCGAAGGGGAACCGCAAACCAGGTGATGTCATATTAGAGGTAACAGGACTTGAAGCGACCGATCCCATGGCACCAGACCGTAAGGTCTTGAATGGAGTCAGTTTTAACGTACGCAAGGGTGAAATTCTTGGGATTGCTGGATTGATGGGTTCAGGTCGAACTGAACTAGTGATGACAATATTTGGTGAATATGGAAATATCACCAGCGGTAGTATCCGGGTGAAGGGAAAAGAGATCAAACCAAAAACTGCTCGAGAAGCAATTAATTCAGGTTTGAGTTTAGTTCCGGAGGATCGAAAAAAGATGGGATTGGTCATGATCCAATCTATTCTCAGGAACATCTCTTTACCCAATCTTGGTCTATTTATGAGAGGCATCTCCATAGACGCTAACAAAGAAATGCAAGCTTCAATGCAACAAGCCAAAAGTCTGTCAATAAAAGCTCCCAACCTTGAAGTGTTGACTGAAACTTTATCGGGCGGTAATCAGCAAAAAGTAGTCATTTCAAAATGGCTTTTGTCCAATCCGGAAGTCTTGATCATGGATGATCCAACTCGAGGTATTGATGTCGGGGCAAAATACGAAATCTATAAGCTGATGAATGACCTGGCTGAAAAGGGTGTGGCAATTGTCATGATCTCAAGTGATTTGGAAGAAGTGATGGGTATGAGCGATCGGATTATGGTAATGTGCCGGGGACATTCCACGACCACTTTACCGGCTGAAAATGCTGACAAAGAACACATAATGGCCTTAGCCACTGGTGTGGCAGTTGCATAAAACTAACAAAGGAAAAAAGTGAGGTATCCCGTGAACATATCAAAACCTGCAGAAACCCAGAATGAATCTTTCAAGACTCAGCTCCGACAAAGCATAGGACGAAACATTCAATCTTTTATTCTCATTTTGGCAGTTGTGATTATTTGGGCAATCTTTTTCATCCTGACTAAGGGCAGCTATCTGGATTCCCAGAATATTTCGAATCTTTTCCGCCAGATGAGTGTCACTTCCATAATGGCTCTGGGTATGTTGTTGGTAATCCTTACAGGAGGCATTGACCTTTCAGTAGGCAAACTGGCAGGTTTCGTATCAGTAGTAGTAGCCTATTTGCAGTTCAATGTTTGGCATACCCTCTTACCAGGACAGGTGGTCTTGCCAGCCATACTGTCAGTTATTTGTGGTCTTTTAGTTGGTCTGCTGGCTGGCGTTCTCCAGGGTTCTATCATTGCCTATGGAAATTTGCCTGCGTTCATAGTTACTTTGGGCGGCATGTGGTTGTTCAACGGCCTGTTACTGCTGGTCACTCAAGGCAAAACCATTGCAGCGGATCAGCCGGTGTTTTCTACTATCGGCCAGGGATACATCCCCCCTGTCTGGGGTTGGGGAATATTTGTAGTGATTATTGCCGCCCTGGTTTGGAATATGTTCAGCGGCCGACGCAGCAAACAGAAGTATGGTTTTTCGGTTCGTCCTCTCTACGCCGATCTAATATTGGTTGGGGTGATAGCAATATTTATCCTCGCCTATGTTTTTAGCGTCAATAGTTATAAAGGTATCCCTGTACCAGTAATGATCCTTGCCGTTGCAGCAGTTATTATGGCATTTGTAACGAATAACACTCCCTTTGGCCGATATACTTACGCTTTTGGTGGCAACAGGGAAGCTGCCCGGCTTTCTGGTATTGATACCAAAAAATTGATCTTCAGAATATTCATTCTGATGGGTGGCTTTTGCGGCCTGGCTGGTATTGTACTGGCTTCCTATGTTGGTTATGGCACTATTGCCGCAGGCACGGGTTATGAGTTGGACGTCATCGCCGCATGCATTTTAGGTGGTACTTCTCCACTGGGTGGCGTTGGCACTATTCCTGGTGTCTTGATCGGCGCTTTGATCATCGCCAGCCTGACTACCGGCCTGCAAATGCTAAACGTGGCACCCGCATGGCAATATGTGGTAAAAGCGATCATTCTAGTTGTGGCAGTCTTCATCGATGTTTACTTCAAGGAACATCGCAAATAAAAATACATTTTATAGATGATTTTGGAAATTGCATGAATCGACGGTCCTTTTTGTAGCTTGAAAGTTCAAATACATAATATTTTGAGTAGTCCCTTTTGCCGGAATAGTATATTTATTGTAAAGAACAGGATAAAAAAATGAAAACAAATTATGATCCAAAACCGGAAGACAAATTTACATTTGGCCTCTGGACAGTCGGAAATATCGGCCGCGATCCATTCGGTACTCCGGTGAGAAACCAAAAAACGCCTGCCGAACTCGTGTACCTCCTGGGCGAGGTTGGTGCATACGGCGTCAACTTCCACGATAATGACCTGATCCCTATCGATGCCACCCCGGCAGAAGCCGCCGCCATCAAGAAAGATTTCCGTAAAGCGTTGGATGAAACGGGCCTTAAAGTCCCCATGGCAACAACCAACTTGTTTGGCGATCCTGCCTTCAAGGAAGGCGCCTTTACCAGCAATGATCCAAAGGTCCGGGCTTATGCCCTGCAAAAAACGATGCAAGCCATCGACCTTGGCGTGGAATTTGGCGCCAAAGTCTTTGTCTTCTGGGGCGGCCGCGAAGGTGTCGAGACCGATGGCAGCAAGAGCCCGATCCAGGCTTACAAGCGCAATCGCGAGGCCATGAATTACCTCTGCGCATACGCTCTTGACCAGAAGTACGATCTTAAATTTGCCCTCGAAGCTAAACCCAATGAGCCGCGTGGGGATCTGTACAATCCCACTATCGGCCACATGTTGGCGTTTATCACTACCCTAGATCACCCTGAGATGGTAGGTGTTAACCCCGAGATGGCTCACGAGCACATGTCTGGGCTCAACTTCTCTCATGGCGTGGCGCAAGCGATTGAAGCCGGCAAGCTCTTCCACATTGATCTGAACGACCAGGCCTTTGGCCGCTTCGATCAAGATTACCGCTTTGGCGCTGTCAACCTGAAGAGCGCATTCTTTCTGGTTAAATTACTGGAAGATAATGGTTATCAGGGCAGCCGACATTTTGATGCACATGCTTACCGCACTGAAGATTACGAAGGTGTCAAGGACTTTGCCCGTGGCTGCATGCGTACTTATCTGATCTTGAAGGAAAAAGTCGCTCGCTGGAATGTTGATAAAGAGATCCAGACGCTTTTAGCCGAGACCAATAAAGATGACGGCAGCATGACTTCATTCCTGGGTAAATATTCAGCCAAAAACGCGGCCACTCTCAAAGCCTACAAGTTTGATCGCCTCGCGTTAGGCAAACGTGGCTATAAATACGAAAAACTCGATCAGTTGACGAACGAACTCCTGCTTGGAGTACGCTAAGTAGAAAATCATACCAATTTAACGAAGAGGCCGTCTTGTGACAAAGCAGTATTTCTTGGGCATAGATACTTCTACAACGAGTAGTAAAGCATTGTTGATTGACACCAGTGGAAGCATAGTAGCGGTCACTTCATCTCCACACACGCTTCAGACACCCCACCCTCTCTGGTCAGAACAAGATCCCTATGAGTGGTGGCAAGCCGTCTCAAGCAGTATCCACGCCATTCTATTAAAAGCAGGCATCCGGAGCGAGCAAATCGCTGCCATAGGCCTTACCGGACAAATGCACGGGCTTGTTTTGCTCGATGCAGCTGGAATTGTGCTCCGTCCCGCGATTTTATGGAATGACCAACGGACGCAGGCTCAATGTGATGAAATCCACGCTCGAATCGGCCGTAAACGATTTATCCAGATTTCAGGAAATGTAGCCCTGACGGGTTTCACTGCACCTAAAATACTTTGGGTTCAGCAGAAGGAACCTGAAGTATATGCAAAAGTCAAGCATGTATTATTACCCAAGGATTATATCCGTCTCAAGTTGACCAGCCAATATGCCATGGATAAGGCAGACGGCTCAGGAACAGTATTGTTTGACCTGAAGTCGCGAACCTGGTCAAAGAAAATTTTAGAGGCTCTTGCCATCGACCCGGCATGGATGCCTTCTACCTATGAAGGAACGGAATTCACCGGTTTTGTTACACCCGAAGCTGCAGCAGCGACTGGTCTAAAAGCAGGCACTCCAGTTGTTGCTGGCGGCGGCGATCAGGCAGCGCAGGCTGTCGGCGTGGGAGCGGTAGTACCTGGCATCATCGCTTTGACATTGGGCACTTCCGGTGCCGTGTTTGCCACCACCCCTGACGCTTTTATCGAACCGGAAGGCCGCCTTCATGCCTTCTGTCATGCGGTCCCAGGAATGTGGCATTTCATGGGCGTTATGCTTTCAGCAGCAGGCAGCCTTCAGTGGTATCACGACACTCTCGCGGCAGGAATTAACATCGAAGATCTTCTAAAGGAAGCTGAAAATGTTCCTGCAGGGAGCGAAGGTTTGCAATTCCTTCCCTACCTAAGCGGTGAACGCACACCACACCCAGATCCTCTGGCACGAGCTGCCTGGATTGGGCTGACCTTACGGCACGGACGTGGGCATATGACACGTGCTGTCCTGGAAGGCATATCCTTTGGCCTTAAAGATAGCTTTTCATTGATCCAGAAGGCCAGCCCCGGGAAAATTACCCAGGTACGCGCTTCGGGAGGAGGAGTCAAAAGCGCCTTCTGGCGGCAGATATTAGCATCGGTGCTGGAAACTGAACTCGTCACCGTCAATACCACCGAAGGTGCTGCCTATGGTGCCGCTTTGCTAGCCGGTGTTGGAGTTGGAGCATGGGACGACGTGCCGTCAGCCTGTACTGCAACTATAAAAATTACCGACAGTGTCCAACCGGATCCCTCCCAGATAGATGCTTATCGCAAGTCATATCCAATCTATACCGAACTTTACCCGTTACTGAAATCTACCTTCAGCAAGATGGCATAAATTCCAATTCCAAGTATCTACCTTACAGGGTCAGTCAGCTAAAGTGATGCGACGGACTGCAAGATGTAAATTTTTGACGTACAAATAATCTATAGACTATATCCCAAGTAATGTTCCCGGCTGGCTATGGGTGGTAAAAAAAAGTGTCAGCCCATTTTTGTAAAAGAAGAGGATACTTAGTCTTCTTTTATTATCCATTCGGCAACATCATCACTTTTTTCACTGTCGGATCATGACTTTCAATCATTTCAAATGCATCAGGTAATTCTTTCAAAGGAAGACGATGAGAGATTAAGGAATTCACTTTGATTTGACCAGTTTGCAATAAACCGACTGCCTGAAATGAATTACGAACAGAGGTATACGACGAGAGAATGGTTAAACCCTTCTGGAAGATCTTAAAAGCCTCCATTTCGATATTCTTCCCGGAAGGCGGAACTCCAAACAGCAACACTGTACCGCCGTTGCGGACGAAATCAATCGTTCGGTTCATCACCTGAATTGCTCCAGTCGCGTCGATGACCACGTCATAAGTAGCCTGCTTTAAGTCTTCCAAACGATTCACCACAATGTCGGCCCCCAATCGACAAGCCAATTCAGCACGGCCCGGATTACTCTCCAACATGGTGATATGTGCAGCACCCTGCAATCGTGACATCTGCAGGATCAAATCTCCGATGGGTCCGGCGCCTAGAATCGCGATCCTATCCGCCAGGGCAATACGAGCGCGCTCGACTCCATGCACAACGCAGGATAAAGGCTCCATAAAGGCTGCTTCTTCAAAAGGTAAATCGCCAATATTGAAAACGGCCTTTTCAGGTGCAGTAACATATTGCTCCATGCCGCCAGGAAGAGTAACACCGACAGCCTGCCAGTTCAGACAAAAGTTTTGGCGATTATTCAAACACTGGGAGCAATTATCGCAGGCAATATTCGGTTCAACTGCCACCCGGTCACCCACTTTAAAACGTTTGACCTGGCTGCCCACTGCGGTGATTACCCCAGAAAACTCGTGGCCTGGTATCACCGGATAATCTCCGAGGTATTCTCCGCGGTAAATATGCACATCTGTCCCGCAAATTCCACTCGCCATTACCTTGATCAATACTTCCACCGGACCAGGCTCAGGAATTTCTCTTTCTGTGACGATGATCTCTTTGGGTTTTTGAATTACCACACATTCCATATTACATCTCCTCATTTCTCACTCAATCGGAACGGACACAATCAGATGATGCACAGCGCCATCCCGCTCGAAGATATGTTTACTCCCTACAGAATCCAATGTGGAACAGTTAATTTTTTGCACTGTACCGTCGTTAAGAAATACCTGAATGGCTGCCGTTCGTGAAGACTGAAGTATTACCGGTACCTGACAAATAGAATAAGACAATGAACCGGCAGGGATTTCCATATCTTTCCACAGACCAGCAGTATCCAGATAATTGTAAATCGAGGGAGATTGCAGCAATTCACTCCGATCAAACAACAAAAAATCGAAGGTAATACAACCATCAACGATAGTGAAACCAAGTTCAGCCTGGCGAGCCAAAATCTCTTCCTTGACCATGCCAGACATACCGGGTTGTTTGGCTCCCTGACCTGCAGGCGTATGCGAATAAGGATCCGTAGGGAACGAACCATATTCCGCCGGAGTCTTCTTGAAGCATTGTCCCGCGCGGATATCGTTATAACACTCAATCAGTTGAGTTGTGGAAGGCTCAGACCGGGTACGCTGAATCGTCTCCTGGACAACTAACAACAGCTTGGATACCATATGCCAGTAAATACTACCCAGGCCTTCATAGGCAAAAAAAGTGCCGGAACGTCCGGTAAACTGGTCATGGTGGAAAGTCTGTTCAAAGATCGTCTCAATGCGGAGAGAATCCCGGCTTACCAGATCACTGAATCGGGGTTGGGTCTTCAAAGCCTCCAATGCCCGGTTTACATCTTTTATGTTGTGAATCTGCCCGGCAAAATGATAATCCCCGGCTTCGTCACGAACGAACAGACTCTCATCATCCGCCTTTTCCAATTCTCGTACCAATGCCAGACTTTCCAATTGCTGTGAAGGAATGCGATTCTTTTCGACAAAACCCTTCAGGACGCGGTCGGGATAAAGAATATAACTGTGTTGGTCAGCACGAAATAGGGGACCCAAACGTAAGCTTTTCAATAAAGCCAATGACTCATCACCAGTGAGCAAGCCGGAAGACAAGATCGCTACCTGCCCTTCCAGCATTTCGTAGAGATGGCTGACTGCCGCACTTGCCGGTAGGAGATGCAAGATATTATAGGAATGATACAATTCATCACTGCGGTGGTTGGCGCGCAAGGTTTGGTCAAGATAATGTAGCGCTATTTCGAAGAGACTCACCAAATTTGCTCTCGCAAAAATCGTAGTCCTTCCAGAGAAGCCATTTTTATAATAGTTCCAGCGGTAATCACTGCCGGTCTGTCCAAGAGCATCCATAAGAGCGCGGCGGTTAACATCATCGAACCCACTCTGCAAGACAGGCAGAAAATCTGTCAAAATCTTCATCGTTTGCTCAAAGAATATCCCAATTTCAGCATGAATTGCCAATGACTCAAAATCACTCTGCTCAAGCAGACCTTGTACAAAAACAATGTATCGTCTTAAATAAGCCAGGGTTACTACTGAAAGGCCTTTGCCTACCAGCGCGTTATTGGCATCGTTCCACTCTGGACGTTGGGTATTCATCCAGATACCGCCTTCGGGTACAAAGTTAACCAACTTCGCCAGCAACAGTGTCAGCAACTTTTCCGTGAGCGTTCCATAAACCACTCGGCTTTCCTTCGATAGCACTAATTTCCCATCATTGCCCTGGTCAGCCACCCTGGCCTTGATCAGTTTATCCAGCTCCCAATCAAATGAGATGGTATTGTAGGGATCCTGCAACACTTCGGCATAAGGTTTTATTCGATAAGGCACATTGGCATAGGTGAATAGAGGTTGTGCCAAAGCATCTTCCAGATAACCCGGGTGAAATTTGGCACTAATCTCCATCAGCTTCAACAAATAGATGATCTGGTGATCACTCCAAAATCCAATGTTCGCCCAGGGATTGTTCGGCTCGGGAATTTCCCAATCAATCCCTTGGCGCGTAATCCGATAAGGGTTATAGCCGTCAGCGGTTGTGGCGTTCAGAAAAGCAAAAATCATGCTCTCGGTATATTCAGGATAGGAATAAGCCAATGCCTCCCAGTTTTGAAAGATATCACGCCAGTTGCCTTCATAATCAAGTTGTTGTGATCCATTTTTCTTCTTAATGTTGATCGAAAACCTGTTCCACGGACGACTCGGATCGCCATGCCGTCTTGAAAAGGATAAAGGCAAATACGAATTTGCCAGGCGAATCAGATCCGGCGAGCCAATGGCTCTGGCGCGAGTCTTCAGATCTTGTATTGAGAGTTCTTTGGGTAGATCGGAAAAGAAAGTTGCCTGCCCGGAAAGCACACCATGATCGAGGACAGCAACATAATTGGAAAAATCGGCGCTGCTGACTTTATATTGATCGGGGAAATATCCCCCACGCATTTCGTTAAACATCACATTGGCAAAATGATGTGCTGTAAGGAGGGGTTGATTTGTTTTCTGTAGTCCATCGGCACTGGCGACAATCCTTTCCAGACTGGCCGTATTCGCTGCCAGATCGTTTTCCAGTGATAACGCAAGGTCACCATGGCCGTTCTGCAGTAAACGCGCTAAACGAACCACAGATGCAGCGTCTTTATCAACATCCGCCACTACGTGCCAGGAGTGTTCTGTACCAGCTTGCAACTCTATTCGGGCATGAATAAAATAAGCGCCTCTTTGGCCACGGATTTCTGTTTCCGTCTTCACCCCTAACCCAGCACGAAAAGCATCCAATTGTTGGGTCGAAAGTAAATATCCATCCGCTATCAATCCTACCTGCCAGGAAACTGAAGCCAAAAGTGATTCGCTTGGTTCAGCCAAATCAGTCAGTGTTGAATTGAGGGTATAAACACCCAAACCGGTTTTCGGATCAAGTTCGTTTTTTTTGTATGCATCCAGGAGTGGGCTGAAGGTGTTTTGTGTCAGCTCAGTCATATTGGCGGGTAAGAGATTCTGAAAACCATCCAATATTTCAGTCTGGCAAGGAGTTGCAGCGTTGTTCATCAACCAACTGCTCTTCACGAAACCAAACGAATCGCCGGTACGCCAGGCATAGCGATAGATTAAACCCAGATTGTGGTTGATCTCCTCAAAAACAAGTACATTCCCCGGAATATTCTTATACAGATTACGTTCAACATCATAGACCCCCTGCTGTCGATCTGAAAGCGGCTCCCAAAGGAATTTCCTGCCATCACGTTCGATCAGAAAAATGATTTTGGCGCCAGTATTCTCATTATTCTCGGTCAATTTATCTACAGTGTAGAATGGAAATAAAGCATGATTCGAATTGATCCGTCCTGCTGATAGTCCCCCGGTAGAAGCAATGAACATCCAGTGGTTTGAACTACTGACCAAACTCATGAAGAACGGCGTCATGGCATCATAACTGGTTATTTTATAAAAGGTCTCACCCAGCAATTGAACATATTCTCCCTTGGTACCATTTTTCCGCGCTTGTTGCACGGTTTCACCGATGAGAATCGGGTGGAAAGTCGATTTCATTTTTACTCCTCAAGACCTTTTTCTTGAAAATCATTTGCACCAATTCAATCTTCGCTTATTCTACTTCATCGAGATGAAATGCATAAACAGAAACAAAGCTATACTTCCACCACCCTACTAGACTATGTAGAAAAAAGATGTAAACTTAATCTATACGCAAGATCGTCTTCAGGAGATCACAGTCACGCGAGGAAGGTCCGACCAGAATTTCAAACTCTCCCGGCTCGACGACATTACGCCCTTCTGCATCAACAATTTGGAACGCTTCCCAAGGGAGACTGAACTGTACTACCTTTCTTTCACCAGGTTCGAGGTGCACGCGGGCAAAACCTTTGAGTGCTTTATTCACCCAAGTGGCCGAGGTCACAAGATCGCTCACATAGACCTGGACGATTTCCTCCCCTGCACGCCGGCCGATGTTTTCAACCCCAACAGAGAATTTCGCTGTTTGTCCGCGAGTAATAATAGATGTCGTGAGCTGCAGATTCGAATAGCGGTATTGGGTAAAACTCAATCCATGGCCAAAGGGAAAGAGAGGTTCCTGAGTGAGATCTGCATAGCTGTCTCCATGTTGGCCGCGAACCTGACTGTAAAACACCGGCTGTTGACCAACGTGAACCGGGATCGAAATCGTGAGTTTGCCTGTTGGATTTAATTGACCAAACAATGCCTCGGCAAGAGCTCGTCCGCCTTGCATGCCAGAGTTGAAACCTTCGAGGATCGCAGCGGCATTTTTTACTGAAGAGGGAAGAACAAGGGGTTTGCTATTCACGAGCACGATAATCATCGGTCTGCCGGTTTGCGCCAGCGCATCGAGGAGTGTAACCTGCCCCCCTTGCATTTCAAGGGTAGCAGTGCTTTGTGTTTCGCCAACATACTTCAAGTGATCGCCCACGACTGCCACGATCACCTCAGCTGCCCGGGCTGCCGCAACTGCAGCAGGGATACTGGAGAGATCATCATCGATGATCGAGCAACCGCGTTCATAACGAACCGAACAACCAGCTGGAGCCAAAGAGCGAATCCCATCGAGGACAGTTACTGTCTTCTCGCGCGGTTGTTTGCCCGCTTCGGGAGGATGCTGCGACGAACCGAGCGACCAATCTCCGAGCTGTTGCAGATCATCGTCAGCATTTGGGCCAATCACAGCAATTGATTTCACCTTCACCGGGTCAAGTGGGAGAATGCCATTGTTCTTCAGCATGATGAGGCTCTGACGTGCTGCGTCAAGATTGACCGCCATATGATCGGAACGCGAAACCTCGACGGCAGCTCGAGCCAGGTCAGCACGGCGGGGATTTTCGAACAGTCCCATGCGGAATTTCAACGCAAGCAATCGAGCACACGGAATATCAATTTCCGATTCTGAAAGTCGACCGCTTCGCACCGCCTCAAGGGCACCTTCGTAGAAATGTGGGGTGGTCATAATGATATCGTTACCAGCTCGCAAAGCCAAAATTGCAGCATCAGCATAGTTGGCACACACCTTCTGCTCCCTGATAAGACGCCCAACATTATCCCAATCAGTCACGACGACACCCCGGAAACCCCATTCGTCTTTCAGAACATCAACCAACAACCAATGGTTGAGTGTCGAAGGTATCCCTTCGATGGATTGGTACCCTGTCATGAATGTCATCACACCAGCGCGCGTAGCACGTTCGAAAGGAGGCAGGAAAAAACTGCGTAGTTTGCGGTGTGAGAGGTCAGCCTCTGAGGAGTCACGGCCGCCTTGAGTTTCGGAGTAACCGGCAAAGTGTTTAGCAGTGGCAAGTACAGCCATGGGATCATCGAGCCCTCTACCCTGGTAACCACGGATCATTGAGGCACCGAGTTCTCCTATCAGATAAGGATCCTCGCCAAAAGTTTCATCTATACGCCCCCAGCGTAGATCGCGCGCAATGCAAAGCACAGGCGAGAAGGTCCAGTGGATGCCGGTCGAAGTCATTTCCTCGGCGGTTACCTGTCCGACCTGTTCCAGCAACTCGGGATTCCAACTTGCAGCGAGCGCCAACTGGGTCGGGAAGATCGTTGCACCCTTCCAGAACGAGTGACCGTGGATGCCATCCTCACCGATGAGCATTGGAATGGCAAGTCGGTTCTTGGCAGCGAGATCCATTGCACGGTTTACCTTTTCGCCCAGAATATGGAGCACAGAACCGGGTTGGCGTGTGTTTATAAATGAAAGATCCTCCTCACGTCCATCCCAAAGCATCAATTGACCAATTTTTTCTTCGAGGGTCATGCGACCGAGAAGATCAGCAACACGTTCTTCGACGGTCAGTGAGGAATCGCGATATGCAGGAATGGATTTAGGGGACATACTGGACATAGAAAACTCCTGAAATAAAAATGCTTTCTGATTTCATTGAATTTCGTAATTCTATTCAGGGCACTGGAAAAAATTTATTATCTTAAAGACATGTTTGTTCCACTCGATGGCCCTGGCTATTCATTAGTTATTACTTTTACGAAGACATCGATCTTCGTGAATACATCAATTAAATGCTTTCTAGTATCGATCTCCAGGTCAACTCATTTTGTCAATTGCCCTTTATGCAATCGGTTCCATTCCTGTAACCCTTGGAAAATTGATTCGTCCTGGAACGAATTTGTGTTTTTGTTTTGAAAGATGCTATCTCGTCAAGAAAAACTGAAATATCTGATCGTTCAATCCAGGCAATTCTTCATGTCCAAAATCAGGGAATATAGCCATTTTTTTCGGCGATTTGATTTTGTTGAAAGCGGCAAATTGACTGGAAGGGGGACAAATCGTATCCATCAAACCAGTGCCCCACAGCACCTCTGCCTTGATCCGGGAGGCCAGATTTTGGATGTCGATATATCCGAGCATCTCAAAAATAGCCTGTTCTCGAATATGCTGTGGATCGGAATGTCTGAAATATTCCTTCAGTTCCACATAGGCATCCTTCGCCTGGTCCATATCCCAGACGCGTTGATAGTCACTCAGGAACGGATAAACCGGTGCGGCTTTTCTAATACGAGGTTCAAGCGCTGCGCAGGCTACCGTGAGACCACCCCCCTGGCTCCATCCGGTTGCATATACACAGCCAGCATCCACTTCCGACATTTCCATGACAATCTTTGCCAACTGCGCAGTATCGAGAAAGTTTTGTCGATAGAGCAATTTCTCGGGCTTGCCGGATAAAGCATCTTGCAGACCACGGATAATGTGCCCGTGCAATGTATTCCCGACCACACCTCCGCTGTCCTCAGATAATCCCCCCTGCCCTCGGCTATCAAGGGCGGCAACGACGAATCCCTGAGAGACAAAATTCAATTTATTAGACCAATCGTTTGAATCACTCGAGTAACCGTGGAACATTAAAACAGCAGGACGGGGAGCTGAAATCTTTTCGGGGCGTAAAAACTTGGCATGTACACGGGCTCCCCCCACACCTGTAAAGTAGAGATGAAAGCTGGCAACACCTGGCACTTGAAATTCGGCAGGTTCAAGCGTGACCATTGGATCAATCAAACGCATTTCAGTAACAGCCTTTTCCCAATATTGGTCGAAATCTGCCGGCCTGGGATTAATTCCCCGGTAGGTTTTTAATTCTTCAAGTGAATAATCGAAGGTCAGCGGCATGCTTTTCTCTCCTTAAAACCATCAATCCTTTTTAGGTATGTTTCAATATGTCAACCCGAAACCAAACGGATAGAGAGGGTCCTTAGAATCATAAGGCACATCCGGCTTCTGGTTACGGACTGCTTCCATCGAGCTGGGAAGCTCAAAAGGCAGTTTTCCTTCCGGGTGGGTTTTGCCAAAGATGACATTCAACACCGCCGAATCATCTGCGCCATATTCGCCCAACAACGCCCCGGCCGCAGTGCTGATCTCCGGAATAACTGCAGGGCGATCCAGATAGAGCACGACGATGGTGGGAACGGTCTGTAATAACTTCAGGATTTCAGCTTTTGCCTCACCCTTGAAATCCAGGTCGCCATGATGAAAACTCTGGGCAAAAGGATTCTTCGTCTCCACCGGTACCCAGGGAGTGTCCAGCCGTAAAATGGCAAAATCAGCCTGCTCGGGGGTATCCACCAAATTAGCATAGTGAATTGCGACTGCTTTGTCGATATTCTTGATAAAAATCTTGGGTTGCCCTTGCAGTGGAAGAATGTGCCGGTCATTTTTAAGCAGGGTCATGGCACGTTCCTGTGAATTCCTACCCGCCGAAAGGGTAATGGGGTTATTGAATACCTGTGAAACCAGGCTTTCATCCACAAAGGGATTATCGAACAACCCCAACTGGAATTTCAGTCGAAGGAGACGCCGTACCGATTTATCGATCCGCGCTTCAGGTACTCTACCCTCCTTTACCAATTCGACAACGTATTCCGGACAACTTTCGCCGCCAAACTGATCAACCCCTGCCTCAAGTGCTTTGAACACCCGTTCAGGTTCACTCAAATGTTCGACGCCCCAGGCCCGCGCAGGCCAGGTAGCACCCATAATCTGTACATCCGTGATCAAACCCCAGTCTGTGCAAACCACACCATCAAAGTGATATTTCTTGCGCAACAGACCGGTAATAATCGCCTTGTTGAAGGACATAGCTACGTTCTCGTCCGTCTGGTCGATCGGTATACCGTAATAGGGCATGATCGCTGCAGTATTCGCTTCAAAGGCAGCTTCAAATGGGATTAAGTGATAATCGAAATTGTTCCCTGGATAAATTTGGCCTTTCTGGAATTCGAAATGCGGATCCAGACCTTCGTTTTGCGGACCGCCTCCAGGGAAATGCTTGGTCATACATGCTACACTATGTGCATCAAGTTTGGCCCCTTGAAAACCCCTGATATAGGCTTTCGCCAAACGCGCAGTCAGGCGGGCATCCTCACCAAATGTGCCGCTGATCCGCGGCCAACGCGGTTCGGTAGCGAGGTCAATCTGAGGATGAAGCGCGACCCGAATCCCGACGGCAAGATATTCCCTGCGGACGATGTCGGCAAACTCCTCGACCAGATCAGTATCGCCCAAAGCAGCAAATCCCAGCGTCTCACACCATTGCGAAAATTCATTGGCAGCCATCGAAAAGATATTACGGGTAAAGTGGTTGCGTGGGTCGGAAGCAATTGTTATGGGAATGCCTAGCCTGGTTTGCTCGGCAAATTGCTGAAGCCGATTCTGCCAGACTACTACACTATGGGCACTCGGAATTTGCCATAGGTTGAAGTGACTCATTTTTTGACTGATCATTTGCCTGACAGCGACTCCGCCAAACCCATCAGCACTGGGCTTCTCTTCGATGGAGCCATCTTTGTTGACAACCGAGCCATTGATGAACAACATGCCAGCTTTTTCTTCCAGGGTCATTTGAGGTAAAAGATCCTCAATGCGTGCTTCGATAGGTTGTTGTGGATCTTCATAGACATCCATTTTTCCATCGTGGTTGAGATCACGGAATGGTAGACCATTTTCAGTTTTGATTAACCCAGAATACTGCCTGACGATTTCTTCAGGATGCATGGAAACTTCACTCTGGCTTGGTTTCATGTTTTTCCTCGAGTTTAGTTATTTATCCAAACTATGTGCTTGCTTCAACATTTCATCAACCATTTCATCTGGATGCTTTGGTAACGCACCCGGGAAGAACATCAGCACACTTATTATTGGCATATCGGAGAACATGATCATGATATCCATCCCAACAGCATTATCGTTGCCATAGCGTTCATCGCCGCCGCTAAATACCTTGCGGGCCTGGGCTTCAATCTGAGCGATGATAGGGCCTAATACAGCCTTACCACGCGGGTCATCCATCCACTCGCGGATGGTGGATTCTTTATCGAGAATGCAGGGCAACTTCAATGTCGATTCGAGTGTTAAGGTAACGGTCTGGCGAATATCAGCTGCAGAAGCTGCAATCAGGATGTCGAATTCGCCATCCTCTGTGACCCACTGCTTATAGCCGGGGTGATAGAAAGAAAAGGCACGAAAATCAAGTGGGATGGAAATGGTCCTGATTTCTCCCGGCTTGAGTTCCACCTTGGCAAAACCTTTCAATTCCTTTTCAGGACGTACCAATGTCGATTTCTGGTCGTGAACATATACCTGGACAATTTCTTTCCCGGCAACTTTACCCGTATTGGTAATATCCACAGAAATGGTCACTCCATCCACATCCCTGAAGGTTTTCTTCGATACCTTTGCATTACTGTAAACAAAAGTGGTGTAACTCAATCCATAACCGAATGGAAACAGCACGGGCATCTTTTTGGTATCGTAATAACGATAACCAATGAACAACCTCTCTCCGTAATGCACTTCGCCTGTATCCCCCGGCCAGTTAAGATATGCCGGGGTATCCGCCAGTTTAATAGGGAAGGTTTCAGCCAGTTTCCCGCTCGGATTGACTTTCCCAAATAATACGTCGGCAATTGCCATACCACCTCCCTGCCCCATCATCCAACCTTCAAGCACGGCAGCCACGTCATCGATCCAGGAACTCATCACCACAGGTGCGCCATTATTGAGTACGACAACAGTATTGGGCTGGACCTTGGAAACAGCTCTGATCAACGCAACTTGCTGTTCGGTCAGATCAAGATCTGTGCGGTCATATCCTTCAGATTCCTTAAAGGTAGGTAGTGCGATATATAACACAGCCACGTCGGCATTTCGGGAGATGGTTACAGCCTTGTCAATCAACTCCTGCCGGGAAGAATTATCAGCAGGATAACCTTCGGCGTAGGACAATTCGGCATCACCAGATTGGGCCTTCAGTTCTTTGAATGGCACAGCCACCCTGGTCGGATTAATGTGCGAACTACCACCACCCTGGAAATGCGCCTCTTCTGCTGAACGACCAATCACTGCAATATGCTGTTGACCTTTGAGCGGCAATAGACCATTGTTTTTAAGCAGTATCATCCCTTCGGAGGCGATTTTGTGGGCTAATTCATGATGCTTGTCCTTATTGAAGGTTCCTTTTTTAGGCGTAGCTTTGGCCTTGAACACAATGTTCAGGATACGGCGAACGGATTCATTAAGAATAGCCTCATCTAATTTTCCAGTACGCACTGCATCAACAACCGCCTTTACGCGTTTTTCTTGTGGACCGGGCATTTCAAGGTCAAGACCGCCTTTGAGAGCAGCAATACGGCCACGGACCGCACCCCAATCAGAGACGACCAAGCCTTCGAAGCCCCATTCATTTTTAAGAATCTCTGTCAAAAGATGGTAATGCTCTGATGCGAAGGTACCATTTACCTTATTGTATGAACACATCACCGTCCAGGGTTGGGCCTGTTTAACCGCCTTTTCAAAAGCGGGTAGGTAGATTTCACGCAATGTACGTTCATCCACCTCAGCACTAATACTGAAGCGTTGATATTCCTGATTATTGGCGGCATAATGTTTGAGCGAAGTACCTACTCCCCGACTTTGGATGCCATTGATCAAACTGGCGGCCATTTCTCCCGCGAGGTATGGGTCTTCGGAAAAATACTCAAAGTTTCGGCCGCCCAGCGGGGAACGTTTCATGTTTGCACCAGGACCGAGTAGTACATCTACGTTCAGGGCAATGCATTCTTCAGCCAGAGCCTCGCCCATTTCATGGAGCAAATCCACATCCCAGGTGGATGCGGTGCATGAGGCAGTGGGGAAACAGGTAGCGGGTAAACTTTCCTGAGTCATGGCATGAACGTCGGTCACACGCCGAACCCCGTGCGGTCCATCCGAGACGATCATTTCCGGCACACCCAGACGTTCCACCGGAGTTGTCGTCCAAGAAGTGGCGCCGGTACAAAGGGCTGCTTTTTCTTCGAGGGTCATTTTGGAAATTATTTCCTGGATATGGTCAGACATGGTTTACTCCTTTAGGAATCAACTTAAACCTAATTCAGGCACCGTGCGCATACGAATCATAGATTGAACGGACCTTGAACGCCTTTTGCACCTGCAAAAGAGTCCACCCGGACGGCAGAGGTGCATCAATGTTGACAGTTCTGCCAGCAGGTAAATCAAAATAATTATCGCTGAAGATGACATCGGCGCCTTCAAAGACACATTCCACTAACCGCGCTAATGACCGTGAAGTCAAAGCTATGTGAACCTTTCCATCTTCTATAGTCAAGTGCGTCGAAATTGCCGGATCGGCGAGGTCAAGATGTTTGGTGGGAATGAAAAAAGCTGTTTGACGGGCTTGGAGTTTTCCAACTTGCCAGAGTTCCGCGATAAAAACAGCCTTGCGAGCCAGGTCATCATCGAGAAGTTTAGAAAAATTTAGGCGACAAACGGTGGTCGCGTCAAAAGGAGCCGCTTTTGCAGTTTCTTCTTTCGCCTCCAGCACCTTGCCATCCAACGTTTCCAATGACCAATGGACAGAACCTTCCCAGGTTTCGCGGGAATCATTGGTGATATAAACATTCTGTTCGGTTGGTTTGTCCTCGATCGATAATAACAGGGGTGCGTAAAAACGACGTGCTGCATAATGCAGAGCTTTCCAGCGGCCGAAATAATCCAGACTCGACCAGGAGGCTACAGGCCAACAATCATTGAGCTGCCAATAAAGCATGCCAGAGACGCGCTGGGGATAACGCCGCCAATGCTCCACTCCATAGCGGATCCCTTCAGCCTGTAACACCATGCTCAAATACACCAACGAATCAAAATCCTTGGGTAAGCGGAATGTGTCCAACATCTGCCCCACCATGAGCGAGTTGCCGCTATCGTTCTTCTGGTGACGCTCCATGATGTAGGAAGTCATGTTCCATTCTGATTCCTCGGCATAGGTACGGATGGTTGCCAACGGCGGTAATGCCTGGAAGCCGAACTCGCTCATGAAGCGAGGAAACTGGTTGCGGTAGGCTGTGAAAGGCTTACGTCCGTGCCAGACATCCCAGTAATGCGCATCACCCTGTTGTTGGCCATTCGGATTCTCGAAAGGCGTATTCGACGAAGGCGAACTGGGCCAATAAGAATGATCAGGGTCTTCCTCAGCGACCCATCCAGGCAGAGTGTGATGGAAGAATTGATCATAAACAGCCTTCATATCCAGATACTCAGGCGATTTCCAGCTCCAATCCACCCACCCCCATTCCATCTCATTATTGCCGCACCAAAGCGCCAGGCTGGCGCGATGACGCAGACGGCGAATGTTTTCGACAACCTCTACCTGTATATTATTCAGGAAGTCCGGATCATCAAAGGGGTAAATACTACAAGAGAATATGAACTCTTGCCAAACCAGTATGCCGTATCGATCGCACAGGTCGTAAAAACGATCTTCTTCATAGAATCCGCCGCCCCAGACACGCAACATGTTCTGATGCGTTTCGGCGGCAGATCTGATCAACCCTTCCAAATAAGAGTCGGAAATTCGGGTAGGAAAAGAATCCGCTGGAATCCAGTTAGAGCCCTTGATGGATATTGGCAATCCATTAACAACAAAAGTGAAGGAACGTCCCCATTCATCCGGCTGCTGTCTCAGCTCGATAGTACGCAAACCAAGTTTGTATTCTCGCTGGTCCAGTAGCTGATTAGCCTGATGCAATTCGACTTTAGCCTGATAAAGAGGTTGCGCCCCATAACCATTCGGCCACCAAATCTGCGGATTGGGAATTACTATGCGCAAGGTATTCTCTTTGTTCGGAGTTATGACAGCGGTAGTCGTAAAAACTTGTCCGTCAGGTGCAACGAGATGAAATTGAACTGAGCAAAGAGCTTCGCCCAATTCTTTAACAGTCACCCGTGCTTCGACCGTCACCTTACCGTCAACATGTTGCTGACTCAGGTGGACCTCGGTAATCCGAGCACCTTCATAACCTTCCAAACGAATATTCTTCCAGATACCGATAGGAGGAAGTTGTGGTCCCCAATCCCAACCAAACTGACAGGGTGCTTTACGCAAATAAGGGCCACCCGGAATCGCTTGCGAAACCCCCGGCATCGGGCGGATGGATTGTTGTTTCGCGCAAAAGCTCACGGGGGAGTTAAAAACGATATGAAGATCATTTTCTTTTGGTTTGAGCAAAGACTTCACATCCCAACGATATTGCCGGAACATATTCGCAGTACGGCCTAATTCGACCCCATTCAAGCTGACCGTTGCCAATGTATCCAGTCCATCACAAACCAACCAGATGTGCGGTCGACTTAATAGATTGGGGTCAGCATCAAACTGGTAGCGATATTCCCAATCATCCTCAGCAACCCACCGAACACGCTTTTCGTTATCGCCAACAAACGGATCAGGAATCCGACCCAAAGCCATTAAATCAGTATGTACTCCGCCTGGAACATTAGCGGAAAACCATTCCTGTGTACCTACCTGACGAAATTTCCAGGCACCTGTCAATGATTGAATTTTCATAATAGATTTTCCTTATACCTCTTCGTTGTAATCATAGATAAACGGTATAACCCAAACAATACCAAGAACACTATCATCAAACAAACGGGAACGACTTCCAACGAATACTGGCGTGCAAGGACTCCTAACAGACTAGGAATAATTGCTGTTCCCAAACCTGAAGCAGCCATTTGCATCCCAATGGTATTGGCAGCATTCTTATCACCCACTCGTTGTCTGGTACCTGACATTAAAGCCGGGAAGATTGGAGCAATCGCCAATCCGATCAAAGCCACTGCCAGCAGATTTACAATTTCGGATGGATTCCAGATCAACAAAACAACACCCAGAAATGCGACCGCAAGGCTACCCTGCACCATGAAATTTACTCCTGCCCGTTTTGCAAAAAGCCCGGCAATAATCCGCCCGATGGTAAATGTCGCCCAAAAACTACCTGTAACCAACCCCGCTACAGATGGATCGATTCCGCGCGATTGAGTCAGCAGGCTATACATCCAGGTTCCAAGTGATACCTCTGCACCAACATATACAAAAAACAACAGCGCGCTGAGCCATACTTCGGACAGGCGAAGCGTTTCAATCATAGGTGTTTTATAATCTGTCAACTGCTTGGGTTCATCATTTTCGGTTGAAGGTTTTTTTTGTATCCACATTGACAGAGTCAACACGAAGCAGATTGCCAACGCAAGTTGAAAACCTCCAACCACGCGATAACCCACCTGCCAAGAATTAAGGGTAGACAAAGCTACTGTCATAATGATCGGGCCAGTAGTAATGCCAACTCCGTAACTGGCATGCAACCATTGCATCAGACCTTCCCCAAAATGTGCGGCGACATAGCTGTTCAGACCGGCATCTATCGCTCCAGCTCCCAGACCTGCCAAGACCCCTAGCAACACCATCATCCACCAAGCAGGAACAATCGTATAACCAATTAACGCTATACCGGTCAAAGCACAACTCGCCGCCAGAACCTTGCCGACTCCCCATTTAGCGATCAATGGACCACTTAAAAAACTGGAAGTCAAGTAGCCGGTAACGCTCGCTGTCAATAACATGCCTATTGCATCCAAAGGGATGGAAAAACTGGCACGTATTGAAGGCCACGCCACACCGAGCAAACCATCCGGCATTCCCAAAGCAATGAAAGCAACATAAGCCAGGATAACCAGGCCAATTTTAGGGTATTGAGTGATTTTCTTCCAAATTTTCAATGTAGAAATCCATTTTTGAGATTGTCGAACTTGGCATTTCAATCACCGAAGGAAGCCATTGCTTCCTTCGGGTTATCTTGAACTATCCTACATTATATTAAATTCAGAACCTCAATCAATTTTCCTTGAATCCAACTCAAGAATAATTGACCGTCGAGAGATCCCATTCTTCATGGATCTTGGGAACGTCGCTGATCAAACGTTTCGTGTATGCTTCTTTTGGATTCAGGATCACCTGGTCTGCTGTTCCGCTCTCAACGATTTTTCCGTGCTCCATAATATACACGGTGTCAGAAATGTAATATGCCAGGCCAATATCATGGGTGATAAAAATAATCGTCATGCCGATTTCATTTCTCAGCCGCATCAACATATCCAGGATCGTTGCCCGTGAACAAGCATCAATCATCGAGGTAGGTTCATCAGCCACAAGGATCTTCGGTTTTAGCAGGAAGATTCGAGCGATCATTAATCGCTGCATTTGTCCACCGGAAAGCTCAAAGGGATATTTGTTGGTTAATTCCTCAAACTTCAGGTTCACAAAACTGCACGCCTCTGTCATCATTTCGACTTTTTTCTCATGCGGAAGATGTCGTCCACCGCGCATACTAATGCAATCTAAAAACAGAGTGTCAATCTTATTGAAGATATTATATGAAGAGAAAGGATCCTGGAAGATCGCCTGAATATTTTTCCAATATTCCTGCTTCTTTCTTTGAGAACTGATATCACGCTTCTCCCCCTGAAAGTAAATCTCACCCTCAGAAATACTGATCAATCCCAAGAGCATTTTCGCCAGAGTGGTCTTGCCACTGCCTGATTCGCCAACGATCGAAACAAACTCACCTTCGCAAATATCGAAGTTCACATGATCAACGGCAACGGTTTTCTGCCGACCAAGACCAAACACCTTGGTTAGCCCTATTCCTTTCAGGCATGATTTTTTTTCATCAGTCATTTTGATACACCTTTCTCAGTTGCGCTTCAGTGAAGATACACCTGTAAATACGATCACCTTTTATTTCCCGCAGATCGATAGGATGAGACTTACATTCCGGTATCACGTATTTACAACGCTCGGCAAACTGGCATCCAAATGGTGGTTTTTTCAGATTGGGGGGAACCCCGGGGATGGCCGTCAGCTTTACATCCCTCAGACCTTTTTCAGGCACGATGATCGAGCCCATCAGACCTTTGGCGTAAGGATGCAATGGATCGAATACAACTTCCTGTGCAGTTCCTTTTTCCACAATTTGGCCTGCATACATGACCATGATATCATCAGTCACATTATAAAGGAGTGGGAGTTCATGTGTGATAAAGATCATCGATTTGACGTAACCTTTTTCCATCAAATCACGTAACATTTTGATGACCATCTTCTGTGAAGTCACATCGAGTGCGGAGGAAGGTTCATCTGCGATCAATACTTTCGGGTTAAGGATTACCGAGGTCGCGATCACGGTGCGTTGTTTCATACCGCCCGATAATTCGACAGGATATTTTTGTAAAACCTCTGCCGGAAGTCCTAATTCTTCAAAACGTCCCTCAGCCAGTTCGCGAATTTCTTTTTTCGTAGTTTTTGGATTATGCGCCTGAATGACATCTTCAATCAGGTGGATGATCTTTTGTGTGGGGTTGAGCGCGTTCATTGCGCTTTGAGGAATATATGCAATTTCTGTGCCTAAAATCGATTTACGCACTTCATCAGGGTCCATCCCGGTAATATTTTGCCCATTGATAATGATCTCTCCGCTTGTATAGTGCAGTGGAGCGAAATAATAACCCATCAGACTGAGCGCGAGCGTTGATTTTCCGCAACCAGATTCCCCTGCTATTCCCAACGATTTCCCTTCCTCAACCTTCAGAGAAACATGATCAACAGCGTAAACATCCTCCCGAAACCGGGTGATATATTTGGTGGTTAATTCCTTAACTTCTAGCATCACTTTTGACATTTCAATCACCTAGTCTCTCAATGCCGGATTGAATACCTGATCAAGACCGGTATTCATCAAATTCATCGAGAATGTAATCAGAGCAATGACGAGTAGAACAGGGAAGTAAGCCCACCATTTACCCAGAATCTCTGCCTGGTAAATCATGGCCCAGTTCATCATCAAACCCAAGGTCGGCACATCGGTAGTTCTAGGCCCCAATCCAAGGATCGATAAACTGGCTTCTGCCAGAATCGCTGAAGAGATTTGCAGAATGAGCGCCATCACGACATAAGAAGCGATGTAAGGCAGAATATCATTGAGGATGATATGAACGATCGAGTGACCGGATAGCTTCGATAAGTTGACATGGTCACGGTTTCGCAGTGAAATCACCTGTGAACGCACTGCCCTGGCTGTCCATACCCAAGCAGTAAACCCGATCACTATGGCTATCGTGACAGCACCGCGTTTATCCTGCCCGATACTGTAAGAAATCAAGATCAACAACACAATACTGGGGATGACGGTGAACATATTGGTGATGAACATAATAATATCATCCACCAGCCCGCCGATGTACCCGCCCAGCAATCCCAGGGTCAAACCGATCAAAGTGGCAACCGCACCTGCGATAAGCCCAATTTCCAGCGAAACAACAGTGGCTTTTACCAACTCGGTCAATACATCCCTGCCGAAGTTATCGGTCCCAAGCGGCAGTACACGTACGCTTGGAACCTCGCTAATATTCACATAATCAGTTTGTTTGACGGTACCTGTCTGCACCAGGGCACCCGTCTGGGGATCTGTTGCAGCAATGATGTCTCCATCGGTCGATAGAACCCCTTTGAGCGAAGTATTAAGCCGAATGTAATAATTTCGCTTCGCATTAGTCAACCCCTTTATATTTTTATTGGGGTCATAATTTTTTCCCCACTGATCCAGTAGTTGCACAGTATTTGTGGTATCAATCTGGTCTGCTGGAACTCCATCCATTACAAGCCAATCCTTCATGGCAAGACGATCGTCATTGTTCAACTTGCTTTCAAGTCGCTTGCTGGCAGCATCACTCAGCTCTAGGGTATACTGGTTAGCGCCAATGCTATCATATGTACTTACATAAACACCTGGTGGAGCGAAATTACCCTGGCTTATGGTCACCAGTGGAAGATCTTTTATGATGAGCGGATATATGATCACGAACAGTAGCAAGGCCACAAAAATGCAAAAACCAACAATAAACTTACCGGAATGAAAAACCTGTTGAAGTGTATGTTTCATAGCTGCATCTCTGCCTAATCCGACTGCGCTGCTTTAATGCGCGGGTCAATAAAGCCATAAATGATTTCGATGGCAAAGTTCGCTAACAATACCATTAGGGTGATAATCATGGCAACAGCCGAGATCATCGGATAATCGGATCCCGTGATTGCGTTCAGGAGCGTAAAACCAAGGCCGGGATAACTAAAAATAATCTCAGCCACAAGCGCGCCTCCAACCATGGTACCGATGGATAACGCCAGACCAGTCACCTGCGGCAGCATCGCATTGCGAAATACATAACCAATAATTTTATTATCTTTGATCCCCAAAAAGCGGCTATATTTTACATAATCCGCATTCAATTCATAGATAGACATGGAACGCATGCCAATTGCCTGACCACCAATCGCGATCAAGACGATTGACCAGAATGGGAGTTGATAATGGACGATCACAGACCACACGAAACTCAAACTCAGGTTGGGAATCATATCAAACCCATATCCTCCTGAGGTTGGAAACCATTTTAATCCAACGCCAAAAATGACCAACAAAATGATTGCCATGCCAAAGGTGGGTAAATTGCTGACGAAAATACTGACGGGCAATAAGACTTTATCAAACCCTTTTTTAAGATAGGCTGCCAGCGCGCCAAGTACATTTCCGATGATCCAGCCAACAATGATCGCCGGGAATTGCAAGCAGACAGTCCACCAGACGGCAGATTGGATGATATTTGCAATTGTTCTGGGATACTGACTGAAGGATACACCAAAATTACCTTGCGCGACATTTTTTACATAGAGGAAAAACTGGACAATCATGGGTTTGTTGGTTCCGAACAGGGTTGCATACCGCTCATAAGCTGCTTTCATACCCGTTGAATTGGACATTCCCTGGGCAAGCCTGGCTATTATGCCGGCAATCGGGTTGCCGGGCATCAGACGAGGCAATAAAAAGTTCAGGATAAAGGCGAAAACTGCCGTAACCAATAACCAGACAAATTTGTTGAGGAAATACTTTCGGTATCCTTTCAAGGCAATACCTCCTTGGCCTGATTAACAACCATGTTCCGGTTACCCCGGAACATGGTTGTTTGAACTACATTACAGTTTACTTTGAAACAAGTGTCAGGTTATACAAACCAGCGATACTCCAACCATCGGTCAGATCCAGCGGGGGAACTGCAGGATTGGTACCATCACCCTGGTGCGGGAAGTTCGTCCAAACACTCTCGTTCACAGTGTGGAACGATTGAGGACGATACATGGCCGTGAAGGAAGGCACATCGGTCAGGTAGATCTTGACCAAAGCGGTGTAGTCAGCTTTAATCTTGGCGGGATCAGTCAACGTAGGAATCTCGTTGATCAATGCATCCGCAGTCGGATTCTTGTAGCCGCCCCAGTTGCCATTCCAGTTGTTCGCGGTCTGAGCGTACACACCATTCATCAAATGGTTGATACGTCCCCAAGGTTGGGTCGGGCCAGCACC
>Ga0182027_10001795_pt1 | contig 35181 bp, 25 predicted proteins | sample 712E1DmetaG_FD_121300 | JGI IMG/M metagenome (GOLD analysis project Ga0182027, IMG submission 121300) | Permafrost microbial communities from Stordalen Mire, Sweden - 712E1D metaG (Illumina Assembly) | ecosystem: Environmental > Terrestrial > Soil > Wetlands > Permafrost | place: Sweden...
AGGTAAGTTCTAATTTTGATAAAGTCGCGCTTATATATTTTTCCTTAATTCTTTTTGGACTCATTGCAATATTTATTGTATCCTCACAAGCAGTAAAAGAACGAAACGAAGCTCAGAAAAAACTTTTTGATGAACATCAGGAGAATATTAAAAAAGAGATACGATTGGAAAAAGAATCTCTTTTTACAAAAAGAATTTATCATACCCATCATAAAGCGGAAAAGATCATAGGTTTTATAAAAGACGATGTCAGAAGCATAAATCATGAAAATATGGAAAAGAATAAGAAACGTGTTGTAACATATTCAAATTTTATTTCAAGAATAATTTATGATATGAAATGGTATGATCAGGAAATAAATACAATTATTAATCCTATGTTCAGAACAAATATTAATGAAGTAATTAAATTTGTTATTCAGAATGTATTTTTAAGAATATCGAGTAAAAACGAAATGTTCGGATTTGAAATTGAATACGATGACAAAATTCCTTTGGTTAATGTTAATGAATTTGTTGTTTGGGAAATACTTGAGCCTTTAATTCAAAATTGCATTGATCACGGCAATCAGAAATTCATAAAAATTACAATAAATACTAAATACAATGATGATAAAAATATAACTTATCTTACCATTCAAGATAATGGTGTCGGTATCCGAGAAGATTTGCTTGAGCTGAATGAAAAAGGCGTGAAAAATATATTTTTAGAAAATGTTTCATCAAAGAAGATCGAAGGGACTAATTCAGGTTACGGATGTTATATTGCTTACCAGATGGCAGTTGAAAAATGCGGTTGGATTATAGATGTTACAAATTTGAAAGATGTCGGATGTAAATTTACTATTATCATTAAAAATCGCGGACGTGAATCATGAACAAAACTGATGTAATAAATATTTTACTGGTCGAAGATGAAGATTTTGATGTTCGTAGAGTAAAAAATACGATTAGCTATTACGATACAAGCATTAAAGTTCTGGATGTTGTTTCAAACGGAAAAGCCGCGCTCGAATTAGTCCGATCCTTCCCGAATAAGTATGATATTGTAATATTGGATTATCAAATATCCGGCGGTATGAAGGGAGAAGAACTTATTACTAAAATAAAAGATAACGATCAGTTCATACAGATAATTGTAATTACAAAAATGACAATAAATATAACGAATTATGAGTTTGCAAATAGCCTTTTAAGAGCAGGAGCATTCTGGTATTGCACAAAATATCCGGGTAATATTGAAGAATATATTTATCAGCCGACGGATTTTATATTAAGCATTTTCAACGCTTTTGAAAAAAAGAGACTTGAAAAAATAAAAACTCGATCTGATAAAAAGTTGAAACAGAATATTGAAAATATTCTTGAATCAAAAAAATTGATTGGCAATTCAAAACCCATGAATCAGCTTAAAGAGAATATTGAGAGGTATGCAAAAAGTGATTACAATATTTTAATCCATGGTGCTTCGGGAACAGGGAAAGAACTGGTTGCCTGGAATATTCATTACAAAAGTAAAAGGAAGTTTGAAAATTTTGTACCAATCAATTGCGGAAGCATTCCCTCAGAATTATTGGAAAGTGAACTTTTTGGTTATGAAAAAGGATCATTCACCGGGGCATCAAGCAATAAACAGGGATTATTTGAAATTGCCAATAACGGTACAATATTTTTGGATGAAGTTTCGGAATTACCACCTGCAGCTCAAGTTAAAATATTGCGTGTAATTCAGGAAGGTGAAATTGAAAAAATCGGACGGGCTGAAAAATTCATTGTAAATGTTAGAGTAATTGCGGCTACAAATAAAAATCTTGCCAATGAAGTCAATAATAATAGATTTAGGGAAGATCTTTATTACAGATTAAATGTCGTTCCGCTGGACCTCGTTCCTCTTAGGCAACGCGGTGATGATATATTCTTACTTTTTGATTATTTCCTAACATATTTTAGTCAGGATCTGGATATTGAAAAACCTTTAGTTGACGAAGAAGCAAAAGAAATATTAGTGAATTACAAATATCCCGGAAATGTGAGAGAACTTCGGAATATCGTGCAAAGGTTAATGCTTCATGTAAATGGCCGGATTACAGCCAAAGATATGAGTAATCCAATGATTTTGAAAAATCATGTTATTATCAAAGAAGAAACTGATTTTGATAATATGCTGAATGGAGATATTCTGCCACTCAAAGAAATGGAAAGACTTTTCCGTGCGAAGTATTTTAAATATGTCAGAAGTATTTCTAGTTCTGATTCAAGTGCGGCAAATAAACTTGAGTTGGCGCCTTCAAATTATTTCAGGATGTGTAAAGAACTAGGTCTAAAATAATACCCTCACAGGAATCATTTGATAAAATTAGCATTCATTTAATGACTTCTTTTATTGATAGTTTCAAATAGTAAAACCGGTACTCAAATTCCCAAAATATTATATATTGCATATCCAAATAACAGAACGTGCAAGTAATGATTGTAACTAATGAGGAAAATTAAATGAATTCTTCCATTCCAATAACAAAAACTATAGATGGAAAGCAAAATTATAATTTTGCTTTAACAGTTCTTACTTCGTTATTCTTTATGTGGGGATTTATAACATGTCTTAACGATATTCTAATTCCTCATCTTAAAGCGGTATTTACTTTAAATTATACACAAGTAATGCTTATCCAATTCAGTTTTTTTACTGCTTATGCCATCGTTTCTTTACCCGCAGGCATACTTGTAGAAAAAATAGGTTATAAAATCGGAATAGTTGCAGGATTAGTAACTGCAGGTATAGGATGTTTATTATTTTATCCTGCCGCAAGTATGCAATCTTACTATATGTTTCTTGGTGCTTTATTTGTACTAGCAGGGGGCATTACAATACTGCAAGTAGCTGCAAATCCTTATGTTGCTATTCTTGGAAAACCTGAAACAGCTTCAAGCAGATTAAATCTTACTCAAGCCTTTAACTCTGTAGGAACTACTATTGCACCTTATTTTGGCTCATTAATAATTCTATCTATCGCGGTTAAGACTGTTGAAGATTTTAAGAAAATGAGCGCACTTCAAATTTCACAATATAAAATAGCAGAGACGAATGCAGTACAGGTTCCATATCTTGGATTGGCAGCTGCTCTATTTGTTATAGCCGCAATATTCGCTGTAATAAAACTTCCCAAGATTGAAGCATCGGATATTATGGCCACCGGAGATAATGGTGTGAATTATCATGATAAACATAAAAGCGCATGGGGTTACAGACATTTAGTTCTTGGGGCAATAGGTATTTTTGTCTATGTAGGAGGTGAAGTTTCCATTGGAAGTTTTCTCGTCAATTATATAGGCCAACCTTTCATTGCCGGATTAAAAGAAGCGGATGCCGGTAAATTTGTTTCATTTTATTGGGGCGGAGCTATGATCGGAAGATTTATTGGAGCTGCTGTCCAGCGTAAAATTAATGCGGGAAAAGTTCTTACATTCAACGCCTTAGTTGCCGCTGTGCTAGTTATTATTTCTATGGTGACATTCGGCCATGTAGCTATGTGGGCAATTCTGTCAATCGGCCTTTTCAATTCTGTAATGTTTCCTACAATTTTCACACTTGCAATTGACGGTCTAGGTAAGCATACCGGGCAAGCATCAGGAATTCTTTGCACGGCAATTGTCGGCGGTGCAATTCTTCCAGTTGTTCAGGGAGTATTCGCAGATAAAATTGGTATCCATCATGCGTTTTTTATTCCTGTGTTATGTTATTTGTATATCATTTATTACGGATTAAAAGGGCATAAACCATCATATTTAACAGTATGGAGTATATATGAAGAAAAAAATAGCGATAGGAATTGATGTAGGGGGTACAAATACCGCATTTGGTTTTGTAGATGATGCTGGTAATTGTATATATGAAAATTCAATTGAGACTTATCCTGATAAGGATGCTGATCAATTATTTAAAAGATTATTTGAAACAATAAATTCTGATTTCAACAAATATTCTTCTGAATACGAATTGAATGGAATTGGAATTGGCGCGCCCAATGCAAATTATTATAAAGGAACGGTTGAACAAGCGCCTAACTTAAATTGGGGTTTCGTAAATGTACTTGATATTGTAAAAGAATATTCAGATCTGCCTTCGGCAATTACAAACGATGCAAATGCAGCTGCAATTGGTGAAATGATTTTTGGCGCTGCAAAAGAAATGAAGGATTTTGTCGTTATAACTCTCGGTACCGGACTAGGCAGCGGAATCGTTGTTAATGGGCAATTGGTTTACGGCGCCGACGGTTTTGCAGGAGAAATTGGTCATACAATTGTTGATCCTGAAGGACGTGAATGCGGATGCGGAAGAAAAGGCTGTCTTGAGACTTATGCTTCAGCGAGCGGTTTACGAAGAACTGTGTATGAATTGATTGGAATAACCAATATCCCTAGTGAGCTTCGCGAAGTTGGTTTCAATCATTTGACATCCAAAGATATTGCCGATGCAGCCAACCGGGGAGATAAACTTGCGCTTCAAGCGTTTGATTACACTGCAAAAATTCTCGGATTAAAACTTGCTGATACGGTTGCTTATCTTAGTCCGGAGGCAATTATATTGTTCGGAGGGCTAGCTTTGGCCGGAGATTTGATTTTTGCACCGACAAAAAGATATATGGAAATGTACATGTTGAATATTTTTCAAAATAAAGTGAAGATTATCCCTTCAGCATTGCCCGGAGCGAATGCGGCTATTCTCGGTGCAAGTGCTTTAATCTGGAATGAACTTAAAAAAGAAAAATAGTTTCTTGGCATAGGATGGTTGCAATATTAATATTTATTTAATGGGGCTGAGTAGATCCAAGACTCAGTCCTTTTTTTTAATGAAAGAATTGAGTCAATAGTAATAGTTTAATTTCCTCTATTTCTTCATCCGAAAGGTTTAATTCCTTTTTCATCCCTTTGACCGATTGAATACTACCTAATAACTAGTGATACTGTAACCGTAATTATATCAAATATTTTAAAAAGATAAAGACGGATTTTTAATAAATATATATTATTTGAATGAAATCAAACATAACCATAGGAGGTTAAGATGACAAATGAATCAAAGGGAATGGGAAAAGGTTTACTAATTGGAATTTTATCGGGTGCTGCTGTTGGGTCAGTCGTCACTTTGCTATTTGCTCCTAAAGCCGGGAAAAAGTTGCGCGAAGATATAAAAACAAAATCACAGGATTTAATTGAGGATGCCGACAAATATATTTCGAATACCAGAGAGAAAGCATCTAAATTATTCAGGAAAGTAAAAAAAAAACTAGGTCTATCGGTTGGTGACGTTGAGGAAAATGTAGAATCTTTTATTGATGAATCTGATAAAATGGTTAAAAACACGAAAGACAAAGTTGGAAGTCATGTCCGGAACAGCAAAGTTAAGATTGAAAAGGGAAGAGATCGCTTGAAGGCCGCTATTAAGGCCGGAGTTAAAGTTTATAAAATCGAAAAGAAATCTTAATTGAATATGACTTTTATAATCATTTATCTGATAGTATTTGTCATCTCTGCTTCCACAACAGGTATTTTTGCAATTATTTATTTGAAATGTATTTTTAAGAATATAAATGCGATTCAACAAGATATTCATCTATTAGTTGGAAATACAATCCCAATAATGCGAAATATGGATCAGATTACCCGGAAAGTAACCGGGGTTGTAAATGAAGCGGAAGTTTATTGGAATAAAATCGACAATTCGATAAGAATTCTGTCAGAGATTTTAGTGATTTTCGGATCCTTGAAAAAGTTCAGTAATATAAAAAAGCAAGTCTTTGCTTTCAAAAATATTTTATATCTATTTAATTAAAATAGAATATAAGGATTAATAAATCAGATTAGGTTTCAATATCTTCAATGAGATAAAAATTTGATTTCATCATTGTCGGCTGCATTTATCAATCTATGGATATAATAGTCTTCATAACACCATCTCTATAATTTGCTACCAGATCAAATGCTTTTTGGGTCTCTTCCAATTTGAAGTGATGAGTCACCATTGAATCCATATTTATAATTCGCTTATCAAGCAGATCAATTGCTTTTTGTGTACAATGAACCTGTCTTCGTATGTTAAGTATTGTGATTTCTTTCCGGCGTAAATCATGAATTGGAAATGAGATTTCATCCGTCTCTGGAATCCCCACAATTACAAGAATACCGCCAGGTTTTAATAATTCTATTCCTTGCCTGGTAGCATCGGGTTCACCGCTGCATTCATAAACAACATCAAGAAGTAAGGGTTGAATTTTTGAAATTTCTTTTAAGATATTTGTATTATCAGGATTTCCGGTCCATTTGGGATTTAGTTTTTTTGAAAAGGCCAAACGATCATCTATCTTATCTGTGATATAAACATTGCCGACATTTTTTGTTCGTAGTACATGAAATACAGACATTCCAATAGGTCCGGCGCCAAGGATAGCTACGTCTGCTAAAACGGGGAGCATGGATTTTTCAACAGCATATACACCAATTGCCAAAGGTTCCGACAAAGCAGCCTGTTCAAAGGTCATCCCTTCATTTATCGGAAAACAACATCTTTCATTAAGAACAATATATTCCGAAAGACAGCCCTCCAATTGTTTTGGGCATCCAAGAAATAGAAGTTTACGGCATGTATGTTCTCTGCCGGATTTGCATTGATCGCAGTGACCGCATGATACCGCCGGGTCAATTGCGATTCTCTGATTTGGTTTTACTCTTGTTACTTTACTTCCGGTACTTACAACAATTCCCGCCCCTTCATGTCCGATAGTAAAAGGAAACTGAACTATTTGGGAACCTATCCTGCCGGTCGAGTAATAATGTATATCAGACCCGCAGACACCAACTGTTTTCATCATAATAAGAACATCTGTGTCATTAACTATTACAGGCGTTTGTACATGTCTTATTTCAAATTGCTTTATTCCAGTTAACATTGCTGCCTTCATAAAACAATCCTATAATATTGTAAATATATATATAAAAATTACAATGCAAATATTTACCTACAAGGGGATATATCCTCGGCTTCAAGCATTAGAAAGAAAAATAGAAATAATAAATTGAATTACAAACCCAATAATTTTAAAGGGTATTCTTCTTCCATATTTTAATTATATTTCTTTATTCAATCAATTATCATTTTTTGCAATATAAATAATCGCATGTCAATTAATATGAAAGAACTCAAAAGAGTAATTTTACTCTTAGAATCTTCCAGAAATTTTGGAAGAGAATTATTGTATGGCATTGCGCGTTATTCCCGTCTTCATTCTCCCTGGTCGTTTTATCGCGAACCCAGCGGCTTAAAAACTTCCGTACCACGATTAACAAACTGGAATGCAAGCGGAATAATAATGAGGGATTCTCTCATTACCAAAGAACTTCTTGATTTGGAATTGCCTACTATTTTAGTGCTGCATGACGCGGAGAGACCTAAATATTTACCAACTGTTATAACAGATGCTAAAACAATGACCAAATTAGCTGCTGAACATTTATTAAATCGCGGATTAAAACATTTTGCCTTTTGCGGATTCAAAAATTTATTCTGGTCAAATCATAGAGAAAATAGATTTCAGAATTATATTGAAGAAGCAGGCTTTGAAGTCCATATTTATCAGCCTCCGATTAAACATAAATTCAAATCCTGGTATTATGAACAATCATTTATGAAGGATTGGCTGGCAAAACTTCCCAAGCCGATCGGGATCATGGCTTGTAATGATGACCGAGGTCAGCATATACTGGAAGTATGTAAAAGTTTGGGAATCAAAGTTCCTGAAGAAGTAGCTGTAATTGGTGTTGATAATGACCAGCTAATTTGTGATTTAGGTGAACCTCCGTTAACGAGCGTTGCACTAAATACGGAATCTGCCGGTTATGCCGCGGCTGAATTATTAGATCGTTTGATGGATGGTGAAAAAATGAAAGGGCAGGAAATAATTGTTTCTGCTACTCATGTAGTTAAACGCCAATCTACGGATCTGCTTGCAATTGATGATCAGAATGTTGCGGATGCAATTCGATTTATAAGACAAAATGCGAAAAACAAATTGCGTGTTGATGATGTTGTAGCTCAGACTTGTTTGGGAAGAAGAAGTCTCGAATCCGGTTTTAGAAAAATCCTTCACCGTTCGGTCCAGGAAGAAATCAGAAGGGTGCGTGTTGAATTAATTTCACAAATGTTGATAGAAACAAATTTGACTGTTACCGAAATTACCGCACTTTTTAATTTTACCGATTTTGATCACATTTCAAGGTATTTCAAAAAAGAAAAAGGTCTTGGTCTAAGAGAATTTAGGAAATTAAACCGCAAATGCTGACAAATAATCAAATTCCTGCTTTTCTATATGGGCCATTTCGCAAAATGGTTACTAAAAGACGTAAAAGGGCTTTTTATAATTTTTCATTTAATTTATAATTAACTATATAAATAATCTTAAAAAAGGAAGATGTTCATGACTAAAAGAATAATTGCATTTTCCATACTCTCCTTAACAATAATATTCGCATCATCTCAATCAAACATTAAGGATCAAGCAATGGTTGAAAAAAAATCATTTGGTAAATTGATTGACGGTACCGAAGTATTTTCTTATACTCTTAAAAATGCCAAGGGTATGGAAGCAAAGATCATCACTTACGGAGCTACAGTCGTTTCATTAACTGCCCCTGATAAAAACGGGAAGTTTGCGGATGTTGTATTGGGCTATGATAATATTGAAGGTTATGTTGCTGACAAAGCTTTCTTTGGTGCCATCGTCGGAAGATATGGCAACAGGATCGGTAAAGGTAAATTTAAATTAGAAGGGAAAGAATATCAGACTAGTATCAATGATGGAGAAAATTCACTTCACGGCGGATTTCAGGGTTTTAATAAAAAATTATGGACAATAACCGGTTATGAATCAACAAATTCCGGTTCTTCTTTAACATTGAAATATATTAGCAAAGATGGAGAAGAAGGTTTTCCGGGAACAGTTGAAATAACTGTGGTTTATAAGCTTACAAATGATGATGAATTGGCTATAAATTATACTGCTACTACGGATAAAACAACAATTTTAAATCCGACTAATCATTCATATTTTAATTTAACCGGAGATCCTAAAAACACAATTCTTGATCATGAACTGATGATCGACGCTGATAACTTTACACCTGTAGATTCCAAATTAATAACAACAGGGAAAATTATTTCTGTGACTAATACGCCGATGGATTTTCGTAAAGCAAAAAAAGTAGGCAAAGATATTGAAGCCGATTATGAACAGTTGAAGTTTGGCGGCGGATATGACCATAATTGGGTTATCAATAAACATAAAGAAAATGTTTCCAAATGTGCAGAGGTTTATGAGCCGAAGAGCGGAAGAATATTGGAAGTCTTAACAAATGAACCTGGAGTACAATTTTATTGCGGAAATTTTCTTAATGGAGTTACAGGTAAGAATGGAATAAAGTATGAAAAGCGGACAGGGTTATGTCTTGAAACTCAATGCTATCCTGATACTCCAAACAAGCCTGAATGGCCTACAGTTGTATTAACACCTGATAAGGTTTATCATCAAACTACTATATATAAATTTTCTGCTAAATGATTTCAGTAAATGAATATTTTTATAATTAAATCAAAAACGCGGGTTAAAATATGCTACAAAACATTTTTTCTCATATGACGATATTGATGTCCAATCCAAATTCTCTTTTATCTTTAGGTTGGGTCGATTCAATTATTATCGCCGTTTATTTTGCATTTGTACTTGGTATAGGATTTTACTTGCTGCGATTTACTAAAACCGGTGAAGATTTTTTTATGGCCGGACGCGAAATGACAATGTGGATTGCAGGCCTCGCTTTTGTTGCCGCAAATCTTGGATCTCTCGAATTAATGGGATGGGCAGCAGCAACTTATCAATATGGAATTCTTGCAACTCACTGGTATTGGATCGGCGCTATTCCTGCTATGTTATTCCTTGGTATTGTTATGATGCCATTTTATTATATAAGCAAAACTCACTCGGTTCCGGGATATCTGAAACTAAGATTTGGCAATAGCACAAGCATGCTCTCTGCCGTATCGTTTGGGTTTATGACTGTATTCATGAGTGGAATTAATATGTATTCCATGGCAATAGTTATGAAAGTTGTTCTCGGCTGGGATATTAATTTCAGCATCTGGGTTTCATCACTTACTGTTATGGTTTATGTAGTACTTGGCGGATTGCTTTCTGCAATATTTAATGAAGTTTTACAATTTATGTTAATCTGGCTCGGCGCACTGGTTATTCCAATTATTGGTATGATTGAAACAGGCGGATGGACCGGTATGGTAGCAAGAATTCAGACAAATTTCCCAAAAGGCGATTATACACATCTTTGGAGAACTCTTGGAAATGTTCAGGATAATCCGATGGGAATTCACTGGACTGGAATTGTTTTTGGTTTAGGCGCCATAATTTCGTTTGCATATTGGACAACAGACTTTCTTGTGGTTCAGAGAGTAATGACCGCTAAAAATTTACGATCAGCTAAGATGGCTCCTATTATCGGTGCCGGATTTAAAATGATGGTTCCATTGATTGTTATTCTTCCGGGATTATTAGGATTAGCTCTTATCCCTGGTTTAGTTGGTGAAAAAGAAGCTATAGCAACTGGCGCGCATAGTTATAATGAAGTTCTTCCTCTAATGCTTGCTAGGTATGCCGGACCGGGTTTACTTGGTTTGGGTGTAACTGCTTTAATTGCAGGATTTATGTCAGGTATGGCAGGAAATGTAAGTGCTTTTGCTACGGTTTGGACGTATGATATATTCAGACCTCTTCATTTAAAGGTTTCAAAAAAAGAAGAAACTGATCAATATTATGTTAAGATTGGAAGATGGTGCACAATCATTGGCGTGTTTATCAGTATTGGCACAGCTTATCTTGTACAACAGTTTGCAAGTATAATGGATTATGTTCAAGCTTTATTTAGCTTTTTTGTTGCGCCATTATTTGCGACAGTTATACTTGGAATGCTCTGGAAAAGAGCTACTGCTAAGGGTGGTTTTGCAGGATTGGCAGCCGGAACAAGTTCATCAATATTGATGTGGCTCTGGGTAAAAGCCGATCCTTCAGCCATTAGATTTATTGCGCTTTCTTCGCACGCCAAAGATATGGCTGAAAATATGTATCGCGCGATGTGGTGTTGGTTTATTGCAGTTGGTGTTACAGTTGTTGTAAGTCTAATGACAAAACCAAAACCCGAATCTGAATTAGTTGGATTAGTTAGAGGATGTACTACTCTTCCTTCTGAAGGTGATTTGCCATTATACAAGAGACCGATTTTTTGGGCATGCGTTGTACTAAGTGTTTTTGTTGTATTAAACATAATATTCTGGTAGGAGGAAATAATGTTTGGCGGAAAAGGAATATCAATTTGGTTTTTTATCGGCTCGCAATTACTTATATACGGATTTATCATTACAGTTGCTAATATATGGGAAGCAATTCATCCGACAATGCAAAGGGTAGTTCATCTTAAAGAATTAAACTTTGGCATATGGTGGGGAATCCTGTTATTTATTATTGGAATTATTTACTTTATTAGTTTCAGACCGTGGAAGAAAAAATAATTTATGATATAAAGATATTAAAATTGTAGATATTGAAGTAAATGAATAAGTATGTAATTGGTCTTGATTTTGGTACAAATTCATGCAGAGCTTTAATTGTTTCTCTACAAAAGGGGGAAGAATTATCCAGCCATGTTTATGACTATCCTTCCGGAAAAGATGGGGTAATAATAGATTCAATTGATCCTAATTTAGCAAGGCAAAATCCAAAAGATTATTTGTTAGGGATTGAAAATACAATTATAGGCTCTATCAAAAAAGCTAAACTTAAAATTCCCTCATTTAATGTTAATGATATAATTGGGATAGGTGTTGATACAACTGGTAGCAGTCCTATGCCTGTTGATGAAAATGGAAATCCGTTATGCTTTCAGGTAAAATTTCAGGAAAATCCAAACGCCATGGTATGGCTTTGGAAGGATCATACAAGTTTTGCAGAAGCCGAATTAATTACTAAAACAGCTGAAAAAATCCGACCGCAATTTCTATCTAATATAGGAGGTATTTATTCATCGGAGTGGTTCTGGAGTAAAATACTAAAATGCAAAAATATTGATAAAGAAGTATTTAATTCTGCATATAGCTTTGTTGAAATCTGCGATTGGATTCCCGCTGCTTTAACGGGAATCCTTAAACCTGAAAAAATAAAAAGGAGTGTGTGCGCCGCAGGTCATAAAGCAATGTTCAATGAATCATGGAACGGACTCCCGGATGAAGAATTTCTGGATGTCTTGTCATTAGGACTTGGCAAACTTCGTCGAAAATTATTTGATATAGCCTATACTTCTGAAAAGATGATCGGATATCTTTCAAATGAGTGGGCAGAAAAATTGGGTTTATCGGAAAACGTTGTTATAAGTGTTGGCGCTTTCGATGCTCATATGGGTGCAGTTGGAGCCGGAATTAATGAAGGCACTCTTGTTAAAATAATAGGTACAAGTACCTGTGATATAATGATTGCTTCAAATAAAAAATCATTGAAGAATATACCGGGCGTATGCGGAATTGTTAATGGCTCAGTGATGAATGATTATTTTGGAATTGAAGCCGGACAGTCTGCTGTAGGCGATATTTTCTTATGGCTTGTAAATAATCTTACTACTGAAAAATATGGCTTAACTCCGGATGACAAATTTAAAAACCTTGAAACTGAAGCAAATAAATTGTCTCCGGGTGAATCGGGTTTATTAGCTTTAGATTGGAATAACGGCAACCGAACAATTCTTGTTGACGTAAGATTAAGCGGATTATTGATTGGACAAACTCTTTATACAAAACCTCATGAAATCTACAGAGCTTTAATAGAAGCAACGGCATTCGGTGCGCTGACAATAATTAACCGTATTGAAGAATATGGAGTTGAAATAAAAGAGGTAACTAATTGTGGCGGGTTAGCTGTTAAAAATTCTTTGATGATGCAGATCTATGCTGATATTTTAGGGCGCCCAATGAAAATATCCGATAGTCAGCAAACACCTGCTCTGGGTGCATCAATTTTTGCGGCAGTTGCCGCTGGAGAAAAAAGCGGCGGCTATAAATCTGTTCCGGAAGCTCAAATAAATATGACAGGGATTTCAAAAGTTTATTATCCTATTCCTGAAAACCACTTAGTTTATAAAAAAATATTTAAACTTTATAGTCAAATTCATAATGCATTTGGTATAAATAATAATGCCGGTAATATTTACAATGTAATGAAGGATTTGCTGGAAATCCGTGATGATGTAAAGAGATCCAAATAATGTTTAATCAACTTATAAATAATGTTTGGAAAGCCAACATAGAATTATTCAAATCCGGATTAGTTATTCAAACCTGGGGCAACGTAAGCGGAATTAACAGAGCTGAAGGAATAATCGTAATTAAACCAAGCGGAATTCCATACGATGAATTAAAAATTGATGATATGGTAATTGTAGATCTTGAAGGTAAAATTGTTAAAGGAAATAAAAAACCTTCTTCAGATACTCCAACACATATAGAACTTTACAAAGCATTCCCTGAAATTCAGGGAATCACACATACGCATAGTATGTATGCAACAATTTTCGCTCAAGCATGTCGAGAAATTCCCTGTCTTGGTACAACTCATGCCGATAATTTTTTTGGATCGATACCTGTTACCAGATTTTTGACTCAGGATGAAATTGAAATCGATTATGAAAAAAATACAGGCTTCGTTATTATAGAGAGATTCGGTGAATTAAATTACTTGCAAACACCCGGTGTTTTGGTAGCAGGTCATGCTTCATTCTGCTGGGGGCAAAGTGCTGACGATTCGGTTAATAATAGTATCATTCTTGAAAAAATTGCGCAGATGGCATTATTTACACTTTCACTAAATCCTGGCTCAAACGAACTTCCAAAATACATTTCACAAAAACATTTCTCAAGAAAACACGGACCTAATGCTTATTACGGTCAAAAAAAATGATGGAGTAGAAAATGAAAAATGTACCTGTAATTAAAATGGGTGTAGTGGCGGTAAGCCGTGACTGTTTCCCCATAGAATTATCAAGAAAAAGAAGAGAGAATGTTATTTCCGCTTGCAACAAGAATAATATTCCTGTAATAGAAATTGAAATTATAGTTGAAAACGAAAATGATGTTGTAAGCGCTCTTAAAGAATTAGATCAAAAAGGTATAAATGCTCTTACAATATATTTAGGCAACTTCGGACCTGAGGGGCCGACATCCTTACTAGCTCAAAAATTCGGCGGACCAGTAATGCTGGTTGCCGCGGCAGAAGATTCCGGCAAAGATTTAATAAATGGACGCGGCGATGCTTATTGCGGACTATTAAGTGCTTCGTATAATTTTGGATTGAGGAAGTTAAATCCTTACATACCGGAATATCCGCTGGGTGATTCAAACGATATTTCAAAGATGATAGAAGATTTTCAGATCATTTCAAGAATAGTTACCGGAGTGCGAAATCTAAAAATATTCTCATTTGGTCCACGCCCTCATGATTTTATTACATGTCATGCCCCTATTCAGCCTTTGTATAATCTGGGTGTAGAGATTATGGAAAATAGTGAACTTGATTTGTATGATATTGTGCAAGCTGAGAAAGATAATCCGGAAGTGAAAACAATTGCAAAAGAAATGGCTCAGGAACTTGGCAAAGGAAATACTTATCCTGACCTGATTGACAAACTTGCCCAATATGAAGTTGCACTGGAAAAGTTTATGAACGCAAATTTAGGAGCCTCACAGTACGGAGCATTTGCGAATAAATGCTGGCCGGCATTTGAAAAATATTTTGGTCATGTACCTTGTTATTTAAACTCCCGTTTAGCTGCAAAAGGAATTCCTGTTGCCTGCGAATCAGATATCTATGGCTGTCTGAGTGAATATATGTCTGTATGTGCTACTTTAGTTCCTCCCGCAATTCTTGATATCAATAACACTGTTCCGAAGGATATGTATGCCGAAAGTAAATCTGAAATAGGTGATTATACACTTGAAGATCTGTGGATGGGATTTCACTGCGGGAATACATCAACTAATTGTATCGTCCAGCCAATCATGCAGCATCAGTTAATTATGCATCGTTTAATGGAACCAGGTCAGGAACCGAATATTACAAGGGGAACAATTGAAGGACAAATCAAAGCAGGTATAGTATCAATTTTTAGAATCCAATCAACTCCGGATGCGAAAATTCAGGCATACGTTGCAAATGGAGAAGTGCTGAATATTAATCCAAAATCATTTGGTTGCATAGGTGTATTCGCAATTAGAGATATGGGAAGGTTTTATCGCCATGTTCTGATTGAAAAACGATTTCCTCACCATACTGCAATCGCGTTTGATCATTCGGCAAAATATTTATTTGCTGCCAGCAAAATGCTTGGTGTTGAAAAAGTTTATTTCAATCAGCCTAAAGGGTTGATTTATCCTTCGGAAAATCCTTTTTAGTTTTTTCTTTATTGAGTTTAGGAGTTTCAGAATGAAAATAGGAGTACAATTCAAATCAAAACCTTTGTTGATTGTCTAATAATAAATTCCGTATCTAAAATTACGCGTTCAGTTGGCAAGAGAGTAGAAGATTCAATATTTCTAATTAATATTTCTGCTGCTTTTTGACCAATATCATTTTGGGGGGCTCTAATTGTGGTTAGAGGAACCGGATAAATTTTTGCATAATAAATATCATCGTTTCCAATAATTGAAATATCTTCCGGTACTTTTATTTTTAATTCATTTAAAGCTGTCAACACAGCCAATGCCTGTAAATCATTAAAGCAAACTATTGCCGTTGGGTAACTATCGCGAGTCCTATTTTTAAAATATTCGATTGTCTTTTTATAGCTTATCTCATGATGAGAGCCGATTGATATAATCATTTCTTTATTGAAAACCAAAGTGCTTTCACTAAAAGCATGCCTGAAACCTTCAATACGATCCTGGGTATGAGAGGATTGGGGCGGTCCAGCAAAATGAACAATTTTTGAATGGCCATTTTCAATTAAGTATTTGACGGCTTTTTTAATAGCCTTAATATTATCGATAGTTACAACATTTGCCTGAATACCTTTAACGTCTTCCAATAATACAAATGGATAATTGATCATTTTCAATTTGAACAGGTGCTCTATTTCAGATTCACCTTCAACAATAGGAGCTATAATAACGCCCTTTATATCTTTAGAAGAAAATAGATGAGAGAATTTTTTCTCACATTCATGGTCATTATCTGAACTTGATACAATAACAGAATAACCCTTTTCATTAGCATACTCTTTTACACCTGATGCAATAGAAGTATAAAATGGATAATTTAAATCTTTGATTATAATACCAATACTTTTTTCCTGATAATTATTTTTCAGGTTTCTTGCCATCCCCTTGGGACGAAAATTATTTTCTTTCATGATTTGTAAAATGTGGTCTCTTGTTGCAGGTTTTACTGTATTTTTAGCATTGATAACCGCCGAAACAGTCCCTATTGAAACGCCCGCCTTTTTTGCTACATCTTCAATTGTAATCTTTTTCATTTCTCGGCCATTATTATTGAAATTAAACCAAATAATTAAAACGGTATGATTTTTAATTGAAAGTAATAATATTCCTCTATATACGCAAACAAAAATTTAACTTATTATTATCAAAGAGTCATGTTATTCTAATGTTTACAACCATTTAGCGCATTAACTAAGATTCTAAATATAAATATCTAATAAAGGAAGGTCATTATTTACCACGAAGAATTGAGCTATGTCCGCTGGATGCTCATACTCTACTTTCGCTTTACGCTCCGAAACGGGTATTTCTTAATGGGGGTAATTCAGATGCAGGGACTTAACCTTATGGGATTTATTTAACTGCTGTTATCGCTTCCCCGGTTTATAAACTGTTAGGGAAAAAATGGGTGATAATGAATGATGTAATACCTTAAATTGATGTTGATTATATTTTAGGAGATTTAGGTTATCGATATTATAAAGGTGGCCACACAGATGCTCCCGATTGGCCTTAATTTTTCCGGTTTGCATCGAAGTATATTACCGGTGCAGTCCGAATTACAAATGAAAGCAAGTGAATTAGTGTTAAATATATTTATATCTCAGGGGGTTTTTTTACCTTATATTTTTAATGAATATTTAAGCAGGCAATTTTGTTTCAATCGAATAATTTAATATACTACTAACAATATTTTGTGAGTATTTATAAATAACTGAATTCTCTAAATTGAATAATTAGAATATTATGAAAGAGATAGAAGAAAATGAATCAGTAAATAAATATACAAGACGTAAATTTATAAATACTGTAGGATTAGCTTCTGCAGGATTGGCATCTTTACCATTTCTTAAATTTTCAAATATTTTTGGATCTGCCGTCCAAAAAAAATCTCAATATTTAGCTCAGGTAGGAATAACAAAAGCAACTTCATATGATTCTGCCATAATTAAGAACAAAATTCAATATTTGTTTGAAACGATAGGCGGCATATCAGATACATTTAAAGCTGGCGATAAAGTCGGTATTAAAATAAATTTAACCGGCGGTTCGGGCAATGCTTATTCTCCAAGTCTTAAAGGATTATCACCTACAGAAGCGATGTGGACTCATCCTGAAGTATTACGCGCTGTCGGTCAATTGATAATTGACAGCGGAGTTAGTCCAAACAACATTTATATTGTTGAAGCACTTTGGGATATAGCATCGTTTAATAATTTTGGATATAAGGATGTACAAACCTCACTTGGTGTTCAAATGGTAGATCTTAATAATCCTGCGCCATATGCAAGTTTTATTGACAAACCCACCGGATCAAATTATTATTATTTCAGTTCATTCAAGATGAATCAAATATTAAGCGACATTGATGTTTTTGTTTCGATACCTAAAATGAAACAGCATGCCGAAGCGGGAATTACAGGTTCTATTAAAAACCAAATTGGTTCCGTACCAAAGGTATTATATCAACTTCCGACTGATTCCGGCAGAAGAGGAGCGTTACATACAGGCGATGGTACAATATCCTCTACTATTCATTTACCTCGAACGATATTTGATTTAAGTCTTGCTCGTCCCGTACATCTCGCAGTGATTGATGGAATTATGAATGCTCACGGAGGTGAAGGAGTCTGGAATCCTAATTTCACTCTTGCCCAGGATAATGTTTTGTTAGCAGGGAAGAATCCTGTTTCGACAGACAGTGTAATGGCTTATTTATTGGGCAATGATCCTCAAGCTGCAAAATTTAATTTGCCCGCCGGAGGACAGTGTGATAATTATCTTGAACTTCTACATCAGAAAGGAAGCGGGACAAATCAAATGAATGAAATTGAAGTTTTGGGTGATGGCTCCGGATTAGTTACATCTGTCATGACTAATAACGATATTAATATACCTGTTGATTATGAAATTTATCAAAATTACCCAAATCCATTCAATCCTTCTACAACTTTTAGATTTTTTACACCTAAAACAGAAAATGTTACTATTAAAATTTTTAATATCACCGGACAGGAAATTAATACTCTTATTCAAGGAGAAATAACAAAGGGCGTACATGAAGTTCAATGGATGCCTAAGGGAATTTCAAGCGGTGTTTATATTTGTGAAATGCGGACAAATGAATTTAAGAACAGCATTAAAATGATTTATCAAAAATAAAATTGCAGGAAGAATTTAGATTAGGCAATAGGATTAAAAAGAGTTGAACTCGGTATTTAAGTAGCTTTATGTTTAGGATGTCGGACCAGTATTCGGTATGCACTTTAACGAAAACCTTCAAACATCGTCCTATATCCCACCTTTCTTTTAAGATAATTCTTACAAGTAGTCCGGTTAAGGTCACCTTAACCTCACCTTAAGGGTACCTTAAGTATGAATGCGTTTGCCAGTGGATTCATAGTTAAGGTGTACTTAACCAGACCTTAACTTGAAGTTAAGATGATTGATTGGTTACTCATTCTTACTTATAAGCGAATTTCAAATTGAAAGGTCGTTGTTTTTTGCCGGCAAGAATGACTTGTAACATCGGTTGTTTGGAGGGTATTTACTGCTTTTTTTACTCTGTTAGAACTATAAATGTACTTATATTAAATGTAATTAATCCTTTAAAATAAATCAAGATTATAAAAAAGATCTAAATTATCAATAATATGTTTATTTTGCTTGCCTTTTTGGAAATGCTTTTATATTATTGAATCGGTTCAATTTCATTTTAAAATAGGCAGAAAACGTTATTTTTTTTACAAATTATGTAAAAAATATTAATTAACTCAAGTCTTTCTTATACTTAAAGTGTATTCATAGAATCACTTAAATTTGAGTTGCTGTCTCATTAAAGCAGCTATTAATAAGGTAAAAAAGTTCCTAATTTGAATAAAGATTATTGAGAAAATTATATAAATACTATTTATTTTATTAATGAAGGGAATATCCAGAGGAATTTTATGATAAGTATTGGGTATGATATCGGAAGTTCATCCATAAAGTGTTGTTTTTTAGAAATTGAAAGCGGCAAAGTAATTGCTGAGGATTTTTATCCGGCTGAAGAAATGACAATCAGTTCACCTCATTCAGGATGGGCAGAACAAGATCCTAATATATGGTGGGATAATGTTAAAATTCTTACAAAACGATTATTAAAGAATAATAATATTGACGGTAAAGCAGTTGTTTCGATTGGTATTTCTTATCAGATGCATGGTTTAGTTTTAGTAGATAAAAATCAAAATGTTTTACGTCCTTCTATAATCTGGTGTGACAGCCGTGCAGTTGAAATCGGGAATAAAGCATTTAAGAATATTGGCAGTGATTATTGTCTGAACAATCTTCTGAATTCTCCGGGAAATTTCACAGCTTCAAAGTTACGATGGGTAAAAGAAAACGAACCGGAAGTTTATTCACAAATATACAAAGCAATGCTTCCGGGCGACTTTATAGCGATGAAATTGACAGGTGAAATTAATTCTACTATTTCTGGTTTAAGTGAAGGCATATTTTGGGATTTTAAAAATCATACTGTTTCAGAAAAAATACTCGATAATTATGAGCTTGATGAAAAGATTCTCCCTGATATTCATCCTACCTTTGCAGTTCAAGGAAAAATAACTGCCGATGTTGCCGAAGAGCTTGGATTGAATAAAGGGACTTTTGTTTCGTACCGGGCTGGAGATCAACCAAATAATGCATTTTCCTTAAATGTTATCAATTCCGGAGAGATAGCCGCTACAGCAGGCACCTCCGGTGTTATTTACGGCGTAATGGATAAAATCAATTGCGATAAACTTTCTAGAGTGAATCAATTTGCTCATGTGAATTATACAATAGAACAACCCCGGTTTGGAGTGTTGCTTTGTGTTAACGGAACCGGAATTCAAAATTCCTGGATCAGAAAACAAATTGCGAGTGAACTTTCTTATGATGAAATGAACAAATTAGCCTATGGAATCCCGGTTGGTTCCGAGGGAGTTTCTGTAATACCTTTTGGAAACGGTTCAGAGCGCGTATTAGAAAATAAAAATGTTAAGGGTAATATTTTAGGACTAGATTTTAACAGACATACGAGGGCGCATTTGATCAGAGCATCACAGGAAGGGATTGCCTTTTCCTTAAAATACGGTCTGGATATAATGAAAGAAATGGGTCTAAAAGTAAGCGTAATAAGAGCAGGAAAAGCTAATATGTTTTTGAGTCCTGTTTTCAGAGAAACTCTATCTAATGTAACCGAAGCTATGATTGAACTTTATGATACAAACGGCGCACAAGGTGCTGCACGCGGAGCTGCGTACGGTGCGGGATATTATAAAACATTTAAAGCTACTTTGCAGTCATTAAACAAAGTTGGAGAAGTAGATCCTCAAGCGAAGAATATCGATATAACACTGAATGCATATAATAATTGGTTGAGTAAATTAAAATTGTTCTGTTAACTATTTTATTCGTTTCAGGTAAAAAGCAAAATTATATTTCAATAATAAAACGAGAGAAAAATGGAATACTTAATCGGCAACAAAGAATATTTTGATGGTATTGGAAAAATTAAATACGAAGGTAAAGATTCAAAAAATCCTTTATCATTCAAGTGGTATGATGAGAACAAGATAGTATTTAATAAAAGCATGAAAGAATATTTCCGTTTTGCCTCTGCATACTGGCACAGCTTCTGTGGGACAGGCGGAGATCCTTTCGGACCCGGAACAAAAACTCTTCCATGGAATCAATCCGATCCTATCGCGTCAGGAAAAGCAAAAATGGATGCTGCATTTGAATTCATAACCAAAATGGGAATCCCTTTCTACTGCTTTCATGATTTTGATATTGTGGAAGAAGGAGATTCCATTCTTGAATCTGATAAAAGAATTCAGGCAATGGTAGACTATGCAAAAGAAAAACAGAAACAATCCGGCGTTAAACTTCTTTGGGGTACGGCAAATGTATTTTCACATAAACGATATATGAATGGCGCTTCTACTAATCCCGATTTTAATGTCCTGACTTATGCAGCAACTCAAGTTAAAAGAGCGATTGACACTACGATTGAGCTGGGTGGTGATAATTATGTTTTCTGGGGCGGTAGAGAGGGTTATATGTCTCTTCTGAACACTAATATGAAAAGGGAAAAAGATCATCTTGGTAAATTTCTTTCAATGGCACGGGATTATGCCCGCTCTCATGGATTTAAAGGAACATTTCTTATTGAACCTAAACCAATGGAACCAACCAAACATCAATATGATTTCGATACAGAAACAGTTATAGGATTTTTACGTTCTTACGGACTTGATAAAGATTTTAAACTAAATATTGAAGTTAATCATGCAACATTGGCAGGTCATACATTTCAGCATGAAATACAATGTGCTATTGACGCAGGTATGTTCGGTAGTATAGATGCGAATAGAGGTGATTATCAAAATGGATGGGATACAGATCAATTTCCAATTAATTTATATGAAATTATAGAATCAATGCTTGTTATTGCTGAATGTGGCGGATTCGGACTTGGCGGAGTTAATTTTGACGCTAAGGTAAGAAGAAATTCAACCGATCCTGAAGATTTATTTATTGCTCATATCGCGGGCATGGACGTTTTTGCACGTGCTCTATTGGCAACGGAAAAAATACTTAAAGAATCCGACTATACAAAATTAAGAGCGGACCGCTATGCTTCCTTTGATTCAGGTAAAGGTAAAGAATATGAGCAAGGTAAACTTAAATTTGAAGATCTGCGGGAAATTGCACTGAAATCAGGTGAACCAAAACAGATCAGCGGTAAACAAGAATTGTTCGAACAAATTATTAGTTCTATGATTTAATATTGAATCCAATGATTTTCAGATCAAGGGAATAATCTTAATTATGAAGTAATATCTGCAAAATACCCTGCTGAGTGTCGCAAAACTACACACAGCAGGGATATTAACTAACAAAAGCCTCCTGATTAGCGAAGATGCAGCCATCGAAAAAGTAAAAAGAATCGAGCATAATTAGTGTTTAAATGATAATTTTCAATATGGAATTAAATAGTAGATCTATTCATGTAAAACCTTCTCCGGCCTGTCGGTAGTAGGCTGTTGGATTATGATAAAATTAATTGAGTGAATAAATTATGAATATAGTTGAAATAGTAGCTAAGAAATTCAAAGAAAAATTTAATGAAGAACCATTAATAGTCCGTTCACCGGGGAGAGTAAATTTAATTGGAGAACATACCGATTACAACAATGGGTATGTACTGCCAGGAGCAATTGATAAAGCAATTTACTTTGCCATTAGACCCCGAAACGATGATGAGTGTAATCTAATTGCTGTTGATCTAAACGACTTTTACAAGTTTAATCTAAATAGCATACAGCATAGTAAAAAAGGTTGGCCTAATTATTTAGTGGGAATTGTTGATCAGCTTATTAAAACAAATTTCAAAATAAAAGGATTTGACTGTGCATTTGGAGGAGATATACCAATTGGAGCGGGCTTATCATCTTCTGCAGCAATCGGAGCAGGTTTAGCTTTTGCGTTAAATCATATATTCGATTTTGGGATAGAAAAACTTGCACTTGTAAAACTAGCTCAAAAATCAGAGAATGAATTTGTAGGTGTTAAGTGTGGAATCATGGACCAGTATATAAACATATTCGGTAAAATTCAAAATGTGCTGCGTATAGATTGCCGTTCTTTAGAGTACGAATATTTTCCATTCGCATTCAAAGATGTTTCTGTAGTTCTATTCAACTCAAAAGTATCACATTCATTGGCTTCCTCCGAATATAACCGTAGAAGAGCGGAATGTAATCAGGGTGTCCAAGCAATTAAAATATTTTATCCGGATATCGAAAGTCTGCGCGATGTATCAAAAGAAATGCTAACTGATATAAAATCAAAATTGGATACTGTAATTTATAAGCGATGTAAATATGTTGTGGAAGAAAATGATAGAGTATTAAAAGCATGTGATTCATTAAAAAAAGGTGATCTGAAAGATTTTGGAGCTCTAATGTACAATTCTCACGATGGATTAAGTAAAGATTATGATGTAAGCTGTAAGGAACTTGATTATTTGGTTCAGATAACCCAAAGAAATTCAAGTGTATATGGTTCACGAATGATGGGCGGCGGATTCGGCGGATGTACGATTAATATAGTTGAAAAGGATGCCGTAGAGCAGACCTGTAAATCGGTTTGTGATTCATATGAAGAAATGTTTCATGTAAAAGCTGAAGCTTACATTACATCAATAAATGACGGAACAAACATCATAAGTTTGGTTGAAAATGAAGCAAATTAAATTAGACATTTATCCTCATCGTAGAAAAAATGTTTTAACAGGGGAATGGGTTTTAGTTTCTCCCAACAGAACAAAACGTCCTTGGCAGGGAGAAGTATTTAAGTCAGGAACTGATATTCGGCTTCAATATGATCCTGATTGTTATTTGTGTCCTGGCAACAAACGAGCAAATGGCGAAGTTAATCCGGATTATGAAAGTAATTTTGTTTTTACGAACGATTATTCTTCCCTGCTTGAAGATATTCCGTCAGAGCATAAGAATAATAATGGATTGCTTATTGCAGATAATGAAAGAGGTATTTGCAGAGTAGTGAATTTCTCTCCAAGACATGATTTAACGTTAGCGGAAATGGCTGAAAATGAAATTGAAAATGTAATATCAACATGGCAGGATGAATTTAAGACACTTGGCTCAAATCCGAATATTAATTACGTGCAGATATTTGAAAACAAAGGGTCTATAATGGGCAACAGCAATCCACATCCGCACGGACAAATTTGGGCTCAGGAAAATATTCCCGGGGAACCTGCGAAAGAGTCTATACAGTTTTGCAAATATTACAAGAAGCATAAACGAAGTATTTTAAGCGATTATCTTAAACTGGAAATTAAACTTCAAGAAAGAATAGTTTCTATTAATGATTCTTTTGCGGCGGTTGTTCCTTTTTGGGCAGTATGGCCTTATGAAACCTTAATTATATCAAGAAGAAAATTATCCAATATTCTACAATTTAACGAAAAAGAGAAAAAAGATTTTGCTAATGTAATAAATGTAATTACCGTTAAATACGATAATTTATTTCATACATCGTTTCCTTATTCTGCCGGATTACATCAATCACCGACTGACGGTAAGGAACATAGAGAATGGCATTTTCACATGCATTTTTATCCGCCGCTTTTAAGATCGGCAAGTATTAAAAAATTTATGGTTGGTTATGAAATGCTGGCTGAACCTCAGAGAGATATTACGCCTGAGTATAGTGCGGCGGTATTGAAAGAATTGTCTATTGTGCACTATAAACATTCAAATTATCAATCTACTATTTAATCCTTCATTTGCTGGTTTTCAAATTTGTGGGCAGGGAAGGGAATTATTTAAATACTTCTAAATTGGGCAGGTAACCGCTGGGGTGTTAATTAATCTTTAGAATAATCATATATTTATTTACATAAATAACCTTAAAGTAATCCATTTATTAAGTATTTGAAAAAATAATATGCATTAATCTAGTTTTATTAATCGCATGCTATAAGTCAATTCGCTCCAATTATTTCCCGCTTACTACTAAATAATCCCGCTTACAACATTTAGTTTATTAAAATTTCAATACCTTCGATTATTTACACGTGAAGATGTGGGCACTATTCGAACACATGCAATTTATTAATATGATTAGTTTCCAAGTTAAAAATGATATGCTAATAATCATTACTTTATTTATACCCGAGTTCGTTTAAAAGAATATAATAGAATACAGGATAAAGTTGAATCAGCCATTAAGAATGGATTTGATTAATAAATCTGGTCTAAATATTAACAGTGGTAATGAAGGGTCAATAATTAGAACAAATTATCTAATTACCAGAATTGAAGGGATTACAAAGAAAATTCAATCAATCGCCGGAAATTCAGAATTTGATATCCTTCAAATCGGGAAAAAACTTCAAGATTTTCTGTGTGATTCAAAAGAATTATTCCAAATATCATCTTCGGTAACTTCAATGATTACATATGAAGTTCTTAAAAATGGTGTATCGGAATTAAATAGTCTGTTAAGTGATTTTACAAATCGTCTATCTAATTCAGTTAGCCATATCGAAAATGATAAAGAAGAATTACAAAATATAATTGAAAAAATAAGATTGGTAATATATGAGATGGGGGACTTCAGAAAGATCGTTAAACAGCTTAGAATGCTCGGAATTTCAATTAAGATTGAAAGCTCAAGACTAGGAGATGGAGGGAATGAATTTTTTATTTTGGCAGAAAATGTAGATAACCTTTCTCATCAGATTAGTGATAAATCAGAAAATATTCTAAAAAAATCAAATAATCTTTTTGTTGAAATAACCAAAACAATAGAGGCTTTAGAAAAATTAAAAGTTAAACAAAATGAACAATCTCATATAATTCTTAATGAAACTTTACTTACTCTAAATACTTTTGAAAAAAATTATAATAACTCTTATGAAATGACAAATGAAATTGTCAAGAGTTCGGATAAAGTTACAACCAGTATAAGTAGTATTGTCACTTCATTACAATCACATGACATAATTCGCCAAAAAATGGAACATTCTGCCGAAGCATTAAGCGCTTTATCTGATGACTTTGAAAAAAGCGAGATTAGTATTTATGAAATAGAGATTTCGGCACACAGTTTAAACGTAACTCATGATGTATGTGAACTTCAGGTTATTCAGTTAAATAATTCGGTTAGTGAATTTACTGCAGCAGTTTTGAATGTCATATCCAATTTAAATAGTGTGAATCAAAATGTAAGAAGTATTAATAGCAAAACTACTTCCTTATTAGGAGAGAATTCGATATTCAGTGATAAGTCTTTATCACTGATTAAAAAAGAACTATCGGCAGTTTTAAAAGGACTATTTGCAAGTTCAGAAATCAGCAACGAATTAACGAAATCAATTAGATCAATAGTCAATATCGTTTCAGATTTAGCAAAATCCGTGTTTGAAATAGAAGAAGTTGGAAATGAAATAGAAATTATAGCTCTAAATGCCAGAGTAAAAGCAGCGCGTACAGGTATAAAGGGGTCCTCTCTTGATGTTCTTGCCGAGGCAATTCAAAAACTTTCATTAGACGCAAAAAATCATACAGGTTCTATATCAACAGTTCTAAACAATGTTAGTGAAATATCACAAAAATTAACTATTGAAACCAATGAGGTAGTGAATGAAGAAAATAACATCGATTCAACTAAAGATAAAATTAATGGGATTATAAATTCATTTTCAGATATAGGAAGCAAAACCAGCACTGTACTAAAGAATTTTCAAAATAAAGTTAATAATCTCAGCAGCGATATTATAAATACTATTGATTCCATTTCAATTCATAATCGGGTAACAGAATCAATAGCAGAAATAATTGAAGAACTTACATTGATTACTAATGAAGTAAAGAATAGCGGCGTGCTTTTATTTGACCGTACACAGAATACACATGATCTGATGAATAAGTATACAATGCATAGTGAAAGAAATATTCATCAAAGTTACACAGGGCATAATAATTCATCATATGACAAAAGTATTTTGGGATATCAGTTGAAGAAAGATAATTCATTCGGTGAAAATGTAGAACTTTTTTAGGAGTTCAAATATGTATGAAATAGAAGTTGATCAACAAAACTCAAATGTGAAAATTATATTTTCGGGGGCATTGACTATTCAAAATTCAATTGCAATTAATGAAGGACTACGCAAACCGCTGAATCAATCTAACACCCTGTTAATAAATCATGAAAAAGTTGATGAATTTGATTTAACATATTTGCAACTATTACTCTCTCTTCATAAATCAACAGACTCTTTACATAAAACATTAATAATCACCGGTCATCAGCCTGAAGCTTTTATTAAATGTTTAAAAGATTCAGGATTACCACTGAATACCTGGATTATTGGAGAATCTGAGCAAGAAAGTATTGGAGTAATTGAATATGACTAAAACAATAATGACAGTAGATGATTCTGCCAGTGTACGGCAGATGGTGAGTTTTACCTTAAAAGAAGCGGGTTATGATGTTATTGAAGCTATTGATGGTATCGATGCGCTTGTAAAAGCAAATGGCCGAGCTTTGAATCTCATAGTTACAGATATGAATATGCCAAATATGGATGGGATTGAATTGATTAAAAATATAAGAGCAAATCCGGAACACAAATTTATTCCCATAATTATGCTAACGACGGAATCACAAAGTGAAAAAAAAATGGAAGGCAAATCAGCCGGGGCTACCGGATGGATAGTTAAACCTTTCCAACCTGAACAATTATTAGCAGTAATAAAAAAGGTATTGGGATGATTGATACTCACAGACAAGTATTTATTGAAGAGGCGGTTGAACTGCTTTTCAGTTTAGAAACCAGTTTACTTGAACTTGAAGAAAATCCTGATGATAAAGAACTGATAGCAAAAGTATTCAGAGCACTTCATACAATTAAGGGCTCGGCTGGGATGTTTGGTTATGATGAAATAACAATGTTTACACATGATATTGAATCAGTATTTGATCATATAAGAAAAGGTGAAATAAATATAACCAAGGGAATTATTGATTTGACTTTATCTGCAAGAGATCAGATCTTATTAATGCTTTCTCAAACAGAAAAAACCGAAAGCTCCGATGATGAAACAACAAAAGCGATACTTACTTCATTTAGAAAAATAATTTTAGATTATAATTCGAGAACGAATAATTCTGAAACATCGAAAACAAATAACAATAAACCGGCACTTCAAGCAATCCAGGGGATTAAGCAGACTTTTTATATAAGATTTAAGCCTTCATTGGATATTTTCTTAACAGGCACCAATCCTCTATTACTTCTAAATGAAATAAGAAATCTTGGAAAGTCGATTGTGCTGGCAAATGAGATTCTTATTCCGATGTTTGGCGATATTGATCCTCAAAAATGTTATATGAGTTGGGATATAATACTAAAAACAGAAAAAGGAATTGATGCTATAAAGGATGTATTCATCTTTGCTGTTGATTATTGCGAGAATAAAATTTTAACAATTGATAAAGAAGGAAAATTAAATGATTCGGATAAGTTTGCAGAATTTGAAAAGCAATGTTTAGATAAATCAAGATCGGAACCGGTTAATATTGAAAAATGGCTCAGTGAATTTGATTCAACCTTGAAATCGGAAAGTCCTGATAAAATATTTAAAAAAGAAATAACCAAAGTAAAAGAAAACTCTGAAGTTCATCACGAACTCGACTCGGTTTCCAGTATTCGTGTGAGTGCGGAAAAACTTGATGATCTTGTCAATTTAGTCGGTGAGCTTGTTACAATACAGGCCAGATTAAGTCAGATTGCAGCAAACAATAATGATACAAATATTCTTGCAGTATCTGAGGAAGTTGAAAGAATCACATGGTCGCTAAGAGACAGCGCACTGAATATAAGAATGCTTCCAATCGGATCTACATTCAATAAGTTCAACCGATTAGTAAGGGATCTTTCAAAAGAATTAGGAAAAGTTATTGAATTAACTACGGAAGGAGCAGAAACAGAATTAGATAAGACAGTAATCGAAAGATTAAATGACCCTTTAGTTCACATCATTCGAAATTGCATTGATCATGGAATAGAATCTTCTGAAATAAGAGAAAAACTTGGAAAACCAACATCAGGATCGATACACTTATCAGCTTCTCAATCAGGAGGAAGTGTATTAATAAAAATAAGTGATGACGGCGCTGGGATAGATAAGAATGCTGTCAAATTAAAAGCAATTAGCTTGGGGCTGATTCCGGAAAATGCGGATCTTACTGATCAGGAACTTTATGCTTTAATCTTTACTGCCGGGTTTTCGACAGCTAAAACCGTTACAAATGTTTCGGGCAGAGGCGTAGGTATGGATGTCGTTCGACGAGCAATTGATAATTTGAGAGGGAATATAGAAGTAAGCAGCAAAAAAGGTGCGGGAACAACAATTACATTAAAACTTCCATTGACGCTTGCAATTATTGACGGACTTTTGGTAAAAATCGATGGGGATCATTTCGTCCTTCCGCTTTCTTCAGTTGAAGAATGTGTTGAATTATCACAAGAAGATTTGAATAATTCTCATGGTAGACATATTGTAAATATTCGCGGAGAAATAGTTCCTTACATAAATCTAAGGGAGCGATTCGATATTGATAAAAAGAGACCTGAGATTGAACAGGTGGTTATTGCCAATATTAAAGGAATCCGCATAGGATTTGTCGTTGATAAAGTAATCGGGCAACATCAGACAGTATTGAAAACACTAGGAAAAACATATAAAAATGTTGAAGGTGTTTCCGGAGCAACAATACTTGGTGATGGCTCCGTTGCTTTATTACTCGATATAATAAAATTAACAGAGAAAGAGGAAATGGAAGAGAGAAGTGAAATTCAATTATATAATTAGTTTCAAGTAACAGATAAGGTTTATCATTCAAAAATAAAAAAATGAGCAGGAAATGGCCTTTACTTTCTTTTTTAGAGACACACATACATTAGAACATACGGCGAAATTCTTAGTACCTGAAGTTGCGGGGAGAAGCAGGGTAAGAATATGGGATGCTGGTTGTGCTTTTGGCCCCGAGCCATATACTCTTGCAATTATACTTGCAGAAAAAATGGGCAGTTTCGCTTTTAAAAATGTTTATATCGATGCTACAGACATTGACGAGAGCGGACAATTCGGAAGCATAATTGGTAATGGAGTTTATTCAAATGAAGAATTGGGGAGAATTCCGGATGAAACAATGATTAAATATTTCTCCAATAACGATACTCCGGATGGGTATTATAAAATTAACGAAAGCATTAGAAATAGAGTAAAGTATCAAAAACATGACCTTCTTTCATTAAATTCTATCGGGGAAGGTTTTAGTCTGATAATTTGCAAAAATGTGCTTTTGCATTTTCAATATGCCGAACGAATAGAAGTGATAAAAATGTTTCATAAGTCTTTGGCTTCAGGCGCTTTTTTCGCGACTGAACAAACTCAGAAAATGCCTGATGAGATAAATCATCTTTTTGAGCAGGTTGTTTCAGATGCTCAGTTATATAGAAAAATTGGTTAAGAAATAATGAAGGTTATTAAATTAAATACAAATCCAAAAATCTACAGCGGTAATTCGTATTTGCTCCTAGGTGCGTGGAATACAATTGAGGATATAAACGCTTTAATCGATACGGGAAGTGATGATTTTATAGTTGAAGAGATTGAAAAATTATATACAGGTGTGGGAAAAAATCCGGTTGACAAAATTGTTCTAACTCATAATCATTTTGACCATATGGGCGGGACGCTGTCAGTTAAAAATAAATACAAAGCAAAAGTTTATGCCAAAATTTATTCGGGAGATTTAGTTGATTTCATAATTAATGACGGTAATGTAATAAAGTTAGCTGAACATGAATTTTTTGTAATTCATTCCCCGGGACATTCAACAGATTCAATCTGTCTCTATTGCGAAAAAGAACAGGTGCTATTTTCAGGAGATACGACACTTCAAATACGCAATTCAAATGATTCCTATACGGAAGATTATCTAGAAACAATACAAAAACTTGCAATGCTCAAAATTAATGTAATATATCCGGGTCATGGTGACCCAATTACTAATAATCCGGAAGAGTTGTTAAGAATAACGTGTAAAAATGTATCAGAGAGCAAAATTATTTTATCTGAATAAATTTATTGAATTATCAATTATTAAAAGGAGTACGAAATGAATTGGTTTTATAATCTAAAAGTCGGAACAAAATTGATATTTAGTTTTGTTTTGGTAGCGGCTATCGCTGCATTTATTGGATGGGAAGGTATGTCCTCTCTGAGATCTGCAAATGAAAGTGATATAAAGATGTATGAAAAAGCAACAGTCCCACTTACCGAAATTGGAACGATAAGTGAGGATATGCGTGAACTTGAATCACTAGCTTATAGCGACATGTTAACCACAGATGATCATGAGAATAAGAGAATAGGACAAAGAATAAATGAGCTTCAAACTGAGATAGATACTAAAACAGTATCTTTCGAAAAAACAATTGTTACGCAGAAAATTCGCGATATTTATGATGAATTAATATCCGTGCGCAAGGCCTATCTGCCTGTCTACAACCAAATAATTTCATTAGCGCTGGCAAACAAGAATACAGAAGCATATAATCTTGCAACAACTGAATTAGCTCCTATTTCAACACGTATGTCTACTGCTTTAGATAAAATTATTTCCGCAAAGATAAATATGGCGAAAGAACTTTCTGATACTAATACTGAAGAAGCAAATTCTTCAATAAGATTAATGTTAATTCTGGTTTTTATTGGATTAATTGTATCAATTAGTTTCGGAATTTTCATTTCAAAAATTATTAGTAAACCAATAAATCTCCTGTCTGATATTGCCAAAAAAGTAGCGTCTGGGGATGTTGATGTTGAAGTAATTCAAAAGTCTACTGATGAGGTAGGCGCTCTTATGGGAGTGTTCAAAAACATAATGATTGAAAGCATGAAAGATCAGGTAAAGATTGCTGACAGAATTGCTGATGGTGATTATAACGTTGAAGTAAAAATCAAATCGGACAAAGATATTCTTGGAAAAAGTCTTCAAAAAGTAGTTCAAACAATAAAAGATTTGGTCGCTGAAACTAATATGCTTACAAAGGCTGGAGTTGAAGGAAAACTTGCTACACGCGGTAATTCAGATAAATTTAAAGGCGGTTATAAAGAAATAGTTCAGGGATTTAATGCAACATTAGACTCAGTTATAGGTCCATTGAATGTAGCAGCAGAATATGTTGATAGAATTTCCAAAGGTGATATTCCAAATAAAATAACAGATTCATATAACGGCGATTTTAATGAAATTAAGAATAATTTAAATATGGCAGTGGATGCAGTTAATACACTTGTTACTGATGCAAAGATGCTTGCGAAGGCAGCAGTTGATGGGAAGCTTTCAACAAGAGCCGATGCGAGTAAACATCAGGGTGATTTCAGAGTAATTGTTCAGGGTGTAAATGATACGCTTGATTCTGTTATCGGGCCATTAAACGTCGCGGCCGAGTATGTCGATAGAATATCCAAAGGAGATATCCCGAATAAGATTACAGATAACTATAACGGTGATTTTAATGAGATAAAGAACAATTTGAATAATTGTATAGATATCATGAACAATTTGTTGAATGAAGCTGGTCAGGTGGTAGTTGCTGCTGCAGATGGTGAACTGAATAAACGAGCAAATGCAGATTTGTTCGTTGGAGGTTGGAAGAAACTTGTTGTCGGAATCAACGATACAATTACTAATATTGTAAATCCTTTAATGGTAACGGCAGATTATGTTGACAAGGTAAGTAAGGGAATCATCCCTCCGCAAATAACAGATACATACAAAGGACAATATAACATCATCAAAAATAATTTGAATGCAGTTGTTAAAATGATGAGCGATCTGTTAACTGAAACAGATAAAATAGTCAAAGCAGCAGCCGACGGAGAGTTAGATAAACGCGCAAACGCTGAAATATTCCTTGGTGGATGGAATAAATTGGTAGCCGGAGTAAATGATACTATTACAAATATTGTAAACCCATTGATGGTAACTGCGGATTATGTTGATAAAGTAAGTAAAGGTATTATTCCTCCTCAAATAACAGATGCATATAAAGGACAATATAATATTATCAAAAATAATTTAAATGCTGTTGTTAAAATGATGAGCGAGTTGCTTGCTGAAACTGATAAAATTATTAAAGCAGCAGCAGATGGTGATTTAGACAAACGAGCAAATGCAGGTTTATTTGTAGGCGGATGGAATCAATTAGTAGCTGGAGTAAATGATATAATAACAAATATTGTAAATCCTTTGATGGTAACGGCGGATTATGTTGATAAGGTTAGCAAAGGAATCATCCCGCCACAAATAACAGATTCATACAAGGGTCAGTATAACATCATTAAAAACAATCTGAATTCAGTTGTCAAAATGATGAGTGATCTGTTATCAGAAACAGATATTATAATTAAAGGCGCTGCCGATGGTGATTTAGATAAACGAGCAAACGCAGAAATATTTGTAGGCGGATGGAACAAGTTAGTCTCTGGAGTAAACGATACGATTACAAATATTGTCAACCCGCTAATGGTGACAGCAGATTATGTTGAGAAAATATCAAAGGGACAGATCCCTATAAAAATAACCGATAATTACAAAGGACAGTATAACATTATCAAAAGTAATTTGAATATGTGTATTGACGCTGTTAATATTCTTGTATCAGATGCAAAAATACTTGCCAAAGCAGCAGTAGAAGGTAAACTTGCCACAAGAGCTGACGCAAGCAAACATCAGGGAGATTTCAGAGTAATAGTTCAGGGTGTAAATGATACGCTTGATTCAGTAATCGGCCCGTTAAATGTCGCTGCAGAATATGTTGATAGAATTGCCAAGGGAGATATCCCAAATAAGATAACAGATACTTACAATGGCGACTTTAATGAAATAAAGAATAACCTGAATATGTGTGTTGATGCCGTTAACGCACTTGTAGCTGATGCAAAAATTCTTGCTAAAGCGGCGGTTGACGGGAAACTTGCAACGAGAGCTGATGCAAGTAAACATCAGGGAGATTTCAGAGTAATAGTTCAGGGTGTAAATGATACATTAGATTCGGTCATTGGACCATTGAATGTAGCAGCAGAATATGTTGACAGAATAGCTAAAGGAAACATTCCGAATAAAATCACTGATAGTTACAACGGTGATTTCAATGAGATAAAGAATAATCTTAACATGGCAGTAGATGCTGTTAACGCACTTGTAACAGATGCAAAAATACTAGCTAAAGCTGCTGTTGAAGGTAAACTTGCCACAAGAGCCGATGCAAGTAAACACCAGGGAGATTTCAGAGTAATTGTTCAAGGGGTAAATGATACGCTTGATTCAGTAATCGGACCGTTGAATGTAGCAGCAGAATATGTTGACAGAATAGCCAAAGGAGATATTCCGAATAAAATCACAGATAATTACAATGGTGACTTTAATGAGATTAAAAATAATCTCAATATGGCAGTAGATGCTGTAAATGCTTTGGTTGCAGATGCAAAAATATTAGCAAAAGCAGCAGTAGAAGGTAAACTTGCCACGAGAGCTGATGCAAGTAAACACCAGGGAGATTTCAGAGTAATAGTTCAAGGTGTAAATGATACGCTTGATTCAGTAATCGGACCGTTGAATGTAGCAGCAGAATATGTTGACAGAATATCCAAAGGAGATATCCCGAATAAGATTACTGATAACTACAATGGTGATTTCAACGAGATAAAGAACAATTTGAATAATTGTATCGATATCATGAACAACCTATTAAATGAAGCCGGACTTGTAGTTGTTGCAGCTGCTGATGGGGAATTAAATAAACGTGCAAATGCAGAATTATTTGTTGGAGGTTGGAAAAAACTTGTTGTTGGTATTAATGATATAATAACAAATATAGTTAACCCATTAATGGTAACAGCAGATTATGTTGATAAGGTAGCCAAAGGAATTATTCCTCCGCA
>Ga0182027_10001796_pt1 | contig 35178 bp, 27 predicted proteins | sample 712E1DmetaG_FD_121300 | JGI IMG/M metagenome (GOLD analysis project Ga0182027, IMG submission 121300) | Permafrost microbial communities from Stordalen Mire, Sweden - 712E1D metaG (Illumina Assembly) | ecosystem: Environmental > Terrestrial > Soil > Wetlands > Permafrost | place: Sweden...
GCAGGCTTTACAACCGGGCTTACGTGGCGTTTTGAATGATCGATTGAGTTACAACTTCCGTAACTCACAATGCGAACAAAAGGAACCCGATGCGATCTTTTCTGTGGGCACTACTCAACGACGGACCCGGTAGCACCAAAGCCAAAGTTACAGCCTTGTACGCTTTTTTGCTGGCGTTCAATCTGCTGGCGTGGTGGTGGGCTTTCGCTGCTTTTCAGCATTTTCCTGTTATGTTGGGCACTGCGTTTCTTGCCTACAGTTTTGGCCTTCGCCATGCGGTGGACGCGGATCATATCGCCGCCATCGATAACGTGACGCGAAAGCTGATGCAGCAAGGCAAGCGCCCTGTCGCCGTTGGGCTCATGTTTTCGCTCGGGCATTCCACCATCGTGATCGTGGGATCGATCGCCATTGCCGCCACGGTGCTCGCTCTCCAGCATCGCATCGATTCTGTCAGAGAGGTTGGCGGAGTGATCGGTACCCTTGTATCGTCACTGTTCCTGTTCGCAATTGCGATCGTCAATATTCTCGTCTTGCAGTCGGTCCTTCGCAGCTTCAGGCGAGTGCAGCGCGGAGAACCCTATGTTGAAGAAGACTTCGACATGCTGCTTGGCAATCGCGGCTTTCTTTCCCGCCTCTTCCGACCCGTGTTCAATCTCATCCGGTCCAGTTGGCATATGTATCCGCTCGGCCTGCTGTTTGGTCTTGGCTTCGATACGGCCACGGAGATCGGGCTGCTGGGCATATCGGCTGCTGAAGCTTCCAAGGGGCTGTCGCTATGGTCGGTGCTTGTCTTTCCAGTTCTCTTCGCCGCGGGCATGTCGCTCGTCGATTCCACAGACAATGTCCTGATGCTGGGAGCCTACGGCTGGGCCTTTGTGAAACCGATTCGCAAGCTCTATTACAACGTCACGATTACCGCCGTCTCCATTGTGGTGGCTTTGGCCGTGGGCGGCATTGAGTCGCTAGGGTTGCTCGCGAAACATCTCCACCTGACGGGCGGAGTTTGGGATTTGGTTGCAAAGCTCAATGAGAACTTTGGCCTGCTTGGTTACGGCATCGTCGCGCTGTTTGCTGTGAGCTGGATCTTGTCGATCGCAATCTACAAATGGCGCCGGTTCGACGATCTCGAACTGAAAACGGAAAATGCTGCTTAGCCTTCGAGCTTTTTCGAGGGAGCGGCGGTGCCGGCTATTTTCCTCAGCGCCGGAAGCGTCCCGCGCGGAAAGGCCGACGTCTGCCGCACAACCAAATGTGTGGGAATCGGCCATTCTTTCTGCCCGGCCCTCGGGTGGTCCGGCTCAATGCCGGCACGCAACGCTTGCACTGCCGCGGCCGCCAGATGCTTGCACGACATCTGCACCGTGGTCAGCGGCGGCAGCATGAACTGCGCCAAATGAATATCGTCAAATCCAACCACGGAAATATCGTCGGGCACTTTGTGCGTGGTCCGGTAAAGCCCATGCAGAACGCCAATGGCGGTCATGTCGTTGGAGCAGACGATCGCAGTCGGAAGTTGTGCGTGGGCCACAAGGCGTTCGATGGCCGCTATGCCGCCCTCCATCGTGTGATCGCCTTCGACGATGTGTCCCGCGGGCGCTTTCAATCCAAGCTCTGCCATGGAAGTGAGAAATGCATCGCGCCGCAATACCGCTGAACGCAGGCGCAGCGGGCCGCTGATGAAGGCAATCGTGCGATGGCCAAGCGCGGCCAAGTGCTGCACCGCTTCGCGAATCCCTTCGCCATAATTCACTTTTAGAACGCGGATGTTCGGCAGTTTCGGCCCTGCATCCACAAACACCAGAGGAAACTCGCTTTCGACGAGTTTTTTTATCAGGTCTTCCTCGATACCGAAGGTCATCACCGCCACGCCATCCACATTGCGCTGCAGCATGCGGCGAATCAGCAACTCGGTGCGCACCGGATCGTAGTTGGTGGAACCGATCATCACCTCGTAGCCCTGCGCCACGGCCAGGTTTTCAAACTCCTGTACCAGCTCAGGAAAAAATGGATTGGTGATCTCCGAGACGATCAGCCCCAACATGCGGCTGCGGCCCGAGACCAGCGCGCGCGCCTGAGGATTGGGCACATAGCCAACTTCTTCGACGGCCTTCCACACCCGCTTGGCTAGTTCGGGATCGACGCTGGTGATGCCGTTGACCGCGCGGGATACGGTTGCGATGGAGACTGCGGCGCGCTTGGCCACATCGCGGATGCTGACGGATGGGCGCCGCAGGTTAGAGGCTTTTTGGGATTTCTTCCTGGGAGGGTTCATGAACAAGACAATTGTACGCTTTTCTGCGTGTTTCTCAACTTGAGTAACACAATAGATCAATGCGCAACAGCCTTGGGTAGGGCTATTTGCGCAGAGGTTCCTGGTCTAAGAGAGCGGCGCAAACCAGCGCGGACATCGAAATCTGGAAAGCGTTTCCCAGCATCGGTTGGGCTGTGAGTACGTCAGCAGCCCAACCGATTGTTTTATGCGCGGCCTACTTCACGCTGGGAGCCAAAATGCCAATGATGTGCAGCCACGTCTCCACTTCCTGCGGCCATCCGGTTACCGGCAGCGCTGTGCGGCGCAACCCGTAGCCGTGCCCGCCCTGCGCGTACACGTGCAGCTCGGCCGGCACCTTGGCGTTCTTCAACTGCATGAAGTACACCACCGCATTCTCCACGTGCACCGGGTCGTCTTCGGCCTGCACAATGAAAGTGGGCGGCGTGTTTGCCGTGGGATGAATGTCTGTGTTGGGCGCAAAGTTCTGCTCAGGATTTGCCAGATATCCCGGATACACAACAACGGAAAAGTCGGGCCTGCAACTCAGTTTGTCCGCCTCGTCGATGGGATCGTAGAGCCGCTTCTCATAAAGATTACTGATGGCCGCCGACAAATGTCCGCCTGCCGAGAAGCCCAGTACGCCAATGCGCTTTGGATCGATGCCCCACTCGGCCGCATGTTGCCGCACCAGCCCAATCGTGCGCTGCGCGTCCTGCAGCGCCGCCGCGGACTTCGGATAAGGTCCTGTGTCGGGCACGCGATATTTCAGCAGTACGCAGGTAATGCCGGCAGAGTTCAGCCAGTCGCACACCTCTGTGCCTTCCAGATCGATAGCCAGAATCCTGTAGCCGCCGCCTGGGAAGACCACCACTGCGGGGCTGGGGCCATCGCTCACGCTCTTGGCTTTGTAGAGGGTAATTGTTGGCGCAACAACATTGCCCACCCGATACACAAGCTGGCCGGCCACCACATTGTCCTTGGCCGTGGTCATGTTCGCCTCAGACGGAAGATCGGTGGGTGCGCCCGGCGCCGCACCAGGCCACACCGGCAGCGTCACATGTTCCGGCGACGGCGGCCATCCCGAGGGCTGCGCCATCAGGCTTGAGGACAACGCCGTCACAGCGGCGAGAAGAATTTCATTCCTGCTCATGCTTGGATCCTCCCAGCAAAAAACGTCGCAGCGATCATCGCAGCCGCGGCCGCAGCTCTGCAAATCGAAGCACGGCCGCAGGACTCAATACCGCCTATGTCCACACTCCTTGAAACCATCCAGCAGATTCGTCCGCCGCACCACAGAAGCATGTTTTCAAAAAGCAAAGACCGCCCAGATGGGCGGCCCTTGCTGTGCTGCGTGTTCGCGCTCGTTATGCCTGGGCAACCGGCGCGCTGGCCTGCGGAGCAGCGGCAGGCTTGGGCTTGGGAGCTTCCTGCTTCTTCGAGGGCGCCAGGATCGCGTGCAGAATTGTACCTTCCATGCGCGGCATGAATTCCACAACTCCCGTCTCGCCGATGTCCTGAATCAGACGGTTGATGATCGCGTAACCCAGATCGCGGTGAGCCATCTGCCTCCCGCGGAAGCGCAGGCTGGCCTTGACTTTGTCGCCACCGGCAAGGAACTTCACAGCCTGATTCTTCTTGGTCTGGTAGTCGTGTTCATCCACGGTTACGGAGAACTTGACCTCCTTCACCACGATGATCTTCTGCTTTTTCTTGGCGGCGCGTTCGCTCTTTTCCTTCTCGTAGAGGAAGCGCCCGTAGTCCTGGATGCGGCAGACCGGCGGAACGGCATTGGGTGAAACTTCCACCAGGTCAAGGCCACGCTCGCGGGCAATCTTCAGCGCCTCGAAGGGGGCCAGGATGCCAAGCTGTTCGCCGTTTTCGTCGATGACGCGGATTTCGCGCGCACGAATTCTATCGTTGATGCGGATAAAGGACTTTGCCGAACGTTTGTCGAGTGCGATGGGACTCCTCCAGATGTCATTGCCGACCGCCTTCGGGGGCTTCCCGAATCGCTGCGGTCACAGCAACGCACCCTGAGTATAGCATTGGCCCGGTCCGACTGAACAAAGGGTTTACGGCGAAATGGCTGCTCGGGGCGAACCGGAATGGGTTAAGTCTCCGGGATTCGGAGAGTCCCGGACCAACTACTTCTTCAGCACATCCCTAATAGCCGTCCCGGCCTTGGGCACCGAGGCGTGGTAATCCTCGCCCAGCAGCGCTGCTACGGTGGCCGCCACCTGGCTCTCCGTCACCACCGTCCCCTGCCTGCGCTCGCCCCGCGCCGCCGTATCCGGACCCAGAAACGCCATCCATGTCTCACGGGACACGGGCACTTTCTGCCCGTGCGTGGTCCACTCGGCGCCCTCGCCGCGACCGTGATCGGGTAGCACAATCAGTGTGGTTTTGTCGCGATACTCCGGCATCGACTGCACCATCCCCCAGATCTGGCGCAGATAGCTGTCGCCCAGGTGCGCGGAGATCAGATACTCGGCATAGGTGCCTGCATGTGCCCAGTCGTCGGTCTCGCCCAGGCCGATAAACAGCACCCGCGGCTTCTTTGCCTTGATGTACTCGACCGCCGTGTGAAAGGGCAGGGAATCGAAAGGCTCATCTCCCCAAACGTGCGGCGTCTCCGCTTTCAGCGTGTTCAGCAGAGCCAGCTCGGGCGTCGAGGGAATCGCCGTCAGCGGATCGTATCCCGCATTCACCACAAACCCGCAGTGCGCGCTATCGAAGATGCCGTCAAACGTTCCCCACGCGCCAAAAGCCGCCACCTTGCCGGCAAAATCCGGCTTCGCGTTGAGCCATGTAAACACAGTCGGATTTGGGTTGGGCACGTTGTCGTTCGAGTCCACGCGCGGGTCGGCGATTCCGGTCAAAGTCTCGCTGTAGCCGGGATAGCTGAAGTTGAACACGTTCGTCACGTGTGAATCCGACCCCAGATCGCGATTGCCAAAGATCTGGCCCTGTGTGGCCATCACGCTCCACACGAAGGGCATCAGCGCCTTCCGCCGCTCGGCCGGCGTTGTTTGCCCGTACTGTTTCTGCGTCTCCGCGGCCATCTCTTGCGGGTCGCCCAGCCACTTGGGTCCCAGGGTCCTAAGCAGCTCCGGGTCCGCGCCGCGGAAGACCTCCTGCCAGCGCATCCCGTCCATCATCACCACGATCACATTTTGAGTCTTGTGCGCGGCCATAACCTGCGCTTGCAAAGCTCCAGCAAACAGCATCGCCGCCGCGGCAACCACCACGCCGCTCAACAGCCTATCCAACAGCCTGTCGTTTTTCATCCCACCAGATTGCCACACCAACCCAGCCCCGGGCTATTGCAGGGAAGCAGCAGGCGAGGGCATAGCAGTCCCGGCTTCGGTGGCCGCCAACGTACCCTCAGCGCCCAACCCGGCGATGCGCACACGTACCAGCCGGTTCGCGGCCAGCTGCCCATCCATCTCGACGGGCAAAAAATTCTCCGTCATCGCGACTGTCCGCCCTTGTCCGGCGAGCGCAACAGGTGTGTGCAGCGTGATGGCCTCCAACTCCCGGCCCACAAAGCTCCTTCGGTGTGCCTCGCTTTTTTCGGCGCCGAGAGCGCGCAACGCCGCCATTCGCTCTTCCACCGCCCGCGGCGCAACCGGCCGCTCTTTATGCAGCTCCCATCCCCGCGTTCCCGGCCGCGGCGAAAACGGAAACAGATGCAGATACCCGAATGGCAGCGCCCGCACCAGTTCCATCGTCTCCTCAAACTCGGCGTCCGTCTCCGCAGGGAAGCCCACCATCACATCCGCGCCCAGCGTAAGCTCCGGCCCCGCCGCCTGCCTCAGCGCCGCAACCTTCTCCGCGTAGTGCCACGGCCGGTACCGCCGGTGCATCCTGCGCAGCACGGCGTCCGACCCCGACTGCAGCGGCAGATGCGCATGACGCGCCAACCGGCTGCCGCTAAACTCCGCCATCAACCCGATCAATTCCGCATCCCAGTCCATCGGTTCAATCGAACTCAGCCGCAGCCGAGGCAGTTCTGTTTCGCTGAAGATCTCCCGTACCAGCCCCGCCAACGTGAAGCCTAACCGTCCGTCCGAAGCCGGCAAATCCCGTCCCCACCGTCCCAGGTTGATTCCGGAGAGAACAAGCTCGTTGCCCCCCGCCGCCACAAAACCCTCCACCTGCCGCATGACCCCTGCGGGGAGCAGACTCTTGGATGAGCCACGTGTCTGGGGAATCACGCAGAAGGTGCAGCGATTCCCGCACCCTTCCTGAATCTTCAAATTGGGCCGCGTCTGCTCGCCCGGCGCCAGTTGCGCCTCTTCAATGAAGGAGTGCGCAAAGCGGTCGTCCGCCCAGATCGGCGCGCCGCCGGCCAGTAGCGACTGCAAACTCACCAGATCGGTCGCCGTGGTAGGAGCGACCTCGCCGGCTCCCCGCTCCATCAGCCCCAAAATAATCTCCGGCGCCAGCGCCTTGTGGCTGTTGCCCACCACTGCCGACACGCCGGCCATTCCGGCCAGCTCCTCAGGCGCGCGTTGCGCATAGCAGCCGGTCACCACAATCCGCGCCTCCGGATTCAGCCGGTGGGTACGCCGGATAAACGCTCGCGCCGCGCGGTCCGCCTCGGCCGTCACGCTGCAGGTATTCACCACCACCACATTGGCCGCCGCCGGAAGCCCCTCGTCGAGTCCCGCCGCGCGCAGCCGGCCGCCCACCGCCTCGCCATCGGCGCGCGCTGCCCTGCATCCGAAATTCTCCACGTGAAACTCCGGCATACATCCAGTCTAGTGCCTCTTTCGCTGCTCTAGCCCGTCTGGCGCTATGCCGGATCTCAGGTATATAATTCGTCAGAACAACAAAGGGGAGAAAAATGACGGGATCTGTGAAAAGCCTCAGGACTGAAATGCGCTCAACCACGGCACTGCTCGGCTTCACGCTTCTCGCGGCCTTTGCCATGTTCTCTGTTGCCTCGCTGGCCGCCGCAGCCACCCAGCCGCGGATTCTCGTCTACACGCGCAACTACACCCCCGACGGCAAGGGATACGTGCATGACAACATCGCGGCCAGCGTGGAAGCCATCAAAAAGATGGGCGCCGAAAAAGCCTTCGCCGTCGATGTCTCCGACGATCCAGCCGTCTTCACCGACGCCAATCTCAAGCAGTATGCAGCCCTTGTCTTTTCCAATAGCAACAACCAGGCATTCTCCTCGGACGCCCAGCGCGACGCATTCAAGCACTACATCGAGGCGGGCGGCGGTTTTGTCGGCCTTCACTCCGCATCCGGCTCCGAGCGCGACTGGCCTTACTTCTGGTCGGTGCTGGGCGGCAAATTCGCGGCTCATCCAATCCACCAGACCTTCACCGTCCAGGTTGCCGACCCGCAATTTCCCGCGGTCAAAGGTCTGCCGGCCTCTTTCCAGTGGGCCGACGAGTGCTACTTCACCGGCAACCTCAACCCCGACATTCACCCAGTCCTGACCACTGATCGCACCAAGCTCGCCGGGCTTGACCAGATGAAGATTGACGTCTCCACATTCCCAAATCCTCTGCCGCTGGCCTGGTATCACCAGTTCGACGGCGGCCGCGAGTTCTATCTAGCGCTCGGCCATGACAAAGAGTTCTACGCCAATCCCATCCTTTACGGCATCATCGAGAAGGGCATCCTATGGGCCATCAAGAAGCCGCAATGATCTTCCTGGCGCCATAAAAGTCCTTGCCTCAGCTCGATGTGTTCCACGTGGAATTTTGACATTCTCTTTCTTACATTAGAAACCGCTCATCGCCGGGCCTCTGCGTTGGCTCCGTCCAATGCCGCGGCCCCGGTTCCGGTATACTGTGGACTGACCACTTGTTTCTGTCAGTCCACTCATTTATCCCATGCATTCATCTGCCACAATTGCCGCCGAGTCCATCCCTTCCGCGGAATCGCGAGCCAGCACGCGCCACATCATCAGCTTCGTCTACTTCACATTCATTTGCTATCTTTCCATCGGACTTCCCCTTGCTGTCCTGCCCCCTTACGTTCACCTCCGCATGGGCTACAGCGCCATGCTCGCCGGCTTGGTCATCAGCATCCAGTACATTGCCACCCTCGCCAGCCGCCCCTGGGCAGGACGTATCTCCGACCGCGCCGGAGCCAAAGTTTCCGTGCTCTGGGGAATGGGCGCCTGCACGGCCAGCGGCGTGGCCCTGGTGGTTGCCGCCGCTGCGCATCAGATCCACTGGCTGAGTTTTTCCTTCCTCATCGCCAGCCGTCTCATCCTTGGCGTTGGCGAGAGCCTGGGCTCCACCGGTTCCACGCTGTGGGGCATCACCAGCGCCGGACAGGAAAGCACCGCCAAGGTCATCTCTTTTAACGGCATCAGCACCTACGGTGCAATGGCGCTGGGAGCGCCGCTGGGCGTCATTCTCGACGCCCAATGGGGTCTGGCCTCCATCGGCCTGCTCACCATCGTCGTGGGCGGCATCAGTCTGGCCATCGCCTTCCGCAAGCCTCCGGTTCCGGTTACCCCCGGCGAGCATCTGCCTTTCAGCCATGTCATGAGCCGCGTGGCCCCGCACGGTATGGGCCTTGCGCTTGGCGGCATGTGCTACAGCGTACTGGCCACATTCATCACGCTTTTTTATGCCAGCCGCCACTGGCAGGGCGCTGCTCTCTGCCTCACCTCCTTTGGATTGGCCTTCATCCTGGCGCGCCTGCTCTTCATCCAGACCATCAACCGCTTCGGCGGATTCCCGGTAGCGATCGTCTGCCTCTCAGTGGAATCGGTGGGGCTATTTCTGCTCTGGCAGGCACACACGCCGTGGATGGCGATTGTCGGCTCGTTTCTCGGCGGATTCGGCTTCTCCCTGGTCTTTCCCTCCATCGGTGTCGAGGCCGTCAAGCGAGTGACAGAACAGAATCGCGGTACCGCCCTGGGCGTGTATACCGCCTTTTCCGACATCTCCTTCTTCCTCACCGGCCCCCTGGCCGGCGCCGTCATCGGCATGTACGGCTACGCCAGCGTATTTCTGTTCGCCATGATCTGCGTTCTCGTTGCCCTGGGGATCGTCATCGTCCTGCGCAAGATCCAGAACAATTCGACCGAGAGCGTGTAAGCGACAGAGAACGGCAATCTCGTCGAGCCAGACGTTTCCTCTGAGCCAATCCACCTCGTCCCTGCGGCTTCTGTTCACAATCTCCGTGGTAACCGCCTTCCTCGTATGCGGGTTCGATTTGAATAATGCGCCCTGGGCGATGCAAATTGCATTGACACAGCCAATGCAGTTGGATAAAGTGACTGCCTTGTGCGCTACTTCAAGCTCCGTGCTTTGAGTAACCGAGCCCGAGTGTCCTGAATCTGAAGTTCGCATCAAAAATGAATTGTCATCCTGAGCGGAGATTGGCGCGTACTTTGCGCCAATCGTAGTCGAAGGATCTGCGGTTCGGGTGTCCGATTTATGCCTCGAACTTCCGATTCACGGCACAAGGAAGCGCTTTTCTGAAGGAAGGACTGATGATGGAATCCGCAGGGTCAAAAAAATGGGTCACAGTCATGGGCAGTTTTGTGGCTGACCTGACCTTCCGCGCCAGCCGCGTCCCGGCCTGGGGCGAGACGCTGATGGGCCAGTCGTTCAAGCTCGGCCCCGGCGGCAAAGGCTCCAACCAGGCCGTGGCCGCGTCGCGCGCCGGAGGCACCGTGAGCTTTATCTCCAAGCTGGGGGTCGACCCGTTTGGTGGTATGGCGCGAAGCCTTTACGAAGCCGAAGGCATCGGCACGCAGTTTCTCTTCCGCGCGGCCAGCCCGACAGGCGCAGCAGCCATCATTGTCGATGCCGCGAACGGTGAGAACGCCATTGTCGTCGTTCCCGGTGCATGTTTTGAGGTCACGACGGCCGAGGTTGACCAGGCCCGCGATCTCATCGCCGCCTCCAGCATCTTCGTCGCGCAACTAGAGCTCCCGCTCCCCGTCGTCGAACACGGCCTTGCGCTGGCGCATGCCTTGGGTGTGCCCACCATCCTGAATCCCGCGCCGGCCCAGCCGCTCCCCGAGAGCATCTACCTACTCATTGATTTCATCACGCCCAACGAAACGGAAACCACTGCGCTTACAGGCATCGGGGTGTCCACGCTGGCCGACGCCGAGAAAGCAGCCGACGTCTTTCTGGTGCGCGGCGTGCGCAACGTCATCATCACGCTGGGCGCACAGGGCGCGTTCGTCAAAAATGCGCAGGTAAGCGCACACGTGCCCGCCATCGACGCCGGCAAGTCCGTCGAGACCACCGGGGCCGGCGACGCCTTCAACGGTTGCCTGGCCGTCGCGCTATCAGAAGGCATGGACCTTATAGCAGCTGTGCGCTTCGGCTGCGCGGCGGCAGCCATTTCCATCACGCGTCCCGGCACCGCGCCCTCCATGCCTGCCCGCGCCGAGATTGACGCGCTGCTCAGGTAGCTCATCGCCGATTCACCACAGACAGCAACGGCCACCCCGAAGGGTGGCCGTTGCTGTTGATGCCGTAAAGGCAAGCGATCTACCGCTCGCCCTTCCGCCAGTTGATCAGGTCGCCAAGTGTCGTGGTGGAGCTGGAGACGGGATGCTGCTTGTGATCCGCCTTGTAGCTCTCCACCTGGGCGCGGCTGGCCTCTTGGCCAATTGCGCGCAGGCTCAAGCCCACCTTCTTCTCTTCGACATTGATCTTGATGATCTTGAACTCGTGTTCGAGTCCCGTCTCAAGCTTCGCGCCGCCGTCGTCGCCGGCCTCGGAGATGTGGCAAAGTCCCTCCACGCCTTCCGCGATCTCGACAAACGCGCCGAACTGCGCCGTCCGCAGCACCTTGCCGTGGACCACGTCGCCCACGCGATGCGTAGCGAAGAAGCTCTCCCAGACGTCGGGCTGCAACTGCTTGATGCCCAGGCTCAGGCGGCGGTTCTGCGGCTCAACGCCCAGAACAACTGCCTTCACCTTCTCGCCCTTCTTCACGATCTCCGAAGGATGCTTCACGCGCTTGGTCCAGCTCAGATTCGAGACGTGTACCAGCCCGTCGATGCCGTCCTCGATTTCGATGAAGGCGCCGAAGTCGGTCAGGTTGCGTACGCGGCCTTCAACAATAGCTCCGGTCGGATACTTCTCCGTCAGGTTCTCCCACGGATTCTCGAGCAACTGCTTCATGCCGAGCGAGATGCGGCGATCCGCCGGATTCACGCTCAACACAACGGTCTCAACCTCGTCGCCGGGCTTGACCAATTTTGAAGGATGCTTGAGCCGCTTCGACCACGTCATCTCGGAAAGATGAACCAATCCCTCGATGCCCTGCTCCAGCTCAACGAACGCGCCGTAGTCGGTCACCGAAAGCACACGGCCCTTCACATGCGCGCCCACCGGGTAGCGCTCCGTGGCGTCCAGCCACGGGTCCGGCGTCAACTGCTTGAAGCCGAGTGAAACGCGCTGCTTGTCCTTGTCGAACTTCAGCACCTTCACCTGGATCTCGTCGCCGACGTTCACCAGGTCGCGGGGATGCGTAAGCCGGCCCCAGCTCATGTCCGTAATGTGCAGAAGGCCGTCGATGCCGCCCAGGTCCACAAACGCGCCGTAGTCGGTCAGGTTCTTGACGGTGCCGGTAAGAATCGTGCCTTCGCCCAGGTGCTCGAGGGTGGTAGAACGCTTGGCGTTCTGCTCTTCCTCCAGGATTTCCTTGCGGCTCACAACCACGTTGCCGCGCTTCTTGTTCAGCTTGATGACCCGGATCTCAATCTGCTGGCCCAGGTAGCCGTCCAGGTTGCGGACGGGGCGAATCTCAAGCTGCGACCCTGGCAAAAACGCCTTCAAGCCAATGTCCACCGTGAGTCCGCCCTTGACGCGGCTGATCACCGTGCCGATCATCGGCGTCTTGTCGTTGGCGGCCTTCTCGATCGTGTCCCACACCCGCAGGCGCTGGGCGCGCTCGTAGCTCACCAGGTAGCCGCCTTCCGGCTCCTCGCGCTCGATTACCACTTCGATCACGTCGCCGGGATTGAACTTCACCGCTCCGGTGTGGTCCAGAACCTGCTCCAGGGGCACCAGGCCCTCGGACTTCAGGCCCACGTCCACCACCAGATGCTTCTCGGTCTGCTTGATCACGGTGCCGGAGACTAGCTTGTCTCCATAGGCCTCGACGGCCGCCGCCTCGGCGGCCTGCTCGCGCTCAAATGCGGCCAGCGCGGCAGAAAAGTCATCCATGGACTCAGGCCCATGTTCGGGTGCCTTGGCGGCTTCAGGCGCCGCCAGAACTTCAGGTGTTGCATGAACTTCAGGCGCTGCTGCAACTTCAGGTGCTGCTGCAACCTCAGGTGCTGCCTGTACTTCAGGTTCTGCCTGTACTTCAGGTGCTGCCTGTACTTCGGGCGCTGCCTCTGCCGCAACGGCAGGCTCGGCCTGTGCCGCGGGTTCGGGTGCAATTTCTTCGGCGGGCGCGGCCTCCACGGGTGCGGCCTGGGCTACAGGCTCGGTTGGGGCATCGGCGTCCAGCGCGGGTACTTCGACTACTTCGGCGATCTCGGGGTTGGACGTGGATTCGGACGACGGCTGCTCAAGCTCCGTCGCAGGCTCTAGAGTTGGGGTTTCCAATGTTGTATTCAGGGTTATGCTCTCGGGTTCGGGATTGAGGACGTTTGCCATTGCTGCGAGCTCCGGAATTCCTTGCTCCCTCAGCCAACGGTGCTGGCCGGGGTTGGCTTCCTCGCCACGATTGCCGCGGCTGGAGAGGCCGAAAGGCCATGTCCCTTCCATCGCAATCTGTGTCCGAACCGGAAGTTTTTTCCGAGAGAGATACCAGCCAGCGTGTAGCTGGAGCAGAATACACCACTGGTCTCCTCAGGAAATCTTGCCGGCAGGCTACGGCTTGCTGGAGGGCGGCCGCAACTCACTGCTGGAATCCGCGCAGGAAGCTACGCTCATGAGTGTACCAACCCCTGCATTGGCAGGTCAATCCAACACTTCGGTCAAAATGCCCCAAATCCCGCATTGCAAAGGAAATTCTCTTGTCATTCACAAAGAGTCGAATGGAGCCATCTGAAGCTCAAACCAGGGTTCTGCTTCCAAGGCCGCGTAATAAGCGGAGCCCACGCCAAGATCAAGCTGGCAGCCTGTAGCTCCGAGCTGTTAGCTGAAAGCTGAAGGCTGCTCTTCCCCCATCCCTTCTATACTGTTTTGAACGGTGCCCCACAATGGATCACTTCTGGACTCCCTGGCGTTATGCGTATGTCACCACGGCGGATACAGCCCAGCGCCCCGGCGTACCAGCCAGCTTAGCGGCCTGGCCCGGTGACCTCGGCTGCGTCTTCTGCAACCTGATCGCTTCCATCGACTACGCCATTGCTAATGGTATGAGCGCGGACCAGGCCGAAAGCGCCGGCGGGCTCGTCCTGCGCGGCAAGCGCTGCTTTATCTGTCTCAATGCCTTTCCCTATACATCGGGCCACGTGATGGCGATGCCCTACGCGCATCTTGACCGGCTGGCCGCCCTGCCGGTCGAAACCGCGCATGAGTTGATGGATCTGGCCCAGCGCACGGAGCGGGCTCTGGAGCGCGTCTATTCTCCGCACGGCTTCAACTTCGGCCTCAACGTCGGCAAGGCGGCCGGCGCGGGCGTAGCCAACCATCTCCACATGCACGCCATGCCCCGCTGGGTCGGCGATACCAACTTCATGACCACCATCGCCGAAACCCGCATCCTCCCCGAAGACCTCCAAACCACCTGGAAGCGCATGCGCGAAGCCCTCGCCGCCGAGCACAGTTAGCCTCACCGCACGCGAACTCTGGCTGTTGATGCGCGGAGTCTCTGACCGCTTGTTCCAGCACCAAAGCTGGGTGCCCCAGGTCCCGATTTTGGGACCTGGGAATGGAGTCAAAAAAGCCGGGTGCCCCGCCCTCGGCGCGTCTTTGTTTTTGCGCCTAGGGTGGGACAGCATGCACCCCGTCGCAACTTACGGATTCATACGGTCTGGGTTCGAGCCTTCATCCCCATCCCCCGCCGCCGTCAACAGAGGCTGCGACCACTCGTTCGACTCCATCTCCCGCACATCCTGCTGCAGCTTGCCCATCTCGGCCAACTCCCCATCCGCGTGCGCCAGCTCGCCCAGTTGCCGCCCATACGAAAACACGCCGCCCTTACCTTCAATCGAGCCAAGAAACCTGTTGTAGTAGTCCACGCTGTTGCCCAGCGCGTTGCCCAGCCGCGTCACATGGCCCTGCGCCACAACCAGCTTCTCGTAAATCTTCCGCCCCATCTCGTGGATAGCCTTGGCGTTCTTCGTAATCTCCATCTGCTGCCAGCCAAACTCGACCGCCCGCAGCAGCGCAATCAGCGTCGTCGGCGTCGCCATCACCACATGATTCTGCGCACTGAATTCAATCAGCGAAGGATCGGCCTCGAGCGCCGCGCTGAACAGCGCCTCGCTGGGCAAAAAGCAGACCACAAAATCCGGAGCCTTCTCGAACTGCTTCCAATACGCCTTACTCGACAGGTCCTTCAAGTGCGCCTTCACGCGCTGAGCATGAGCCTCAAAGCGCATCTTCTGCGTAGCCGGATCGGCGCTGCCCGTCGCATCCAGAAACGCATCGAGCGGCGTCTTGGCGTCTACCACGATCTCGCGCCCGTTTGGCAGTTGGATCGTCATATCCGGCCGCAGCATCTTGTCGTCTTCGTCGCGCGCCGTCACCTGCTCTGAGAAGGAGCAGTACTGCACCATGCCCGCGTACTCCACACAGCGCTTCAGTTGCAGTTCGCCCCAGTTGCCGCGCGTCTTCGGAGCCCGCAGCGCCGAAATCAACTGCGCGGTCTCATTCTTCAGGGCATCGAGCGACGCCGGAATCGAATTCTGAATATTCTCGACCAGGGTCTTCACTTCTGAATACGCGCCCGAGCGCTTCACTTCCATGGCACGGGCCTGCTCGTCGAGGCTTTTCAGCGCCGCGCCCAGCGGATCGAGCATCGTCTTGATCGCCAGTTCCTTGGCTTCCAGCGTTTGCTTTGCCGCGTTGGTTTGCCCACCCAGCTCCTGCTTGGCTAGCGTAAGAAAGCTTTGGTTGTTCGCGCTCAGCGCTTTCGCGGCCAAGTCGCCGAAGGCCTTCTCCATATCCGCCTGCATCTGCGCGTACTTGTTCTTCTCGGCCTCAACCTGCGCCTCCACGGCCCGCAGCTCGCCTGTCAGTCTGGTCACCGAATCCTGCAATCCCTTGGCCGTCTCAGATTGTGCAGCCTTCTCCGTCTCTAGTCCCGTTACCCGCTCGCGCAGCAGCCGGCTTTCGGCCTGGGCCGCAGCCTTTCCCAGCCAATAGCCCAGCACTACCCCCGCAAATACCGCAATCGCCCCTACAATCAATGACTGCATCGCGTCTCCCTCTTCGCCTAATGTACGCCAAATAATCGTCTTCGCCCCTGTGCATTTCCTGCCAAATTCGGCAGTATTTCTGTTCTCTGGTACCTAAGTCTCTAGTCCCTGGTCCCTGCTCCTTTACACACCCCCACCCGCCCGGTAAACTTGATGTTTCGGGGCCATGCGCTTTTTTTTCTGCGCGATGGTTGTCTTTCCCTGCCTTGGGCCGTTATCGTAGGCAAGCGGAATGGGAGCGGTTGTCGAGCCCCCGAAAGGTGTCCGGACTTTTCAACATTAAGAGGAGAAACACAGCATGGCCGTTGAAGAAAAAGTTAAGCAGATCATCGTCGAGCAGTTGCAGGTGGATGAAGCCGAGGTAACCCCCGGCGCCAGCTTTCAGGAAGACCTGGGCGCCGATTCGCTGGACGTGGTCGAACTGGTGATGCAGTTCGAAGAGGCGTTCGATCTCGAGATTCCGGACGAAGACGCCGAGAAGATCAAGACCGTCAAGGACGCCGTCGATTACATCCAGAAAAACGCGAAAGGCGGCAAGTAACCCTTGACGCGCAGAGTTGTCATCACCGGCCTGGGGCTGGTGTGCGGTGTGGGCAACACCGCTCCCGACGTTTGGAAGGGTCTTCTGGCCGGCAAAAGTGGTATGGGGCCGATTCAAGGCTTCGATACCACTGGCTTTCCGGTCACCTTCGCCGCCGAGGTCAAGAACTTTGACCCGCTGAATTTTGTGGACAAAAAAGAAGCGCGCAAAATGGGGCGCTTCATCCACTTTGCCTTCGCTGCTACCCAGGAAGCCATGGCCCAGTCGGGTCTCCAGATTACGCCGGAGAACGCCGAGAGGGTTGGTGTTTTTATTGGCTCCGGAATCGGCGGCTTCGAGATCATCGAGCGCGAACACTCCAACCTGCTTGCAGGCGGCCCGCGCAAAATCTCTCCCTTCTTTATTCCCGCGGTCATCGTCAACATGGCGGCCGGGCAAATCAGCATCCGTTACGGCGCCCAGGGTCCCATCTCGGCCACGGCCACAGCCTGTGCCACCTCTGCCAATGCCATTGGCGACTCGGCGCGCATGATCATGCACGGCGACGCCGACGCCATCATCGCCGGCGGAGCTGAGGCTTCGGTTACTCCTCTTTCGGTGGGCGGGTTTGCCTCCATGCGCGCCCTCTCGACGCGCAACGACGATCCCACGCACGCCAGCCGCCCCTTCGACAGGGACCGCGACGGCTTCGTCATCGGCGAAGGCGCCGGCATAGTCATCCTTGAAGAGCTGGAGTTCGCCAAGGCTCGCGGCGCAAAAATCCTGGCTGAAGTCATCGGCTACGGCATGAGCGCCGACGCTTATCACATGACGGGCATTGCACCGGAAGGCGCGGGCGCCCAGCGCAGCATGCGTGCGGCTCTCAAAGACGCCGGAATCAAGCCGGAAGATGTCGGCTACATCAACGCGCACGCAACCTCGACCCCGGCAGGCGACGGCAACGAATCGCGAGCCATCGAGCTGGTCTTTGGCGAACACGCCACCAGCCACAAATTGAAAATCTCAGGCACCAAATCAATGCACGGCCATTTGCTTGGCGGCGCCGGCGGTCTCGAAGCCGGCATTACCGTCATGGCCTTGCAGAACCAGATGCTGCCGCCCACCATCAACCTTGAAAACGTCGACCCCGCGTGCACGCTTGACTATGTGCCCAACAAGGCCATAGCCCACAGCTTCGACATCGCCCTCTCGAATTCCTTCGGCTTCGGCGGCATTAACGCCACGCTGATCATCAAGCGCTGGACCGAGTAGGCAGCTACTAGCTCTTTGATCGCTTGTTGTTGTACCAACTGCGGGTGCCCCAGGTCCCGATTTTGGGACCTGGGATAGTATGTGATCAACAGTCTCAAAACAAAAGTGGCGCGCATTCTTTCGAATGTGCGCCGCTTTTCTTTTTGGAGTGAATCGGGGTTAGCCCCTGATTGCCGCCATGCCCACGCCAAACAGCACAATGATCGCCCACCATCCAAACACCGCAATGTAGCCGGAGGCGCGCTTCACCCCTGCCACAATCGCCGTTCCCATCCCCATCAGAACCAGATACCAGATGGTCGTGAAGTCGAGCGAACTCGCCAGTTTGTAGACCGCCGCATTGGTTTCCAACGGGTTCAGGAATGCCCCCACGCTGGTCGGCGCAAAGTTAGCCAGATTGAACGACTCCGGCGCCATCCCCGCAAAAATGACGATGGTCCCCAGCAGAGATTTGATAATTGCAGGCAAAGATGCGTACATAAAAACCGCGAAGATGTCAGGAAATGTTGCCTTGCCGCCGAAGACAAAGTTGATGGTGCCCCACAGCACCAGCGCGAGAATCGCCGCCGACATCAGCACCAGGATCGGGCTGGCTGCAAATCCACCCTCCATTGCATACGTGGTGAACTTCATCGAAGTTTCCCGCTGCACCTCCGGAACCTGTGCCATCTTTTCCGCGGCCTTTGCGTTCATGTGAATCGTGTTTTCCGCTACCTGACCCCATCCGATCTTGAGTGTGATGGCGCCAAACAGAACATAGCTGACCAGAACCATAATGACGAAAGGCAGCCACCAGCTCTTGTTGCCGCGCCTGATGTCTTCAAAGGTCTTCGATGGCGCCGTAAACGTGTTTGAAACGCGTTGCCACTGCGTAAGCCCTGGGGCGGCCACGGACGCAGGTTGCACTTCCATATCGCTCATGATTTTGCCTTTCGCCAGAAAATGAATTTGGCTTTGCCCGCGATTGTACCCTCGCCGGGCGAAAAAGACACAATCAAATTTCTGTGATCGCGCCGGACCGCGACGACAGGCGTGGATTCAGGTAGTAGAGAAGGCCGCCGCTCTAATCACGTGAATAGAGAATTCCGGAGGGAGCAGGGGGTTTCAACCCCCTGAAAGACAGCGAATTTGCGGGGCCTTCAGGCTCGGGCCTTTGCAGCTCATCCAGAACTTGAGCGAAGAACAACTGTAGCCCCTAACGCCCCTGCGCCGGAAACAACCCAGTCGCCAGATCGGCGGGCAGGGAACTGCCGTGTCTTTGAGGGGCCACCTTGCGCCGTGTGCCCGCGTCGTTCGTTGCTGGCTCTGCGGCCTTGTGCGTGGCCTTGGCTGGCGCGTAGCTCTTGTATACGGTGATGTGGAAGCAAGCCTGCTCAAACTCTTCTTCCACGTCGATCTTGCCTGCCTGCTGCAGGCCCAGCAGTTGCTGCCGCATCCAGGCAATCTCCTGGCGGCTCAAGCCCGATTTCCCAATGTCAATTGTCGCCCCGGTCAGGTGCGGGCTCACAACGTCCCCTTCAGCCGCCGCGGCATTGCCATTCGTTCTCATAAGCCGCTTTTGATATTCAACCGTCCGCACCGCCGAGTTCACCTGGATCGGCCGGTGAAATGCCGCTTGATGCGCGCGTGCCAGGTCGGCCACAAAGCGCGCCGTCCACGGCCGGCAGTAGCGATTGAGCGCCGGCAGGCCGGGGTTCACCGTCAGCGCCGCCGAGGCGGGCAAGGGAACCAGCAGCTTGTGCGCAATGCGATTCGAAAGATCGGCTTCGTCTTCGATCCGCTCCAGCCCGTCGTCTTCCGTGCGCGCGTTTTGCCGCTCGAGCGACGCCAGCGACCCGCGCAGCGACCCCGGCAACCCCGACCCGCTCATGTTCAATGAGGCTACCTCGGGCAATGGCGGCGTCTCGGGAGTTTCGGTTTCGGTTGTCTCGCTCAGTGCCGGCGTGTGCGCGGCTCCAACTGCTGTCAGCCGCTCAGCGGATGAAGGCTTATGCTCCGTGAGCAGTTTTTCGCCCGGCGCTGTCCTTTCGGAGTTTCGGCCGTCTGATGCCGCGCTGTCGCTGTCCAGTTGCCTCAGCGCCGCCACGCGTCCTGCCTCGAAACCTTTTCTGAAACCAACTTCATAATCGGAAGCAGCTTCTGTCGCCCCAGAGGCGCTGTCAGGTGTCCGCACCGATGTCCGCGCAGGTGTGTATTTAGCCTTGCGCATCGTGGCGCGGGCAGCCGGGCGCTGTTTCGTGCGCTTTGCTACTTGTGTCTTGCGAGATGTCGTGTGAGAAGTCGCCTTGGAATTGGCATGGGAGATTGCCTGCCGCATCTGCTGGGCGCTGGCTGAGGCTTTCCTGTGAGCCTGTGCTGGCTTTGCCGGTGAACCAGCGGCTGTGGCAGCCGACACTGTCATCAGCAACAAAGCGAAGATAGAAGTCCGGCGCATTAGGGAGTGTGCGGACAATCGAGAGCATCTCCAGTGTAGTTCGATCCAGCCTCACCTGAGAGTACCTAGCCGGATGCGGACTCGTCTGATAATTGGATGCGTCCGCCGCGAATTCGTTAGCCGCCCACTCGCCCGCGTGAAGCGGCAGACTCTCCAGTACGGCAATTACAGCGCGCGATTCCGCAGGGAGCAGGGGGTTTCAACCCCCTGAAAAAAGGCCAGAATAACGCGAGCCTTCAGGCCCGGATCGGACCAACGAACCACCGAACGAATTGCTGAAAACTGATAACTAGAAGCTAGAAGCTGCTTCTACCCCTCCGCCCGCCCCAGCATGTACCGGACCGCCGCCTCCAGTTCCGCTGGCGTCACATCCTCCACCACGCCCGCGTTGCCAATCCCCAGCGGCAGCACAAACCGTTTCACGCCGCCCACATTCTTCTTGTCCGCGCCAGCAGCCGCCACCACTTTAGCCGGGCGCAGCTTCAGCGCCGGCAGCGGTCCATACAGGTAAACCAGTCGCTCCAGCCGTTCGAACTGCGCGCCTGAAATCGTCCCACGCTGCCGAGCCAGGGAAAGCGCCGCCACCATGCCCCACCCCACCGCCTCGCCGTGCAGCAGAACCTTATACGCGGTAGCCTGCTCAAGAGCGTGCCCCACCGTGTGTCCCAGGTTCAGAATCATCCGCAAGCCCGTGTCGAGCTCGTCCTGTCCCACCACCCCAGCCTTCATGCGGATCGACGCCGCAATCACGCGTTCCAGCGCCTTCGCGTCCCGTCCCATAATCGCGCCCGCGTTAGCTTCCATAAACCGTACCAGCCCGCGGTCGCGGATAATGCCCGACTTCACGCTCTCCATCAGCCCGGCCTTCAACTCGCGCTCCGGCAGCGTCCCCAGCACGCCGATGTCGGCAAACACGGCTCGTGGCTGATGAAAGCACCCCACCATGTTCTTGCCCTCGGGCAGATTCACGCCCGTCTTGCCGCCCACCGATGAATCCACCTGCGCCAGAAACGTCGTTGGCACCTGCACGTACGCAATTCCGCGCATGAAGATCGAGGCCAGAAATCCGCCCACATCGCCCACAATCCCGCCACCAAAGGCGATCAGCAAACTGCCCCGATCCGCCCCCGCGCGCAGCATCTCCCGCGCCAGCCGCTCCACGCTGCCCATCGTCTTATACTTCTCGCCGGGAGGCAGGAATAGTACCACTGGAGCTTCTCCAAAGGACTGCTGCACGCAGTGCCCCCACAGCGCCCAGATCGCCGGCGAAGTCAGCACAAAAACCCTTCGCGGCAGCCTGCCGATCGCCCGCTCGATGCGCGGCGCCAGCGTCTCCACCAGCCCGCTCCCCGCCATCACGTCATACTTCGCCGTCGGTGTCTCTACTCGTATCGTCTGCACGTTTTTATCATAAAGTGCTGGGTTCGCCGTTCGTCTCTACCTGGTGATGTCCGCCACACAGAGGTTCGTTTATGTTTTGAAGGGCACGGCGGGGCACCCTCTGGTCCCGTGCCGTAAACGTCATAAAAAGAACTGGGCTTTACAGGCTGCGGAAAAACTCCTCCGGGCGGTAGGCCGGGGATTTATCCCCGGTATAAGTGCAATGGAATGAATGGGGCTTTAGCCCCTGAGGTATGCTTTTCGGGCCTTTGATCCAAAATGAGGCCTTTTTCCGCAGCCTGTTTAGCCACTGAGGGAAGTCTCTTCTACGGATTCAGGCATCTGTAAATGACCCTATCCGCAGCGGCCTACCCTAGCCAAAACAGCGGCACTAACCCCGCAGCCGCCAGCCCAAGAAGAAACAGCAAGCTCTGCAACCCCGTCTTCTTATCCGCCAGGCTGTAGGCGTAGATGCCCTTCACGATGTTGTTGCTGGCCGCCGCAATCAGAATCGCTCCCGCCGCAACATGCACCGGAGTCAGCGTCCCGGCCGCCTGCGTCAATCCCATGATGAACGGGTCCACGTCGCTTACACCCATGATCGCCGCCAGCGTATACACGCCGCCCTGACCCAGATACGTCACCGCCAGCTGCGTAATGACCAGCATGGCCAGAAACAGCCCCGCGAACATGAACGCCGTCAGCAACTCGAGCGGGTTCTTCGGATCGGCTTCCCGCTGCAAGTCTTCCGTGCTCGGGTCCTTGCGCCGCGACCACAGCCATCCAATCGCCAGCGCCGCGCCCGCCAGCGCAAGAAACGGCACCAGCAGCACCGCCATCAGTTGCCGGTTAAACAGAGCCAGCAGCGCCGCCAGCCGCAGATACATCACCCCGCACGCAATCAGAATGCCGCCGGCGAACAGATGCGGATGCTGCTCGCGCGCCGCCCGCTTCGCCATCACCACCGTCGTCACGGTCGAAGAATAAGCCCCGCCCAGCAACGCCGCCAGCACAATGCCGCCCTGCCCCTTGGTCACTTTTTGCAGCACATAACTTGCGTACGAAATCGCGCTGATGGCCACCACCACCAGCCACGTCTTGAAGGGATTAATGTGGAACTGCCCGAACTCCTGATTCGGCAGCGCCGGCAGAATCACTCCGCTCAGCAGCAGGAACTTGGCGAAGGTAAGTATCTCGTTCGGCGCGATGGTCGTCGCCAGCTTCTCAAGCGCCGCCTTCAGGTCGAGCAAAAGCAAACTGGCAACCGCCAGCGTCGTCGCAATCCAGAAGTGCCCCGAGCAGATCAGCGCGCCAACCAGAAACGTCGCCAGCCCAGACATCTCCGAGGTCACGCCCGCAACCTGACCCGAGGCCTCCGACACCGACAGCTTGTGCCAGTACGACAGCAGCAGAAAGCCGGCAATCACCAGAAAGCCAATCGTCAGTGGCAGCAGTTGCGTGCCCGAAATCAGCGCAATCGAGTACCCGATCAGCCCGATCAGCGGAAACGTGCGCACTCCGCCGAACGAGTAGTGGCCTGCCACCTTGTGTTCTTCTCGTTCCAGCCCCAGCAGGAACGACAGAAACAGCACCAGCACAATCTTGACCGCCTCGGGCGGCAACTGTTGGTAGATATCCATTCGATGCGTGCCTCCAGCCTGCGTGTGTCCTGTCCTGAAGTTCGCATAAACAAAACTCTGTCATCCTGAGCGAAGATTCGCGCGTTTTTTGCGCCAATCGTAGTCGAAGGACCTGCGGTTCGGGATCTCTACTTATGCATTGAACTTAAGGGATAGGACACTAGACAGCTTACACTCTGCCGAGGCGCACAGCGCCACTTATTGCTGGCAGCGCGATCCGTTGCCGAGCGCGAAGTCCGGACCTTGGAACCTATTCCAGTCACAACCATACAAACAGAAAAGCGGCGGAGCTGGTTTGCTCCGCCGCCTTTCCATAACAAGCACAACGTTGTTCAGCAGTGTTTAGTTGTGTCCGCCGCCGTGCCCACCACCGCCACCATGACCCTGTCCACCACCACCGCCGTGGGCTTGGCCACCACCACCACCGCCATGGTTCTGTCCACCACCGCCGCCATGATTCTGTCCGCCGCCGCCATTACCACGCGAAGGTCCGACACGCCCCGCGCTGGGACGCGCTCCACCACCGCCGCGAACCGCCCCACCACCGCCGCCATTGCTGCGATAAGAGACCCGTCCAGGCCCGCCGTGGTAGCTGCCTCCGCCTTCGCTAACAAAGCGATGCCCGCCCCAGCCGTGGCTATAGCCCCAGCCGCCCCATGGGCCCATGCCCAGGAAGATGCCGTTGTAAAAGTATCCGGGCCCGTAATAACCCATGGGCGCGCACTCGTAAGGTGCATAGCCATAGTAGCCGTAGGAACAGACGGGTTGAACACCTATGCCGACGTAGACCTGCGCGTTGGCTGCTGGCGCCAGAGCCAGGCCCACGAGCAATGCTGTACTGCCGAGAAGAACTTTGAGTCCGCGCATATGACCCCCCTTTTAGGCGTCTGCGGTTCCTTGTGTTGCGTGGGATGCCATGCGGCCGGAAAGAACAAACCTGCAACAGCGGCAGCCATAAGGATCTCCAATGAATCTTGGGAGCGTTCAGGAGATTTCCCGCGCTCTGGCGGGGCCAACCTCTATACATCCTTACATTGCTCACACTAGCCGCCGCGATTGCCCAAGTCTGAGCAATAAAGGCCATGTTGGGAATCTGCGGATCTGAAAGGAATAAGTCCGATGCCCGCGCTGTTGGCGGAATCTTTACCAGCTATGCAGCCACTCCTCATCGTGCCCAATCCTGACCGGCGCCCGGAACAGCTCGCTCAACCGCGCCTCGGTCAGCAGCTCCGCCCGCAGCCCGTCGGCAACGATGCGCCCATCGCGCATCAGGATAATGCGCTCAATCTCAGGCAGAATATCGCCCAGGTGATGTGTCACCAGCACCACCCCCGTGCCCTCCTGCGCCAGCCTGCGCAGCGTCTCGCGCAGCTCCCGTTGCGCCGCTAAATCCAGCGCATTCGACGGCTCATCCAGCAGCAATTGCCTGGGCCTGTGCACAAGCGCCCGCGCAATCAGAATGCGCCGCTTCTCGCCAGCCGACATGGTCCCCACCAGTTGCTCGCTCAAGTGCGTCGCTTCCATCCGCTCCAGGGCTTCCACGGCCCGCGCCCGCATCTCCGCCGTCACCACCAGATTCGGCCACAGCGTCGACGCCGAAAAGAACCCCGCCGTCACCGCATCCAGGCCGGTGGTCACGGCAGTCCGCTCGCCGGGCAGCTCCGCGCCCATCAGCCCGGCGGCCACCACACCAAAGTGCTTCCGCAATTGCGTCAGATCCCAACGCTCGCGCCCGAAGATCCGCACCTGCATCCCCGGCCGCACAATGGGATAGATCTGGCAGGTCATGGCCAGAATCAGCGTCGACTTGCCACACCCGTTCGGCCCCAGAATCGCCACGTGTTCCCCGGCGCGAATGGTCAGGTTCACGTCCTGCAGCACCACCCGGTCGCCGCGCGCCACGTTCACCGCGCGCAGGTCAAGAAAGTCCGTCCCAAGATCTACCTCTGCATTCTGAACAGATTCCGCCGTCTTCTCCGCCATCCAGCCCCCACCTACCTGATAGATTAAATGGGTTGCCCTGGTTACCAAGATGACTGATCTCTCACAATTCATTATTCCCCGCGGCTTCCGCTTTGGCGCCATCAAGGCCGGCCTCAAAGCCAGCGGCCGCACCGACTTTGCCATCATTGCCGCCGAAGCCCCGGCCAGCGCCGCCGCCTCCTTCACGGCCAACCGCGTCACCGCTGCGCCCCTCATTGTCGACAAGCAGCATCTGACCGCCACCCACGGCAAAGTGCGCGTGGTTGCCATTAATGCGGGCAACGCCAACTGCGCCGCCGGACAGGCCGGCCTCGACGCCGCCAACGCCACCTGCACTGCCGCAGCACGCATCTTTGGCTGCCAGCCCGAGCAGGTCTTTCCGTCCTCCACCGGCATTATCGGCGTGCCTCTGCCGGCCGAGAGGCTCATCGCCGTCATGCCCACTCTGGCCGCCTCGCTCGGTGCTGAGTCCGACCGCTTTCTCTCCGTTGCCCAAGCCATCATGACCACGGACACGGTCGAGAAGACCGCCTTCGCCCAACTTGAAGTCGCTGGCCCCGACGGCACAACACAAGAGATCCGCATCGCCGCCCTCTGCAAAGGCGCCGGCATGATCCATCCGCAACTGGTGCCTCACGCCACCATGCTGGTCTACATCCTCACTGACGCCGCAATTGAGCCGGCGATTCTCTCCACCTATCTGAGCCCCGCTATCGAGGTCAGCTTCAACCGCATCTCCGTCGATGGCGACACCTCCACCAACGACACCGTTCTTCTCCTCGCCTCCGGAGCAAGCGGCGCCTCCATCGGTCCCGGCAACGCGGCCTTTGCCGCCGCCCTCACCCAGGTGTGCACCTCGCTGGCGCGTCAGGTTGTCGCTGACGGCGAGGGAATCTCCCACGTCGTCGAACTCCGCATCAATGGCGCCGCCAGCGACGCCGATGCCCTCCGCGTCGCCAAGGCCATTGCCCACTCGCCCCTGGTCAAAACCGCCTGGGCCGGCTGCGATCCCAACTGGGGCCGCCTGGCTTGCGCCATCGGCTACTCCGGGGCCGAGGTCGATCCCGACCGCATCGACATCTCATTCGGCGACTTGCCTATCTGCCGCAACGGTGGTCGTGCCACCGAGTTCGATGAGGCCGCCGCCCACGCCTACATCTCTCAGACCGAGTTCTCCATCTCCATCCAACTCCACCAGGGCAAGGGCTCGTGCCTCTTCTGGACGACTGACCTGACCACCGAGTACATCCACATCAACGCCGACTACTCGACATAGAAAACCTGCCGCATGTGCCTATTGAAATCCAATAACTATTGAATATTGAAGGCCTTAGCGCAAAAGTGCAACTGCGGCCGCTTTTCACCCGCATCCACAGTTAGGCCGCGCATCCGAGTCATAACCCAGTCCACGAAACACCCGCGCCTCCCATTAAGCATATAAATTATTTTTCTATTGACATACACCTCCAAATGTCTTAGCTTGTTTGCCGTGGTCGGACCATGTGTTTTTGATCCCCACAAAAGTAAGCTTTCGGAACCCGCATTGCAAAGCACTGTGCGCCCCTTGTTCAGCTTTGCAAGCAATCGCTAACTGTAAATCGTGGTTGGTCCGGGCCCGACCGACCATGGAAATCGTTTTCCCGTAGCCGCATCCTGAGAATGCTCATTCTCACGATGCTTTGTTCACACTAGTGACTGAATTCATCGGAGTGCCATTATGAGTGAAAAAGGTTTTTTCTGGAACTGCTCTGCCCGGTTGGCATTGATCGCCTTCCTGCTCTTTGCCGCCGCCACAGCGCGCCTTAACGCCCAGGGATATGCATCCATCTCCGGGACTGTGACTGATCCCAGCGGTGCGGTCATTCCGTCCGCTACAGTTACGGCAACACAAACCCAGACGGGTACCGCGACTGTCGTGAAATCGGGAGGAGATGGCAACTATGTCTTTCCCGCACTTCTGCCCTCGAACTACCTCATTTCCGTCTCCGCAGGCGGTTTTCAGAGTTACAAGCAGACCGGCATCGTACTCCAGGCCAACCAGTCGATCACAGTCAACATCAAGCTGACGGTTGGCGCCGCCACTCAAACCGTTAGTGTATCGGGTGACGCGCCTCAAGTGGACACCACCACCGGTACGCTGTCTCAGGTCATTGATGAGGCCCGCGTTGTTGATCTGCCTTTGAACGGCAGAAATGCTGCCTCGCTCATCACGCTTGTGGCCGGTGTTACCGACTCCACCAACGAGGGCAACGGAGCCAATCAGGGCAATGGGAAAACGTTCCCCGCTGCGGTAATCAGCAGTTCCAACGGAACGTTGCCCAACCAGGAAAACTTCCTGCTTGACGGCGGCAACAACGTTGATGAGATGACGAACGTCAATGACCCGTTTCCGTTCCCTGACGCGCTCCAGGAGTTCAGTGTTCAAACCAGCAACTACAACGCCGAATTCGGTCAGAGCGCCGGCGCCATGGTCAACATCGTCACCAAATCGGGCGGCGAAAAGTTTCACGGCGACGCCTTCGAGTTCCTGCGCAACGGCTACTTCGATGCCAAGCCGTACTTCGCTACCGTGGCCGACAATTACCACCACCATAATTTTGGCGGCGTCATTGGCGGGCCGGTGATCATTCCCCACTTTTCCTCGGGAAAGAGCACGCAGTTCTTCTTCGGCTATCAGCGCACCATCGCTCACCAGAATTCGAACTCAAATACGTCGACGGTGCCCACCGCGGCTGAAGAGGGACTCGCCTCCGGCTCAACCGGCGCCAATTTTGGCAACCTCTGCACCGGCACCTTCACAGCGCCAGGCACTGGAACCAACACCGGTAACAACTACTGCAGCAACGCAAGCCAGCAGATTTACAATCCGTTCACGGGCGTGGAATACCCAAACAACATAATCCCCGCCAGCGATTTCGATCCCGCTTCCGTAGCATTCGAGAAGGTGTTTCCCACATACACCGGAACCGAATCCGCAGGGACGATCGGAGGCTTGGTCAACTACTTCAAGCCCACCACTCAGTTCTATAACGAATATGTATCGCGCGTAGACCACGCCTTCAGCGACAAGGACCACCTCTTCGGCCGCTACTATTACGACTACTATCAACAGGCGGCCGATTTCGTTCCCACCAATCTGCTCAGCTACGGGTCGTACTTCAACACCCGTTACCAGAACGCGCTGCTCTCTGAAACTCACACCTTCACCGGCAACCTGCTGAACAACCTGGTCATCAACTATCAGCGTGAAGTCTCCTTGCGCGGCGGACCTCCGGGAAGCCAGGACATCACCTCCTATGGAGTGAAGAACATCTGGCAGCCGGGCACCGGTCCCTATTTGCAAGCGGCCATAACCGGATTTTTCGGGGCTTCGGGGTCGGCGTTTGCCGGTTGGGAGCGCAACAACTACACTCTCAACGACGATTTGCACTGGGTAAAGGGAACCCACAACCTCGCCTTCGGCGGTCACGTCGAGTTGAGCAAGTTCGACGTCACCAACGTGTATACGTCGTACGGCGGCTTCGCTTTCGCCAAGGCCGGATCCTCACTCCCTCTGGGAAATGTAAATGCAATGGCTAATTTCCAGGTGGGCTTCATGAGTTCGTTTTCACAAGGGAACTTCGAACTCGTCAATGACCGCGCTCACTTTCCCGGCATCTATGCCGAGGATAGCTGGAAGTTGAATCACCGCCTTACGCTGAATTATGGCGTGCGCTGGGAGGCCTTCGCTCCCTGGTCAAACAAGGTCGGCTCCCAGACAGCATTCAATCCCGCCAACTACGCCGCCAGCAAAGGCACTCCCCAATTCAGCACTCTCCCCGCCGGCATGGTCATCTCCGGCGACTCTGGGTTCCCGGCGAACGGAGTCAAGAACAAGTACGCGCAGTTCATGCCTCGCGTTGGTTTCGCCTATGACTTGTCGGGCAATGGCAAAACCGTGGTGCGCGGTGGCACAGGCATCTTCTACCAGGACCGACTGCCGGGCTTCTTCAACCTCAGCCAGGCCAGCTTTGTGCCAAATACCATCTCCATCGCGCTTACCAACCCCCTCAAAACCGCCGGAAGCCCCGGAGGGCCGTTCAGCAATCCGTATTGCACGGGATGCGCGACCGGTTCGTACACCAATCCTTTCCCGTTCACCTTGCCGTTCAAGTCCACGCAGGCATTCCCGAATGGATTTCAACTCGGTGAGTATGATCCATCCGGCAACTTCCAGGTGCCGGTCACTTATGACTACAACCTGACCGTCGAGCGTCAACTCGTTTCCAGTTGGGCGCTGCGGGTCGCTTATGTCGGCTCCGGTTCCCGCCATCAGTTTGTCAATCTCGAACTCAATCCGGGAGTTAACACAGGCTCCATGGTGGGCGGTAAGCTGACATTCCCTGGCGGCACATCGAACGTGCTTACCAGAAGGGTGTATAACACCGCTCCCAACGTCGGGCCCTGCCTAACCACCGTGGGCTGCGCCACCAGTTATTCCGACATCCTTGAAGCCTCCATGATTGGATCGGCAGGCTTCAACTCGCTTCAGGTCTCGCTGGAAAAGAAGATGTCCCACGGCCTTTCGCTGCTCGTCAACTACACCTGGTCCAAGACACTGGACGATATGCCGCAAGCAACCAGAGTCTCAAACACCGAGGATCTGAACGCGGGCGAATCGTATGTCTATCCGCTCTATCCAGCCGGCGCGGCCAATATTCCGGCGGCGGCCATTGTCCCAGACATCAAGGCGCTCGACCGCGGCCATTCGGACATCGATAAGCCCCAAGCCATCTCGGCTTCGTATGTGTATGCACTTCCCAAGTTGAATACGGGGAACAGCCTGCTCAGATATATCGCAAACGGCTGGCGCACCAGCGGACTGATTCAGCACCACTCTGGAGATTCCCTGACCGCATACACGGGAGCGGATACCTCTTCGACCGGCCTGAGCCAGGATCGCGCGCAGCAAAACCTCTCTTCGTCCGCTTACCTAAAGACGGCCGGTTATGGTCAAGGCAATTGCACCACGTCTGGTAAGTCCTGCGTCGCCTGGCTCAATCCTGCCACTTTCTCGACTCCGGTCAATACTGGCGCCGGTACCGGCTTTGGCAACATCGTCAAGGGTACGCTTCGCGGCCCTGGCTTCACCAACTGGGATGGCGCCGTCATTCGCACCTTCCCCATCGTTCGCGAAACCAACTTGGAGTTCAGGGCCGAGTACTTTGACCTGCTCAACCACACCGAACTCTCCAACCCGGGCACCTCTCTTGCTAGCGCTACCTTTGGAACCATATCGGGAACGCAAGGCGGCCCGCGCATCGCGCAATTCTCGCTCAAGTACACCTTCTAGTAGAGTGCGTCAGTAACTTCGGGTGGCGGGCCATCGTGCAGCAAGCACGATGGCCCGCCACCCAATTCTTTTGCTGAACACGATCGGCTTGCCCAGCATGAGCAGCCCAACCGCCGCGCCCGCAAGCGTGTGGGCGTCCCTTTCTATAGGCCCGCCCCCATCCTTCCATTTACAATCGCAACAACCCCTGAGGCTCTTCTACTCGATGACCACCCCAAGTTCTCAAGTTGTCTCTCCTGCCGCCGCCGCGCCACCCCACAACGGATTCTCGCTCATCTCTAACGACACGCTTCTCCAGCTCTACACCACCATGCTCAAGTGCCGCCTCCTCCAGCAGCGCATCGGCATCATCGTCACTGAAGACGGGCAGATCGGCCCCTTTGCCGCAGCCAGCCAGGAAGCCGCCGCCGCCGGTGTTGGTCTCTGCCTGCTCCCCGGCGACACTCTAGCCCCCGCGCCCCGCGGCTTCATTCCATCCTTCGTCAAAGGCCTGCCACTGGAAGCGATCTTTGACCGGATTCTCTCCGCGCTCACACCCAAGAGCGCCGGCCCCCGCCCCCCCTATGCACGCCTCAAACTCATTTCGCCTTTCCTGAGCCTCGCCGCTCAACTCAACAAGGCAATCCAGACCGCCATCGCCAACAAGGCCGCCAAAAACAAACAGATCGCGGTCGTCTTCTGCGGCAGTTCCAGCGCAGACCTTCTCCGCAACGCCATGCGTCAGGCCGGCAAGCGAAAGCTCCCCATGCTTTTTGTCTGCCACAGCGCCGGGGACGACGAGGCCATTTGCCAGCAGACGCAGGACTGCGGTTTTCCCGGCGTTACGGTGGATGCCGATGACGCGGTAGCTCTTTATCGCGTTGCCACTGAAGCCATCACGCACGCGCGCCGCGGCAGCGGTCCCACCCTCATCGAGTGCAAACCCTGGCCCCACCCCGTTTCAAAACCGGGCAAGCGTCGCGCCGCCGGCAGCGCCATCCTCAACATGGAGGCGTACTTGACCCGCAAGGGCCTCTTCGATAAGAAGTTCAAATCCAAAGTCACCGCAAGCTTCCGCCGCGAACTCGACGCCGCCATGAAGATCAACTGATTAGAGCAAATTCGCAGTTGGTGTAGTGCTGCTTTGAAGGGTATGGGCTTTAGCCCGTACGTCCATTCAGCAATAGGGATGTGGGCTTTAGCCCCTGAGGGAATGCTTATTCCTCCATACCATTCATGAAGCTGCCGTTACCGCGCCCGCGGATGCGTCCTGTCGTAGACCTGTTCCAACTGTGCAGTTGTCAACTGCGTGTAGCGCTGCGTAGTCGATAGCCGTTCGTGCCCCAGCAGTTCCTGAATGGCCCGCAGGTCGGCGCCCTCTTCCAAAAGATGCGTTCCGAAGGCGTGCCGCAGCGTGTGCGGATGCACGTCCGATGAGAGCCCGCGCAGAATGGCGATGCGCTTCACGATGCGGCCCACGCTGCGTGTCGTCAGCCGTGCTTGACTCGCAGGCCTCGCGCCGCCAGCCTTGCCCAGGCCGCGCAATTGCATATTCACAAACAGCGCCGGCGTATCAGCTCCCGTTGCAGCGGCCAGCAGCGCCGAGCGCTCCGTGAGATAAGTGCGCACTGCTTCGGCCGCCGCATCGCCCAGAGGAACGTACCGCTGCTTCTGTCCTTTGCCGCGCACCAGGATCGCTTCGTTGGCCCAGTGAATATCTTCCAGGTTCAGCCCCGTCAGCTCGGCGTTACGAATGCCGCAGCCGTATAGCAATTCGAGAATAGCCCGGTCGCGTGCCGGCCAACTCGCCGCGTCCGCGTCCACTGAATCCACTACCTGGTTCATCTGTTCGATCGAAGGCACGCGCGGCAGATGTTTCGACAGCTTCGGCGTCGCCACCAGCGACGCGGCATTGCGGTCGATGTGGCCGGTGCGCGCCAGCCACTTGAACCAGCTGCGAATCGCAGCCAGCGCACGCGCCGCCGATGCTTTCGAGAGTCCGCGATCGTACAGTGTGCCCAGGTACGCGCGAATATCCGTATGCTCAATGCGCTGTATGCTCTGGTCCACACTAGTGTCGGTGTTTAGCTCGATGCCAAATCTCCCGCTCAACCACGCCGCAAAGCCGTGCAACTCGCGTTCGTAAGCGCGCAACGTGTGTACGGAAGCCCCGCGCTCATTGGTCAGAACCTTCAGATAGCCGTTGACCAGCGTGTCCAGCGGAGAAGCAATCCCCGTTGTCGACGGCGCGTTCATGCCGGCTTATTCTCCACGCTTGAGCCCACTGCCGCTCGTGTGCGTCCGTGCTCTTCCGCCCGCTCCACAGCGCGGCGCGTAGACGATTGCACGGCCTCGGGCCTCGACGCCGCGCGTGGATGCAAGCGGTACACAGTCTTCAGCCGCCCCAGCGCCAGGTGCGTGTAAACCTGCGTCGTCGAAATATCGGCGTGGCCCAGAATCAACTGCACGCTGCGCAGGTCGGCGCCGTGCTCCACCATGTGCGTTGCGCAGCTGTGGCGCAACCGGTGCGGGCTTGCGTCCGGGTTCGACAGCTTCACCAGGTGCCACACCCACTGCCGCGTCAGTGGCATCCCGCGCAGCGAAAGAAACAACCGCGCAGTGTCTTGCTTTGAAGCGTCCATCCGCGCGGCACTGGCTTTGCTCCTGCCACTGATGCGCGCCAGGTGCGGACGTCCCTCGCGCAGATAAGTCTCAAGCGCTCCAATCGCCGCGCGCCCCAGCGGCACAATGCGTTCCTTGTCGCCCTTGCCGCGCACGTGCACCCGGCCTGCATCCAGTCCCAGATCGCTTGTGGAGAGCGCCGTCACCTCGGATACCCGCAACCCGCCCGCATACAGCAGTTCCAGAATGGCGCGGTCGCGCAGATCGGTAGCCTGCGCCTGTGGATGCGAAGCAGCCATGCCGGCGCGCTCCAGCATCTCCGCCACCTCCGGCTCTGCAAGCGACTTCGGCAGCACCTTCCACGCCTTGGGCGATTCAATGTTGACTGTTGGGTCGTGATGAATGCGCCGGTCCAGCAGCAGCCACTTGTAAAAACCGCGCAGGCAACTCAGCTTCCGTGCCGACGAACGCGAGTCGATGCCGTGGTTGCGCAGATTTTCCAGAAACGCAGCCACATCTTCCTGCACCGCCTTCAGCAACACGCCGTTGCGGCCCTCGATAAACTCCGCAAAGATTCTCAGGTCGCTTAGGTAAGCCTCGCAGGTCAAGGGCCGCAAGCCCTTTTCCACGCGAAGATACACTTGGTATTCCTTCAACAGCTCCAGATTGCGCGGCGTGTCCACAGTTTCGATTATCCGCGCCTTAACGCGGACCTGCGCGCGCCAGAGAGCTTACCGAACCTCGTTCATCAACGAATCAACATCATCACTATTGCACCCTTGCAATCGGCCGCGGAAACATCGTGTTAAAACGCGTTCCAGTGCGCCTCTATCTCTTCCAGCGGTTTGTTCCTCGTCTCTGGCACAAACCGCCACGCAAACACCGCCTGGGTCAGGCACATCAACGCGAGAAAGCCCAGCGTCACAGCCTTGCCTATCACGTGAAACGCGTACGGAAACAGCAACACCACCACCGCATTCGCCACCCACTGCAGCAGCACAGGAAACACCATCGCCCGGCCGCGCACGTCGTTCGGGAAGATCTCCGGCATCAGCGTCCAGAAAACCGGCCCTACGCAGGAACAGAAAAACGCAAGGTAGGCAAGAATCAGCACCAGTACCGCCAGACCGTGAAACCGCCCCGTCAGCGCGGCCGCAAGCAGGCCGGCGAGCGAGAGCATCATGCCCAGCGAACCCACAATGTACAGCGGCTTTCGCCCGTATCTGTCGATCGTCCAGAAGGCAACGATGGTAAAGATAAACTCAGTAACCCCAACCAGAAACGTCGAGAACAGTGCCCCATCCACCTTCCACCCCGCGGAAAGAAAAATCGCCGGCGCGTAATCGACAATCGTGTTGATGCCCGAAACGTGAATCAGAATAGCCAAACCCAGGCTGACGATCAGCGCCTTGCGCACGCCCGGTCGCCTGAGCCCGCTTGAATCCTCCCTCACGCTGCTCAAACTGGTCTCAATCGCCGAAATCTCCACCTCTGCCGTTTCCTTGCCGGAGATGCGCTCCACCAGCAGCAGAGCCTCGCGCTTTCTCCCAATTCTTACCAGGAAGCGCGGAGTCTCTGGAGCAAGTGCGATCAGCAGCAGAAACAGCGCCGACGGTATCACGCCAGTCAAGAACATCCACCGCCAGTTATAGGGGCCCGTGTTGCGCAGCAAGTAGTTGATGGAGTACGAAGTCAGCAGGCCGCTCACAATCGACATCTGATAGACGGTTCCCATGCGCCCGCGAATCGCAGCCGGAGAAACCTCGGACACATACATCGGAGAGAGCAGGGAAACACCGCCCACGGCCAGGCCGCCGATAAAGCGCGCAAGAATAAAAACAGGAAAGTTGGGCGCCAGCGCCGTAGCCACTGAGGTGGCGACGAACAGCAGCGCCACCCACACCAGCATGCGCTTGCGTCCGTAGCGGTCCGTCACCCGTCCCGCAAAAAATGACCCCAGCACGCATCCAAACAGCAGGGAACTGAATGCCCAGCCGAGACTGATGTCGCTCAGATCGAACTGCCGCACAAGAAACGGGCCCGCGCCGGTAATGATGGCGATATCGAATCCAAACAGCAGCCCCCCCAGCGCCGCCGTGCAGGCCAGAAAGACAACATAACTCCGATTGAAGCTCCCGCTCACCGGTTCTCACTCCTCTTAAAATCTGTCCAAAGTCTCAAATTCAGGTGAAGGGTACGGGCTTCAGCCCGTACATAACCCCAGCAAAATGAGTTGGGCTTTAGCCCTCGAGGGATGTCTTTTTGTTTCATTTCCGCCGTCTTTCCAGTCTCCCACCGGCGTTGCCGACCCGCGAAGCAATGAAAACTCGCCGTAGCATTTCACCCGCTGACTTGCTGACTTGCTTGTCTCCGCGTAGCGGAGGCTAACTTGCTGCCTTTGTTTCAACCGATCC
>Ga0182027_10001797_pt1 | contig 35154 bp, 27 predicted proteins | sample 712E1DmetaG_FD_121300 | JGI IMG/M metagenome (GOLD analysis project Ga0182027, IMG submission 121300) | Permafrost microbial communities from Stordalen Mire, Sweden - 712E1D metaG (Illumina Assembly) | ecosystem: Environmental > Terrestrial > Soil > Wetlands > Permafrost | place: Sweden...
GGGAACGATGGTTGGGCGGCTAAGATTTGTCGAGGCTCAGTTGGCCTTCAATTGGCCGCACCTGAGACAACTCTTGAAGGCCCGCAACATCCGGACCCAACCCCGGTACAGCATCGACGAGGAAGCTTCCTTCGGCGTCCTTGATGCCCGGCAAAGGCTGGGATTGAGCCAGGAGCAGTTGGCGAATGCTTTGAACGTAACTGCCCGCACCGTGCAGAATTGGGAGGCCGGCAGGGGGACCAGCCAGATGAATAAGAAGACGCGCGATCTTCGGGAATTGCTCTCTCGCATGGACGATTATGTGGTCGCTCCCGAGGAGAAGCATTGGCTCAGTACGCCGCTTGAGGCTTTCGCCGGAAGGACTCCACAGGAGTTGATCGCGGACGGCCGCATCCGTGATCTGGTTATTGAATTCGACCGGTTGCGCGACGGTCAGCCGGTTTGACCTTCAATGCCAGACAGCGCGCGGCGATCAAGCGCTGGATGGGCCAAGCTGTTCCCTTGAATGGGGTCTATTTCCGCAGCGTCGAATTTCGCTATATGGACCCGGCCGATGTGCTGAGTGGCGCCGGAACTCGGGCTCACGGGGGACGCTTTGCGGCTGTCGGAATCCGTGCGGTTTACCTTTCTGCGACCGACTCAGGAGCGAGCAAAGAGATCACGGCCCGAAAGGCGCGACTCACAATTCCCACCTGTCCATTTCAAGATTAGCGACACTTTGGACATGTTGACGGTTGAAGAAAGCCTTTAAGAGATTTCTGGGAGAAGAATCTTAGATCCGCTCGATGGGGAAATTGTTTGGGATCGTGATTCAACATTACCGTGCGATTCAACAAGACGCCTCAGAATGGCAGGCGTCTTGTTGAACATCGCGTTCAAAGAAATGCAATCACGGAATTGCCCCGGTCGGCATTTCAAATCCATTGGCTCTCTCGGTCTTAGAAAATTACCTTTAATGCGAATTGCGCGTTGAAGGGTTCTCCTGCACCAATTCCGGGCGCGCCGTTGAAGCTGCCAATGGTTGTGAACAGGGATAGCCCGTTGTCCGGAGTGAAAGACGGATTGAAGTTCCCTTGTAGCGGAGGAGCGTAGTTGGTGCGGTTGAAGAGATTGAACAGTTCCGCACGGAACTGCGTGGAGATTCTCTCCGTGACGTGTGTATTCTTAAAGATCGAAAGATCCACGTCAGCGAAGCCCGGACCAGTGTAAGCGTTGCGCTTTGTTGTACCCCAGGTGCCGGCAGGAGCATCAACAAAGGCAGCCGGGTTCAACCAATTGAGTCCGACCCCTCCCTTGCGGAAACCTGCGTAGGGATCGACTCCAGGAACTGCGTTAGCCCGCTGGTTTCCATCGTTGGTGCCGGAAGTGTCAGCGGAGCTATACACAGAGAATGGCAGGCCGCCGTGGAAGGTTGCCAGGCTGTTCAACTCCCAGCCCCTGGTCAGAAGCGGCAAGTGGTCGGATCCCGGGACCTGGTAGGAGATGGAACCTACAAAGATATTCCGGTTGTCGAAATCGCTGGGTCCGTAGTCGCCTTTGAAGTTGAAACTGTCCTGGGGTAGCGCGCCGCGATAGGCTGTAACTTCATCGAAGCTATGCGACCACGTGTAGGCTGCCTGCGCCGAAATCCCATGGAAGCTCGAAGCTCTGATGGTTGCCTGCAGCGAGTTGTAATTGGAGGTACCAATGCTTTGGATCTCGTTGATGAAAGTTACGTCCGGGAACTGGCCTTGGTAGGGTCGCACGCCATCGCCCGTTGTTGAGAGCGCTGCCTGGTTGATGTCCCTGATCGCAAGAAGATGACGCCCACCTGTCCCAACATAGCCCACCTGCGCAACGACATTCTTAGACAGGCTCTGCTCAATCTGAAGGTTGTAATTCAAGTTGCGCGAAGGGACGAAGTTCTTGGCGATCGAGAACAGACTGTTTGAAGGCGAACTTGAAGTGAATGGATCCACTCCCGCAGCTATCCGATAGGAACCAGCGGTGGCGGTGACGACCGGATTGGACCCTCCAGGGTTGCCTTCAACGCCGTTTGGAGCACCGTTGCCTGGACGGTTGTCGAGGAAGGGATTGAGGTTTGGAGTGTCAAAGTAAAGGCCGGCGCCTGCGCGCAGCACTGTGGCCGGAGTCAATTGATAGGAAAAGCCTATGCGTGGGCTGAAGTTCAAGTAGGTTGGGTCATATAGGTTTTTGATCTGGTTACCCTGATAAACAACGCCGCCGAGGTTCGGACGGAATACAGAGAGATCCTTCTTGGAGTCATGGAGAGGTCCTTCGTAGTCCCAGCGGATTCCGTAGTTCACATTCAGTTTTGGGCTGATCTGCCAGGAGTCCTGACCAAAGTACGACAAGGTGTTTACAAATACCTGACGGTCTGGATCTCCCAGCGCAATCGATGAAGTCTCGACATTGCCGGCTAGAAAATCCGCGAGAGCGTCGATGCGAAGATTTCCAGTGTCGTAGGAGTCGCCGCTCAACGCTGGATTCTTGTCCGGGCCCTGTGTCCCGTCAAATGTGAATGCGCCCAATCCGTGGCGATGATAGAACTCGTCCAGTTGCGCCTGGCGCAATTCGCCGCCGAACTTGAATTGGTGCTTCCCAATTGTCCAGGAAAGGTCGTCTGTCAGGTGTCCAGTGATGTCGTTCCGTCCTTCGGGAGGTGTCTTCCCGATGGCATCGAATCCGGAGATTTTGATGTTCGGGGCTCCGTGAAGATTGGAGCCGGTCACCAGGCCCAGCGATGCAACGTCAAAGCTGTTGTTGGCGTCGTTGAATATCTGGTTGAAGTAGTTCACGCCTGCCAAGACCTGATTGGTAATCGTAGGAGTGAATACGTGACTGTAGACAATCGCGTAGTTCTGCACGTGGATGGGAGCAACTTCGTAGTAATACGCAAGCGTAGAGCCAACCGGCGCAACCTGATTGCCCTGGCCCACAAACCAATGGGCCGTCAAGCTGTTCCTGTCGTTGATGGTGTAGTCGATCTTAGCCAGGCCGTTGTAACTATAACCAAACTCCGGCTGCGTGCTCGTGTAGTTGTCTACTTTTGGGGTGCCGCTCCCTGACCCTGCGCCGGTTACTGCAGAAGGCCAAAGCGCTGCGAGTAAGCTTGTCGAAACGGGATTGACTGGGATGTTTGCGCTTGCCAGCGCCTTTTTGGCAGCACCCTGCCAATCCTGATCAGGCTCAGTTGCATGGTCAGGGACGCCAATGGTAAAGCGCTGGTGTTCAAAGGTGGTGAACCAGAACAGCCTGTCCTTCACGAATGGACCACCGGCCGAGAATCCGTAATTGTAGTTGCGCACTTCCTGCTTCACCGGAGCAGTGAACGGATTGGTGGCGCCGAAGAACTCATTCCTGTTGTAGTAGTAGAGGCTTCCATGCAGTTGATTGCTGCCGGACTTGAGCGAGAGATTCACGCTGCCGCCGGGATTGCGTCCGGATTCTGCCGCCGCCTGCGTCTGGGCCGAGAACTGATCGACAGCATCGATGGGAAGGACGATACCTGCGATGCCTGAAACACCGCCCTGGTTGACTGCCGGAATGTTGTGCCAAAGATCGTTGTTGTCGATACCGTCAATCTGCCAGTTAATCTGGTTTGCCCTGGTGCCGTTCAGAGAGCCGTAGCCGCCGGCGCCGCTGTTTGAGAAACCTGGAGACAAAATGATCAGCTGTGTAAAGTCACGGCCGTTCAAGGGAGTGTCTTGCAAGGGTTCCCCGCCGACCACTTCGGTTTGGGTCGTCGATGTTGTGTCCAGCGTGATTGCAGCGGCATCGACTTCCACCGTGGTGGCCGCCTGCGCCAGATTCAGCTTTACCGGCAGGGTGTAGATTTTGCCTGCCGTGACCGGAACCTTTTCGACTTTGGCCGTCTGGAAACCACTGGCACTTACGGAAACGCGATAGGTCCCCAGGGGAAGGTCCTGAAAAGTGAACTCTCCCGCGCTTGAAGTAATTGTTTTGTGCGTGGCACTGGTGGATACCTCGGCGGCTTCTACTGCCGCTCCTGCCACTACCGCACCGGTTGGATCAGTCACTGTGCCGTTGATCCCGCCGCGAAATGTTTGGCCAACCAACATTGCCGGCGCAGCCATCAGCACTACAAGCGCCATAAGCATGGCCGTCAATTGACTTAGAAATGATCGATGTTTCATTGCGTCTATCCTCCAAGGGAAAGTTGTTGAGATCCGTAGTTAAGCGCCCGCTCAAATGGGGGAAATAGCCTGGTAGAGAAGCGAGTCGCCTGAAGCCTCATGAATATGGTTTGCCTCTTGAACATCGACAACCGCGGCGTGATTGCAAATCTAGCTGCATGTAAGAACTCCCTTCTTTTTGCTGTGCGGGCCTAGCTGGTCTAAAGCCCGATTTCATTGATTGCTCCGCTGCCGTTCATTCGTTGACCAAAGAAACATCTCATTTGGCATCTCAGAGTGAATTGCGTCATGCATTCCGTGTGCTGGAAAACGGATTGTCGGGGAAACGAATCACGCTGTATTTCCCGCGCTCAGCCAGATGCACATGCAGCAATGCAGCGGCAACACCGGAAGCTCCGATGGAGTACCCGGTCTCTGCGCTCACTTCCCAAGGCTTGACGCGCGTCCAGGCCTGATACCAGCGGCTGCCCTTGCCGTCGAGATTGGTCTCGCGACTTACAAGTTGGCGGGCGACGCGCTGCGCGAAGGCGAGGTAGTCAGCCCGGCCTGTCGATGCCCACAATCCCACGAAGAGTTCGATCACCGCGGCCGAACCGCAGCATTGGCATACTACATTCCAGTAGCCAGGAGTCAGGCTCTCCGGAATCCCACTTTGCAAAACTCCCTGCGCAAGCCGTTCCGTCCACAACTGGTATTCCGGCTCGCGTGTGATCCGATGCAGTTCGAAGAACGTGCGAGCGCTTCCCGCGGGTCCATGGCAGAAACCCAGGTAATAGAGGTCGGGGAGATCCGGAAGCCTATATGGAATCAGCGCGGCATTGCCGTGCAGCGTGGCGATGCTCTGCAGGTGCAATGCTCCTTGCTTTGCGGCGAAAAGATACTTGGCTTTGTTGGTTTCCGCATAGAGCCGAGCAAACATATACGCCACACCCGCGGTGCCGCCCTCAAAGTTAGGGAAGTATGCGTCTTTGGGCAGCCCCGGAAAAGGCGGGAAGCCGCGCCAACTGAATCCGCCTTTGCGTTCGTTCGTGGCGAGTTCAAGTATGCGATCGCCCGCTCTTTGCGCCGTGGCGCTGTATTGTTGGTTGTTAAACTCGCGTGCCGCATGAAGCAGATAGAGAACAATGCTGCCGTCCGCCGCGATGCCCGGAGCGCCAGACCACGCATCGCCGGCACCGGCAGGCTTGGCAGCTTGCACAATGTAGTCCGTCGCAGCTTTGGCAGCCTCGCGGTACCTGCCATTCCCAGTTGCTTTGCCCGCTTCGTTCAGCACGAATGCAACGCCTGAAAGTCCTCCGTAGAACGACAGGTTCAAACCCAAGCTGGAGAGCAAGCCCTCGCCGGGCTTATCCACAAGGTCTCGCCATGTTGCAGCCAGGTAGTCTGCTCCGGAGGCCGCGGTCTGCAGATATCGCGATTCTCCGGTTGCGTTTGCCAACTGGATGAAGAAGAGAACTGTCCCTGCGCTGCCGCTGTAAACAGCGTTCACAGCGGACACTGTTGTTGTCTTTTCGGGATGGTCTGGCTCTGGAAGCCAGTAGGCTCCGCGTTCATCCTGCTTCCGCGCGGTTTCGATCCATTGGGCTGCGCCCTCCGCAGACTTCAGGAAGTCGGGGGTCGGCTCAAATGCGTGCTCGGTCGCAGGTTTGGTTGAGGCATCGGCAGTTGGCTCCGCAACACCTGTGGCGGAGATTGCAGGGACCGCAGCTGCAGCCAGCGCTCCGGAACGAAGGAAGTTTCTTCGTGAAATGGTGAAGGAATGATTGCGATCGATGATATGCATAGAATTCTCCTGGGCAAATCCCTCAGCATCCATGCACCACGAGCAATTCTCAATGGCCAGTGATTGGCCCGTGAGGAGTCCGAAGTGCAATGTGGATGGTTAGGGAAGAGATAATCAAAATCCGCAGTAGTCAAGCCGCGCGAGAGAGGCTTCAGGCGCGGATGTTATCCGCGACCGAATGCTCGTCAGCGTCGGGAACTAAGCGGCAATGTCAGGTATTTACGCCAGGAAGGAACAACACAGGTTCTCGGCAGCAGGAAGGAAGGAGGGCATTGCGCCGCGTGCTTGCCGAGTAATGTGCATACTTATCTAGTTATCATTCGCTGCATTCAAAGTCAACAGGATTTCGCCTGCTGCATGAAATTGAGTGACATCTCTAACGGAAAATCACAACTCTGAATGCGCGCGTTGCGAACCCGCCATGATTCCTCAATACAGTTCAATGCAACAAGCGGGTCTGTGTATTGATCAACGTCATAGGAGTCCAATGGCACGGCCCGCAATACCGACTCCAAGCCATAGTGCAAGCGAGACGACAGCCGCGGTTCGCGACCACAAATTGGGTACATCCTTGTCCGTCCGCAACAGCGCCCAACGGTGCAGGGTGAAGTAAAACAATACCGCCGCTGCCAGCAGCAGCATCTTCCAGCGAAACGCCGGACTGAAGTAGCATTTGCCGGCTTCCTCAGACAAAAGAGCGATCCCAGTCAGAACCATGACGGTGAGACTGCCAATGAGAATTCGGCTCAAATCGCGCCCAATTAACCGGGCAGACTGGCCCTTGAGGGTAACGCCAAGAAGGCGCAGGTCGACGATAAGTACCGCTCCGCCCAGAAGCGCAAGAGCGATCAAGTGCGCCATTTCGACCATTGCAAAGCCCCACCTCGAGGTTTGCATGAAGTGGCCCAGTGAGGAGTTTCCAAGCGCGATGAACCATGAATGCAACACAGTAATTGAAGTCCCCTTCTCAGCGACTCAGAAATAGGCGATGGCGCGCCCGGCGATGATAATGCCGCTCCAAAGGGTGAGCGAGGCAATGGCCGCAGTGCGAGCCCGCCACGGTGTTCGATCATGGCTCTCCCACTCATGAACGCGTCGGTACACGGTGCTGTGAAAGATCAGCGGATTCAGCCCGACGAGTGCGAGCAGAATGAGCTTTACACGGAATGAGGGATTGCCGTACATCTTTGCCGATTCCGCCCAGAAGAGGAGGAAGCCGCTGAGGAAACTGACCGTGAAGCCTGTCCATGTGAGCGGGAATACTGCCTGCGCGATCCGGGTAACTGCGACCGGGCGCAGGACAATTCCCAGCATGCGAAGGTCAAGAATTGCAATTGTTCCAACCACGAGCGTAATCGCAAGAACATGCACAGACTCGATAATGCTGTAGGCATAGTCCGACTCGCGAATCATAGTGCCAAAGCTTGAATCGTTGAGCAACTGGCATAGATGTTGCAGCAAAGGCATGCGGCAGAATTCCAATCAAAAGAGCGGGTCGCTTGTTGTTCGGCGGGATTTATTTGGATGGAGTCGTGGGAAGCGCGCCCTGGTCTGTGCCATTGTCGCCCGGGCCGCCATCTCCTGGACTGCCTCCGTAGACCGTGCGCCCATCGGGAAGAGTCACCCTGCGTGCATCGACAAGGTGCGAGCCATCCTTGGCACGGTAGCCATCGACGACGATCGTATCGCCGATCTTCAAGTCACCCTTCTTCCAGCCGCGCCGGGTCAGCGCGCCTGGCCCCGCGCCCTCGCAGCCCCAGTTAGTCACCTGCCCCTTGGCGTCAACGACATCGACATAGAAATACGAGTGAGGGTTGGTCCATTCCACACGCGTGATCTTGCCGACCAGACGAGTTGGCTTGTTGCCGTCAAACTCGGCTGCAAAGGAGTGATGCGCATATGCCGCCGGAGCTGCCGTAAGAGCCGTAAGCAATGCAAACGAAAGAGCTAGCTTAGATTTCATTGGGAGTCCTCTTCTGATGCAACTGGAAATCGGGGAAATGCAAGAAGCCCGCTCCGAATGCGGGGCGGGCTTCTTACGTCACAAATATTGGGAGAGTCACGGGTATGGCTTAGAGAGAGCCTCCCGGATTCCGAATACAGGTCTGTTCGCGCAAGGTGCCTGCCCTGTCACTCAAAGGAGCAACAGCGACAACAGCGCATAGTGGAAACAGACCGCATGGCCATTGTTTACGCGATCTTCGCCGCAAAGTCAAGTGCCCGATAGCTCGGGATTTCGCTTGACAGCATTTGAGCAATATGAAAACCTCGCCCTATGTCGACGCGCCGCATGCTCGGTTGTTCGCTCTCGTGTTGTTGTCGCTCATTCGCCTGAGTGCCACACAAGAGTTGCGCTGGCGCGCCTCGCAGTTCCCCAACATTTCAATCCAAATTTGTGGCCTTGCATTTGCGATGACCATTGCCTGATTGGCGACTCGCGCCAATTTTGCCCATGCAGTGCTTCGAGGCACAAGCGTGGCGATCCCTTCAATCGTTAACTCGCATTCGGAGTTTGTAATGATCGGTACGATGAAACCTGCTTCGTCACTGGGAACTGCCACCAGCGCGCTTCTCTTCTACCTCTTTTCGTTTCCCGCGGGCGGTGCAGGACAAGTTTCATCGCTGCCGTCCGGTGTTGAAAGAGTCTGTTCGATCCAATTCGATAAGGACGCCAAGCGTCCGGCACGTGTGCAGGACAATGCGCTTCCGTGCCTTAAACAGGCTGCGCGGAAACTGCGAGAGAACCCGGGAGTGAAGCTGGTTCTGGTTGGCGAAGCGGACCCGCTTAAAGACCATGAAGCGGAAGAGAATGGCCAAATGCGGGAGACAGAAGATGCGACAGGTCTGGATGTCCGTTGGGAGGATCTGGCTGCCTATCGGTCGCTCAACACCAAGTGGTATCTCACAAGGTGGTTTGGAATCAAGCCTTCGCGCGTCCTCCCAACCACAAACGAATCAATTCAGTCTCAGGAGGTGACGTTCTATCTTGTTCCCGCCGCCGCCGATTTCAACCACAACTATCTAGGCACCACAAAGACGAATGAAAGACCTTGCACAGTGAAGCCATGCTATTCCGCCGATGAAGAAAGCCTCAAGGCCCAGCCGCGTTCCCGCATCCCGCAGCCGGCCGGAACAAGCAACGGCAAATGAGCTTTTTGAATTCGACGAGATTGTTTCATGTTCAGGTTCAACCGATCGAATTGAAAAGGAGATCCCCATTGAAAACTCCGTTGCTATTGCGAGCGTGCATGGTGGCAGCACTCTTGCCCTTGGTGCTGTCGAGCGTTCTGTTCGCCCAGACCCCTGCGAAGAAGCCGGCCGACACCACAGGCAGAGAGAATGCGCCGTTCTCTCGCAATGAGGAAGACCTGCCGAAGGGACCTGCGCCGCGACTTGCGGACCATCCCAACCTCTCCGGGTATTGGGTGCCGTCTCGCAAAGACAAGCCAGTAGGCAATCTCGGAAAGGATCTCCCCGGATATAAATTGCCGTTTACTGCCGAGGGAGCAGCAGCATTGAAATACAACCTTGAGCACACGGTTGATCCGGAAGCTCTGTGCATCGTTGGCGGCTTGCCACGCCACAATGCCAGCGGGCTGCCCTTTCAACTGCTTCAAGGTGCGGACCACGCGGTCTTCCTCTACTGGTACACAACCTATCGTCTTGTGCCATTCGACGGACGTAAACACTCCGACGATCCCGATCCATCCTTCTTCGGCGAAGAGATCGGCTCATGGGAGGGAGATACTCTGGTCATCGACTCGATCGCCTTCAAGGAAAAGAGAACGTGGGGAGATGAAAACGCGAATCCACATAGCGATCAGCAGCACGTTGTGGAGCGGTGGACGCGTCCCGACATCGGCCATTTGCATGTGGAGATGGTAGTGACCGACCCCAAGTTCTACACTGAGCCAATCCACTACCAACGGACATGGCTCCTGGGCAAACCGGGAGACGAGGTTCGGGAGTACTCCTGCTCTGAAGACAATGTGGATGCGCCACACCTGCAGCCTGGCCCTGGGCCTATCGGCCCGGATGGACAGCGCGGCTATGAGAAGCTGGCCCCCCTGCCGCCTCCTCCCAGCAAGGACCACCCCGCCGTCACATCAATTCCTGAATAGTCCTTGAGGAGAGGAACTAGCGCTTGAAAAATGCCCCGTGCTCATGTTCTAATCCCACCAATGTCTCCTAATTTCAAACATCAGCTCTGTTCTCTCAAGTCTTGTTGGCTGCGCAGGTGCATGCGCGCCTCACACGTGGGATGAGATACGAGAGCAAGACACTTCAAATTTGCAGGTTCTTTTCTCGACGGCCCACGCTCCCAGACGTGGGCCGTGTTGTTTGCTTCTAGCACGAAAGGATGCAATTCCGATGAATCAGCCAAGTTTTCAAGATTCAATGCAGACGCAGGTTACGCGCGGGTTTCAAACATTGTGCGCAATGGCTGTTCTGCTCGCAGCGTCATTACACGCGCAGAATCTTGCGCCCGCTGATCCTGACCGCTATCTCCAGGACATCAAGACCCTTTCAGCGCCCAACATGGAAGGCCGCGGCGACGGTTCCAAAGGCCTCACCCGCGCCCGCGATGTTCTTGTGCATCGCTACGCCAGCCTGGGACTTGAGCCCAAAGGCACCAGCGGTTTTTTGCAGCCGTTCGACATCATCACCGGCGCGGAGCTCACTTCAGGCAATCTTTTTGAAGTGGAAGGCGCGGGCGCGAAGCAAAGCCTCAGGCTTCGTGAAGACTACGTCCCGTTTGCCTTTTCCGCTGCGGGCAAGGCGAAAACAGGCCTTGTATTTGCAGGCTATGGAATCACGGCGGAAGAGTGGAAATTCGACGAATACAAGGGCCTCGATGTAAAAGGCAGGATCGTTGTCATTCTGCGCAAGGAACCGGCCTTCGCAACTGCCCATGCGCCCAAGGGCGAGCCCTCATCGCATGGCGACCTGATCGGCAGGGCTATCCTCGCCCGCAAGCACGGAGCAGTTGCCGTAATCGTGGTGAATGGAAAGACCGGCAAGGGCGAGGAAGATCTGCTGCCCCGCTTCGGCGGCGACGGCGGGCAGGAGGACATTGGCATTCCTATCGTTCAAGTCAAAAACGATCTGGCCGCGCAATGGTTCAAGTCTGCCGGCCAGGATCTGCTGGCGCTGCAATCCAAGATCGACGAGTCCGGCGACTCCGCCTCATTCTCCTTTCCTGATTCGCTCCGCGTCACGCTCGATACCGGCATCAAGAAGAAGCACGCAACCGTGAACAACGTGCTTGCCTATCTGCCTGGCAAGTCCGACGAGTACATCATCCTCGGCGCGCACTACGACCACCTGGGCCGTGGTGAATATGGCGGCTCGCTTGCCCCCTCGCTTATCGGCCAGTTCCACCCTGGCGCGGACGACAACGCTTCGGGAACGGCTGGCCTTCTGGAGCTGGCCCGTATTCTTTCGCCACTGAAGGGCCAATTGCCTCGCGGCATATTGTTTTCTTCCTTCGCCGGCGAGGAGCTTGGATTGCTTGGGTCGGCTGCATGGGTGCGTCAGCCCACTCTCCCTCTCGACAAGGCCGTGGCCATGATCAATATGGACATGATTGGCCGAGTCGCCAAGAACACAATCTACATCGGCGGCGTCGGCACAGCAGCCGACTTCCGCTCCATCCTTGAGAAGGGCGTCGCTCAGACAGGCCTGACGGCCGAGTACTCCGAGAGTGGATACTCCTCGAGCGACCACACCTCCTTCGTCGTCAAGCAGATTCCAGTCCTGTTCTTTTTCTCCGGTCTGCACTCGGACTATCACAAGCCGTCTGACACGTGGGATAAGATCGACCCCAAGTCCGCGGTGCATGTGGTCGATCTGGTTGCCGACACCGGCGTTCATATCGATGAGTTGCCAGCCAGACCGCCGTTTGTCACTGTCGCTGAATCGCATCCCACCGGCTCCGGGTCCGGAAGCGGCTCGGGTTACGGTCCATACTTCGGCTCCATTCCGGACTTCGGACAAGTGGAGACCGGCGTCCGCTTTTCCGATGTACGTCCCGGCTCGCCCGCAGCCAAAGCCGGACTCAAGGGCGGCGACACCATGATCCAGTTCGGCGACCAGCAGATCAAGAATCTCTACGACTTTACGGTCGTATTGCGTGGAAGCAAGGTGGGCGATCTTGTGGATGTAACTGTCTTGCGCGATGGCAAGCCACTTACGGTAAAGGTCACATTGGAGCAGAGGAAATGATAGAGGGGTACCGAGATCAGCAGCAGTTCGCCATTACCCAATGTGCCGCGCCCAGTTGCTTGTTCCCAGCGAATCTCAGGTGTAAGGCAGGCGGAGACGCACAAGCATTTCCGCCCGCGCTTACACCGGCGCTTGGCATCGGATTTGCATCCACCGCCGCTTCGCGATATATTGCAGAGTAACAAGCCATGTATTACGCCTATCCCAAAACCGCAATCTGTTGTCGAGGCCGCGAGTTCGCGCGTGCACTCGGCAAGGCGGTGACATTCATTCGAATCACTTAGCCAAACCTGCACTCATCGAGCTTTCAGGCGGCCCACGATACCCATCGTGGGCCGTTCTGTTTTCGTGCTCATTTCCAGGCCTTCCATCCACCTACAGATTCAAGGAGACTATGAAAGTGAACGTCCATCTCCGCCTCATTTCTCATGTCAGGATCATTCTTGCCTCTCTGTTCCTGGCCGTTCTTCTCACTGCGTGGCCCGCGAATGCTCAAACGTTTCGGGGCGCCATTCACGGCACCATCGTAGATCCATCTGGCGCATATGTCGCCGGTACAGCAATCTCCGCAACCAACAGCGCAACCGGCCTGGGCTACGCCACCCTCTCGTCCAGTGCGGGAGACTTCGCTTTCGACGATCTCCCGATAGGCACTTACACCGTCAAAGCTCATAAGGACGGGTTCCGCGAATCGATTGCAGAACGAATCACCATCAATGCAGGTGCGGTTTACAGCTTGCCTGTTCGGTTGCAGATCGCCTCAGTTCAAACCGCAGTTGTGACCACCGCCAATTCGCTGACAGTGGAAACCGCGACGACAATCCAAGCCGATGTGTTGGATTCGGCCACGGTTGAAGGCACGCCTCTCAACGGGCGCGACTTCACACAATTGCTCGCCCTGAGCCCGGGATATTCGGGTTACACGGTAGGCTTTTTGGGCGCCATCAACGGAACCCAGGCGTCGCAAATCAACTGGCAGATCGAGGGCGCCGACAACAACGACCTGTGGAACAACACTTCCGCTGTCAATCAGGGCGGTGTTTACGGAGTTCCCGGCGTGTTGCTGCCGCTGGACTCGGTGGAGGAGTTCTCGCTCGTTACACAAGGAAATGCGGACTCCGGCCGCAATCCTGGTGGAGTGGCCAACCTGCTGCTGAAGTCGGGGACCAACCAGTTTCACGGCGCGGCCTACTACTACAACCGCAACGAAGCTCTGGCGGCAGGCTCTCCCTTTGCTCCCGCCGGTGCCGACAAGCAGAAGATTCGCAACCAGCAGTATGGAACCTCGGTCGGCGGTCCCATTCGCCGCGACAGAACCTTCTTCGAGGTCAGCTTCGAACGGCAGAGTTTTGTCATCGGTATTCCAGAGCATGTTACTGAGCCTTCAGCGGCCTACCAGACTGCGGCCTTGGATCTGCTCAACAACCCCGGCGGCAAATATGGAACGTATGATGCCATAGCTGTGAACCCGGTTTCACTTAAGCTGCTTCAGACCCTTTGGCCTGCGAGCGCTCTCACAGGGCCGGCTTCTCCTGGCAACTACTTCAACCCCGGTGTCGAAAACGGATACAGCAACAACGGCGTCGTCAAGCTCGACCATTCCTTCAATCAGAATCATCGCCTGTCGCTCAGCGTGTTTGTAGGGGATGGAACCCAGACCGCACCCACCAGCTCTTATCTGACCCCCTACTTTGAGCAGGCTCCCCTGCACGATGAGAACTGGGCACTGGTCTACAACGCGACACTTACTCCTCGTCTTGCCAGCCAGGCTACTTTCGGCTTCAACTTCTTCCACCAGACCTTTGCCGATGTGAATCACAGTTACGATCCCGTCTCGCTCGGCTTCAATACCGGCGTGTCGTCACCCCAGCTTTCCGGCGCGCCGAACATTACCATCGGCGACTTCGATCCCATCGGAGTTACTCCCTCTTCGGGGCGCGAAGATATTACCGGACATATTACCGAAGCCCTCTCATATGTGGCTGGCCGGCATCAGTTCAGGCTGGGCGGAGAGATCCGCCGAGGCCAAGTCTATGCCGACTACCACACAGACCAGCGAGGTACATTCAGTTTCCAGGAGCTGGCTTCCGATCCATGGTCTCAGTCGCCGCTGGTCACCGACGGAAACGTGGCTGCACTGGCCGACTTCCTCTGGGGAAAATACTCTAGCGCCGGCATCGTGCAGGGCAACCCCGTCAGAAAGGTCTTCGAAGACAGCTTCTCTCTCTACGCCCACGATAACTGGCAGGTCAACCCAAAGCTCAACCTCAACCTCGGTTTGCGCTACGACTCCACCAGCCCGGTTCGTGACGGCAAACAGGATCTCTCCGCTTTCCTGCCAAGCCAGGGGCTAGTACTTGTTGGCGTGGGCCTGAAGTCACTGTACCCACGCGACTGGACAAACCTCGGCCCGCGGCTCGGGTTCGCCTACCAGCCTTCCGGCAATGGCAACCTCGCAATTCGCGGCGCTTTCGGCGTGTATTTTGATACCGTCAATGTCTCCCCGTTTCTCGGCAACAGCTTCGTCTATAACGGCGGCCCCAACGGCGTGGAAGAGAACCCGATTGGAAAGTACCCCGTGTCTTCCGTTTCGCTGCAGCCTGGACTCTTGCTTCCCTCGGACGGTTCGCCGATCTTTGCGCAGGCCAGCGCGGCCGGTTTTGCCAACATCTATTCTGTCAGCCAGCATTTCCACACGCCGTATACGTATAACTTCAGCTTGAACATCCAGCAGGCGATCGGCAAGTCGGCCGTCTTTGAACTCGGTTACGTAGGCAGCCAAAGCCGTCATTTGCTGCAACTGATCGATCTCAACCAGGCCGCTCTCGGAAGCGACTTCGACCCCACGGCATTCGACGAGAACGGAAACAATACCACCCGACCCTATTACTCGCAGTTTCCGAACTATGGAGTCATCGATGAGATACAAACCAGGGCTAACGCGAACTACAATTCGTTGCAAGCTTCGTTGCGCGTCTCCTCATGGCACGGCATCGTTTCTCAATTCCACTACACCTGGGCCCACACCCTGGATGTTTCAAGTTTCGGCGGAGCGCCGCAGGACAGCACGAATCCGAACGGCGACTATGGCAATAGCGATTTCGATACGCGTCACAATTTCACCGCTTTCTTCCAGTATGAAGTGCCCAGCGGTGAGCGCGGCCCGAAATGGATTACACACGGTTGGACGGCGAATTCGACGTTTGCATTCCGGAGCGGATTGCCATTCTCTCTCGACGCGATAGGAGACTGGAGCGGCACCGGCGAGAACCTCGACCGCCCGAACCTCATTAGCAACCCGTACGCCGGCACTTCTCACCGGGCGTCCAGCGACGGAGTCTATTGGTTCAACCCCTATGCTTTTGCATTCCCGGATCCGGGCAGCTTCGGCACTTACGGCCGCAACCAGTTGTTTGGACCTGGCTTCAGCGACGTAGACCTCTCGGTGGTAAAGACTACCCAGGTCACCGAACGTGTCCACGCACAGTTGCGAGCGGAGCTGTTTAACGTTTTCAACCACGCCAACCTGGGAAATCCCACTTTTCTCGGAGCAAATCTTCTAATTCCAGCGGGACCGGGGGTCAACTTTACGCTCCCCATTACCTCAACCAACGGCGAGCAATTCGGACTTCCCGGCATCGGGCCGGGGGAGCCTTTCAACGCACAACTTGCGCTTAAGCTGATCTTCTAAAATGCAGCGGAGAGCCTTTGCAATCTCTCCGCTGGTTGCACTGTCAGGAAAGGAAAATGCTGAATGAATCTCTTAGTCAATTTTCGTAGCCGCGTACGCTTGCGGCACGCAGGCATCGCACTCTCGGTAGCCTCAGCGCTGGGCCTTCTCGCTGCTTCTCGCGGCGCCGCACAAGCACCTTCCGCAGAAAAGCCGGTCGCCGCCGCGGAAGGCCAGGAACTGCCCGTACATAGAATTCCAAACCTTGGCGCTGGCGCTGAATTCTATTTCTCTCCCGACGGCACGCACATTATTGGGAATGCGAAGCGCGATGGCGACACCAGCTATCACGTATACACGCTCGCCATCGACGGCACCGACATTCGCCGCATCAACGACAAGGGCGACGATGCCTGCTCGTTCTATTTCCCCGACGGCAAGCGCATCATCTGGACTTCGTCAAAGGACCACCCGGAACTGACTAACTCCAATTACTCAAATCCCAGCGATTACCCGGAAGGAGCTGAGCTTTACACCTCCAACCTCGACGGCAGCGATGTAAAACGTCTGACCAACAACAGTGTCTACGACGCTGAAGTGTCCGTTGCTCCCAACGGCAAGTGGATCCTCTTCGGCAGCGAGCGCTCCGGCAAGATGGAGCTCTGGAAAGCAGGCATCGACGGCTCCAATCCCGTTCAGATCACTCACCTGGACGGCTGGGAGCCGGGCGGCTCATTCCTCTTTCGCGATGGCAAGACCATCATCTTTCGTGCATGGCGGTCAGAAGACGCAAAGGCCAACAAGAAAGGGCTGCCCATGACACTCTATACAATCCAGGCCGATGGAACCGGATTGAAGCAGCTCACCCATGATGACGGCACCAACTGGTCTCCGTTCCCTGCGCCCGACGGCCATCACTATGTTTTCGTCAAGGTGCTTCCGCCGCATAACTATGAGATATTCCTTGGCGACCTGAATAGCGAGAAACAAGTACGGCTGACATACAACGACGCCTTTGACGGTTACCCTTCCATCTCGCCAGACGGCCACTGGCTCATCTTTACTTCAACGCGCGACTCCACTCCGGGATCGCACACCACCGGCGTTTACCTCGAAGATATTTCGAGTCTTCACATCGGGCCGCAGTAAAGCGATCCCTTATCTCTGGTTCCGAGAATCGTTCCACAGAGTCATGTTGACTTGAATGGCCAACCCTCTGCTCTAACGGGCAGGGGGTTGGCTTTGTGCCTGCTGGCTGGATGATGCGGCGAAGCTGCGAATAAGCAAGAGGATGCGATCAATCTGTTGGTCAGAGAAATCTCTTCCGAATGCGGGCATATTCCCTCTTCCGTTCTTGATCACCCGGCGCAGCAAAACATCGGCATTGTTTTGAACTTCAGCGGAGCGCAGATCGGGGACGTTCAGACTCGCGCCCACTTCAGAGCCCTCTCCGTGTTCGGCATGGCAGGTGGAGCAGCGTGCTTGAAATGTTTCGTCGGCCTCTTGTGCGGTGGTCTGTCTGGAAGCTTGCTGTGATTGCGCCATGAATCCCGCGAACAGAGCCATGCCCAAGCCTGTGATGGCGATTACAGCGAGGTCTCTTCTTCCTAGTCTTCGGTTCACGGTCGATTCCTGAATTGAGTTCCAATAGAATTTGCGGTTTGTTTCGCGATGCCAAATCACGGGCAAGTTGATGCCGGCGACTCGCTACATTCGAACGAGCCGCCGGCAGTCGAAACTCACATCAATACTTGGTTGCAGGAGCCGCAAGGTTTTGCGCAACTGAGGCGGATGTCAGTTGAGGCGTGTTGTTGCCCGCCAGCAGGCTCTCAATCGTCGAAGTGAACTCGTGTTTTAGTTCCTGGTTGAACTCACCGCTTGCGGGAGCAGCGAATCCAGAGTGGATAAGCTTGACGCGCCCATCGCGGCCGATGAACAGCGTGGCAGGCCATGTGTTGAGATTGACGGCTTGCGGCACCTTCTCCCACATCTCGCTGGGTGCGCCGGCGATCAAGTAAGTGTAGGGAACCCCGTACTTTTTCACGAATGCTTTCTCACGGCTTAGCGAGTCCTGCTGCTCGGGCTCTTCAAAGTCAAGCGCCACAATCTCCAGTCCCTGGTCATGGTACTTCTTGTAAAGCTGTACGAGATATTGCGCTTCATCGTGGCAGTTCGGGCACCACGTTCCGGTCACAATAGCCAGCACAACCTTGCCCTTGAATTGCGGATCGTCGCTGGAGACCAGCTTTCCGTTCACGTCAGGGAATTTGAAGGCGAACACTTCGTTCGCGTCGCGAACTGTTGTGTGCTTGACGAAGTCATCCGGCTGAGGTAGGCCCTTCGCCCGCGCAGCCTCTGGACGATAGGCGATGAGCGGCTTGTCGGGGGTGTATGCGCCCTTCAACTGCAACTGCAGCGTGCCATCGGCCTCAGGCGTCACCTCCGCTACCAGTGGCCGTGAGCCGTCAAAATGGCTGAGAACGAACTTGCCATCCATGTAGCTACCCACCAGCGCGCCGGTGTCGCCATCGATGCGAAGGATTGAAGCGGATACTGCGGCGCCGTTTTGCTTCACGATGAAGCGCCATGCCTTCTCGCCCTTCTGGCTGTCATACTCAATTTCCCATACGCCGTCGATCCCCGGCACACTGCCCTGAAACAAAGGTTGATCAACGTGGGGCACAGCGGTGAATGGCTCCTCCGAAATGTATGTCTCGCGTTCAAAGCGGCCCAGCAACTTGCCTTCCAACTTGCCGTCCTTGGAAGTGGCGACAATCTTTGTCAGATAGTGCTCGAAGTTCAGCGTTACCACTCCGTTTGCAATGGATGCGTCCGTGGTGGTCTGCTTGTCTTCGCCGTTATAAAGGGTTCCTGTGACCGAGTTTCCCTGGCTGGTGATATCGAGGCGGAAGGGGATGATCGTTCCCTTCAAGTTGAGCGTTGCGTCATAGCGGCCGTCGATGGAGCCGGCAGCAAAAGCTGTGCCGGCGCCCAGGAGCAGCAGCGCGAGGCCTGTAGCGGTGCGGGGAAGAATACTCATGGATCGATTCCTTTCGGTGTCTGGTTGAGGGCATGTGAGGAAGTTGCTGTTAAGGCGAGCGAATTGTCTTGCTGGCGTGCAAGGTTGGCGTCTGTACGCGCCGAGCGCCGTTCGTACTGGCGCCATTCAGCAGGCAGGCCCTTCTTGGTGGCCAACAGGATTTCGAGTATGTTGCGGCGATCGCGACGGCTCAATCGCGCGAATGCCCGGCTGGTGTCCTGTTCGGTCAACACTTGCAACAGACGGTGATAGATGAATTGCTTTGCAGGTTCGGGAAGCGCATCGAAGGACTCCGAGTAGATGAGATAGCTGCATGGGTATTTGAAGATGCGGGTATGCAAATCGAAGTCGCGCAGGGAGCGCCCGCGGGAGTCGCGCGGACCAATCGCGGCAAATTGCTCCGCAAAGCCGGAGGTTCCGCGTATGCGATCGGTCAGTGGTACTTCATTTGCAAAGAGCAGATATTCGACAAGCGCTTCCGCCGGCTCTTCGAATTGCTTGCGCGCCGATTCCGAGAGCGTGTTCGGCGAAGCCGCGTTTGTAGCGCTCTTATTCCGTTGTTGCTCGTCGTAAAGAGCGATGCGGGTTTTGTAATTCGTCTCTGTAATGAGGTTGTGCATTTGCGTCTGATGCGCGAGAACCAAGTGAGCCACTATGTCGCTGTCAGCGGCGAGATAGATGGACTTGTCGAAGCGGTCGCTGAGATGGGTGATATTCGTGCCGGAGGCGCGGTCCAGCAGTTCCGGATGATCGCGGTCCTGAACAATCACATTGCCCATGTGCTGCTGGCGGCCGCTTGTCCCTGTCACATACCAGCCGCCCCAGCGGTCTTTTAGAGGTGAATCCTGTCCGGTGACGAATGAAGCGGACTTCATCATTTGCGTTCCGGTCGCACTGGGAAATATGGATCGCACTAGAACGCCGGGCACGTCGTGCGTTGCCGGCGCAATGTGGCACTGGGTGCAGTCGAGTTCTGCCCGCTGAAACACGGGCTTCTCTGCCTTGTGCGCATCGAGAAGGTAGAAGATCGCGCCCTGCACCGGATCGAATGACACCACTTCAAGAGCCTTGCCATCATGGACAAACCCAATGTAGACGTCGTCGTTGAAGTAAAGAGCGCGTGGAGTTTGCGGCGTAATCTTTTTGTATTGAAAGCTGGTTTTTGAGAACACAAGAGTTTGAGAGGTTACAGGGATGTTCAACAGCTCAAGTACCGATTTGAGATAGCCCTGTCGATCGTCGAACGCGAGAGTTGCCTGGCCAGTGTCGAGGCGCCTCTGCAGTTTCGCAACCGGGTCGTGCAAGTCGTTGGACCGGTAGTTGATGGGCGCATCGCTGAACGGTACGTAGCCCTGATTTTGCACGGCGATTTGAGCGCACACCGGTTCAATCAGCAAGGCCGCGGAAGCCGCAAGGATGGCCGCCGGCGCAAGCACCGGGAAGAAGTTGCGATTGTGACGAGCGAGAAAAAGCGGCAGACGCATGCTACGGAATCCTCTTGAGAACCTCGCGGCGAAATCGACGCCAGGGCTTCCGGAGAAGTGAAGCTTCTGCATCCTATGCAGCGCCCAGGGGGCACCTGCGTCAGAGACAAGAAGCAGCAATGAATCGATACTTAGGGGAAGTGCCTGCACGGGTGGGCTTACAGGAATTCAGCGAATGATCTGAATGCCGACAGCCAGAGGATTCAGCGGAATCAACAACCGTGCAGAGTGTTTGGGCAGCAACAACAAGCGCCAACCCGGGAGGCTGACAGCCATGTGGCAGGACTGGATTGAGCGCCATTCAAGGCGCACTTCGCGGCGAGTTGTATGCCGAATTTCATCAGTCCATATCGCCTTCTGTTGAGTCTGCCTGCAGCTTGCAGCAAGCACAGCATTCGAGCCGCTCCGCTGCGAAGAGCATGTGAAGACTATTATGCACGATTCTGTTTTGATTGCAAGACACACTCTTGTCCAACGCAAATAGTGATTTGAAGTAAATGGAAAAGCCGGTTGACTCTAAACCTCCTCTCGGGTACGCTCTAGCCATGTGGATTTCCTTTCTCGTCGGTTGTTGTCGCTCCCGCGCTTAGCTGGTTGAGCAGACGCACCGCGCTTGAAGTCTCTTTGAATCTCCGCAAACACTTCCGCTCAAACCAGTGATTCCATCGACCACGCGTTCTCGGCGCGCCGCCCTGCTGCGTTGCTGGAAGAAGACGCATTCGAAGCTCATGTTTCCGTTGACATGAGCCCGCTATTCCCGGCCCATTGGAGAAGATTAGATGAAGCCAAATTCCTTTGCATTCGCTTCCACGTTGGAAATGACTCTTGTGATCGCGGCTTTCGGCATTGCCTTCGCCGGAGCAATGCCAGGCGTCGCACCCGCGCAACAGGCTCGGACAGATTCGCCATCCACGGCTTCCGCCTCGGCTGCCAAAGAGTTCACCGAGGAATGGGTCTACCGCGTTCAATATGGACACCAGGACGAGTGGTTCCGCATCTTCAAGAAGTACCAGTTAGCGATTCTCGAAAGGCAAAAGCAGCTCGGTTATGTGAAGCAATACACGATCTGGGCGCCTGGCCTGCATACCACTGAAGATTCGCGCTGGGATTATCGAGTCATTATCGTCCGTGCTTCTTACGATGCTCCCCCCGGCCAATCTGAAGATGAAGTTGCCAAGGTACTCTTCCCAGACCAGGCGACCTTCAAGCAGGAAGAGAATCGCCGCTGGGAACTCACAGCAAACCACTGGGATCTCCCCATCCACGTGGTGAGTCTCGACACGGGAGATTGACCACGTCATTGTCCCTTGATATCCACCCAACATAACCAGGAGAAATCAATGAGTACTGTCCTCAGTGAGGTCTTAACCGCCAACCAGAAATACAGCGATTCGTTTGGAGAGAAAGCGAATCTCGCCCTACCCCCTGCACGCAGATTTGCAGTTCTGACCTGCATGGATGCGCGGCTTGATCCTGCCAAGTATGCTGGCTTGTCAGAAGGAGACGCGCATGTTATCCGCAATGCCGGCGGCCGCGCCAGCGATGATGCCATTCGATCCCTTGTCATCAGTTACAAATTGCTAGGCACGCGGGAGTTTTTTGTTGTTCATCACACCAATTGCGGCATGGAGTTATTTACCAACGATGTGATCCGCGGATTACTCGATAACAGTCTTGAGACCGCGGAGCTGACTCCGACTGGCTTCCACGATGTTGGAACTGGGCCGGGTTCGCGCGCCGGGGAGTTCATCGAGTGGCTCACAATTCCGGACCAGAAGCAGTCTGTCGTCGATGACGTACTCCGCATCAGGAATCACCCGCTGGTGCCTCGCTCCATCCCGATCTACGGATTCGTGTACGACGTGAAATCCGGCAAACTGATTGAAGTGGAAGCTGCGACCCAGGCGGGCGTTGCAAGCTAGAGCTGCGTCAGTGCTCGCAGGTGGGGTCCGCCGAATCGGCTAAGGCGGGCCGCACACGTATCTCATGCGCCGCCCAGATGGCTATGGAGTTCATTTCCGGAAAGGGTTTGCGGATACGAATCCAGGATGCTATGCTCGTTTTGTGATGAAATCTGCCGCCATAAACGCCGGAGCATGTTGTTGCGCAATGATGTGTTGCGTATGCATGTCTTCTGGCGTGAGGAAATGGCAGGGCTAGAGTAAGCTAAAAGCCGGCACCTCAATCGGACCCACCGCCAGAGATCGAACTGGCAGGTGGGTTTTCTGTTTTGGACTGAAATCGAGGCGGGTGCGGCCGATAGACAACCACCGAGTCGCCTCTTGGGATGGAGAAAAAATGGGCGTTCCTGAGATTAGAGCGGAAGACCTGAAGCAACGGCTAGATGCCGGCGAGAACCTCTTCCTGCTCGATGTACGCGATGAGTTCGAGTTTGAGACCTCCAATATTGGCGGCCACCTGATTCCGCTCGCTGAGTTGCCTCGTCGCTTGAATGAACTCGATGCCAGTCAGAAGATTATCGCCGTCTGCAAAATGGGGCCTCGTGGTGCGAAGGCAGTCCAGGTTCTCCATAAGGCCGGTTTTGATCAGGTTTGGAACCTGACTGGCGGAATTCACGCCTGGTCCGATCGCGTCGATCACGCCGTAAGGAAGTACTAGCGCCCTCCCCTTTCCGGCTACCTCCTCCTTGACTCTCGGCTTCACCGGGTACGCCTTGACCGACACCAGACGTTTGTCGCGAAGGCCGAGTCTGGGACTTTGCTTGCTTGCGGAGTTCAGCCGCAAGCTCTAGAATTTGCTTGCCATTACCAAGAAGGAGGCCAACTGTGGCTGAAGAAAGTAATCGCGTTTCGTTACGGGAAGAAGCGGCGTTTCAACTAGCGAGTGTTACCAAAACTGCCCCGCAATTTGGCGCGATTACCCCGCGCTGGCTTGTTCGCCTGCTCGATTGGAAGCCGCTTGAAGCCGGCACGTTCAGACTGAATAAAGTCGATGAAAGTAAAGCGATTGAGTCCATCTGCAGCCACGAGGACGAGTCCACGATTGCTTCCACTTTTGTCGATTATCTGGACGAGCCGCGGGAATACCGGCTGAGCAGCATCAATGCGGTCCTCAATGTTCATACCCGGGTCTCGGACCTGCTCAGCAATCCTTATGACCAGGTGCGCGAGCAGTTGCGGCTCCTGATTGAGAGCGTCAAGGAAAAGCAGGAGAGCGAACTGCTCAACAATGCGGACTATGGGCTGCTGAACAACGTAGCTGATTCGCAGAAGCTGAAGACGCGCAAGGGCGCGCCTACACCGGACGATCTCGATGAATTGCTGACCAAGGTCTGGAAGGAGCCATCGCTCTTCCTGGCCCATCCGCGCGCCATTGCCGCATTTGGGCGCGAGTGCACCCGTCGCGGCGTTCCACCACCCACGGTCTCGCTCTTCGGCACGCCCTTCCTCACCTGGCGCGGCGTTCCGCTCATTCCTTCTGACAAGATTGCGATCCGTGGCAAGGACCAGAAGTCGAAAATCCTGCTTCTGCGCGTAGGAGAGAAGAAGCAAGGCGTGGTTGGGCTGTTCCAGCCGGGGCTTCCCGGGGAACAGAGCCCCGGCCTGTCGGTGCGCTTCATGGGAATCGACCAGCGCGCACTGGCTTCCTACCTGGTGTCGCTCTACTGCTCGGCGGCCGTGCTTACCGACGATGCAATTGCCCTGCTGGAAGATGTGGACGTAGGACAATACCATGAGTACAAGTGAGCAAGCACTTGTAACAATGGCTGCTCCAGTGGGCGCCAGTAAAAGTGCGGGATTGCCAGCGAGTGGAGGCATCGCTCCCGGCGTTTTCTCTCCAGCAGAGTTGGCGCGCATGGCCAACGAGATGTTCAACGCACTTCCGGATTCGGCGCAGCAGCCGGCAGTAACGGCCGCCCGCGCGGTGTTGCCGCACAACTCTGCCTTCTCCGGGAATCCCTACGCGGCCGTTCCCAGTCCCACTGCGCCCGCGGTTCCAGGGCTTTTGGCGGGCGTGGCCGATTTGCAGCCCGGCACGCTCCTCCCCACACCAGACCGCAGTGTACCGCCTGACGTCCGCTCCATTGCGGCAGTCCCTTCTGCTCCAGAAGGTTCTCGCTCTGGCCAGGGTGCAGCAGCCGCTCCGCCCGCCGAACCAGCCTTTGCATTCCTTGCGGATGCGCGCCCCCTGTTCAGTGAACCCGCTGCCGAGCCTGCGCCTCTGCACACGCCTGCCCAGGCCTTTGGAAGCAGTGCACCCAGCGACGAAGGCTTCGCTGCGATTCCCGCTTCGCTCTTCACGGATATTCAGCCTTCGAATCTTGCAGCAGCTCCGCAGCCTCCCGCACCCGCTGTTCCAGGCGCTTTTGGCGTTGTCGATTCTTCTGCTGTTCCTGCTTTCTCGTTCTTGGAAGACGCTCGTCCGATATTCTCTTCGCCCACCAGCTTGCCCGGACCTGTTCCCGCCGACTTGAAATCCGGCAACGGTGGCGGCTCCGATCAAAAGGTTGCGCCCAGCGCCACTCCTTTCGCAGCGCCGCTCGACTTGAACGCGCCGCCGCTCCCTGGCACTGTGGCACACACGCCTGATTTCCGCGCGCCGGCCTCACACGACGCCGCAAGCCAGCCCCGGCCACTCTACCCGTTCGATGGAGTGCCGATCGTTGCTCCGGGAACCGGGCAACCCGAGTTGGCCAGCGATCTCGGCCTTTCTTCCTACTCGTTCGATGTAGAGGCCATTCGCCGCGACTTTCCCATCCTGCGCGAAGTCGTCAACGGCCGTCCGCTCATCTGGCTTGACAACGGAGCGACGACGCAGAAGCCGCAATCGGTTATTGACCGAATCAGTTATTTCTACGAGCACGAAAACTCTAATGTGCATCGCGCCGCGCATGAGTTGGCCGCGCGCGCTACGGACGCTTACGAGTCGGCACGCGAGAAGACGCGCCGCTTCCTCAATGCTGGAGCCACCCGCGAAATCGTCTTTGTCCGCGGAGCAACCGAAGCCATCAATCTCGTAGCGCAAAGCTGGGGTCGGCGAAATATTCAGAAGGACGATGAGATCGTCATCACTTGGCTCGAACATCACGCCAACATCGTGCCGTGGCAAATGCTCTGCGCGGAAAAGGGCGCGCGGCTTCGCGTTGCACCGGTCGATGACTCCGGCCAGGTTCTTCTCGATGAGTACGAAAGGCTGCTTGGCCCAAAGACGCGCCTGGTTTCCATCACACATGTCTCCAATGCCCTTGGCACCGTGGTTCCGGTGAAGGAGATGGTTGAAGCCGCTCACCGCCATGGCGCACGCGTGCTGGTGGATGGCGCGCAAGCCGTCTCCCACATGCGCGTCGATGTGCAGGCCATCAACTGCGACTTCTACGTCTTCTCCGGACACAAGGTCTTTGCGCCCACCGGTATCGGTGTCGTGTATGGAAAGTCCGAGGTGCTGGACAATATGCCGCCCTGGCAAGGTGGCGGCAACATGATTCAGGACGTGACCTTCGAGAAGACTCTCTATCAGCCACCTCCGCAGCGCTTTGAAGCGGGCACCGGGAACATTGCCGACGCCGTCGGTCTGGGTGCAGCTATCGATTACCTCGATCGCGTTGGCATCGCAAACGTAGCCCGCCACGAACACACGTTGCTGGTGTATGCAACCGAGGCGCTCCAGCGCATTCCAGGATTGCACCTCATCGGCACCGCGAAGGAAAAAGCCGGCGTCCTATCTTTTGTGATGGATGGTTTCCGCACTGAAGAGATTGGCGACTATCTGAACCGCAAGGGCATTGCCGTGCGCGGCGGCCACCACTGCGCACAGCCCATTCTGCGCCGCTTCGGCGTGGAGAGCACACTCCGCGCCACGCTTGCGCTCTACAACACCTGCGAAGAGATCGATGCTCTGGTTGCGGCACTTTGGGATCTTCGCCAGGGCCGCAGTACAGGAATTGCCTGATAGCTAGTTGAGTTCAGAAAGAGAGCTGGGCCGGGATCTCGATTGATGCTGGCCCAGATTATTGCTTGCTGCGCCACAACCGATCAGTCCATAAGCTCGATTCAACGATCATGTGCCCGCTGCGACCAAAGACTTGATTGATTTGCATCCTTGACTTTGAAGAAGTCCTTTTGTACGCTACAAACTATGTCGAAGACCCATCGGAACGCGATGCTTTGTATAGCCTGTTGCGGCGCTTGTGTGCGCGGCAGGGTGTGTTCTGGCATGGGGGGGCTGGGCCGAATCGACTGAGGCCTTAGTTTAGCTAAAGATATTATTTAGCCCACCGCTGGAAGCTCATCCGGCCGGTGGGTTTTCTGTTTTGTGCCCTCAAAACCGACGACCAAACATTTGCTTCGAACCGGACCCAATGAATCCAATGTTCCGTCCGCATCGGAAATCCTCGTGCCGTGCGGTCGATCCACATGCTTCCACTTCGAGGCTATGGTTCGGAAGTTCACCGCAGGAAACAATGCAACTCAAATTCAGGGAGAAAGCCTTCATGAAGCACATTGCAAAAAACATTCTGGTGGTACTGGTTGCCTCGCTTGTCGTGGTGGATTCGTCATTCGCCACGGACGGATACTTCTTGACCGGCTATGGCGCCAAGCAACAAGGACGCGGCGGAACCGGAGTCGCGTTGCCCGGAGATAGCCTCGCCGGGGCAACCAATCCGGCCGGTCTGATCTTTGTCGGGGATCGCTTCGATTTCGGACTGACGCTGTTTCGCCCGATCCGATCCAGCGCAATCACCGGCAACCAATTGCCTCCTGGATACCCCGATGTAAATGGAAGCTACGATGCAAGCCGCGTCAAGAACTTCGCAATGCCTGAGCTGGGCTGGAGCCATCAGTTACGGCCCAATCTCGCGGCAGGCGTGGCGCTGTATGGCAACGGCGGGCTCAACACTTCCTACACCAAGCCGATCTTCCTGCTTGGAAATACCCGCGGAGGCGTTGACCTTGAGCAGCTCTTTATCTCTCCCACCCTGGCTTACAAAGTTGGCGCGCACAACTCCTTCGGCGTTGCTGCAAACATTGCGTACCAGAGATTCTCCGCGGAGGGATTGCAAAACTTCGCCAATGCCAACGAATCCAGCGACCCTTCTCACGTCACCAATAGCGGCCACTCCAACTCGTTTGGAGGCGGCGTGCGTGTGGGATGGATCGGAGAACTGAGCCAATGGCTCAACGTGGGAGCGACTTATCAAACCCGTACTTACACCAGCAGATTCTCTCGCTACAGCGGATTGTTTGCCGAAGGTGGAAAATTCGACATTCCCGCGAACTTCGCAGCAGGCGCAGCGGTCAAGCTGGGTTCCAAAGCCACTGTACAGTTCGACGCAGAGCGGATTCTCTACGGGCAGGTGAAGTCGGTTGCCAACTCCGACGCAAATCAAGCCCCTCTCGGCGCCGCCAACGGTCCGGGCTTCGGATGGCATGACATCACGGTGATCAAGACCGGCCTCGACTACAACTTGAATCCTGCCTTGACCCTTCGGGCGGGCTACAATCACGCTGGGCTCCCGTTTGACAACACTCAGACGTTCTTCAATCTGCTCGCCCCGGCTGTCACTCAGGACCACCTCCATGCCGGTGCAACATGGACCCTCAAGAGCGGAAAAGAAATTAACTTTGCCTATATCCATGCGTTCAACAACACAGTGAACGGAGTAAACTCAATTCCGCCTTCCGCCGGCAGCGGGAACGCCAACCTCAGCATGTATCAGAATTCGATTCAGGTCAGCCTGGGTTGGAAAAAGAACAAGAAGTAGCGTGCCAATGAAAGGATGGTCAACTCCATGACGGCCTGGTTATTCAACGAGTGGCCCTGGTATGTTGCGGGTCCCGTCATCGGACTCTTCGTCCCCGCCTTGTTGCTCGTCGGCAACAAGGCGTTCGGTGTCTCGGGAAATCTCAGGCATCTCTGCGCGGCAATCCTTCCAGCCAAGGTGGAGTTCTTCCGCTACGATTGGCGGCGGGTGGGACTATGGAACCTGGTGTTTCTCGCAGGGATTCTTATTGGCGGTTTTCTGACTCTCCACACCGGCGCGGCGAAGGACATTGCCATCTCCGCGGAAACCAGGACGGCCCTCGCCAGGCTGGGGATTCACGACTTTTCTGGTGTTGCACCGCATGAGTTGTTTACCTGGCACGCTCTCTTGACTGCGAGAGGGTTTGTGTCGGTTGTGGTTGGCGGCTTCCTGGTCGGCTTTGGAACCGCCTACGCAGGGGGCTGTACCTCAGGCCATGCCATCAGCGGCCTGGCAAACTTCGAGTTGCCCTCCCTGATTGCAGTCGTCGGGTTCTTTGCCGGCGGCCTCGCCGCTACCTGGTTCATTCTCCCCTTCGTGATTGGAAGATAATGACAAGGCCATTGCTTACAGAATCAGAGGGCTGTGGTGCGGGCACCGACGACGCGCCAGAGGTCCGGCCGGCCTACCTGGCCGTTTACCTCCTGCTGGGCATTGCCTTTGGAGTCGTGCTGACCCGGTCGGAAGTGCTTTCCTGGTTCCGCATCCAGGAGATGTTCCGCTTCCAGTCATTCCGAATGTACGGCATCATCGGCTCTGCCGTCGCAACCGCTGCGGTTTCAACAGCGATTCTCAAAAGGTCGGAACTTAGATCCGCTGCGGGCGAGGCCATCTCCATTCCAAAGAAGGAACTGGGCAGCGGAGTGCGATATGCAGCCGGTGGAACGATCTTTGGGCTAGGATGGGCACTGACAGGGGCTTGCCCTGGGCCGCTCTTTGCGCTCGTCGGCAACGGCGTTTCCGTGATGCTTGCGGCCGTTCTGAGCGCGATTGTTGGAACCTGGATCTACGGATTGTTGCGGCCGAGATTGCCACATTAGTTGGAATCCACATCACGGGATCGACGGGGGAAGGTGACTCTGCACGCAGTTCATTGCGGTCACCCTGAGTTCCGCATTTTCGCCAAACTTGCAGCATACAAGTAGCTTTTAGTTCATTATTCCACTCCACGGCTAGCAGAAGAGTAATCAATAACACATCTATTGGTGGCAAGGAATGGGCCTTCTTCGCAACCGTGAAGATCAAGTGATCCGGAGTGATCGGTCCCGGGATTCTTGATCCAGAGGAAATGCTATCCTTGACCTAGATAAGACCGAATCTTCACCGTATAGACCATAATCTGAGAACGCGACAGCCGCTTCCTGGCCACTATCTTCCCATGTTGGTTCATCCTCCCTGCCAGATGGAAGACTGCTTGGCCAGATCAATGCCAACAACCTAAATCTCCATAGAATTCGGATTTGAACCGCTTACAGCGCGACCAGGTTTAGTGTTCTTTTCGAACATCGAGCGGCGGACCACCCAACAAAGATCGGGGTAGACCTGTACGATGGTGAACTTGGTGCGACGGCGTCAGATCGCGTTCAGGTTGATCCTTGAATGGGGGTGATACCAGTGATACCAAATTCTTGCAGAATTTTGTCCATCGGTGAGAAAATTTGGAAAGACGGGCAAGCTAGAGAATTCTGGCAAGTCCCTGCCGCAGTGATGTTTTGCTGTTAAATCCAACTAAGAAAACGGCATAGTGGCCACTTGGGAACAAGGCTTCGAATCCCTCCGCCCCGACCGGACCCGAGTCGCTTAATGAAATAACTCACATCCCAGGCCAGAAAACTCTATCGGTTTAATCCAGATCATTCGCGAGCTTGCTCAAATGCGAATCGAGAGTCACTCGGAGTCAACGAAAGATGCTTGGGCTGACCCCGCAGGTTCAGCACATTTGACCACTCGAATATTGCGAACAGAACATTATTCCGGCTGCATTGATCACGCGAAGCGCACGGTTGCTTTCGCACGCCCACATGGACACGGTTCTGGCTGTGCTGGTTCGGTGGTTCGCTGAAGAACATCGCCATCGGCTGCGGACGGGGCAACTGGCAAGAAAATGGTGCACACCGCCCCGGATGATGAAGACATTTCGAAGTGGTTGACGGGCGAGCCGTTCATGGAAAACATGGTGGAGTCGGCAAGAGCCACCATCAATCATTTCGGCAACAGAATCGTCTATATCAATGTGTTGCGCAATATGTCCGTGGACTGCGACCGCTTAGGCGTCAGCGCAGCGCCGACGAAGGCACACAACCTCGGCATTCTGGGTTCCACCGACATCCTAGCGGTTGTCCAGGCTTCCATCGACATGGTGTACAAGCTACCTGAAGTGGAACTTCACGACCTCTGGGAACGCATTGAATCTCGTCACGGCCTTCGGCAGCTCTCATACATGAAAGAGATGAAGATGGGCAGAGACTAATACGAACTGGTCACGGCTTAGGAGGCGGGCCCGGTGTTGTTTAACAGCACGCCGCGCTCATCGGCGACCGTATGCCTCAGACGCAAGTATCTTTTCTGACGAGCGTTCAGTCCACGACCGGGTTTCCAGAAGCGGTGAGGCCAGACAACCATCGGGACGTTGGCTGCGCCTTCAGCTTTGGCGAGGAACTTCGCCGAATTACACTCAGAAAAGAGGCGTCGACTTGCCGCCCTAGCCGAATTCTCCAGACTCTGACTGCAAATCTAAGGCGGGATGATTCGCAATATCTCCATTTCCCGGTGGCTTGCACAGGCCGACGTCTGAAATACTACAAACGCACTTCAGAATGCTCTTTTCGCCAAAAAGGGTCGTCCGAAGGTGGAGTTTGGGAGTTGTGGGAATTCTGGGAAATCACCGTACAGTGACCGTACAGTAGATTTGGCAATCTTGGTATTCATGCCAATCCAGGCAATCCCAGAATCAATAAGTTGAGCGTTTTCAACACCGATGTCCGGTTCGACTCCCGCCGCCTCCTCAAAAACTGAATCGCAAGGCATACCGTCGTTGCAATCACCAACCCGCGATCACGGCTGCTGGGTAGCTTCCGCAGCCACCGATAGGGGCGCATCACGCGCTCCACGCGGGACTGCCTGTACGTGCTTCCGCCAACTCTTATGGACCACGATCAGCAGCTTCGCCTCTCCCCGCGCTCAAGAATCGGATGGTCGGCTTGAGGAACCGCTGACATATTGCTTGCAATTATCTCCTATCCCTTGACCTCCAGGTGACATCGCAGACCTTCATCACATGGATTCCGCTATACCGAGCGCGACCTAGAAAATCTCCACCCGTGTTCGCTCACCCGTGATTGGCCCGTTTTTACACGTATTTCGCCGTATTCAGACAGCCCACGAAGTATTGTAAGTGAGCTGTAAACACAGTTTATTAAGGCCCTGAAAAGGCCGGGCTTCCACCTTTCGTAAGCTTGAAGTCGAAATTTGACAGAAAATCGAAACGGATTCAGAATCCTCGAGTCATCTGGTCCTGAGCTTTGACCCGTGACGATGACTGAAAATGAAAGCATGCACTACCCGGCAGAGACGAAATGGGCCGACGAAGAGCTCGAATTCTAGCTGCCGTTAAGCTGCCATTAAGCGAAAAATGGGTGCTAAAAGGCCGGTTTTGGGGGACTTCGCCCAGCGGAAGTGCCCTGTTTTCTTAACGACCTAGGCGTCGTGCGGTAAACTGCAAAACCTTTATGCGTCGGTTCGATCCCGACCCGCGCCTCCAAACTCCTCAATAATTTACGAAGATTGAAACTAGAGAGTGCATCCTCTGGTTGCCAATATGTTGGCCAACTGGCGCTTCAACCATCCTCAGTCGCCCGCCTGGGCGGCTGGGGCGGTCGAAATTCGACCGATTATCTGTCCACTTAGGGTCTTCGCCGAGTTGTCGAGGACAGGGACGTGCCTCCGCGGAAGGACCTGCAAGGTGATTCAGCGGGAGTATTCTGAGGTGTCTACGGAATGTCTTTGCCAGGGGTGAAAATGATCTATCCAGTCAAATTCAGTGAAAGTACGTACAAAGCTCTAAGCGAGAGAGCTTCCAATTACCCTCCCGACCTTTGCGGTCAGGGCAGCAAGCTCTTTGTACTTCCAGACCTTCCCTTGGCAGGGATCAAACTCAGTATCCCTGTCGAAGAATACCTTAGCCATATTTGTGAGGTACCGAAGGCATGCCGGCCGAAATTGATCGATATCATTCCAACAGGAGATGAGCGATTTCCCATTGTGGTCAATGCACCAGTGGTTGTTTCCGATGGAAAAACTTTGATTGACGGACGCGAAGTCACTCTGATCGTTTAGCCATGCCCTTGCCCCACAAGACATGACTTCTTTTACCGTCGCGGGCTCGAGGGCTCGCTCCAAAAAAAGGTGGCCACTGGAGCAACAGTGAAGATTCTTCGATCTCTAACGATGCTTGTGTTGTTCTTCGTGTCTGTGACAGCCCTTTGGGGCGGAGCCGTTCTGGTTGCCGAGGCCCACGGGAACCCCTGGGGAATGTTGCCGGTTGAGCTTCTGCATCGCTCACCTTTTCATTCCTGGCTGATTCCGGGAATCATTCTGTTCAGCGCCATCGGCTTGCTCGCCTTTTGGACGCTTTGGCTCGCTCTGCGACAGAGGATGCATCACGGACTGTGGCTGTCATTCCAGGGTTTTGTGCTTCTTGTCTGGTTATTCGTAGAGTGTCTGTTCCTTCGAATGGTGATTTGGCCTCATTACTTTTACGGTGCTCTCGGGCTCTTTCTGGTTCTCTCCGGCTTCGTGCTCAACCGTGCGTCCGTTCCGCAAGCAGCCACTTCGTGACTCCCAAGGAGGCTGTCGTTCCACTGGTTTTTTGGCGGCAACACCGAGGAACGAGGACCATTTGGGCCAAGGGAAAACCAAAGGGCGGATCGACAGATCACCTGGACGAGGCGAGGCTACAGTTCCCTTTTACGTCACCTGCTGTTTGCGTCAATATCGGGGAATCGGTTTCGCGTCTGCTGATGGCGTCGACCTCTGCGCTGTTGAGCGCGCGCCGATAGACGAGTACTTCTCCCACGTCCCCATTGAAAAAGAGGCCATCATCTCGTTGCGCACCGATGAGGATTGGTCCCGTGCTGGAACCCCACGGCCCGAGATCGTGAACCGTTTGGACTTGACGCCCATTCACATAGAGGCGGAGCTCGCCCATGGTTTGGTCGAAGACCGCTGCGGTGTGTGACCAAGTGTCGACGGGCAGTCCATCGCCATTCACCCAGTAATCGGTCCAGCGTGTACCGAAAGTGGTTGCGCCCCACTGTGCGGTGGGATTTGGACCGAAGCCAAGGCGCCACTGCGAGCCCCATCTTGGTCCAACCTCCGATAACCATGCTGTGTATGCAGCCGGTTTGTGTGGCCGGACCCACGCGGTCACAGAGATGGATCCAGCGTTGTCATAGTCAGGGTTCTTGGGAATCTCGATGAATGCGCCATCGCCGTTGAAACGGTAGGCCATGTTCTCACGGCCTCGGCGATCTGGAGCGAGCACCGCTCCATGAATTGTCGGCGCGGCTGAGGGATGGCAAACATCGACGGCGGTCCCGCCGAGGGGCAAGTATGCGACGAGCCCGGCTTTGAGATCCACGTTAGTTCCGTAGCTGTTTGCTACAGTGTCCGGCCCAGTGAAGCCGGGCAGGGCACGCAAGCTTGCCGCGTCGTGCTGGCGTCCTTCTGCGTCGAGATAGGCGATCAGGTTTTGCCGCTCGACGGCGTCGAAGCGAAAGTCGTCAGCGTACTCGGACAGGAGCCGCCGCCATGCGGAACCGAGTTCCGCCTTGTCATGCAACGCGAGTGCATCCTGGACCGGCAGTGCCACGGAGTAACGAGGCAATATGTCCTCGGCAAATGTTGCGCCAAAGCGCCGCGCCCACGCATGTCGGCGTCGCTGCGCCTCGCTCAAGTAGCGAGAGGGACCATAAGTGAGATGAGGATCGGTTTCAGCAAGGAGTTCGAGTCCGCGATAGTATGCACGCATACCGACCGAGCCATGGGTTTCTCCGGGAAAAATCTCGGAACGATAATCGAGATTGGCGTTGACGCCCATCTCGAAGGTTTTCGCAAGGCGCATTGTGCCCACCGCAATATCGGCTTCTTCGTCTCCGCCGGCGCCCAAGAAAACAAAGCGCGGCGTGGCGGACGGCCTGGCGATGGCACGGGCGAGGAGCGCGACAAATCGATCGTCGAGTCCGAAGCTGGGACTTAGCGCAAGATTGGCCTGAAATATGTCTGGACGGCGAATAAAGGCATAGAGCGAGAACATGCCGCCGTTCGAGTGGCCTGCGAGAATGTGGTATTTGCCAATGGGGTACTCGGCTGCAAGGCGGGGGATCAATTCGTCGGCGATAAAGGACAGGAAACGGTCTGCCGGACCCGATGCGAATTCGCCACCGTCAAAAGCCGGCGTAAAATCGCGGCCACGATCGGTGTTGACAATGCCGGCCACGATCATTGGCGGAAGACGTCCATTGGATACGAGATGGTCTACGATGACAGCGACCTTGGTGAAGGTCCATTCGCCATCCAGTACGATCAGCAGCGGCATATCAGGCTTTGTCTTAAGCGGGGCCCAAACGAGGATGTCGCGCTTTTCGCCGAGAACTTTCGATTGCAGAACTTCCTGTTTCCCAAGGGTGAGATTGAAGTCCTGCGCCGCCGCAAGGGGCACTGCGATTGCGAGAAAGGATGTCGCGAGACCTATCCGCCAGCGATGCAATGAGTCCATTTGCTCCTCCATGGTGAAACAGAAAACGGATGCGAAGGTTCCCGGCGACCTCTATCTTCCCATCGGCTTAATCCGAGTAGGAAGACTCGGTAGGTTAGGGGCCGCCAGAACTGCTCGGCCCCTAACCTACCGAGTCTAGCAGATTCCCATATCCAGAATCCAGCCGCCATCTCCTACGTCGCGAGATGCGCCGGTGCATGCGCAATCTTGCGACATCGAGCGAGATATGGAGAACAATACTGTGACCGTCTGCGAGAA
>Ga0182027_10001799_pt1 | contig 35128 bp, 32 predicted proteins | sample 712E1DmetaG_FD_121300 | JGI IMG/M metagenome (GOLD analysis project Ga0182027, IMG submission 121300) | Permafrost microbial communities from Stordalen Mire, Sweden - 712E1D metaG (Illumina Assembly) | ecosystem: Environmental > Terrestrial > Soil > Wetlands > Permafrost | place: Sweden...
ATGGGCGCGGCAAGCGGCATGATCGCCGAAGCTCCCGCGTCGACGAGCCGCCGTGCGACGTTTAAATCGGGATACATATAGGGAAGCACCGTGAACCCTTCGCGAGCGAGGGTCCGCGTGGCCGAAACCGTTTCGTCATTATCGGGCAGGAGGTATTTCTGGTCGGTTATGACCTCTATTTTTATCCAATCGCCGCAGCCCATCGCACGGGCAAGCCGGGCAAGCCGCACGGCCTCCTCGGCCGTGCGCGCGCCCGAGGTATTAGGCAGGAGAACTTTACCTTTCGGAATATGGTCCAAGACCCCGCGGCCGGGCAGGTCGAAATCCACGCGCCGAAGCGCGACCGTTATGATGTCGCAGCCGGCCGCCTCCAACACGTCCTTGATGATCCGGTCGTCGCGGTATTTTCCGGAACCCGTGATGAGCCTCGACCGTACAACGGTCCCCGCAATGACCAGTTCGTCTTCCATGGTCAGCCGCCTCCCACGAAACGAAGGATTTCAACGCGATCGTCGGGGGCGAGGGCAAGCGTATCAAAGCGGTCCTTGGGCACGATCTCGCCGTTTATTTCCACCACCACATGCGCGGGGTCCAGGGACTGCAAAGCCAGCAGTTCCTTGAGCGTCACGGCAGCGCCGGAAAAAGACCGGGGTTTTCCGTTCATGATAATATGCATAGGGACGCTTATTTTTCAGTACGGTAAATAAACGCGCCGGCGGGCACGGATTTGGTGATCCACGTATTCCCGCCAATGATCGCGCCTTTTCCTATTCTCGTTTTGCCGCCCAAAATAGTGGCGTTGGCGTAAATGATGACGTCGTCTTCGATGTCCGGGTGCCGCTTTTCGCCCGTAAGGGGTTTTCCGTCTTTGTCAAACGGCGACAGCGCCCCAAGGGTAACGCCCTGGTAAATCTTGACGTTCGTGCCGATGACAGTGGTCTCTCCGATCACTACGCCGGTGCCGTGGTCGATAAAAAAACGCGGACCGATTTTCGCGCCGGGATGAATGTCGATGCCCGTGCGGGAATGGGCCCGTTCCGCCATGATGCGGGGAATGATCGGCACGCTGATTTCATAGAGCAAATGGGCGATGCGATAGGTCGCGATGGCCTCAATGCACGGATAACTCAAGACGATTTCGTCCACATACCGGGCGGCAGGGTCGCCTTCGAAAGCGGCCTGGACGTCTTCAAGCAAAAGTTCCCGGATTTGCGGCATCGACTCGATCAAATGCATGAGGGCATCTTCGGCCCTGCTTTCGCAGGAACAATCGGTGCATTGGTCTTTCTTGCACCGGTATACGAAAACTTCCTTGATATGCCTGCCGAGTTTAAGGCTTACATGACGAAGCAAATCGCTCAGGAAGAAATTGACTTCCTGACGGGTGATCTTTTCCTTGCCGTAGCTTCCGGGAAAAAGCACCGCGAGCAAATCGTCGAGCACCGCGTAAATGTCCTGCCGTCCGGCAAGATCAAGCCCCACCTGGGACTGCGCGTCGAAACCGGTAAGGATGCTTTCTTCGAGCTTACCCACGATGCCGGGTAGCGATGCATTCATCCAAGCTTTAATGTCCATCAGTACGAGGTCGTTTCGTGAATGTATTTTATCCATTGCGAAAAAAATTCGCTCCGGTGGCCCCGCCAGGTATTGACCGGATTGTTGAGGTCGAAATTCGCCGGTTCGGCAACGTCCGCCCTGCCCAGACGCTTGTCGCGCCGGAATTCCTCCACCAGGCGGCTCGGCTCGTATTCAGGATGCCCCAAATGCATTAAAAAGCGCTGGTCGGCGCTCTCGAAAATGGTGTAGCCCGCTTCCTTTGAGTAGGCGAGCAGGTTCAAATTGCCGTGGTCGCGCTGGAGTTCCATTTCCTTGTCGGGAATGCCCGAATGGCGGCTCTGCGCGCACCAGAACACATCGTCCATTTCACCGGTAATGGGGTGCTCGCGGTTAAGGTTGGCCATTTGAAAGACCCCGAATATTTTCTTTTCGAAAACTACTTTCTCCACGCCCAGGTATTTGGCGATGGCAAGGCCGCCCCAGCAAATGCCGAGGGTCGACGTGACGTTGTTGCGCGCGTATTTCAAAATGCGCTTGATTTCTTCCCAGTAGGAAACCTGTTCGAAGGGGATCTCCTCGACCGGGGCCCCCGTCACGATGAGCCCGTCGAGATGGTGCCCGGCCGCCTCCTCGAAGGGAACGTAGAGCTTGTCAAGGTGCGCGTGGTCGCTGCTGGAATACTCGTGCGTTTTGAGCCTGATGAACACGGGTTCTATTTGCAGCACCGACCGGCCGAGGGGGTGCAGCAAGCTGAATTCATAGGTTTCGGCCTTGGGCATGATGTTGAGTATCCCGATGCGAAGCGCCCGGATATCTTCCTTGAGGGCGTCGTCGTGGGTAACGCACAATATTCTTCCCTTTTCCAGGGCTGTTTTCGCATGGTAATCTTTCGGCAGAACAACGGTCATAACGCTGGTATTTCTCCTTTAGGTTCTGTAGGCGAATTATATACGCGTTTAGCGTAGATAATTACCCGTACAGAACCTTATCCGGGTTAATTCTTGTATATCGTTTAAAATAATATATCCTTGGTCCTTCGGCGAAAATCTATTTGTCAACCGCTTAGTTCTTTTCGGTCATTTTCGACGGGAGCGCCGCGCGAACGTTGCCGAAAGCCCCTACGGGGATCAGATCGAATAGGTCATTTCCCCTTTTTCATTTTCCATATCAAGCAAGTCCTGCAATGTTACCGACGTTAACGCGCCGATCTCCGCGTCATATAATTTTTTCCAGGCTTTTCGCGTAACGCACCGGTCGAACCGCCCGCAGAGCGCGTTATTGTCCAAACATTCCACCGGAGCAATCGAGCCCTCCAGCGCGGTAACGATTTGATACAGATTAATGGTTGAAGGTTCCGTTTCAAGCACGAAACCGCCGTTGGCCCCCCGCGTTGTCCTAATGAGTTTGAAGCTTTTCAAGGCGATAAGAATGTTTTCGAGATATGCATGGGATATGTCCTGCGCGTGGGAGATATATTTTCGCTTGACCGGGCCCTTTTCATAACGCCGGGCAATTTCAAGCATGGCGCGAGCGCCATACCTGCATTTGGTGGATAATTTCATTGTGGTACACTCCTCAATTTCAGAAGCAAGCATCCACCAGCAAAGCTGGTGGCTTTAAAGAATAGCGCTCGATTTTTCAATGACATGTTCATCATCTTTATTAACTAAATATACAACAAAATTAGACTTTATCGCGTATAATTTTTTCTTCTTTCCCTTCACCCCGCTTCACTACGTCCTGAACAACCAAACCGGCCAGCATAAATCCAAAAGTGCCCGTAATATGGACCGCGGAACCGTGTATGCGCTTCTTGGAACCGCACCACTCATAACGCGATTCGATCGCGCCGTCATCGCATTCTTCATTATTGAAACATAAGCATGAACCGCTTCCACAGGCGGTTTCAAATGACGCCTGGCTGATTTCCTCCGGACTGTACACGCAGGTAACTTCTCCCGTAAAACCGCGCTGCCTCAGGCGCTTGCGGACGAATTTTCCGAGCGGACAATTATAGGAATCCCACAGGGAACATGAAGTTATTTTCGAAGCGTCGAGCTTGCTTGATGCGCCAAGCGCCGTATATACTTTCGCGCCCGCCAAAGAGGCGCGTTCAATGAGTTCCACTTTGCTTGAGAGACTGTCGATGCAATCGACGACATAATCGTATCGTTCAAGCGCAAACGTATCGGCCGTACTTTTTTTAAAAACCGCCTGCATTTCGACGATATTCGCCTCGGGCCGTATTTCGCGCAGCCTCCGTCCGAGTTCCGACGTTTTCGCCTTCCCCACCGAGCCTGCGGTCGCCTGCACTTGACGATTAATATTGGTGACGCACACGACGTCGGAATCCACGATCGTAAGCGTCCCAATTCCCGATCTGACAAGGGCCTCGGCGCACCAGCTTCCCACGCCGCCAAGGCCGAACACGATTACTTTTATTTCCGACAAAAGCGTAAGGGCGCTCTTGCCCACCAGAAGCCCAAGCCGATGCATCGAAGGGCTATTTGCCATAAGAAACCGCCTGCTTTGCGGGGCCGGGCGTCTTTACAAAAAGCGCCGATACCAGGTTAACGACCGCAATGCCGCCGCCGCATAAAAACACCGCCTGATACCCCCATGCCGACCATACGAGCCCTCCCAAGAGCGCCACGCTGATGGAAAACACATGGTCGATGGACACCGACATGGTCAGGGTCGGCGTGATATGGTCGGGATGCCCCGCGATTTTTTTAAGATAGGTGGAGCGGGCCATGTTGACCGACATTAAAAGCTGGTCCGCCACAAAACAGCAGCAGGCGATTAAAAGAGCCGTGTTTTCGGAAAAAAGCGTCCTTCCAAAACCGTACCCGCTACAGACCACGACAAGCAGAAGCGCTTCGGCAATAAGCACCGCCCGCTCTCCAAATACATCGATTGATTTGCCGAGCAGCGGTTGAAACGCGATCCCCGCGATTCCCGCAATTGTCAAAAGCGTGGCGAGGATCGCCGTGGGTTGATGAAAAACCGTCACCAGTACCCACGGCGCAAACGTTAAAAAAATCTGCTTACGGGTCCCGTACAAAACCGACAGCCAATAATAGAGGCCATACGACTTATGGAACCGAAGGTGCATGGCCGGGGGATGGGCCTTGCCCGGATGCATGGTCATGATGAAAATCGCGGCCGATAAATAAAATCCGGCGGCTATTAAAAACGCAACCTCGAAATTACAGTGGAAATATTTAAAGCCGATGACGATCGAAAAGCTTCCCAGCACAACCGCGAAATTGCGCACGGCGTTTAACTGGCCAAGACGTTTTCCGGTTTGGCCGCTTCGCGCCAGCTCCATGGTAATGCTGGTATTAAGCGGCATGAACAAGTGCTGACCGAGGCTCAGTATGAAAAGCCACGCAAACATCCAATGAAAGCTTACCGAAAGAAATGCCATGAGTACGAGGCCGAGGGCCCCGCAGAACATTGCAAAAACCGCCAGGCGCCTGCCGCGAACGAAATAGAGGGCCGCTGAAACGAAAATAACGAGGACCCCCGGCAGTTCCCGGGGAAACTCCATGAAGGTACGCTGAAAACTGGTCAACCTGAACGTGTCGCTGAGGAAATTATTAAAAACGGAATTGACGATGCTTTCCGCGAAACCCACCATCGCAATGCTTGAAATAAACAGCAGCATATCGCGATGCATGAGGGAGAGCCGTTTGCTCAAAGACGGTTTTTTTCCGGTCGCTGCGTCGCGCATTTCAGCGGGCGCTTCCCCGGCCGGCCCGCGCGCCTTGCAGGGCCTTGCGGGCGCTGATAAGTTCGGTATTCATTCCCGCCAAATGCAACCCGCCGCCATAGCGGCCATGCTCCATTTTAAGGCATTTGTCCATGACCGTCAAAATGCCCGCTTCCCTGGCCTTTGCCGCGGCATCAAGGCTAACGACGCGCAATTGCGTCCACACGGATTTGGCCTTGATCGTAATCACCTGCTCGATAATTGCCGGGCACTCGCTTGACTGACGAAAAATATCCACGCAATCGACGGGTCCGGGGATACTGAGGACGTCGGGATAGCAGGTCTCGCCCAAAATAGACGAGGCTTTGGGGTTTACGGGAATAATCGTATAGCCCTCATACTGCAAATACGCCGCCGTAAAATAGCTGGCCTTTTGTGGATCGGTCGAAAGCCCCACAATGGCGACGGTGCGTGTTTCAGCAATGATTTTTCGTATGATGTCGGGGTCCTGATATAAAGCTTTTTGTTCGTCGGTCAGGACCGAATTTAAATTGATGCTGCATGCAAGGCCTGGTCCAAATCCCATAGCAAATCCTCCGTGGTTTCTAGTCCGATGGAAAGCCTGATCATCTCCGCGCTCACGCCGCATAGCAGAAGCTCGTCGTCGGTAAGCTGGCGGTGCGTGGTGGAAGCCGGATGGATGACCAGGCTTCGGGCGTCGCCAACATTGGCAAGGTGCGAAAAAAGCTGCAGCGACTCGATGAATTTTGTTCCCGCTTCCCGTCCGCCAATGCCGTTTTTCGCGAGCTCGAAGGAGAAAATCGCGCCGGGGCCTTTGGGCAAATATTTCAGCGCCAGGGCGTGGTCCGGATGGTCCGGCAACCCCGCGTAATTTACTTTAGCGACACTCTTATGCGCCCGCAAAAACTTCGCTACCGCAAGCGCATTGGACACATGCCGGTCCATGCGAAGCGCCAGGGTCTCGACGCCCTGGAGCAGCAAAAAAGAATTCATGGGCGAAATGCACGCTCCGGTGTCGCGCAGGGTCTCGCCGCGAAGCTTCATGAGAAACCCGTAGTGTCCGAACGTATCGCAAAACCGCAGCCCGTGGTACGACGACGAAGGGGCGGCAATGGTCGCAAACCGGCTGAAATCGAAAGTCCCCGCGTCAACGACAACGCCGCCGATGCTGCTTCCGTGACCGCCGATGAACTTGGTGGCCGAATGGACCACGATCGACGCGCCCCAATCAATCGGGCGGCAAAGATAAGGCGTTGCAAAGGTCGCATCGACGACAAGCGGAATGCGCTTTGATTTTGCAAGGCCCGCAAGACCTTCAAGGTCCAGAATGCTGCCGCGCGGGTTTCCGATGACTTCGCCGAACAGCGCTTTGGTTTTCGGGGTAATGGCACGCTCCCAGTTTTGAATATCGGAGGGGTCCACGAGCGTGACCTTTACCGAAAGCTTGGTAAACGTATTGGTAAACTGCGTAACGGTGCCGCCATATAAATGCGCCGAGGCCACGACCTCGTCGCCAGGGGAAAGCAGGGTCATGAACGTGGCGAACTGGGCGGCAAGACCGCTTGCGAAAGCCACGGCGCCCGCGCCGTTTTCAAGGGATGCAAGGCGCTCCTCAAGCACTGCCGTCGTCGGATTGCTGATGCGCGTGTAGATATTACCATATTGTTTAAGCTCGAATAGTTGCGCCGCTTGGTACGCGTCGTCGAACACATACGACGTTGTCTGGTAAATGGGCGTAGCCCGCGCCCCCACCGCCGAATCGGGAATTTGCCCCGCGTGGAGCATCCTGGTTTCGAACCCGAATTTCTTTCTTTCCGTCATTTTAAGCCCTTTAAATTCTCGGCATCAAGCCTGTCTTTATCTCGCCCTGTCGCCATTTTATTTATTATTAATTTTTGTTTTGAAATAACCGGAACATTCAGTCCTTCAATTGAAACTATTTCGTTGTCCTCTTTTGCCTCATCGAAACTGAGTCCGTCGATTTCAGTGATAAGATCGATTCGCCTTGGCTTTACCCCGATTTGCAGAATGGTCCCCGGCTTTTCAAAATCAGAAAACGAAACGGTTTCCAAGGGGGCCCCAAACGTCGTCAAAGCCTCGTAGAGTCGCCGGGAATTTTTTGAGGACGGCTTAATAAAAATATCGATGTCCGCGGTCGCACGCGGATAGCCATGAATTGCCAAAGCATATGCTCCGACCAATAAGAATTCAACGTCGTTTTCGAGCAACAGAGACAACATGTCTTTGTAGTCTTGATTTAACATCATAGCTCCGTGACAGTGAAAAAACCTCTTGCGTCAATTCCCAAACAAACGAAAATGCATCCGATTTTGTCATATTAACGGGCGGCTCCGGTTGCTCAGGTTCGGCCCTAAATACTCGAACCTGTTTTCTATCGAGCACCATGTTTTTTTCCTTTATAAATAAACCAGTCACCAGTTTAAACTGCCGAAGACGGCCTTACAAACGAACAAACCCCGCGACCTTTTTATTACGGTACATGTTTTTTATTTCTTCGCCGTCGGGTCGATGCGGACGGTCGCGCTCCGCGTCAACGAGGCACAAAAACCCGAGCGGTTCTTTCCCAAACGTCCTCAATTGGTGCCACGTTTGTTTGGGAATATAAACGACATCAAAATTCTTGATTAAAAATACTTCATTGCCCACCAGGATTTTTCCTTTTCCTCGAACGACAAAAACTCCATGCTCGTGATCGTGACGCTCCAGCGTGGAATGGCCTCCCGGCGCTATTTCAAAATACCGAAGCTGGCTTGAAAATCCGTTTTCCTTGTCAAAGAGTATCTGCCGGGTAATGGCCTTAAAATGCGCGCCCTCTTCTTTATAGGCCAATACCGGCGTATTTTCCCATTTGAAAAGGCCTTTTTTCGAGGTGAATTTTTTAAGCATGGGGATTATTATCCTATGCTCGCTCAATAACTTTGGTTGTTTTGAAACAATGAAAAAACGTTATTTTGCAAGGCGATTTGGAATAGCAAAGAAGAATATAACCGTTTTATCCGAATTTAGCAATATTGTTCTTCTCCGGCATTTTCTTTGTTTTTTGCAACCGGCAATGAACGGATAACAGACAAAAAGAGAATATTAATTTTTGCAAGATTCGCAATGAAATGGATCTTATATCTAATTGTAAAATTGACGGTGGAAAAACCGTTAATTATATTTATAAAATGGGAAATATTTTGGCTGAGGATATTTCCCCGGTTTAATAGGATTCCCGATGCATTTTCCTGAAACCAACGAACCTCGGGCAAAATACAATGAAATTATCAATGTTCATTATTCTTTTAATGGCATCTTGTATTCTTGCACAAAGAACCGCCTTTTATAACATTGAAGTCGGACCAGGTTTTTCTCAAGAAGTTTATAATTATTACTATCCTATTCTCGGAAAGCCGACATATAAATATTCCGAAATATTAGATTTGAATGGTGCAATTGGGTATGATATGAATGAAACATTCCTTGCTGATTTTGAAGTCAACCCCACATTTTATGCTAATTCACAAGAAATAGGAATATTTTACAATTTAGGAATAAAAGCCAAACTTAATTTATTTGACATGAATAATTATCTCAAATTGAAAATAGGCTATCATCAGTTGTTTAATATAAATTACAGTGTAAATAATAACTTTGGTATTGGGGCAAATTTGTCGGGTGGAGTTGAATTAACAAACAATATAAATATTGAAATTGATTTTAAAGCCATTACTGGAGATTTAATGTTTAAAAACGTGCCTGTTTACTCGACTTTTGCCGAAGCGCAGTCTCCCGCCTCAAACAAACCAATTTCATATTCAAATGAAGATTGTGATTATGATATTTACTCTATATCAATAAGATTTATTTATATTTTTAAATTCACTGCTAATAAATAAAAACATGATTATGTCCACGCGGTTTCCATATTTGATTTCCTAAAGTTGTCGTGCATATTCTTTTATTTCTCCTCTTTAATCGGCACCCACAATAAAAGCAGCATCGACGGAATGGAGGCATAAAAGGAACATTGGAACAAATGAAGATATCCGATGCGCTCCACGATGACCCCGCCGAACCCGCCGAAAAACGTTGAAAAAAGCGACATGATGGCCGAACCGATGGCGTAGTGCGACGCTTTAAACTCCGGTTTACAGGTCCTGAGGATAAACACGACAAGCACGGCATTGCCGAGCCCCGCTGCCATTTGCTCGTAACAATGCGCGGCCGCGATGGTCCAAATTCCGGCGGTTGTAAGGGCCGAAGGCTTTACATACGCAAGCCAGATATACGCCCAAATATTGACGTTCATCAGAAGCGTTAACGGCCATATCGATTTTTTAAGACCCTTCTTTTTAATCCAAATCCCGCCGAGCGCAGTCCCTATAATGGCGCCGAACGCGCCTAAAAGCCCGCCGACCCAGGCAAGCTGCGCCTTGGTGACCGCCAGCTCGCGCATGAGAAAGGGCGTTCCCATTGAAAAGAGCATTTCGTCGCCGATTTTATACACGATAATGAAAACAACCACCAGGGCGAACCGGTCCTGCTTGCTATAGGAAACAAAGGCGTCCGTGAATCGCCGGAGGAAATTCAGGGCGGATTGCGCGAGCGTTTCTCGCGGTAAAAGACCGCCGCGGCTTTGGCTTTCGAACCGGGGAAGCTTCCAAACGTGAAAAAGCGTAATACACAGCATAGTGAGCGCAGCGGCCCCGAACGCATAACTCCACGGCAGAAACTTATCGGCCCCGCCGGTGCGCTCCGCAACGAAAGCCGCTATACCCACAAATCCGCTTCGCGCCACTATAAGCGCCAACCGATAGGCAAAAACCCTGTAGCCCGTATAAAGCGCTTGTTCGCGGGGATCGCGCAGGCCTTCCATGTAGTAACCGTCGATTGCGATATCGTTTGATGCCGCAAGAAAAGAAATGCCCACGAATATAAAGGCCATTGCCGCCACAAATACGTTTGCGGGAGCATGGCGAGAGATCGCCGCGTTCATACAAGCGACGGCCGCGACACCCAAGGTCACGGTAATTTGAAATACGATCATCCAGGTCCGTTTTTTTCCGACGATATCAAGGAGCGGCGCCCAGAGGAATTTTAGGTTCCACGGGATGCCCAGGAAATTCAAGTAGCCGATGTAACGTTCCTTCATGCCGATATCGGTGAAAAAGACCGAGGACATCAGTCTGACCACGGCGTAGGGCAAGCCTTCCGCAAAATAGGTTGAAAAACACCAGACTTGGGGTTTTTTAAAGAAATTTGTTTTCATAATGAAAATAAATCGGCATGAAGAACCCGTGTTCGTTTCCCCCGTTGCGCGCGAGGTGCGATCGATAAAATAATTATTGGCGGGAAACGGCAAGCGCCCGATACTGCGCGGCCTTTGAATTTTCTCCGGTTTTCTCGCACACCGCGGCAAGCAAACGATACGCGGCGGGATAGGGCTCAGCGACGCTTACGGCGGCCATGAGTTGTTTATACGCATTTTCGTAATCGTTCTGGAAAAAATAGGCCTGCCCAAGTCCGTAGAGCAACTCGGGAGAATTGGGATTTTCCTTGAGGCTGTTTTGGTATTCAATGACCGCCTGCGCATAATTTTTCCGCTTGATAAAAAGTTTCCCGATGTCGGCCGAGAGGTTTTTCCGGCTGTTGCGAAGGGTCTTTGCCTTCAGGAAATATGCCAATGATTTGTCGATTTGGCCAAGCGTGTCGTAGGCCATGCCGAGGTTGACGTACACGTCGGGAAAATCGGGCAATTCAGCGATAATAAACTCGTAATTTTGGGCGGCCTTGGCAAACAAGCCCCTGCTTTTATAAATTCCCGCCATGGCAAACCGAACGTACGCGACCACTTCACGGGTATCGAGGTTTTTAAGGGTGAAGTAAGATGAGTCGGGAATGTTGCACCGCGTTTTATACCAGGAATCCGCATACGCCCTTCCCTTTTTTAAAGGGTCGATATTTATTTTTTCATGACCGTCGTCGAATCGAACGAAAAAATGTTCCGGCGTAGCCACTCCATACAGGGGCAAGTCGAGTTTCTGGCCCAATGCCAACAGAACGAGTGAAATCCCGAGCGCCGAGCCGTGACTGCGGCGAAGGACCATCTGGGGTAAAAGGTTTCTAACGTCATGATCTCCCCGATCGCAGGTAATGCGCCCCTCGTCAAATACGGTTTTTCTAAGCGCCGCAACGATGCGGCCGGGCTGCTTGACCATAAACAATTTTGAAGACAATTCGAGCGCCATGCTGTCGATGATCTCGGTCAGTGATTCGGAGGGCGCAACCGTCGAATCGCCGAAACAGACGCGCGCTTCGTCGATGATCGGGCGCAAATCATCCAGGAGTTTTTTCTCGGGACCTTTCCGCGTCTCGGCGGCATTTGCCGCCAGTAATTTCCCGGCTAGAGCATACGGGGATTCCGAAACGTTTTTCGCTTGCGAGGGGACAAGTTTACACGAAGGCAGCATTACCGCGATGCTTGAAACCCCGGCGCCGAGTAAAAAAATATACAGGCCTTTTTTCAGCATGGAAATTCCCGTTGTTTAAAAGCGAGTCAAAAACATAGATAAATTATACGGTAAATCGCTTAAACAATCAATAAAAACCGTTATAACGACATTGCGGCGAAATCGGCTTACTTTACCGCGTCGGCTTTAAGCGCGAAATACTTTTCGAGGTCGGAATCCGGATAATCGTCTTCAACGGCGTCTTTCCAAACGCCTTCAATCGGCTTGATGAGGACAAGCGAATGCAGGGCATTGACTTCAAAACCTGAAATATCGCCTTTGACAAGATTTGCCATGGGCCCTTTTAATTGTTTGCGCGGGATGAGCGGATTATAATGCCCGACCAGAATTTCCCGCGGGACATATGAACCCTTGAGCACCTTGACCACCCGATACTTCATGATAAAAACGTAGTTATAAAGGTCGTTGGGGGGGAATTTTCCCGGAACTTCAATAAGCCGGGCGGTTATCATAAGCGTGTCCTTCGACAGCGCGACCTGCGCGGGGGACTTGACTTTTGGCGCTACCGCCGGTTTGGCGGGTTTGACCGCGGGCTTGTCCCCCGATTCGGTTACGGAGGGGGAAGCGGGCCCTTGCGGCGGTTGGGGGGCGTTTTCGGATGACGGTTGTCCCACAATCGACCATGCGAAAACCGATAGTGAAATCATTGCCATTGTTTTTATCGCGTTTGACAGGCCCATTTTCGTTTCCTTTAATAAAGTTTAAACTCGGTATTTATAAAATACTATTTCCTTAATCGGGGCGCATACTAAAAGTTGTAGCCGAAGGGTTAATAATTTCTTGCGTTCACGACGCAGCATGTTTCACCTTGCTGCGGTGAATGCCGTAGCCGAAATAAACAACGAACCCTATGGCCATCCACACGATAAGCCTCGCCCACGTGCTTCCCGGAAGTGCAACCATTTGTGATAAACAGAACGCCACGCCAAGAATCGGTACCAACGGCACGAAGGGGGTTTTAAAAGGGCGCGTAAGATCCGGCTTGGTTTTTCGAAGCACCATAACGCTTATGCAAACGATAACAAATGCAAGTAAGGTCCCAATGGACACGAGTTCTCCGAGAATTGAAATAGGCAGCATTCCCGCTAAAACGCACGCCAGAACACCGGTAAGTATTTGGCCGAGATACGGAGTTTTGAATTTTTTATGCACCTTCGCGAAAACCGGCGGCAGCAAACCGTCGTTGGCCATGGCGAAAAAAATGCGCGGTTGACCCATAAGCATAACCAGGATGACCGAACTGAGTCCCGCGATCGCGGCGATTTTAATGATGGGCCTTAGCCAAAACATGCTCGGGCCCATGGCATTGACGCCCACGGCAATGGGATCGGGAACATTGAGCGCCGTGTAACTTACCAAGCCGGTCAGCACGATGGCGACGAATATATATAAAATCGTACAAATTGACAAAGAGCCGAGAATTCCAATGGGCATGCCTTGCGCCGGGTTTTTCGTTTCCTGCGCCGCCGTGGAAACCGCGTCGAACCCGATATAGGCGAAAAACACGACGCCCGCCCCCCGAAAAATACCGCTCCAGCCGAAATGCCCGAACTCGCCCGTGTTCCTGGGGATAAACGGCGCCCAATTATGCGCGGAAACGAAGGCGAACCCAAGCGCGATAAATAAAACGATGACCATAAGCTTGACAGCCACCATAACGTTATTAAAGCGGGCCGACGCCTTGATGCCCAGCACTAAAAGTACGGTTATCACGACGATGATGAACACCGCGGGAGCGTTAAAAAGCGCCGTGACGTGCGGAAGGGAATCCAGCGCAGCGCCCTTGGCTATAAGCTCCCGCGCGGCTTCGCTCGTGGCGGCTTTCCAGCCCATGCCGGGAACATTGACCAGCGCCGAGTTGGTCGCGGCAGTCAACTGCACAGGAATATGCAGGCCGAAATCATTGAGAAAGCTGACAACGTATCCCGACCACCCTACCGACACTGTCGAGGCGGCGAACAGATATTCGAGGATCAAATCCCAGCCGATGATCCAGGCCAGAAATTCGCCGAGCGTTGCATACGCATAAGTATAGGCGCTGCCGGAAATCGGAATAAGCGACGCGAATTCCGCATAGCAAAGTCCGGCAAAGGCGCAGGCAAGCCCTGAGATAATAAATGAAATCACGATAGCGGGCCCGGCGTATTGGGCGGCCGCCTGGCCGGTGAGTACGAAAATTCCCGCGCCGATGATCGCACCGATGCCAAGGGTCGTCAGGTTGGTCGCCGAAAGCGTCCGGTTGAAACCATGACGCGCATGGGCGGTTTCGTCCTGGAGAAATGCGAGCGATTTTGTTCTGAGCAGTCGTTTGGGCATGATTACTATTCGCGTTTCATCTTTTCAAGAGTGGTCGATTTTACCTCCCCCGCACGCTTTATTTCTTTTTGGGTTTTATGCTTTTTAGTCTTTTGTTGATTCCTTCAATATCAAAATATTCAGGATCATAAGGTTCGCCAAGCCATTCGATAAATTCTTTTGCTTCTTTACTTTTTTTATTTTTCATTGCTTCGACAATATCTTCATATCCAGGAATTGATCCACAATCTTCCGGTGGGCAATTTCGTGCGCCTTCTATGCAAAATGGCGAACCATGGGGATTTTCACCCGGTAATATTTTTTCTACTTTTATAGTATGTTCCCAATCATCGCCGAAATCATAGGTATATCCAAATTTATCTTTTTCTTGAAGGCCCAGCTTTGCCAATGTAACCTTTTTAGCCGCTTCTACATCCGTGAAATCGTCATCCGAAGGGACCCCAAATTCCATCCCATTTATTTCAAATATATACAAATGCGAATTATCCCAACCCATAACAACTTGTAGCACATGGTGAAGGTCCTCCAGCGATAATGACGAGTCTACCACAAAGGACCTCCAAATTTCTGGTTTTACTCCGTTTAATTTTACTTTCATCTTTGACATTTCCAAATATTTGTTGCGACTTTTTCTAAGGAGCTATTACGAAATTATACATTATTTATAGACGGATTGCTTTTCTTTTGTTCAAAGGAAATGATCTAAGAATGACCACTAGCATTCTTTCTATTGGCTTTAAAATAGATATTCCCCGCCAACATTTTTAGATTTAGTTGTGCCAGTTTATTATCAAACAACTCTTGGGGAGCCGTTAAACGTAAAATGCTCTGTTCTTTCAACGATGTCAATAGTCATGCCGCCTATTGTTCAGTATGCCGAATACCGATTTTAGGCCCAAGACTTCATATTTATTAACGACATCATGCTTTAACATATATTATTCACACTAATTTCGTCGATAAAGATTTGCCTACGGGTAAATCTTTATTAACCAATTTAAGTCAATATATCATTAATTAAGACCAAAAATGCACTAAATTAACGATTTTTATCAGTAGAAAAATAAAAAAACCGGATTCAAGACAGCTTATGCCACTTCCAACTCAGCCTGCGCATCCACCACGTCGCGGTTAATGAGCAACAAAGATTCGTGCATACGGTCGGCAATAAAAGGATCGGGGATTTTTTCGCGGAGAGTTTTGAGGAGCTGCACGGTCATGCGTAGAATGCGGATAAGGTCGCCTTCGGGAACGCCGAAGGATTCAAGTTCTTGAAGGGAGCAGCCGTTGGCCCAGGAATACACCGGCGCCCCGAGGGAAAAATCGAGCTCGCGGATGGGCGTATCGATTTCAAAACGGAGTTCCTTTTGTCTGAGCTTATGGATAATGGTTTCTCCATGAAATCGCATTCGGACGTCGGATACGGCCTGGTTCTTGCGGCTGCGGCTTTCCTCGGTAATCATGCTCGCGATCAGCACGGGCAATTGCTTCGCCGAGCATTCCTCGAAGCTGCGGCTGTAGTAGAGCTCCGCGGCCTGGATTTCGTAACCGTTGACCGCCGCGGCAAGTTTCCCTTTTTCGGTCAAGTTTGTTTTGTCAAGAAACCCGGCGGCCTGCAGAAAGCTTATACGCTTATTGATCTGCTCTTCTTCCTTGCGGTACGACGTCGTGAACACGAACTTGCCTTTGCGGTAATTGCGCAGGCTGCGTCGAAACATATCGAAGGCGCCGTCGCCCAGTTGGCTATAAAGGCTTAAGATGGTGGAATACGAGGCGAAAAAACGGCTCGAAATGATTTCGTTTTTCCCGGAAAAAATGCGCTCGATTTCCTTGGGGTCCGTGGCTTCGGGGATGATCTGCGAGTAAACATACCCAACTTCATCCATGCCGCGCCGCCCTGCCCGGCCCGCCATTTGATTGTAGGCGCGAACCATGAGGTAGTTAAACTCGACGCCGTCGAACTTTTCGAGCTCGTCGAACACCACGGTGCTCGCGGGCATATTGACGCCGAGGGCGAAAGTTTCGGTGCAGAAAAGAAGCTTGATAAGACCCGCCGCAAAGAGCCTCTCCACGATTTCCTTGGCCGCGGGAAGTATTCCCGCGTGATGATACGCGCAGCCCGCTTCCCAGAGGCTTCGCATGGCGAAAAGACGGTCGTAGCCGCTCAGATGATACTGCGCCACCAAATCGTTGATCATGGCGCGCGCATGGTCCCGCTCCTCATCGTCAAGGAGGCTCAGGTGGTGGTGAATGTAGGCGTTACGCTCGCAGGTCCGCCGGTTAAAGCAAAAGTAAAGTATGGGATAACGGCCGGAGTCAAGCACGTGTTCGATGATTCGTTTGGAGGAAGGCTTCCTTCGCAAAAACGCCTTTCGTTCCCCGGGATTTTTCCGGTACATCCTGCGGACGTCTTTTACGGTCATGATGCCGAATTTGGGACTGAAAAGAAAATGCTCGAGCGGCACGGGCCTATGGGTCTCTTCAATCACCATGACACCGGTCGACCGCACCTGCCCCATCCACTCGGCAAGCTCGTGGATATTAGGGACCGTTGCGGAGAGGCACATGAAGCGAATGTCCTTGGGCGCAAGGATAATGCTTTCTTCCCATACCGTGCCCCGCTCCGGATCGTCGAGGTAGTGGATTTCGTCGAATACCGTGTAGAACACATCGCCTAAGCGCGGGGAATTTTCCAGGATGAGGTTCCTGAAAATTTCGGTAGTCATGATGAGAACGTCGGCTTCGGGGTTAATGGTCACGTCGCCCGTGTGAATGCCAACGGCGGCGTCGCCGAATCTTTTCCTGAAATCGCGGTATTTTTGGTTCGACAGCGCCTTGATGGGGGCGGTATAAATGACGCGTTTGCCTTTTTTTATTGAAACGTCGATGGCATATTCGGCGATGAGGGTCTTTCCGCAGCCTGTGGGCGCGGCAACGATAAGCGACCGTCCCTGGTCGATGGCGGAAACTGCTTTTTCTTGGAACGGATCGAGGGCAAAACCTAAATAGTCCAAATTGTCCCTTATTTCTTTTTTATTACATGATTAAAATACTTTACCCCTGAAGCAATTCAAAGGGGTTTAGAAACGGCATTAGCGGACTTCGCCGAATTCATAAAATTCGATTGACTTTTATCAAGGAGATGAACGATAATTGAAATGCCTATGAATACCTCCGACACTGCCGGTCATTTCCGTAAAAAGATACTTTTAATAACCGATTCCTATTGGCCGCTTTTGGGCGGGGTCGAGAACTGGGTCCACGCACTTGCGGCCGACCTTGCAAATACCCATGAAGTTTTCATAATCACCCACGCAAGCGGGCCCAAATACGGTCCACGGTCTTTTTGTTCGCCGGCGCCCAAAACTCCCGCGCCCGATCAAGATGATTTCGGCAACAGGATCATTACGCTGCTTCCCACGGCAGTAAAACGAATCATCCTGCTTCCCTTGATTTTGTGGCATTTACCTCTTATTCGTAAATTTTGGGCAAAAGGTTTTTTTGATTTCTTGTTCATTTTTTATAGGGCCGCCTTTTCAAGCACCTTACGCGCTTTGATTAAAAACGCCGACGTTGCCCACTCGTTTTCAACCGGATATTTGGGCGTTTTAGCGACGCGGATCTGCGTGCACGATTCAATTCCGCTCATTCACTCACCGCCCGTCCACTTTGACAAATGGGGAGACACGCCGCTTTTGCTGAAATCCTATGCCAGGGCCGATGCGATCATGTGTTTGTCAAACGCTTTTAAAAATGAGTTTTTAAAACGGATGCCGGGCGCCCCCTGCGAAATAATCGTAAATCCCGCGCCCGTCAAGGACCAAGCGGGCCGCACAGCACCAAGGCCTCATGAGAAAGTACCCTTCGTGCTGTTTTTAGGCAGGCGCGAGGAGCATAAGGGAGCGGCAATGCTCGCGGCGGCCTTTACTAAAATCAACACTAAAGCGCGGCTTGTTTTCGCGGGCCCCGGGCCGTCCCTGAATGCGCCTAACGAATCGATCGAGGACAAGGGAGAAGTCGACGAGCGAACAAAGCGTCGGTTGCTTGAATCGTGCGATGTTTTATGCGTTCCTTCGCGCGACGAATCCTTCGGCATTGTTTACGTCGAGGCAATGATGCACGGCAAACCCGTCATTGCTTTGAAGATGGCGCCAATCAATGAAATCGTCATCCATAATCAAACGGGCCTCCTTGTTCCCGGGGGGCGCGAAGACTTATTAACGAAGGCCTTGGAGGAGCTCCTGTCGAACAAGCAATTGCGCGAAAAATTCGGCGCGAACGGCCGGAAACGCTACGAAGAGGTCTTTGAAGAGAAAATCGTCATGAAAAGGACCAGGGATTTGTATGACAAGATTTTAAGCGGGGATACCCGTAAGGGGTGAGGCAAGCACCCGCAGATCCCCGACGCGCCGCACCATGCCCTCTTGCTCAAAAAGCGCAAAAAGCATTAAGCATATTTTGCGGTTTCCTTCCACGACGTCGCGAAACTCCGCCACCGTCAAGCCTTCAGGCTTCGCCCTAAGGGCATTTAAAAGCTTAGTGCGGCAAACATCAACCTGCGCCCCGAAAAGATATGATCCTTCCATTCTGCGTAAAACGCCATTGTCCGTTAAAAAACGCATAATGCCTTTTAGTTTCTTTTCGTCAACGCCCCGGGCCGCGCATTGTTTTTCGAGGTCCGAAAGTATAGGTGTTTGCATGCCGCAATTTTTAAAATAGCTTTCCACGAAAAGCGCGGATTTCCGCTCGTCTTTCGATAAGGAAACCGTATGCTCGGGCAAGGCATAGCCTTCGCCGACTTTTTTCAAGGCGCCTTCCCCTACCAGAGATTCTAAAAATATTGCCGGGAATTCATCGCCGCGGTCCTTCTCGACGGCCCCAATGACGCCACGCAAATCTTCAAGGCCCCGTCCTTGGCCCATAAGCGGATTAGCCTTGTGAAACGCCCGAAGAGCGGAAACGACTTTTTTCTTCAGAATTTCCCATGAATGCACGGTGATCGCATAGCGGTTTGTAAGCGACGCAACTGTTTTAATATCATCTGAAGCTAACGCTTTGAGTGTTGCGGCTGTTTCTGGCTCCGATATGCCGAGCCTTTCGGCGATAAGTCCCGCGCTCATGCCCGTCATGCTTTTGCGGACCTCGGCGGCAATGCGACCCGGCAAACCGCCGCTTACCATTGTTGAAAGGTTTTCGAGCAGCGCCTTGGTGCGCCTGCGATGATGCAGCGGCGCGGAATCGATAATCGCGCCGCCGCCTATGGTCGCATCGCCCGAAGCGCTTCGAACAACGAAACGATCGCCGGCAAGGGCCACGCATTCGGAACCGAGGTGTATCTGGACAAGGGCCGTTTGTCCGGGAGCGACGTAGTTTTTATCAAGCGCATGGATACGCGCCTGCGACTCAAACGAGCCAAGCAGCAAAACCGCATGCGTCCATAATCCAATCCTCGGCGATTCCGAAAAAAGGGTAAGCGTTGCGTCAAGCAAAAGCGTCCCATCGAGTTTGCGGTTGGAAATGAGCATGCCGCGCCGAAAATCCGCGCGGTCCATGCCCGCGCAGTTGCATGACGCGCGGTCGCCCGCGTAAACGACGCCCACGGGCCCGCCGTAGCGTTCGAGCCTTCGAACGCGAAGCGGTTTTGCTCCCGGAAGTAAATACGCCGTGTCCTCCACGTGAAGTTCCCCGCTTTTTACCGACCCGGTCACCACCGTTCCAAAGCCGCCCACGCTGAATACACGGTCGATATACATGCGAAAAATGCCGCCGCCTGGCCGCTGAGAAACTTCAAGGGCAATGTGGGAAATGGTTTGTTTGAGCGCGCTGATGCCCTCTCCGGTCATTGACGACACATCGACAATGGGCCAGGACTCAAGAAAACCGCCTTGTGCAAACGCATGTATTCGATTGCGCGCCTCATTGGCGTCATTGCCGTCCACGCGATCGATCTTTGTAAGCGCGATAATGCCTTTTTTAATCCCGAGGATTTCCATAATGTGCACATGTTCGCGTGTTTGGGGCATGACGCCTTCGTCGGCGGCAATGACGAGAAGCGCGAAATCAATACCGGAAGCGCCCGACACCATGGTATGCACGAAATCGCGGTGCCCCGGAACGTCAACGATACCCACGGTGTCGCCGGTATCGAGCGCAAGATGCGCGAACCCGAGATTAATGGTGATTCCGCGCCGCTTTTCTTCCTTGTGGGTGTCGCAGTCGATGCCCGTAAGCGCTTTTACGAGGGCGGTTTTGCCGTGGTCGATGTGCCCGGCAGTGCCCATGATCAGGTGTTTCATATTTTATTTAACGTCAATTCGCGTTCCTCAATCACTTGTCCAGGCTTTATGCTCCGAGTTCTAAAACTCCGATTACTTCCCGCGTAACGGCTTCGGCCACAAACGCAATCTCCTGATCGTCAATCGTTCGCACGTCAAACAAAAGAGCGCCTTCGCGAAGAATGCCGAGAATGGGTCGCTGCCCGGCCAGAAGGTTTTTAAATACCCTTTCGGCCGCACTTGCCTTTTTTGTTTTTTTCGGTTCCGGCAAATGCAGCTTGACCGCAAAGCCCGGCAAATTAACATCGGGCAAAGTCCCGCCGCCGCATTGCGAAACGGTTTCGACGACTTCTGCCTTAACGTTTTTTTGCGCAAGAACGTCGCAAAGATGCTCCGCTTGGCGGCGCAAATCGTCCGGTGCCCGTGACAGCATCTGCATGCTCGGGTTTAACCGGAACAAATGTTCATCGTCAAGATATTGCCTGCACGCGCTTATGAGGGCCGCAAGCGTCAGTTTCCCAACGCGAAGCGCCCGCATGAGCGGAGCTTTTGCCAATCGCGCAATCAGCTCGTTTTTGCCCGCAATGATGCCCGCTTGCGGCCCGCCTAAAAGCTTGTCGGCGCTAAAAAGCACCAGGTCGGCCCCCTTTTCAATCGACGAAGCTACGTCCGGCTCGCTGTCAAGCGGTAACCCCTCAGGCTTTCTAAGCAGTCCCGATCCGATATCATAAACCAAGGGTAAATTATGCTTTCGCGCCAGAACGGACAGTTCGGGAAGCGAGGACTCCTCGGTAAAGCCGCTCATTGAAAAATTGGACCGATGGGCCTTGAAAATAAGCGCCGTGCGCTGGGTTATTGCGTTTTCGTAATCCTTTAAGCGCGTGCGGTTGGTGGTCCCCACTTCAACCATACGAGCGCCCGCGGATGCCATAATTTCGGGAATGCGAAATTCTCCCCCGATTTCGATGAGCTCTCCGCGTGAAACGATCACCTCTTTTTTTTTGGCGAGCGTACTAAGAACGAGCACGATGGCAGCGGCGTTATTATTGACGACAACGGCGTTTTCAGCATGAGTCAAGTATCTAAGCATCGGCGCGATATGATCGTTTCTTGAACCGCGCGCAGCTCCGGCGCAATCGAACTCGATGGTGGAATATCCGAGAACGATCGGCGTAATGTCGTCGAGGACCTTTTTACCGAGCGCCGCGCGGCCCAAATTCGTATGCAGGACAATGCCCGTCGCATTGATTATAGGACAAAGGGAATTGCCCCTGACCGCATCGATGGCCGAAATAACCGTGCCCGAAAGGGCGTCGATAGACGGAGGCTGCTTCCCTTCGGAAGTCCGTTTTCTGACCGCGTCAACGGTTAGCCGCGAAGCATAAACCGCAAGCTCCCTGCCGCATTCGCTTATCCGAGCGGAAACGGCGGGATGTTTAAGCATCGCGTCGATGCTTGGAATATCTCGAAATTTGGTTTCGGCGTCCATGATAAATGCCCCGTAAATTCGAATAAATTCGGAGAGGGCAGGAATCGAACCTGCCACGGACGGTGTTATCCGCCCGCTACCGGTTTTGAAGACCGGCCGGAACACCAGTTCCAACCCCTCTAACGAAAAAAAATACTTACTGAGCGGGCGACTTCGCTAAAAAACATCAAATTACCGCCCACGAACCGTGAAAATAGTGTAAAATATGAATGCATGATCTGAACAGCACAGTATATTTTTTCTGAATTAAAAGGGGCTGGTAATGACCAAGATCCAGAACTTCATGTACTTTGCCGACATTCTCACGTTCCACGCCGTGGATATTGAAAGCGGTCGGAAAATCGGGAAAGTCGACGATATGTTCGCCTCGTTCGACCAGACCTATCCCCGTATTTGCGGGCTGATGGTGCGCACCTCCGGCCGTAAAATAAAAAACGTACCCTGGAAAAACATCAAGAAAATAGACGAAGACTCGCGCAGGATTTTCATCGATGCATCTTCAAACGGGACCGACACGGGCGCGCTTGAGCCGATCAAATGCGAGACGCTCCTAAAAAAGACCTTTTTCGACAAGCAAATCGTCAACATGCGCGGATCGAAAGTCGTGCGCGTCAACGATCTGCACTTGCTTAGGGAAGACACGAATTTATGGCTCGTGCACATCGACGTGGGCATGAAGGGGCTTTTAAGGCGCATGGGATGGCTCGATGCCGTCGCGGGGATTTTTGAATGGCTCTTTTCCTACGAACTCGAGGACAAATTTATTTCCTGGAAATATACGCAGGCCGTTCCCACTCCCGGCACACCGAGCCTTCCTTATTTGCAAATTCCCTCCACCAAGCTTTCGGAGCTGCATCCCGCCGATCTTGCCGAAATCCTCGCCGACCTCGGTAACGACGAGCGCATAACGTTTTTCCGCACGTTCGACAATTCCACTGCGGCCAGGACCTTGCAGGAAATGCCCATGACCATCCAGGTGCAGCTCGCCGAAAACATCAATGCCAAACGGGTCGCCGACATCATCAACGAAATGCAAATGGACGAAGTCGCCGACCTTTTGGCCAAGCTTTCCCACGCGAAAGTGATGGAAATATTTTCCTTTTTGCCCCCTGCGGTCGTCGAGGAAATCAAGGACCTGCTCAAGCATTCCTGGCATGGCGCGGGAAGCCTTATGAACACGGAGTTCATCGCGGTAAACAAGAATTTGGTTGCCGGCGAAGTGCTTAACAAAATACAGTCCGAATTCAGCGGCGCCGAATCGATTTATTATGTCTATATACTCGACGACGACGAAACGCTCTTGGGAATGGTGACCTTGCGGGAACTCCTCATGGCGCAGCCCTCCACGCCGCTCTTGGAACTTATGCGCGAAAATATCGTAAAGGTTGACGTTGAGGAAAACGTCAAAAACGTGGCGCGCGTGTTTTTCAAATACGATTTTTCGGTGGTCCCGGTCGTCGACGACGCGAACCGTCTTTTAGGGATCATTTCCATGAAAGACGCGCTCGAAGCGATTTTCCCGGAAATGAAGGAAGACGTTGACGGATAAATATCAAGCGAGGCTGCCCGCCTAACGAGCGGACAGCCTCGAAAAACCCGTCGGTGTTGGCCCTCCGAGGACTATGCCTTTGTCCTGGCGCGTTCGATAGCGTCACCGACTCGAAATAACGCATACAGGGCCGTACCGGGAATACCCGCTAATAACGCGAGGGCGATCCACAGACCATTGAACTTGCCGATTCGCGACATATCAACAGCCACGATAATGGTCAGCAGAATATTAATGACGATCATCAAAAGCGCCCCTAAAAACAGCAATTTCCGCAAATGATGTCCCGGATATCCGTTCATATTCATGCAATGCATTCGCATTCCGGGCATTGGGCACATTTGGCATCCTTGCCCCATACGGTCGCCGAATTTCTCATGCATTCCGGGGTCCCCGAACATTTGAGCGCGGTTTGCGTTAAAACCCGGAAAACTATGCTCATGCCATCCGAACCGGCGTGATTGCTGGTCTTGCATACAGGGCGTCTGTTGCAAAGTGTCCTGCCGACCGGCCGGTGCGGTTGAAACCGGTTTTGTCTGAGCAAACGCCACCGTGACCATGAAGGCCAACGCCACGATACTAAGAACGGATTTCATAAATCCCCCTTATTATTTGTTAAGATTAAAAACATATTTCGCCGCTTTGTTTTGTCTATTAGACGGGGGAACCGATGAAATTGTTACAAAATTCGGCAAAATTCCGGCTATCACGCGATTTTACCGGGAAACAAATTACCGATAAAATGACATTTCATTAAACTGTCATGCAATTTCATTATAACAAACCACTGGCCAATTTAATAACCATATTTGCATAATTGGAAGGGCCGGATAGCGGGTTTCGGCAAAATTGACGCAGTAGCAGGTAACGGCGGATATTGAGAAAGTTTAAAAAAAGGGAACATGCTTTGAATATTCTTATAACGGGAGGGGCCGGATTCATCGGCTGTAATACCGCCGAGCATTTCGCGCGCCAAGGGGCCATAGTGACTATTTTGGACAATCTCAGCAGAAAAGGCTCAACCCTCAACCTTGACTATCTTCAGGATAAATTCCCCGGCTTCCTCAAATTCCGGCATGGGGACATGCGCAATTGGTACGAGGTTTCGGAAACGCTGCGGGAAAACTCGTTTGATTACATATTTCATTTTGCCGCGCAAGTTGCGGTGACCACGTCGCTTATAAGTCCGCGGGAAGATTTCGACGTCAACGCTAAAGGGACCCTTAACTTGCTTGAAGCCATACGATTGTTTCAACCCGAAACGATTGTAGTATTCACCTCGACCAATAAAGTTTATGGAAATTTGGAACACAATGCAATCAGTGAAGTAAATGGCCGCTACGAGTTTCGTGACTTTCCCGACGGAATTGCCGAAGATGCCGCCCTTGATTTTCATTCTCCCTACGGCTGTTCGAAAGGTGTGGCCGACCAAATGGTCCGCGACTATTATAGGATCTATGGCATTAAGACGCTGGTTTTCAGGCAATCGTGTATTTACGGCTACCGACAATTCGGCGTGGAAGACCAGGGATGGCTGGCATGGTTTACCATTGCCGCCGTCTTCGGTTTGCCCATAACCATATACGGGGATGGGAAACAATACCGCGATGTCCTGTTTATTGATGATTTGTTAAGCGCTTTTGATAAGGCGATTTTGAATATCGACGCAATTGCCGGAAGGATTTATAATATCGGCGGGGCGGGCTTTGGAATTTGCCTGCTTGAAGCGACGAAACTCATTGAACGATATTCCGGCAAAAAGATCAGGCTTGTATTCGGCAAGCGCAGGCCCGGCGATCAACCGGTCTACATTTCAAATTGCGGAAAAGCGCGGCGCGAATTCGGATGGAAACCCGACACCTCGGCTGAGGAAGGGCTAAAAAAATTATTCGATTGGGTTGATGCGAATAAATCCCTTATTGCTAAAGCCGGAATCATGGAAGGTTCTTAAAACGCGGTTGTATGGGCGAAAAGCAAGGACAGGCCGTTCTCATCAATCCGTTCGCCCATTATGCACGCGGCACTAATAGCGCCACGGTGGAGCCGCCCCTGGGCCTCGCGTATTTATCGGCGATCGCCCGCGAAAAGGGGTTTGACTGCCTGGTCATCGACGCCGAAATTTCACGATTACACCCCCAAGAGATTATTGACAAATTAATCTTAGGCACGCCGCTCTTGTTCGGCGTATCGGTCAACGTGGTAAGTTATCGCGCGGGAGTCGAATTGTGCCGGGAACTGCGGCAGGCATTTCCATCGTCGCCGATAGTCATAGGCGGGCCGCATGTGTCCACGCTTCCGGAACAATGCCTGATTGCCATGAACGCCGACGTTGCCGTCGTGGGAGAAGGCGAACGGACGTTCGCCGAATTGCTTGACCATTTTTCAAATAGCGAAAAAACGGACATCGCAACCATTCCGGGCCTTTGCTTCAATGATGGCGGGACCATTCGCCGTTCGGCGCCCAGGCCGCTCATCGACGATCTCGACGAAATACCTTTTCCGGACCTTGATCGATTGGGCCCCCTGCACCGCTATCGCAGCCGGGCCCGTCAAAAACCGGTGGGCGTGATTTTAACCAGCCGAGGGTGCCCGTTTCAGTGCTCCTATTGCAATAAAAGTATCTTCGGGAGCGCCTATCGACAACGAAGCGTTCCCAATATTATCGAGGAGATCGACCGGCAGGTTGCGGCTTTCGGAATCCGGCAGCTCGATTTTCTCGATGACAATCTGACTTTCAACCGCGAACACGCCATGGAATTATTCGGGGCCATCGCCGAAAAACGCCGGGGCCTGGCCATAAACCTGCAAAACGGCGTACGAGCGGATTGCATCGATGAAGAGGTCCTTAGGGCGATGGCGAAAGCGGGTGTTTTTAAAATTTCATTCGGCGTCGAATCGGCGAACGCCGAAGTACGCCGGAGATCTCGGAAAAACCTTGACCTTGACAAAGTGCTTTCCATGACCGCGGCGGCAAGAAAGCTCGGACTTATCGTGATCGGCAATTTTATGTTCGGGCTTTCCGGAGAAACGGTTGCTTCCATGCGCGAAACGCTTGCCTTTGCGATACGGATGAATCCGCATATCGCGAATTTCATGATAACCGTGCCGCTTCCCGGAACGCCCCTCTACCATGAACTTAAGGAGAATGGCAGACTCCTGGTCGATACTAAAAACGGATTGAATACGGGTTTTTACGCTCCGGCCATCTATTACGTGACGCCGGACCTTGGGCCTAAACGCATACTGGATTATTATCGGAAAGCGTACTACTCGTTCTATTTCCGCTTTTCAAAAATGGCGGATTCAATTAAAAGCATCCGGTCGCTTTCCGAGCTCCGGTGGTACATAACGGCCGCCTTAGACCTGCTCGATTCCCAAATGCATTTGTCAAACATCCGGAAAGAAGCCCCCTGGGGGACCTCAATTAAAAATACAATACTGCATCGGTAAAGGCATTTTATGAAACGCATCAGCGTTATCATCCCTGTTAAAAACGAAGCCGCCTGCATCGGCCACGTGCTCGATGACCTGCATACCGTTTGCGAAACCTTCAAAGGGTATGCCGTAGAAACGCTCGTGGTCATCGACCATTGCACCGACGATACCAAGGCGGTGGTCGAGTCGCGCGGAGTTCGTTGGGTAGAAAACCATAGGAAAGCCGGAAAAGGCTTTGCGCTCATCACCGGGTTCGAAAACAGCGGCGGAGACATCTTCATCATGATGGACGGCGACTATTCCCATAACGCAAACGACATGCCCCGGATGATCGACGCGCTCGAAGCAGAGCCCGGCATGGTAATCGGGTCACGCGCCCTGGGCGGCAGTGAAGAATACGAGATCATCAGGCTTTTCGGAAACGTCGGGTTGACGGGGCTTTTTCGTTTTCTTTTTGGCATACCGGTCTTCGACGCCCTTAACGGCTACAAGGCCTTTGTGCGCGGCGTATTCGATAATTTCCGCTATTCGTCGCGCGGTTTTGAAATCGAGATAGAACTCCTGGCAAACGCCTTGCGCCTAGGGCTTGAAATCGTTGAAATCCCGAGCGGGGAGCGCCGACGCGCCGGAGACGCCATGAAATCCAACGCGGCGCGCGACGGGTTGCGGTTTCTCATTGCCATTATCGCCAGAGGCATCGCCTTTCGCCTTAGAAGGAAAAGACGTGCTCCTTAAACGCCCGCTTTACCAAACTTTCGGCGATGCCGATTTCGTGTCCGCAATTACCCTCCTGCTTCTTTCATTCCCGCTTTTATATTATCCGAACGCCTCTTGGGCTATTTTCCCGTTGGCTGTCGCCTGGGCTGGGCTGTTTTTATGGGGGCATTCCCTGCACGCTGTCTTTGCAAATCGCTTCGGCATCGCGGGCGCGCCCGCTTTTCCGGCCGCGACGCTGTGTTGCGTCATGATGTGCTGCGTAATCGCGGCGTTCCTTAAAAATTTCCCCGCCGCGCAATGGCATTCGGTCATATTCGTTGATGATTATGCCCCGGGATACGCCGCCTCAATTAAAGGTCTCGGCGCGCTGTTTCAAGGCGGTCTTTTCGGTTGGGATAGCCGGGTCTTGGGCGGCTATTTCATGGCTTCGGAAGTGCCCATGAACCGGGCGCTTTTTTTATTGCCTTTTGCCGCCCTGTGCGGTCCCCAAGCGGGTTATCATATGATGGTCTTTTTTTTCTATTGCGCCTTTCCCGTACTTTCGTTCGCTTATGCGCGTTCGATCGGATGCGGTCGCGGGGCATCGACTGGCGCGTTTTTCTTCGCGGGTGTTTTTCTTATCGGGTTTCTGCGCGGTATTCTGCATTACGGGATGATCGACGTTCTCATGGGGCTTGATTTTTTTATTCTTAATCTGGTCCTTTTCGAACGGCTCAAAGCGGGAAGGAACATGGCGGCCTTCTATTTGTCGATTTCCATCGCGGCCTCCATGTATGCACACATCACTTTTTTCTTGTGCAGTATTATCGTATTTGCAGTCGAACTTATTCGTGTCCGGTCGAAATCTCTTGCAATAAAGACTTTTATCGTTCTGGTTTTTTCTTTTTTCATGACCCTGTGGCAGGTGTTCTATTTTATCTATTATCATCGATACTTTATCACCAATCCCGAACTCTTCGACCCCTCCTCTCTTACCCTGGCCGGTCAAATCGTTTCGACCGTGAAATCGATTGCCCAAGAATTTAATCCGGTTCACCCTTACTGGTGGAATGCGGAACCGCAGGCGTTGGCCATGAGTCTGGCATGTGTGCTTGCATATTGCGCGATTACTTTCGGTCAACCTTTCAGGCGCCTGGTCGGCTTCATCGGGATCTTCGTTTTCCTCTGCTGCCTGCAATTTCAAGCGAGCGCCATTGTTACGTCGCGCGCGATGTATTGCGTGCAGTTTTTTTTGATCATCATTCTGGGCAAATTCACGGCGCAACAGTTTAACGAACGGCGGTTCCACAACATAATCATCGCGCTTTTTCTCATGACCCCGATATTTTCTCCCTCCACGTATCGTAGCGCCGACCATATAAAGTCCATTCGGGAACAATGGCCCGATTTTTATAACACGGTTTCGGGGTTCGACGGCAACATGGTCCTCCTTGAAAATATAGCCCATTGGGACTTAACGCCCGATACCCTTGCCACACCACGGTACAAGCCCGTTGACGCGCATTGGGAGTCGCTCGTTTCATATGAAGCCGGTCAAAGGCTTTTCTGCACGACCATGGAAGGATATCATTATAGTATTTACCGGGGTAATGCGATTAACAGCGGGACATTTCGCGGGAAACGCATTGACCGATACGACCCGGCCGAAATAGCGAAAGTCATTTTGAAATGGGGCATCCGTTACTTGGTGGTCTGGTCCGATGACAGTAAAAAATTTTTGACGGAGGCCCCGTCGCTCTTTCGGTCCGTCAAAAGCGTTAATGGTTGGTACGTTTTTCAATTCCTGAAAGCAGACCCGCGGACCGTGGTGATGCAGAGAGGACGCGGCGTTTGCGAAGACTTTGACTATTTTGCCAAACGGCTATATCTTAGCGACGCTGTCCGGGGGGATACGGTAACAATCAGGCAAAATTATTTTCCAAGCTGGAAAGCGTGGCAAGGCGGCAAGCAAGTGCCGGTTTTTAACCGTGACGGTCAGCTGGCGATTTTGGCCCCCGTTTGCGGGAAAAGCGCCATTGACCTGACCTTCCCGAAATATCCCCTATTTTCCGCGGCGGCGGTTCTCTCAATGGCCGCTTCACTGGCATGGTTCGGCCGCGGAGCATGGAAATCTCGCCGGCGCAAATTTCAATAATTTATTTGTAAAGCGGTTGAAAAGGCTAATTCTTGCGCTGCTGTTGCCACCATTTGCGGAAATCGGCGGCGTATTTTTCGATCCATTCCTCGCAGATATCATTCATGGAACGGTCTTGCAGCGGATCGTGTCCGAGGCGTTCACCGAGGTACCATTTAAATTTTTCAATTTCATTTATTTCGGCCCGTATCGCTTCCAAAAGATCGGAATGGGAAGGCAGAAAATTGCATTCGGATTGGGTTTTCATAGAATTAATTTCACCGTTCGGTTTTTCTTCATCCATGAAAATAATGCTCCCCCTTGACCATTAAAAGGGACATAATTGGTGATACTATACCCTTTATATAATATATATAAAACAAAGTTTTGTCTACAACTCCCTACATATTTCTTATTCAATTGACCACAAGGCGGACAAGACTAACCCGCCCTTCAAATTTACTTCGTGGCCATATCGTCCCGCGGAGCAAAAATTGAAGCCTCCGCGATGGTTGATTGAGGGCAGGTATTACCGACAGGCAAAACTTTCGTTTTTTTAAGGACCGCCGCCGGCTGAAAAACCCGCATTGCCGCAAGCAACTGCAGTGAATCCCCAATGCTTGACTGGTTTGGGTTTCTGACTAAAACATCGGGCCAAATTCCTTTGCGATGGTAATAACCTACCCGGTCGCTTAGGCCTTTCATCCGTAAAAAGGTGATTTTAATGTTCGGCCTTCCGATATGTTCGCGGGTGATGACGATCTGGCCCATGCCTTTCCCGTACGATGTGTCGCCGACAAGGGTCGTGCGGGCAAGGCCGTCCTTGAGCGCGGCGATAAGAATTTCCGAGGCGCTGGCGGAGCCCCGGTTGGCAAGAACCGCATATCGTTTGTTTTTCAGGGCGGACAATTGACGTCCGCGATTGGTCCGCATGGTGTCCCAATCTACCGTACTCGCTTGGCGTGTCTGGCCGTCGTATCTACGGTATTTTTCAACGATATAGGGGGTGGAATCGGGCAATATGGATTGAATGATGGAGTCGGTAGCGCTGATGTCCCCGCCCCCGTTATATCGTAAGTCAATAATTATATTGCTGAATTTTTTAACCATGTCCGCCGCGTTTAAAAAAGCCTGAAAAGTCCCGGCGACAAATTCACGGTATATGCCGATATATCCCGTGGAATCCGTAAGCGAATCCACCACGACTTCCGGAACGCCCGCGGTATCGGGATCGGGGACATTGCTTTGAAATGGATTTAGAGAAGACGAATCATAAATAGTATACGGTACACCGTGCAAGGTGTCGTAAACGTTCGTAAGCAGTTGCTGGGGCGTCGCGTATTTGAAGGCGTCGACGGGAAGCGTGTCGCGCCAAAGCGTGTCCTGCCAAATGCAATACGTTTTGAGGTATTGCCAAACACTTTCCATTTCGTAAAGGTTTCGGCCGCTCGTATCGGTGGGGTACCTTGAACAGCTCGGTCCTGCAAGGTAAAGAAAGCAGACGTAAATAATGGCGGTTGTTTTTATTGGATCCATGCGCTTTGCGCCGACGCTCGAATCGCTTCGATTCTTTCTTTATAGTTATCGCTCTTGAACACATAGTTCCCCGCCACGAAAACATTCGCCCCGAGCCCCGCGCAGAGCTTTGCGGTCTCGGCGTTTATTCCGCCGTCAACCTCGATGTCGACGGCGATGTTCCGCGCCCGCGCGGCGCCATGCACCGCCCGGACTTTCTCCGCTGTTTCGGGGATGAATTTTTGCGCCCCGAAACCGGCATAGACGGTCATGATAAGCACTTGATCGATGTTTTCAAGGTGCGGCAGGAAGAGCCCGACGGCCTTGTCGGGATTTACCGTTACCCCGGCCCGGACCCCGTGGCCCTTTATTTTTGAAAGGATTTCCGCTAAGGATTCGCCGCAAGCCTCGGCATGCACGATTACAATGTCCGCCCCGGCATTGCAAAACGAATCGATGTAGTCCGGGGGTTTCGATATCATCAAATGCACGTCGAGCGGAAGGGAAACGCATTTCTTGACCGCCTCGACGATCATCGGCCCGAAGGTGATATTAGGCACGAAATGACCGTCCATGACGTCGCAGTGGATGCGGTCGGCGCCGGCCGCCTCGACGTCCTTCACCGCTTTTTCCAGGTTCCTGAAATCCGCGGACAGAATGGAGGGGGCGACTTCGATTTTTTTTTGTCTATTCATATTCTTTGTCAATTACTTTTCGGGGCCATCATGCTCTTTACGGTTTGCCAATTCGACGCCACGTAATCGTACACCGACAATACCGTAACGATCGCGGGAACGACCATGATCCAAAACCCCGGATGCCTGCCCCAAAGGACCTTGGGGATTCCCGGAACATGATAGGCCTGGCCCAGGCACACGGCCATGACCATAAACGCGCCGATTGCCTGGACAACGGCCTTGAGCTTGCCTGCTCGCCTAGCGGCCAAAACAATCCCATGGTAGGCGCTCCAAATTCGAAGGACCGATAAAAAAGCGTCGCGATATAAAAAAACGAGAAACATCCATAAGGGAATGATATGCGCGGCGCAAACCATGAACGACAGGAAAATCGTTTGACGAGAGAGACTATCGGCGGCAGGATCGAAGAGTTTCCCGAAATCGGTCACTTGATTACGGCTGCGGGCCACATGCCCGTCGAAAGCGTCGGACAATTCTATAAGCGCCGCCAGCGAAACGGCGATCCAAAGCCATGTCACGGGATTCTTGGAGTAAAAACTGCCGATGAAAGCGTAAGCGAAAAACGGCGCGATTATTATCCTGGAAAAGGTCAGCGCGATCGCAAGGTTCATACGTCCCCATTTCCGTAAAGCATTTTCCCATTTGCCTCTTTAATCACCGCCGCGACGCTTATTTTGTCCCCCGCGCCGAAAAACCCGCTTATCGGGCGGCATTTTGTTACAAATAGGGAAATCAGCGCCGCACGGGGAAATTGCATGCCGAACTCCGAGAGAACGTAAAAGTTCGCCTGGCCTTTTCCGATAATGACGTCGGCATTGCTCAGCGCGGTTTTGCATTCTTCGGTCATTTCCTTAAACGAAACGCCGAGCGTGTCCGGTCCGGAAACGATGATGTCGCCCACGACTTCGTCAAGCTTGACGGTTTCGGCGTCGGCCAGCACAACATCGCTGGTTATCGGTCCGCCCCTGAAGGGAACGGTAAAAACCGGGCCGTATGAAGCGCATTCGGCGATAAGAAGCTTGTCGAAAGGAAGCTCGCCGACATTGTCGGGCAGATAAACGATCCGACGGGCTTTGGTAATGCGGTCGAATATTTTTTCCGTTTCGTCGATATCGAGGCCCGCGCTGAAAAGATCTTTGAGCATGCGGCCGATCGTATCAACGGCAATGCTATAGCCCGCTCCCGCAGTCCGAAAATCCAAGGCATTGGAGGCCACGGCCCACCGGACAAGAAAGCGCATTCGCTCTTTTCCCGATAACCCTTGCGCTTCGCGTGCGCAATCAAGCGCGACATTGCCGCACGAGGCAAGGCAAATCTCCCTAAGTTCGGAAAAAGGCGTTTCTAGATTGAGACGCCGTTTTAAAATCCGGTGCATTTCGGTGATATAGTAGGAAGGAGGCTCGCTCCTGGAATAATTTTCGGCCAAATATTTCAGAACATCGACCATGACCGCGTCGCTATCCTCGCGGGAAACCTGTAATAGCTTAAGCGCTTCCAGGATATCGTCGATAATGCAGGTCAAACAATCGGGTAAAATCCGCATAATGCTCATAAAATAAATGAAGGCCGCGTAAGGGCCTTGGCTTTTATTTCACCCGGCTTGTCTTTTTCAGGTCAAAAGACTATAATTGAAAGGGCCCGATGTAAACCGCTTTTTTTGGGAGTTTTCGCGGTGGATGCATTTAAAAAAATCGGCAAAAGCCTTTTGATCGGCTCGCTTGCGGGCCTGGCCATCGCGCTCATCACGAATTTTTTCGTCCATGACCTCATCGACAGTCTCGAAGACCAAACTTATTATATGCGCTACCATTGGGAATTCGAAGACCTTGCCTTGGTATCGAAAAGCGCCGGACAATCGCAACAGGACCAAGGTCCCGATTACGGCATTCACATCATCGACATCGACGAGCGGAGCTTGCAAAAACTGGGAAATTATTGGAACTGGGACCGGTCGTTTCAGGCGGAGATGATCGGGAATTTAAACAAACACGCTCCCGCCGCTATCGTCTACGACGTGCAGTTTTTTTATCCTGAAGACCAGAACCACGCCAAACGTTTCGAAAAGCTGGTCACGCTCAGCAAACAAAATAATCCCGGCCTCGTATTTCCGCAGACGCTCCAAGAAGCGGTTGTTACCTCGATCAACTACGACAAGCAATTTATCGACGCAACCCGCCAAGCGGGCAACGTGTTTCATGCGCTGTCCATGGCCGATACCGCGGATTATTCCAAACATGCCCTTTCCCAAATCCAGCCCCGTATGACCGCGGCATGGCACGATTCCCTGCATCCGTCTTCAACCATCAGCTTGCCTCCGGGAAAACTCAGCGCCATTCGCTGTGACGCGAAAGCCGTCATCGACGGAATATTCCCGCCGCTTGCACAGGCCGCGCGCGATATCGGCAGCGTCAACGTTCCCAAAGGAAACGACGGAGTCATCAAGGAAATTCCCTTGCTGTATCCCTTTGGCGGCACCTCAAACGTCTACCTTCCCATCAGCGTCAGGATTGCCGCCACGCTTTTCGCGACCCCGAACGACGAAATCGTTTTCGAACCGGGGAAATTCATCGACATCGGAAAACCCTTTAAAATTTTTAAGGACCATGACGGCAACCTTACGTACTCCTATCCGAACGTCACCACGGAGTTTGTCAAGGCAGTGCTCGACCATGGACGGCAAATCTCCACGCTTGCCAGGGACAAACGCCTTAAGGTGGCTTCGTATTGCTCCATCAATAAAGACAGCGCCGGCCGAAGGTCCATCACTATGTATTGCGGGAGTTTTCCCGATGAAATCGTACAAGCTTTTTTAAGGTCCGACGTCAAGGCGATCATCGGCCTGCGTAAAAACGCCGGCATGGCGCTTTCGCCCGGCATTGCCGTCAAACGCGGGTCCGAGGCCGACTGGACGCTTACCGCGCCCGTGGGAGACGGAGAGTGGACGCTTTCCGAGGTCGATTTGCAAACGATTTCACGGGTGTCCGAAACGGCATTTTCAGGGCTTATGCCCAACCGGCCCAAACTGTTGTTCTATACGATGAACGTGTGGAATAAAAACGGTCATTTGGTTTCGTCGCTGCCTGTTCTGCGCGATCAAACGCTGCGCGAACTCTGCGCCACGCCCTTAAGTGCCATCGAAGACATGAAACCGGGGACCAGGATGGAATTCGGCAAGGACGTTCGCATACCGCTCAA
>Ga0182027_10001800_pt1 | contig 35090 bp, 42 predicted proteins | sample 712E1DmetaG_FD_121300 | JGI IMG/M metagenome (GOLD analysis project Ga0182027, IMG submission 121300) | Permafrost microbial communities from Stordalen Mire, Sweden - 712E1D metaG (Illumina Assembly) | ecosystem: Environmental > Terrestrial > Soil > Wetlands > Permafrost | place: Sweden...
CAGCCATCAGGCCGCCCGGCCCCCGGGCCTTTTCTTCGAGGCGGCCATGTTGGCTGTCCTGAAGAAAGGAAGAGTCCCATGGCAACCGCAATCACCAACAACGTCACCTCGATCGCACGCGAGGCCAGCAGCTCGGCCGACAGCTCCCACGCCAACCCGTACTACATCCTCGCAAAACATCTCGCCCAAGTCCTCGCCGATGCCAGCTACGTCCGGGCGCTCAGTCGCATCCCCGAGGAGGAGGTCCATCTCGCGCTCACGACCGAAGCCGTCCGCGTTTGTCAGGCGCTCAATGTCGATCTGCGCCGCATCGACATGGACAAGCTCAAGAGCGCGATCCGCGATGCGTACCAGAGAGCCCGGGCCCGCGCTGCGGCGGCGTGAGGCCGGCATCGGTAAACGAGTGCACCCGCGCGGCTTGCGCCACGCTCATGCAAGTCACGCTCTCGATCGCGGCGCCCCCACCCATCTCGTGCAGCAAACCCTCGGGCGTGCGCGGGCTTTGATCATGTCGCCGAGCGGTGGATGTGTTCCGTGTTGCCGATACGTGAATCGTTTCGGAGGCATTTGCTCGTGCAAGCGAGCTTTGACGACGAGTTACTTTACTCCGACGTGAATCATGTGTCCGTCGTCGTCAAAGTCAAAACCCGGAGGGCACCACATAAGCATACACGAGCAGTAAGGGTGCAATGACTCCACTACCGGCAGTCGGTCCCGACGTGGTTGTCCGATGTTGTTGCCGTTTGCCAGCAGCTCGCTGAGTAGGAATGTTCGCGGACGGACTCCAATCATGAACGCGGCCTTACATTCGTCGCAAGCATCAGGCCGCGCTCGTTTGAAGACGATAGGGTCTTCCCTGTGGGCCTTGTGGACAATCTCTATTGCACGACCAGTCTCATTGCCGTTGTGGGTCTCGGACGAGATAATCGACGAGGCGTTAGATACAAGCATCACCGTTTCGTCGACCATGCCGACAAAGATTTCACTCATGGCCCGTCTCCGGGCCAATTCGGCCAGCAGGTTGTATTGCAGCTTGCCTTTCGCGTCTTCGTGGACCTCGATTACGTATTCGTCGTCGAATGCTGCGTTACCACCTCCGGTCGAGAAATTCTGCATCAGGAATCCAAGGTAGCGTGCGCACGCTCTATGAATAGTTTTCAGCGTGGCGAGGTCTTTCGGTGCCAAGACATCGGCCATGCGCCCGACGTGCTTTTCGAAAAGCACGTTGTTCATTTCCAAGATCTTGTCGTGAACAACTGACGTTTCTGCGATCTCGTACGAGTGGAGGAAAGCAGCACATTGCCGTCTTGGCTCCCGCCACAGACCGGCCGTCTTAACCTTTGCAACAACGGCTTCGGACACGGCCTTGTCACCGAGAAGCTCGATCACAAGAGCCTCCCGATAGAGGTGGAGCGGTACATTCATTCGATGTGTCTGACTAGCAACCGCTGCCTTTTGGCGTCAACGGGTAGAACCGCGAGAAACCCTTTCATTTTTCCATGCGCAGAATGAGCCAATATGGTCTGCGACCATACCTTTGGTAGAGCGCGGAAATCCCGCGTCGCTCGATAAAATGCTTTTTTTCACGTGGGCTCTGTGATTTTGTCTTTACGGAATATTAGCCTTTGCGGGGATACCAGAGCGAGACAGGCCGTGTGCCACGGACATGTGTGAGAATTCCGAAATGATTGAGAGTCCAGCAGTACAAAAAACGGATTGAAGGAATGTCAGACCCAAGCATCATCTCCTACGAAACGGTACTCGCGGCGATTCGGAGCGTTTTCGCTTGGAGGGAAACGAAAACACGTGGCGAGGTCCTTCACCGCGTCACGGAGGTGTTGAGGGTGGATCGCGGAGATTCCAACGCCCTGGCCCAATTACATAGGCACTACAGCACGGCGCTGGAGAAAGGGCTTCTTTGCGAGACAATGCTCGCGCATCACCCTCGAAGCCATAGAGCCGTGCGTCGCGGACGACGTCATTTTTATGACGAGTCCACAAGTACAACGACAACAAAGGAGGAACTCAAGCCATATGTCTCGCTGCGCCCGCCCTTCGATGCTGCCGGCGACCGAGCGCTGGAAGTTCTCACCAAATTGCGGGGACCAGATCCCGCGCTATGCGGGGCGGCGCGTCTCCAAGTCGAACAGTGGGTTCACACGCTGGAAGCCTGCATGCGCGAGAGGTCTGAGAAGATCTCCGCCGCCGAGAAACGGACTGCACAATTCGAGCTCGGCCAAGCACTACTACTCTCCATGGATAGCGCGGTGTCAGATCTCCTGGCGCACGTGGACGACGGCATCAACGACGTCACTGCAATGGATGCCGAGGACAACTCGGAGGCAGGAGAAGCGTGGGACTCGCTTTTTGCCCTTTACCATGAGGAACTCAACGACTGTGCTTGGCGGCTGGAAGTCACAGTGCGCGGCGAAGACTTGGAGGGCGAAGAGAGAGACGCACATTGCGCCGCTGACCTATGCAAGACGTTGAACGAAATTTTGGCCGGGGAAAAGAGCCCAGAGTCCGCCTTTCGACATGGACGGGAAGACACGTTCCGGCAACTTCTCTGTGGAAAAATCTTCCCCGAGGTTGAAACACGGATCGTGCCCAAGGAGGACTGTGACGAGCACACCGAGTGGTTTTTCCGAGGCGTCGCCCGCTTTGTGGAGGCTCTTGAAATCATCGGCAAGCACGACAAAAAACCACGTAGCACCCTGGCAGCGCGGCTTGAGAAGGGAACTCGTGCCGTGTTGAAAATCGCTTGCGCCGCGGGGCCAGATAGGGGCAGACCGATCGTCTCGCCTTTGGACTTTGGCCGGCTTGAAGATGTGCCGGTGAAGAACGCCATGACGGAAATGAAAGAGGCCTCGCGCGCTTTGGTGAACGAGCTGCATGCATCGATTGTGCGTAGACGAGCAGATGTCCGAAAATCGATCGTGGTCCAAAAAGTCGCCGCTCCTAGAAGATCAAAGAGGACGCCGTCCCGTCGAGCTGCCGCCAAGAAAGCTGGTGCGGGTAAAACCAGGAAGAGGATCCGTCGCCGCATGGCATGAACGTGGTAGGGTTGCGCGTATCAGGACATTCATCCACTCAAAAGGCAACCGGCAACAATGAAACGGCGCATCACTGAGCTGTATCCGCGTTTTGGTGCGCATCGTACATGCGCAAGCGCACCTGCGTGAGGGTTGCTGATTGGCGGGCGCTGAAATCGACAGCTAAATGTCCGTGGGGCTATGGTGCTCACCCTCTTGTGCTTTCTTGAGTGTCACGCCGACCGCACCGATTGGATGTCACCCGGATCCGCGTGGCTCCCCATGTCGAGATTTCCAACGGGCACGAAGATTCTCCGTGGATGGGCGGCTGCGAGTATTGCGCGGCCGAATCGTTCGTCCATTGAGGTCCCAATACGCAGTCTTTCGCAGACTCTGGTCGAGGGCCACTTTCAGATTCGATGGGTTGATCGCAAGCAACCCATCATCGAAAAGAGTGTGAATGTCCGCTCGAAGAAGAATCCCGTTGTTCGACGCGTTTGACCCCGTGAGCGCGTGGGGGCAAAGGTGGGCAGCTTCAAGAACGACATCTGGTCCTTCCCCAGTGATCGCGCATTTGTGCCCATAGAGCCGCAGCAGCATATTTCGGAATTTTGGTTGGCCACGACGGACGCGTCGTGCAAAGTTCTGAAGTTCTTTCGGGTCGTCCTTTGGAGCTGCGCCGAAGTCTTGGTACCACCCGCTAGGCTGTGTGGTTCCTTGGGGTGCTTTCCGCTCTGAGGGTGAACGTCTGGCGGACATCTTGAGCATCTTTTCGGCCCGCCCGTATTTGTCGGCCGGAAGCTGTTGGATAGGAGCCCCGAAAGACCGCGGAAATAGGCGGGCGCAGTCGGGTCCAAGCAGGGGATTACGCAGCAGGTGCCGAGTTGGGCCGGCCAGGTAATGGAACCCGAGCCACCAAGTGTCGTCAGCATCGTCGAATGTGGGTGCCCCTTCAACTTCTCCGACCGCATAGATCCCGCGTCTTTCCTTGAGCCGCTGGTTAGTGAATCGAAACAGGAGGAGATCACCCTTCAGAATCTGTTTTCGGCAGCAGCCAACGGTCCACCTCAACCCGCGGTTGTGGAGCTCCGCGCTGACAAACGCTACCGGGTCAGACGGATCAACCTCACCGTAATCGAAGTCGCTTTTGTCGGAGTTGACGATTACCGAAAAGATTCGCCCCTTGTGCTGCATATTGCGCTTCCCTCTCAATGCCGCCAGTGCCCCGTCTCCTCAGGGGCCGTTGAATGAAACGAACGTAGACGGCGGGACCACGGCACCGAGAGCGTAAAAGGCCTCCCCTGCCGTGGGGACGTGGCTCGTGCACGTCGTGCCGTTCGTCGTGTAATAGTTCGCTAAGGCCGTCCCGGAGAGTGCATAGACAGTGGCGCCCTGTGTGCCGTTACAACTATCGTATGTCGTGGACGTATAGACGTACGGCGGATTGCCGCACGGCCAGGTCACGAACGCTGCGGGCTCCGTACAAGCTGCATCAGCAAAGTAGGCCCCAATGCCGTAACCGTAGTTGGCCGGCAGGCACCGCACGGTGCTGTCGGTTGCGATCATGGGCTCGCAATCTGCGTTTAGCGTTGTGTCATGGAACGTGCCGGGGTTGACCAGGTCTATTGCCCCGTCTGCCCCCGTCCACGTGTATTGTTTGGCCGTCAGCCGCGAACCACTAATGGCAGGCGTGTACCCGCCCCCATTGGTGCCATTGGTCCCATTCACGCCGTTGGTTATCGTGGCGCTCGACCCGTCCGAACACGTGATTTTCGCGCCGCCACTGGTTTGCGTCACCGAACATGAGGTGCTGATGGCGCTGCTGCTGCCGCCAGAGCAGGCAAAGGCACTAAACGCCACGACAAGTCCCAGCGCAAACAAATATGTCTTTTTCATTGTCACCCCTTTCAGTGTTGCGACCAGCCTACTTCTCTAGCGACTGGCGCACAAACGAGCGAACCAAAATCATTCAGAGGGATCTGGTATATGCAGCGACAAATCGGCACCGGGCTTGATCACCCGGTGAACGGTCGGCGCTCCGGGTGTGCGTTATCCGCCCGCACCCGACGGCGTCCCGCCGATCAGTGTGTCGAGGCTACGCCAAAGCGCCGAATCGTCGACGACAAAGAACAGGCCGCCTCGGCCATTCTGGCTGCTGCCGCACTTGGGGCCGTCGAGAGTGCCTTGCTGATTCAGGTCGCCGAAGATGGACAGATGCTTATCGCCCGAGGTCGAGACGCCGAGCTTGGCGTGGTTGAAGTCCGGCCCAAGTCCGCCGGTGAGGCCGAAGGTCGTGGAGCCCCAATGGCCGGTGGTCGCTATGGCAACCGGGCCGGGGTTGGGGAGCGATGAGTCGCAGCAGCTCGGCGGCGCCGAGCTCGTCGTCTCCTCGATGGCCGGCGTCGTCCACCAGGTTGCCGTCCGCAGGGGGATGCCGCCCAGGACGGCCGAGACCATCTGCCACGGGGGAACGTGCAGGTGAGACGGTTTCGAGATGAGAGTGACGCCGGTCGAGAGCGTAGCCGTCGCGTAGGCCGTGCTGCTCGAGCGTACGCCCAAGTGTGCGACGAGCTCCTGCACCTTCGCCGGCCCGCCGTTGTGCACGATCTGTGGATTGCCGGGGTCGGTGACCACGCTGGCGTTGTGCAGGGCCTCGAGGACGGCGACCAGGTCGCCGGCGGCAAGGCGCAGGGCGAAGAAGTGTTGGCTAACCATGACGTTGTCATCCTGGATGCACCCAAGGGTATTGCCGTCCTGCTGCCGTGGGGTCGTCTTGCTGCCGGCCGCCGGCCAGGAGGGTGTCGAAACCTGGAGCACGAGACCCTCGCCGGCGTCATTCCAGGCGAGCAGGCCCTTGGAGTGGCCCCACGGGGACGCGCAATTCTTCGAGCAGCCCGGGATCGGCGGGTCGTCGTAGAACTGGTCGTTCCAGACGACGAAATAGTACGGCCCGTTGTAGACCTCGTCGAAGGTCGCGCCGAGGGGATCTGCCGTGGTGTCGCCCGCGCACCCGGCGCCCTGGCGGAGTGTTGGTGTCTCGCTGCTGGCATAGGCAAACTGTTGGCCAAATGAGCGGTAGTGGTGGGGCTCGCCTCCGAAGGGGCAGGCCCTCGCGGCGCCGCCGCATTCCGGAAAGGTTGCCGCGTTGAATTTGAATGCAAACCACCAGTCGACCGGATGGCCGTGGGCGAGCAACGGGACGGGAGCTGCAGCTGGCTCGACCGCGTGCAACGGCGCGCTCACCGATGCGGTGGCGAGCGCCAGCAACGTGAGCGCGAGGATGGAAGTCTGAGCGAGGCGCCGAGGGGTCATGTCTGTTCCAGACCGCAGGGCCGACTTCCGGTCAATCCCTGGCTACCGGTGCGACACACATCCTGTCCGCTTCGTTGAACCCCAGTCGTTAGAGAAGTAGGCTGGTCGCAACACTGAAAGGGGCCAAAGTGAAAACTATCCTGCTTGCCGCGTCGGTTTTATGTTTTGCGTCGAGTGCGTGTGAACCGTCACCGCTTCAAAAAGCCAGGGACGCCAAGAAGGCCGGAGATCTGCGGGCTGCGGCCGAATTCTACGGGGCCGCTGCTACAGCATCGCCAGACGATAAAGTCATGGTGGTCGAGGCGCACGAGTCAATGAGGAGTTTCGTGAGCAGCGCTGCCGCAGGCAAGGACAGCGGCTCTCAGCAACCTGCCTATGTGGACGCCGCATTGAGAATTGCAGGCCAGTTAGGCGACGACATGTCCACCCGGGTCCTGTGGGGCGTGAAGTCACAACAGGCGGAAAAAAGCGGGGACATCTCGGGAGCTATTTCGGCCGCTCGGACGGCGTATCCTGCCACGTCAGTTCAAGATACCGATGAGGCGGTGGCGAAAATCATACAGCGCAACCCAAAATACCCGGACGCAGGGAAGCAGCTCGATGCGCTGGAGGAAAAGCACCCAGCATCCGCACCGATTTGCATTGCACGCGCGTACTGGCGTGGAGACCAACGCCAGTACGCGGAGGCCGTTGCGGAATATGGTCGGTGCACTGGGCTCGACAACCAGTCAATGGAGCAGGCGCTCTACATCGGAGCTCAGCGCGCGGTGCTCCAGGCCTACATGAAAAAGGAGGGCGCAGCGGCGAAGGGCGGGAAGGCCAAGAGGCACAGGTAGGGGGCTAGTTGTCGTCCACCCGCGAGTGCGGGGCGTGTTTTTGTCCGCAAATCACGCTAGGTCGCGGTATGTACTTGACAGGAGGGCAAAGTGTGGAAAAACTGGTTCGCGCAGATCGACAGTATTGACCAGGCGCGCAAGGCGGCAAGGCAGGGAGGGCTTGGTGGCCTCCTGTTTGCCGCTTCCTACGTCGCGGGACTAGCGTTCGCCTTCCTGGCGAGAACGAACCCGTCGGATAACCAGCCACTCAACGGTGAGGCTTTGACCAATCAGCTGATTGGTTCGATACTCGGCACACTGATTATCTTGTTCCTTGCGTGGCGGACAAGCACGGGCAAGGGCTGGCTCAGCGCGGGAGCGATGCTCCTCTTTTTCGTCGTTGAGATTTCATTCAAGGTCGCTGGTGGGACAACGAATGTGGGCTGGATGGTGGCCTACGTCGCAGTTGGTGCAATGATGGTGAATGGCCTTCGCGCGTGCTGGTGGCTGCGAAGGAAGCGTCCGGAAACGGCGACAATGGATAATTCATTTCTTCTGCCCAAGTGGATCAACACCAAGAACGCCGGTCGGTTCATGGGCATCATCCTTGGTTTCGTGGGGGTCGTGGCGCTTCGAGCATATGGCCAAGCCGAGATGGGTTTGGGTCAACTTGAAACGTGGGTGGCCACACCGACCGAGGCAATGGGATTCTCCGCGCAGCTTCCTGGTACGGCCATGGTTGAGAACAAGTCCGAAAAAATACCAGACGGTAGGAAGGCCACAGCAACCAGGATGACTGTTGAACGAAAGCACTTCGCCGGTTTCTGGACGAGCCCTGTGCTGTACGCAGTTAAGGTAATCGAATACCCCGCCCCGATGCCGTTCACTCTTGATGATTTCTTGGCTAAAATTCTCGCGGACAGCAAAAATGAGTTTGTCAGCACAACGGCCCTGAATGTTGGGTTGTTCCCCGGCCGCCGCCTCGTCGTCCGTCATGATGACGGGACCTATTTTGATCAGTTGTTGATTGTGCGTGATCGTCGCTTCATCGCGATGCTGATGGTTTGGGATGACAACATACCCAAGCTGTTCGCCCCCTCTGCGGACCGCTTCTTTGGTACGCTCAAGATAGCGGCACCCGCCAGCCCGCCCCCATAAATTCGGGGCGCGCGTGCAACGGCCCATTTCTCTGTGCTCCTCGCATCATCGATGATCCGGGGGGGGCCGGTCGCGAGCACCGAATCATGAATCCAGCCCCCTAGACCACCAAAAACCGAGCCGGGCTGTCCGCCGGCCGCGCGTGTGCGTAGACGGACGTGACGGCCAAGCTGGAATGGCCGAGGGTCTGCTGCACAAGGTGCGCAGGGACGCCGCGATCGAGAGCGTTCGAGGCATGCAGGTCAATCTCTTCCCAGCACCGCAACGACTCGATGGCAACGGCGACAGGTGTAGCGGGTGACATGGGCCAGGCCCTGCATGGCGTATTCTGCCGCCCAGTCGCGATCACGACCGGGGCGCGGCGGGTGCTCGAGATGCCGATCTCGACGCGTATTTTGGTGTCCGCCGCAGTCGGAACAGGCATCGAGGATGGTGGTGGGCGGACGTGTCATGCAGCACCAGATGGCAATGAAAGTGCCTAACGTGCTCCGCCATGGGGTGCAAGATGCGGGGCGGCGCGTGTCCCAGGCTGGGACGAGCGCGATGCATTTTGGGACAGCGACGCTATGAGTTTTGCCGGGCGTCTCGAGGTGGATTGAGGGCATGCCCGCCGTGTTCTATCTCGTGCCCACGTTAGTGCAGTCCTATTTCTGAGCGCGCAACTCCTTCAGCCGCGTGACGCACCATTGGTGTTGGTTCTCGTATTTCGCATCACTCATCAAAGCCACAACCTGCTGACACATCCTAGTTGTCTCTTGTGGGCGCAACAGGCGATCCGACACCCGCGCAGAGCGGTAATAGGCAAGTAGGAGCCCAGGCTCAAGCCGTACGGCGGTGTCGTATTCGGTCAGAGCGCGATCGAACATGCCCTTCTCCTCCAACATCATACCGAACCTGAAATGGATTTGTGGATCGCCAGGATTACGCTGGAGCTCACGCTCGTATGTGTCGGAGGACTTTTGGAGAATTGCATTTGCAGCTTCGCCACCGGGGGCGACATTTGAGGCTGTTTGGAGCGGGGCAGATGTTGGTTCGGCGCCAGGTCTGACCGAGGCACGTTCTATCACAACGGGCTCGGCCGGAACGTCCAACATTCCAGGCGGAACGGGCGCGTTGCACTGCGTGCCCTTCTGGCTTGGGCATGCGATTACGCCATCCCGAATCTTTTCGACGACGTCCATGCCGGAGAGGACCTTACCGAACACCGCATAGCCGTCACTTCCGGCGTGCGGGTCCAGCATGGCGTTATCGACAAGATTGATGAAGAATTGACTGGTTGCCGAGTTGGGATCGTTGGTGCGTGCCCAGCTGAGCGTGCCACGTAAATTTTTGAGTCCGTTATGGGCTTCGTTCTTGATCGGGGCGCGCGCTGCCTTCTGGTGAAAGCCTTTATCAAAGCCGCCACCCTGGACGACAAAGCCGGGAATGACACGGTGAAAAATAACACCGGAGTAGAATCCCGAGCTGACGTAGTCCATCATGTTGTCGGTGCCTATGGGTGCTTCATCGGCAAAGAGCTCGACTGTGAAAGTGCCCGCAGTGGTGTTGAAGACGATAACAGGGTCCTTGGGAGATGTGGGGTTGCCCGTCGAACTCCCGACGGAAGGTCGAGCCATTGACTGCCCCTCGGCATTACTGACCTGGCCATAATTCAGCGGGAGCGAGCGTTTCGCTAAGCCGAGCGCCTCGACCACCGCGGACTCGACTGCCTTGCGATACTCCTCTTCGCGATTTGGGCATTCACCCTGGCCGATCTTCGACTTCTGTTCGGTCGTATCGATGAAACTAGTCGTTATCATCAGGTTGCCGCCGAGTTTCTTGGCTCGCACGGCCAGAAGGTAACGCACGCCCAACGCACCGGCAATCTCGCTCGCGCAGGACACATTACTACACCCCAATGAGTCTTTGCGTTTCTCCTGTGCCAGCTGATCTTGGACATCGGCGATGGTGACGATGTCGACAATGTCGGCGCGCGAGACCGCTGCAACTGTGAGGTCAAACAAAGCGTCGAGAATTTCTGGCGTTATGTTCTTGCCCTGCACGGGTGGGACGAAGACTTTGTCACGAGGGTTGCCGTTGGCGATGGCCGATGGTGGGGTCAGCATGCTTGCGGCAAACATGGCGGCGACGAAGGAATAGTTGGAGCGAGGCGGTTGCTTGATCATCAATAACCCCAGAAGTTCTCTATCGGTGCGTGGGGCATGGTCGCTGAAAACAGATAGCCGGGCAAGCGTGACCCCCCAAAGCGGGCAGTGCACAACGCTGGTGGCGTTGGGGCGGAGGATGGCGACGCATTATGGGACAGGTCATCGTGGGTCGGGTGGCTCAACGGAAGGCAGAGACATCTAGCCCACTTTGCGGACGCTCCCCTGCGCTGGCACCGCACCAAAAGCATTTGGGGAATTGTGACGGTGACGGACGTGAGCAGCGCGGGCACGGGCGCGCGTGGGGATTCTTCGCGAGCGCCGCGAAGATGAGCTCGTCGGCTGGCCAGGATGCCGAGCACATCACCGATGCTGCGAACTGGCAGTACGCCGCCTCGAGCCGGTCTTGGACGCCCGGATGGAGAGTCCCGTCTCCGGCGAGGGATGGCCAGGGTGCCGAAGGACTTTCGTCCTCGAGGTCGTAGCCGGATGCATAGCTCTGCCGGAGCTCCTCGAGCGCCGCGGCGGTCGCCGCGGGCGTCGCGCTCTCGAGGAAGGCCGTGCCCTGGTAGATGTAGCTCTCCTCTGTCTCGCGCCAGGACCAGCGGCCCTGCTCCGAACGGCGGACGTGGTAGACGCTGACGGTCTGTTCGGTGTCGGACCAGTAGGCGTGCAGGCAGAGCTTGGCCGGGATGCAGATCACGAGCTCGGAGATGTAGTCTGCACTGCGGTCCAGATCCTCGAAAAATGCCGGCGCCGGCCGTTCGTCCCAGACTGTGCGCGGCGGTGCGATCTGACGTACCAAGATCGGCATCGTGGCCTCAGTGTCGAAAGATTAGCACCGGCCACTGACAGGTTGGGTCTTGGATGGTCCGCGCCGCGCCGGTATGGTTGCGCGGGTGGGCGTGAAGAAGAAGATTTCCGACGTGTCCGGGCTCCTCGCGGAATGGCATCCGAAGAAGAACGGCAGCCTGCGCCCCGAGGACGTCAATTCTGCGGCGAAGCTTCGCGTCTGGTGGCGCTGCAGGAAGGATCCGGCGCACGAATACCAGATGCTCGTCGAGTTAAAAAAGTACGGGAGTTGCTGTCCGCTGTGCACGGGGCGGCGCGTTGATGGGCCCGGATCCCTTGCGGTTGAGTTTCCGGAGCTGCTTGCTCAGTGGCATTGGCAGAAAAATCCCGGTCTGGACCCCGCTCGCATAAAGCCGCGGTCGGGGCAAAAGGTCTGGTGGCGGTGCTCCGAGGGGCACGAATGGCGAGCCGGCATCCAGCACCGGACGTGCCGCGGTGACGGCTGTCCGTATTGCGGCGGTCGACGTGCGTGTCCGGGAAAGTCGTTGGCAGATTTGCGACCCGACCTGGCGGCCGAGTGGCACCCGACCAGCAACAGCAAGACGCCCGCGGAGGTAGTGCCCGGCGGAAACGTGCGTGCCTGGTGGCGTTGCAGGACGGACATCCGGCACGAATGGCAGGCGCTCGTAAGCAGCCGAGCTAAGGGCTGCGGGTGCCCGTATTGTGCGGGGCAGCGGGTCGCGCCTGGGTGGTCTTTGGCCGACGTGAGGCCCCAGGTCGCGGCCGAGTGGCACCCGACCAGGAATCGCGGCAAGACCCCGCGCGACTTCACGCCGAGCAGCGGCACCAAGGTCTGGTGGCAATGCTCTGTATTTCCGGGCCATGTTTGGCGTGCAGCGATCTACAGCCGGGTGCGTAGCGGGTGTCCGTACTGCCATCGAGGCCATCTTCTGCCGAGGAGAGCTGACGGGAAGCCACCGTCAGGCTCGCTGGCCGCGCGGCGCCCGGTGGTTGCGGCCGAGTGGCACCCGACAAAGAACGATCCGCTCATGGCAGCGGATGTGACTGCCGGTTCGTCGCGCCGCATCTGGTGGCGGTGCTCCGACGGGCACGAATGGCAGGCCCGCCTAATAAGCAGGACAGGCAAAAAGGGAAGCGGCTGTCCTCACTGCGCGGGAAGGGCGCCACCGCGCCTGGGTCAGTCGCTCGCCGGTGCTCGCCCGGAGTTGGTCAAAGAGTGGGACCGGGAAAAGAACGGCCGCCGAGATCCGCGAAGGGTACATGCGCGGGCCACCTACGCGGTGTGGTGGCGGTGCTCGAAAAATCCATCGCATTCCTGGCGCTCGAAGATATCGCTGCGCAGGGCGGGCCTTGGCTGCCCTTACTGTTGCGGGCGGAGGGTCGTCTCGCCGGGCTACACCCTCGCGGACCGGTATCCTGCGGTCGCCGCCTGGTGGCACGCGACCAAGAACGGCGGCAAGACGGCGCGTGATGTCCTGCCGATGGCGACCTATCGCGCCTGGTGGCAGTGCCCGACCGAGGCCACGCACATATGGCGGCAACCAGTCATCGAGCGGACGAAGAGCAGGACGGGTGCGTGTCCGTTCTGCGCGGGCCGGAGACTCGCGCCGCCATTGAGTGCCGGGGCGCCGCCGAGCAATTCGCTGGCGGTCCTGCGGCCTCAATTAGCTTCGGAGTGGCACCCGACCAAAAACGGCTCGCTCACCCCAGCGGGCGTGACGCCGGCAACGGTCCGGAAGGCCTGGTGGCGTTGCGTCCATGGCCACGAATGGCGAGCGGTGATCGGGAGCCGTGCGACCGGCTGTGGCTGTCCGGTGTGCTACTCGCTTGGCGGGGATCCTGACAATGCCCTGTCGGTGAAAGCGCCCGCCATTGCGGCGCAATGGCACCCAAAGAAAAACGGTGCCCTGGTGCCGGCCCGAGTGTTTGTGCGAAGTCGCAAGCGGGTGTGGTGGAAATGCTGGGCTGGGCCCGACCATGAATGGCAGGCTGGCGTTTTCAATCGCGTCGCCCAGGACCATGGCTGCCCGTTTTGCGCTGACAAGCTTGTGTCGGTGACAAACAGTCTCGCTACTCTCTTTTCACGCATCGCTCGTGAATGGCATCCGAAGCGCAATGGGCGCCTGACGCCGGCGGAAGTGCTCGCAGGGTCGCGCCAGGCTGTATGGTGGCGCTGCGCTCTCGGGCATGTTTGGCGAATGCGGGTTGCCGATCGGGCCGTGAAGGGGTTGGGCTGTCCGGCGTGTGCCGCGGGCTGATCGGGTCGCCGCTGGATTTCCGCGGCCGGCGCCACTAAAATGCCGGCGATGACCGGGCGATCAGGCTGGGTTCGCAGGAAATATCCCGATGGCGCCATTGAGGCAACGGGGACGATAGTCAAAAGACCGCTGTGACGCCTCCATAAAATGCCCTGCGCGGGCCATAGGCCGGAGCCGCTATGCCGATACCGGTACCATCGCGAATTTCGTATGCTTGGTTGAATAGGTTGAGGCAGTCAAAGCGGAGCTTCAACTTGCTCACGCCCGCCGCATCCACCCGCCAAATGTACTCGACCCCGACATTCTGAGTCCAATAGGCGGGAAGCTTTTGCTGATTTGCGAAGCCGGCGCGCAGACCATTGCCATAGAGACCGTCCGTGTAGAACCGAGTATTGTTGAGAAGAGTATAGGAAACGCCGCCTGAGGCGGTGAACCGCCCCTGGTGATCCAATTGAATGTCGTGCGAGGAAAGGTAGGCGAGCTCATTGTTCGGAAATTCAAATTCAGCCGAGTCAATGTTGCGTGCCCAGGTTTGGACATACGAAAAGTTGCCGTAAAGAGAAAAAGGTCCTTGCTTGTAGGTGCTGCTCAATTCCGCACCATAAACGGTGCCCTGAGTGTAATTGAAATTATTGAGAATGACTGCGGTGCCAAACTGTCCGTCGTCGAGGAGATTCTTGGCGAGCTTGCAAAAAGCATCGACGGTGACTTGCCAAGCGCTGGTGAGCTTGCGAGAGAGACCGACATCAAAATAGTGATCGCGTTCGACCTTTTGAGGACTGTCCTTCCCGCTGAACGGCGCATCGGTGGTGTATTCGAATTTCTTGATGGTTGACGAAGGAATGTACTGCAAAGACGGTGTCATAAAGTAACGCGCATAGCCGGCATGGAGTGCGGTGTCACCGTCTATCTGCCAGACCAGATTTGCACGCGGACTAATCTGGTCTTCGTGATCGAATGAGGTGTCGAAACGGTCGTACCGGGCGCCGTAGTTGAGGACGAGCTGGTCGGTCAATTGCCACTCGTCCTGCAGGTAGATGCCCGAAGTCAATCCGGTATTTCGACTTTCGGCAGCAACCGTCACCGGCGTAAGTGAGGATTGCGGCGTCGGCACGGGCAAACTGTTGTCGGGCGCCTTAGGGGCGAATTGTGAGCTGGCAGAAAACACGCTGGCCTCGGTGGCGAGCTGCTCAACATGATTTGTCGCAATCAGCCCGGCGCGCACGGTGTGACTGTCCCCCGCCGTGTACGACCCGTCTGCTTGAAGCCCGTTGGCGAAATCACTGGTGGTGACCTGCGCGGCGGCACCGTCGAATAGAAGACCCTGCACGGGGTCGGGTCTGAATTGAATGTCCGTGTATCGGCTGAAGGCGGAAACCTGAGTGGAAAGGTTGTCCGCCGATTTCTGGTAAGACAGCACCGCGTAATAGTTTTGTTCGTTCTGTTTTTCGTTGATGTTAGACGAATCCGCCGAGGTACCATTCATCGACTGATAGGTTGGGGAGAGACCTGGTGTGTTGGGGATCTCGAAATCGGCGTAAGAACCGCTCAGCAGCAGTGTCATCCTGCTGGTTTCATCGAAGTGATGAGCAAAATAGCCGAAGACCCTTTCCTGATTTGTCGCGTCATGCAGCGGCTGGCTGCTAGCCGTCGTGTTATTGATGCCGAGATCACTGTGCATATAGGAAGCAGCGACGAAATAGTCCAAATTGGGGGTGGTCCCGCCTACTGACGCGGAAGGGTGGATGGTGTCGTAACTGCCGCCGTAGAGGGAAATCTCATTGTTATGGAGCTGCGATCCCGACTTGGTCGTAACGTCGATAATTCCGGCAGTGCGGTCGCCAAACTGAGCAGGCAGCGTGCCTGTGATGAGCGTAACCGAATTGATCAGATGAGGGTCAATTTCCTGGCCGAATCCGTTGAGACCTTCCGGTAACAGAACGCCGTTGATTCGATATTGCACGTCCCCGTGATCGCCACGGACATGGATTTCTCCGAATTCGTCCTGGACCACGCCTGGGGCATGCAGCAGCACCTGCTGAAAAGGGGAATTTTCACCCTGACTCATGGACTGTATTTGGCTCTCGCCGATTTTGTAGGTCACGGCACCCAGGCTGGGCGCGATCATTTCCCGGGCGTTATCCAAGTTCCCCCTAATAACAATGTTTTGTTCGGGGTACGGGGCCGTATTTGCCGCTAGCTCAGTGCCACTCTCGGCTGACGGGCGTGGCGCCGGATTGCCTGTCGCATTATCACCCGAACCAGCGGCGACCGGGAGAGCGCTCAGCGACGACCAACAACACGCGGCGAAAATCAGTTTGGCGAAGTGTTTTATCATTGACGTTGTGTCACGACCAAACTAAAATGTTACATATACAAAAAAGTTTTATGGATAACACATCAGACAAGATAAGAACGCCATCGAAGGCCCGCCAGGGGTCATCGTCTCTTGCCGGAAAAATAGCGGTGGAAGCGAAACAACGGCCCAGAGCTGAGGCATCTCACGGATGGTCACAATCCACGGAGGACCACCTGGCGTGCATTCAAGAGTTGGTGGAGCAAAAGGGCTATGCCCGCGTGGTGGACATAGCCGCTGCACTCGGTCTGAACAGCTCGACGGTGTCCAATATGGTGCGGCGTCTCGCCAAGCGCGGCTTTGTAAATTATGAAAAGTATCGGGGCTTCACTCTCACGGAGCAAGGCCGTGCCGTCGCGGAACGCATCAGGATGCACCACCAAACCTTGACTGAACTACTGCAGCTTCTTGGGCTGAGCCCGGAGACAGTGAAACAAGAGGTGGAAGTAATGGAGCATCATCTCCTGCCGGATACGCTTCGGGTGTTCTCGAGGCTTGTTCATTTTTGGCGCGACCATCCAGAGCAACTTCAGGCATTTTTTCAGGATGGAAAATCCAGATAGGCTTTATCTCGTCGAACGGACCGGCTTCTTTGCGGGACTCGGGTTCATCAATGGGGCGGCTTTCTCCACCTCGTCGTGCGAAACACAATGATCTCATGAGGACTTCGGCTATTCGTCCAATGTGCTTAGCATTCCCGGTGGTCGCTATGTTGATCGCCCGCTGCGCCCTAGGCGCCGAAGCAGAGCGCACGGTGGTTCTTGGCTTTGGAGGGGCCGCCGAGTTGGACTTGCCCGGAGCTTCGACGCACGGCGGTGGCAATGTGATGCTAGAATACGAGGCGATCGACGGCTGGTTAGAATTCGAGTTGGGCGTATCCGCGCTTTCCGTGCACGGGGGGCTCGAAGTGCCGATCGATCTTCTCGTAAAGAAACCGTTCCGCCTGAGTGATGGGGCCGAGCTTATGATCGGCCTTGGTCCTGAGGTCGTACACGTCACCGGCCCAGACCATGGCACTTTTGGCGGGATCGAGTTCGTGGCTGACTTCATGTTTTGGCCGACACACCATTTCGGGTGGTGGCTTGAGCCCTCTTATGACCTCGTGTTCCAAAACAGATTCTCGAATGGCTTTGGGTGCACGGGCGGTCTGCTTTTCGGTTGGTAGACCATGGAATCCGGGCAAGACGGGGTCCGAGTACATAGGTTGGAGTCCAAATGGAAGGCGTTGTAATCGAACCCGTGATCAACGAATGCACACCGGAAGCAACCGCACGGAATGGGGCCAAGATCGCTGCGTGGCTGGTCGGCGGGACCCTCGGCTACAACGTTCTTGAGGCCGTGGTCTCCTTGTGGGCGGGGGCTCGGGCCGACAGTGTTGCACTGCTCGGATTTGGACTGGACAGCATAATCGAGTGCTCCGCCGCCAGTTTGGCCCTGTGGCGATTGGCTGCTCAGGCTCGCTCGCGTGATGAGCACTCGGTAGAAGCGGCCGAGCGGCGGGTACAGCGATTCGTGGGTCTGACTTTTTTTGCCCTCGCCGTCTATGTCGCCGCACAGGCCTGCTGGTCGCTCTGGCGCCGAGACATGCCGGCCGCCAGCATAGTCGGGATCGTGCTGGCCATGTCCTCGCTGATCGTGATGCCGCTGTTCGCCTGGGCCAAGCTCCGTGCGGCGGCAAAGCTGTCGAGCGCGGCTCTGCGGGCCGAGGCTAAGGAAACGCTCGCGTGCTCGTATTTGTCGTTTACTCTCCTTCTCGGCTTGATCGCCAACGCCGTCATCGGCTGGTGGTGGGCTGATCCCGTGGCCGCTCTCCTCATGACGCCCTGGCTCGTAAAGGAGGGGATCGAGGGCGTTCGCGGGGAGCATGATTCTGCCGAAGTAATTTGACAGAGTGTGTGCCAATGGTTAGTTGTGCCTGGTCGAGAGCTTGGGGAATCAGCACCTGTGATGAGACGCAAAGTTCATAGCTCCAGTCTGGCAGTCGTGCTCGCGTCCGTGACGCTCGCGGCGCAGATCTCGAGCGTCGCGCACATGGCTCTCGTCCGGCATGCGATCTGCCCCGAGCATGGCGAGCTCATTCACCCGGATGAGCTGGGCGGATCGGCGGGCGCACCCAGGGCGTTGGCTAAACCCGATGCTACGGCGATCCAGTCCGCGCCACAGCTTCCCACGGTGCACGGTCACGACCACTGTCTGCTGGCCTCCTATCGCCGCCAGCGAATTATCCCGGCCGCGGGCACTGTTGCTCTTGTGGCGCCTACGCCCATGGTTGGCGATAGCTGCCTCGTCGCGGATGCGCCACGTCCCGCGTTGGTCGCCCTCTATCGCCTTGCGCCCAAGAATTCGCCCCCAGCCTAGTTCCCCGTAGTGACCGCCTAGATCCGGCGGAGCCCTTCTCACATTCGTCGCGTGTAGCGAGGACGCAACTCGGTGCTCACGATGCCAGTCCCATTGAATGCGCCGCCGGCCAAGTGAGCGGCGCAAGGAGCCGCGCGTGCAAGATAGCCTGAGACAACTAGACCACGGTTGGTCCGCATTTGCCGCCGTTTGCGTGATTTCCAGACTCTCGCCGGCCGGCGCCCAGGAGCCTCCGGTCGCCCCCGAGCAGATTACGCCGCCGGAAGTCGTCCAGCGCGTCGATGCGGTCTATCCGGCCGAGGCCCTGGCTGCACATCAGGAAGGCAACGTGATGCTACTTGTGACCATCGGCCTCGATGGAACGGTTGCCGATGCGTCCGTGGTGGAGAGCGGCGGGGACCCGTTCGACAAGGCAGCCGTGACGGCGGTCAAACAATGGAGATTCATTCCCGCACGCAAAGGCAATGAAATCATCATCACCCGCATCAGGATCCCTTTCCGGTTCGCACTGCCGCCAGTTGAAGCAGTGCCGTCGACCGGCGCCCCGTCGCGGCTATCCCCGGCACCACAGACTGAATCGGTTCCGGCACCATCGGCGCCATCGAACGAGACACCGGTTTCAACGCAGGCGTCGGCATCGACTTCAGCGGCGACCCCCGCCCCCGCTTCCGAAAACGCGCCCGCAGGTGCCAATGAGGCCCCGATCGATGTCACGGTCCGCGGTCGGCCGCGGCCTCCAAGTCGTGGAGCCTCCGACTATCAGCTCGACGTTGGAGGCCTGGCTACGGTTCCACACCAAAACGCCGCAGACGTACTCAAGCTCGCGCCCGGGATCCTGCTGACCAACGAGGGCGGCGAGGGTCACGCCGAGCAAGTGTTCCTGCGTGGCTTCGACGCACGCGAAGGCCAGGACATCGAGTTCACCGTGGACGGTGTGCCGATCAATGAGAGCGGCAACCTCCACGGTAACGGCTATTCGGACACGCATTTCATCATTCCCGAGCTGATCGACGCACTGAGAGTGGTCGAAGGTCCCTTTGATCCGCGGCAAGGTAACTACGCTGTCGCGGGCTCGGCCGACTACCATCTGGCCCTGGGACAGCGGGGAATCACCGCCAAGCTCTCCACCGGCAGCTACGGGACCACCAGAGAGCTGTTTACCTACGGGCCGCCTGGGGGAACGCCGGGATCCTTTATCGCGGCGGAAACCTATCAGACGGCAGGCTACGGCCAGAATCGCGACGGCCGCCGTGCCACGATAGTGGCACAAACCGAAAGACAGGCCGGCGACGCCTCCCGCTATCGCGTGACGGCAACGGCCTATATAGCCAGCTTTCACACTGCCGGGGTCTTGCGCGAAGACGACTATGAAGCCGGGCGGGTGGGGTTTTACAACACCTACGACCCCCTCCAGGGGGAAGACTCGTCCCGATACTCTCTTAGCGCCGAGATCGAGACGCGGGCGAAAAACTTCGTCGCGCAAAACCAGGTCTTCGCCATCTACCGGCCGCTGCGGCTGCGCGAAAACTTCACCGGGTTTCTGCTCGACGTTCAGGAGCCTTTGCAGCAGCCTCACGGTCAGCGCGGCGACCTCATCGACCTGCACAATACTGCGTTTACGCTCGGGGCCCGCGGCAGCGCACGCGCCTCCGGGCAGGTGCTCGACCAGATGCAGGAGATCGAGGTGGGCTACTTTGCCCGAGGTGACTCGGTCAGCGCCATGCAGCAACGCATCGAAGCCTCAACCGGTCACGCCTATCACACGGATACCGATCTCGATTCCATGCTGGGTGACATCGGTTTGTATGCGGATGCCAATCTGCACCTTTTCCCCTGGCTGGCTCTGCGTGGCGGGATGCGCACCGATCTGTTCACGTTCGACGTGAACGACCTGTGTGCCGTGCAGTCGGTCGAGCATCCCTCCCAGACCAATCCGCCGGGCGATCAGTCATGTCTGACGCAGGAGAACTTTGGCGCATACCGCGATGCCAACCAACGGGCCTCGACCGTTGGCACGGCCTACCTGCCCCGGGGCTCCATCCTCGTCGGACCGTTTGCGGGCCTGAGTCTATCAGCGAGCGCGGGACAGGGCGTGCGCTCGATCGATCCTACCTACATCACCCAGGACGCCAAGACGCCGTTTGCGAGCATCAACGCCTACGAGGTCGGCCTTACTTACCAGCGAAAACTGTTCCGACAGCTCGATGTCGGTCTGCGCTCCGTGGTCTTCGACACGGGGGTCGATCACGATCTCATCTTCTCGCAGACCGCGGGCCGCAATGTTCTGGCCGGGGCGACGACCCGCCTGGGCTCTGCCAATTCGGTGCGTTTGTCGGGCTCGTTTTACGATCTGGCGACCAACATCACCTACGTAAAGGCCACTTTCAACGACACTCATCTGCTCATACCCTACGTGCCGGATCTCGTGTTCCGCGCGGATGGGGCGCTATTTGGCGACCTGCCCTTGTGGATGGGCGGCCATGCGGTGCGAGCCTCGTTCGGTGCGGGCGTCACTTACGTCGGTCCGCGGCCTCTCCCGTATGGCAGTCGCTCGGACACCATCTTCACCATCGACAACAATTTCACTGTGGGGTGGTCGTTTGTTTCCCTGAGCCTGTCGGTCCAAAACCTGCTCAACAACCAATACCGGCTCGGCGAGTTCAACTACGCCTCCGATTTCCACAGCCAGCCGCAGCCGACTCTGGTGCCGGTGCGGCACTTCACGGCCGGCGCCCCACGCACGGTCTTGTTCACGGTCGCACTCAACTACGGAGATGGAAAATGAGGTCACTCGCATTGTCCGTTTTCTTCCTGATCGGCTGTGGAGGCACGACCGGCAGCGCGTTGGTAACGTTTGCGGCTACGGCATCGGGACCGGCCGACGCCACGGGCGGTCCACTATCCTTTACGAGTGGCTCCGGCGCTCAGGTGACCTTGACGAGCGCGACGCTGCATATCGACGCCGTGTATTTGAACCAGGCGGTGCCGGTTTCCGGTGCGGCGGAACAGCCTTGCATTTTACCGGGCATCTATGTCGCGCAGGTTTTCGGCCCGCTCGATGTCGATCTCTTATCGCCGTCTTCGCAGGCGTTTCCCACTCAGGGCGAAGGGACGCAGACACCGGCCAAGACCGCCGAGGTGTGGCTCACCGGCGGCGATATCAACGCCGCCGCTGACCCAACGGTGATTTTCAGTGTGGCGGGCACGGCTGTGCAGAACAGTCAGACCTTTCCGTTTACCGCGAAGATCACAATCGGCGCCAACCGGCAGCCGGCCGTGACCAACCCGGCGATGCCGGGCGCCAACCCGATCTGCCACGAGCGTATCGTGACGAAGATCCTCGTAAACGTTACGCCAACCAATCTGGGCACATTGGTTCTGACCGTCGACCCCCGGCCGATGTTCAACTCGGTCGATTTTACGACCCTGACACAAGTCTCAACCACGCCGCTTCTGTACCAAATCCCGGACACCAGCGCCGGACCGGGCGGCGCTCTATTTGACGGATTGAAAGCAAACTACGGCGTCTACGCATTCGCGTGGGAGGCCGGACTATGAAGGTGAACCCCAACCAAGGAGAAAAACTCATGAATGCAAGGAGAAGCATGCTCGCGCTGGCCGCCTGTGCGGTCGGGGCCGGCTGTGGAAGCTCAAACAACAAAGGAGGAACCATCCAATTTACGGCCTCGGGCGAGGTGCTGGCCCTGGGCGGTTATCCGTTTCCGCCGGCACCCAATGGTGCAGCGTTCGTCGATGGCTGGCAGGTGAGCTTTTCGAAGCTGCTCGTCACCATTGACCACATCGCATTGTCCGAGAACCCGGACACGTCGCCCACAGACCAGTCACAGACCGGCAAGAAGGTTGCACAGCTCGACGGGCCTTGGGCTGTCGACCTTCACCAGGGAGGGCCGCTTGCCGGTAAGGGCGGCGGCGATGAGCAGGCCTACCCCATCGCGACTCTCGACAAGCAGAACCTCAACGGCAATGCCGCATTCGACGACACCGTGCGCTACGCGTTCGGCTTTGATATCGTTCCCGCCACGGCGTCGGCGACGTTTCTTCAATTGAGTGCGACTGATCCTGACTACGCGGAGATGATCGCGAATCAGGAGACCGTGCTCTACATCGGAACGGCGACCTGGGTTGGTCCTACTATTGCCGGCACATCTACCAACGCGAGCTTCGACTTTACGCAGCTACCGTCGCCGGTGAATTTCCGTCTCGGCTTCAAGTCACCGACGACCTACATCAATTGCCAGAACCCGGATAACGACCCGGCCAAGGGCATTGGCGGCGAGGATCACGAGCGAGGCATCCAGGTAAAGTCCAACCAGACCGTGATCGCTCAGGTCACCGTGCACACCGACCACCCGTTCTGGGAGAGCTTTGTGCACGATACACCGGCACATTTCGACCAACTCGCGTCGTTGCCCAACGCCGTGACGAGCCACGCCATCACGCTCGCCGACACTGTCGGAGTCGGCTTTCATGCGTTCACTTTCAACGGCAATGCATCCATGCCGCTGCCCTGGCGCTCGTGCCTGTCTACCTACACCCCGCCGAACAGCAACCCGCAAATGGGCTTCGATGATCTGGGGATACCTTACTGCCCGAGCACCACGGCTCAGTCTTCGACCTGTCTGCGCGATTATTATGACTACATGACGTACGACCAGAGCACGCAAGGCCATTTGAACTCGGACGGCCTGTGCTTTGTGAGCCGGAACTATCCATCACCCCCGTAAAGGACCGCCCCATGAATTCGATCGACGCGATCAAACAAATCCTGCTCCAATCCGGAGCGTCCTGGGTCCTTTGGTTCCTGGGCGTTCTCTCGGTGGTGAGCGTCGCCATTACCGTCGAGCGCTATCTGTTTTACCGGGCGCGCAAAGGAGATTTGCAGGCGCTGGCGCGCAGGCTAGACGTTCATCTGGCCTGCGGGGATTTCAAAGCGGCGATCGAGGAGCTCGGCCAGTCGCAGTCGGTTGCTGCAGCCATTGCAGCCGCCGGTCTGCGCCTGGCCGACCGGGGTCCGGCAGCGGCCGACAAGGCCATGCAGAGCGCCGCAGCTCTCGAGCGCAGTCGTCTGGAGCGGTGGCTCGTCTACCTCGGAACGGTCGGCAACAACGCACCGTTTGTCGGCCTGTTTGGCACGGTAATAGGCGTGATTGGAGCCTTCGAGGAGCTCGGCCACACTGCTCCCGGCCATGGTGCGGGAGGTGGCGCCGCGGCTGCGGCCCAGGTGGCGTCCCAGGCCGTCATGGCGAGCATCGCGGAGGCTCTGGTTGCCACGGCCGTGGGAATCCTCGTGGCCCTGCCGGCAGTCGCCGCCTACAACTATTTTCAGCGCACGATTGCCTCGCTGCTATCCGGCACCGATGTCCTGACCAATCTGGTCCTCGCTTATCTCTCTGACCAGGGCGGCGATGCTGCCGGCGGCGAGGGAGCACGGGGGTCCACGCGGTCGCGCGACGCCAAGCCCGGTCACGCAGTTGGCGCGTTGAGCCCGCCTCTGGAGTAACAACCATGGCTGCGACGTCTCAGAACAGCAACGGCATCATTGCGGGCATCAATGTCACGCCCCTGGTCGATATCACGCTGGTGCTGCTGATTATCTTCATTGTCACGGCGAAGATCATTGTGGCACCGGCTGTTCCCTTGGATCTGCCTCGAGCCAGTCAAAGCGAGCAGGTGCAGGTCATCTTTTCGGTTATCGTGCCCGCGGACGGGCCGACGCTGGTTAACGGGCAGCCCGTCACCAACGACGACGCCGTGTTGCAATTGGCCCAACAAGCGTTTGCCGGGGACCCGGAGGTGCGCGCGGTAATTAATGCGGATGGAGAAGACAAGTATCGGCGAGTTATCCACGTGCTCGATCTCATCAAAAGCGCGGGCATCTCCCGCGTGGCCTTCGGTGCGCTGCCGCCAGAAGAAGGTGCCAAGTGACGGCCTTTCTGGAAACCGGACCAGAGGAGGCCCGCGAGCACCTGGTCGACGTCGTTTTCGGCGTGCCGAGCCCAGAGCGCAGTTGGCGCCTGCTCGCTGCCGTGGGGCTGGCCATTGGGATTCATGGTTCGCTGTGGCTCTGGGCCACGCGCTCCGAGCTCTCCCTGGAGTCGTGGTCTGCCGAAGTCGGAGCAAAGGTCCACGCCGAGCCATTGCGCGACGAGCCCGTGGAATTGGCCAAGCCACCGCCTCCACCGCCGGAAAAGGTACACGCTCGCGTCGAGCCCAAGACTGAGGGCCCCCCCAAGGCCGCCCGGCCGGCGCAGGCCGGCGCTATCATCGCGCAGAAGGCCGATCCCAATGCTCCTGTGGATCTAGGTGGGGAAACGTTCGTGACAGGAACGGCGAGTGCGTATGCTGGGGGAATTACCACATCCCAGGGCACGAGCGCCGTTCCTGTGCAGGACTTGTCGAGCCCTGTGGCTCTCGAGGATCAGAGCTGGTCCTGCGCCTGGCCGCGGGAAGCGGACGCGGAGCAAATCGACGAGCAGACCGTCGTGATCCGCGTGATGGTCCGGGCCGACGGCAGCGTGGCATCGGCGAGCGTGCTCGCCGATCCGGGCCACGGCTTCGGGCCGGCGGCTGCTGCGTGCGCAATTCAAACGCAATTCGAGCCCGCACACGACAAGCAGGGCAAGCCCATTCAATCTCAATCTCCACCCATCCGGGTACGGTTTACGCGATGAAGCAGCCACGGCAGGAAAACGACCGGGTGCCACGACGAAGAACGTGGGGCCTATTTGCGCTGGTGCTTGTTGGCTCGATTTTGGGCGTGAGCAGATGCAAAGCTGAGCGGGCAACGCCCGAGGACTGCGAAAAACTGCTCGACCGCATCGTCGAGCTGGAGATGAGCGAAAGAGGGTTCCGTGATCCGGTGCTGCTCGCGCAGAAGCAACAGGATCTCCGGCGCGCGTTGGCTCCCGAGCTCAGGCAGTGTGAAGGAAAGCGGCTCAAGCCCGACGCCATTGCCTGCACCCAGCAGGCTACCTCTACTGAGCAAATCAGTCACCGCTGTCTTCACTGAATGCCGTTGCCGACGGGCCCGGCACCTAGAACATGTACATCGCGGCCACCTTGAACCCGAACGGGGCAGCAAGTTGGTTGCCGATGAAGTATTGGTAGAGCGGAACCTCGATGTCTCCGTATACCCGGACGCCTGCGATATCGGCCTCGACACCCGGAGCAACCAGCAGACGCCGGAAGCCCGAGTCGGTTGGATGGCCCAGGGAGCCGGTGTCGGATCCTCGGAAGGAAAACAAAGCTGCCAAAATTGGAGTAATCCTCGCGTTGTCGCCGAGACTCCACCCGCTGTAGTAGGAGCCCATGGCGGCGTCTATTTCATTGCCGGGAATGTAGCTCGCCTTCGTTGCGACTGGTTGTTGGAAGTTGATCTGGCCGAAAGCGTTCCAGGCTCCGTCGTTCGATATCTTGACGAGATGATAGGCGCCAACGAGAAGGTCAGTGCTGCCGGTGCCGATTTCCGTGTCCGGATCAAAATTCGCATATGTCGAGTCACCCGTGGGCAGCTTTAGTCCGAAGATCAGCCCCGTGGACATATCCTCCGAAAATCCCGTGTAGACACCGCTAACCCGAATGTCACCGAGCGCCCCGTGGGTGAAGCTGGTTGGGCCGCTATCGCCGACAGTCCTGAAATAGCGGTCCCAATAGGGCACCTCAACCCGGGCGCCCCAGTCGCGGTTGAACATGTACTGCCCGCCGACTTTTGCGAAATGAGTTCGGATCTCCTGATCTGCGTTGTTGGCGGCAGGCGCCCGAGAGGTCAGGTTCCGGTTTTGAGTCTGGTCGAGGAAATCGTCCTCCAAATAGACCATCACTCCCGCGCGGGTCGGAAACATCGCGCTCGTACCGACATCGAAAATGCCGCAGCCACATGCGCAGGCCCAGCTCAACGCCGGAGTCAGGTAGATCGATGTAGCGGCGACGACGCCGAACGCGCCCAGCGCGCGAAGTTTCGCGAACATGAAGATTCTCCCCCTTCAATATTCATGGCGCTTCGGCGTACAACAACACACCAGCCGCCAAGCCTACACCTTCGTAATTTGCGCACGCGAATTTGGTGCTGCAACCGGCCACCGGAATTCGGTCGATCTATTCGGCCACGGATGCCGCTGCTACCCCAACTTTGCTCTAAATGGCGCGTCTTCGTCCTGACAATGACCGCCCCGGCATCTGCGCGTGCCGTTGCATTGGCAGTCGTTTGCGCAGAGCCCGCTCCCGCCACCGTTCCAATCCTCGTTCCAACGGTAATCAGGCTTGTGGCATTGGTCTGTCCCGGTCGGCCGCGCGACCCCAGTGCAGACACTTTCCGTGCATGCGCGCATCCCATCGCACTCGCAGTCTGTCGTGCAATGACCGGGGCCTTCGACATTGATAGACTCGTCGTGGTGGAAGTTTATGAAATCACACTGCGGCTGTGCAGGCGATATCCGTGGCGGAGCCTCCGCGCGGGGAACGCAGGCGCTGAACACAGTAATTACCGAGACTATGACAGGGTCCATTCTTTTCATGGGGCGAATTCCTATGCAATCCTTGAGCCAACCCTCGGAAACGAGCGTCGCAGGCAAGGGCCGGGTCTGAACCTCTTTAATGTGTGACGTCTCGTTGCAGCTTGCAATTCGTGTGCGGTGGGGCATTGCAGAAATGTATCCTGCCGCACGAGAGTGTCGTCGCCGATGCCCGCCTCTTCGACAATGCCGAGGGCGACGCCAGAGCGTGTTGAGTTTCGTCTCCCGAGCGCAGAGATTGTTGTTGCCGTCGCCCCACCGGTCCTGGCTGGCGTAGCGGTGGGCGTGGTGCTTACGATTTGGCTGTGCGCTTTGGGGTATTTGTGGCGCGCGCCGGTGAGGGGCCGCACGATCACGGGCGGGGCTGTCCCGCGTGTGCGGCGGGCAGATCGGGGCGCCCCTGGCTTTCCGCGGCCGGCGCCACTAGACTCGACTCGAGCACATTTCGCGCCGGAGGCTTTAGATCGCGGGTTTGCGGTGCCTCACTTTTCGGCCAAGCTGTCAAGGACGGAAAGCTCGCCGGAGCCCGTATTATGCGGCCCACAGCGATTTTTGCTGCTCCCGATGGGTGATAAAGCGCTCAAGTCGAGACTAGAACGCCAGTGATGAGCGGGCAATCAGGGTGGGTGTGCAGAACGTACCCCGATGGCGCCGTTGAGGCCGAAGGTGCCGTGCTGGGCGGCAGCCGGCACGGGCATTGGGTATTCCACTACCCGACCGGAGCGATCGAATCCGAGGGCGACTACCGTTTCGGCCACAAGGATGGGGTCTGGCGGTATTGGTACGCGGAAGACCGGCCATGGTTTGAAGCGACGTACCATCTCGGCCGGTACCACGGCGCTTACCGGGAGTGGTCCCGGCTCGGAGGTCTGCGCCTCGAGATTGAATACGATAGCGGCAGGGTCGCCTTCGAAAAGAGGCACCAGGGGTAACGGCGCCGCTGCAGGCGAGCTTTCCAACGACTGTGCGTTAGTCTATTCTCCCGAGCGCTTGGACCGGTTCGGCAGAGATATGTCTGCTGAACGATAGAGAGACTTATTGTGATGGCAACGAGTGCCCACGGGCTTCTATGGCCCGTGAGGTCACAGCAAGTCTCTGCTCGGGTCCAAGCAACTCCTGTAGGGCGCTCGCCTCACGGGCCACCCAGGCCGTGGAGCGAGCAGCCGTGAAGTGAGCGGGTGCTCGATGCGGTATGTTTTGATCGTCGATGACGATCCGGCGATGCGCCGGGCTATCGAGCGCATGCTTGCGGGTCATTGCGAGACGGTTCTCGTGGAGACCGCGGAGCATGCCGTACGGCTGCTCGACGAGCTGGTGTTTGACGTAGTGATCAGCGACAGGGAGCTAGCAAGGCCGGGCCAGGGGGGCGTTTGGTTGCTCGGCCAGGTCCGGGAAAGGCAGCCAGACGCACTGCGCGTTCTGATGTCGGGCTCAGAGCCGCAAGATCTTACGGACCACATAGACAGCGGGCTCGTGCAAAAGTGGATACCGAAGCCCTTTGATCCCGAAGAGATGTTGGGCTGCCTCAAAATGCAGGCGTTTCGTCGAGCCCATGCATGATCGGCAAGCTTGTGGCCGCCCTGGTCGAGCAATTTCCTTTCATCGGTGGAAGTGTCGCGGCCGACGTGGGGTCCGCGATCGATCTCGGCCTCACGCGCGCGCATGGGGCGGACAAAGACGTCGATTCAAGGCTCGCCGCGTCGATTGCGCGGGGCATCCTCACGAGGTGCCGGGCCGGCCGAGTCCAGCCGGCCGATATCGTGACCGTCATCCTGCGCAAGGTCGCCGCCGGCGCAGGCCATATTGACTGCCTAGAGCTGCGTGTCTGCACCTGCGGCGATTCGCTGAGCGTAGAGATCCCGTGCGCTGAGGAGTCCTCGACGCGATCCGACAACGCGCGTAAGGTTGCAGATGAAGAAGAGAGCGACGACCAGAGAACCACGGGGGCCTTGCGTGGATGAATTCAGCACGATCTTTGGCGGCCTCATCGAGGCTGCGGACATGACGCTTCATGGCGCGGTCTTTCGATGCAGCGTACTGCCGGAGATTGGAACTGAACACATGCTGCTCGTGTTGGGGCCAGCGATCGAGACGACCCACGCCAAGGTAGTCCACGTCGGTATCGACGGCTTCCGTGTGGAGTTCATCGACCCGAGCCAGGGCTTCCTGGATGCGCTCACGCGGCACGTCCAACGCCGCGCCCCTGCTGTCATCTGTGAAGTGGCCGTGGAGGCCACGTAAGACCTGGGGGCAAGGCCATGGAATGCGAGCTGCTAACGACGTGTATTTTTTTCGACGACCGTATGGTCAACCAACCGGCCATCGCGGACATGTTCAAGCAGATTTACTGTCGAGACAAAAAGTTGAAGTGTGCTCGCTACATGGTTTTCGCGAAGCTCGGCATCGCGAAGGTGCCGCCCGATCTCTTTCCTAGCGCCACTGACCGAGCCAAGAGTATCCTTGCGGCCGCATGAAACCCAACGAGATGCGTGATGCAATAGCCCGCTCCGAGGCTGAGGATGACGCCGTACTTTTTCGAAGCGCCCACCGTGAACGCAAAAGAAAATTAATAACCGGCGCCGTGGTACTCGCCATTTGTGTTTTCGTGGTGGTGGTGATCATCACCGCCGTGGGTTCGGGCGAGGGAAAGCGCGAAGCTTTGCTGCGTGAGCACGGCCAGCCGTCACAGGATCTGCCGGTGGCTGACCTGCCCGCCGCGCAAGCACCGCCCGGTGTTGTACCCGTGGACGGCCAACCGGCTGACGACGCACCTGTGGCACCTCGGCCGTAATGCCCGCGAGGAATCTGTCGATTTCAATGCTGCGGGCTTCGTAGGAAATCCCGACGCATGGGATCCAAATTTTCTCATAGTCGCAGCGCGGGTGGGTATGCACACTTTGGGGGGGTCGAAATGAAAATTCAGATCCGAGCGCACGGAGTCAAGGTGACTAAGGTTCTGCGCGCCCATGTGGAACTCCGGCTCGGCTTCGCGTTAAGCCGGTTCGGGGAGCGCATCCGCCGCGTGACCGTCGATCTCTCCAAGGCCGAGGAAGACCATCTCTGCAAGGAAGAACGTTGTGAGATTGCTGTGGCCATGCAGCGGTGTGTGAAAGTCCAAGATACGGATGCCGATGTGTCCGTGGCCATCAATCGTGCTGTGGTTCGTGCCGGTCGCGCTGTCGCCCATGCAATCGAGACGGAGCGCGACCGTTCCGAGAGTATGTTGCTACCGAGGATCGCGAAGAAGCCGAAGTCGCATGCGAGACTCCACCTGATGGCCAGGCGCGAAGCTCATACGGTGCATCCTTCCAGGCTCAAGCGCGGTCATTTTTCTTCGCCACTTCACCAATCGCAACCACCGCCAGGTGTTTTATCCTCTGCTCAAGGGAGCTCGCGTACGCCTTCTGCTCGAGCTTCTCTGCCCGAGCAACGACCTGCACGTGGTGGAGCTCCCACGCCTCTGGCTCGATTGCAACGGTCGCCGCGAAGACGCCCAACCCCGCCTGGTGAAAAATCTTAGCCAGCGCTGTTCGAAGTGCCTCGGCGTCCTGCTCGAGCCGGCGTCAAACGATGATCAATTGCGTGAGAAAAGCGAGCCCCGTGGCGTTTCCCCAACGTCACGGGGCTCTAGGTCAACACCGAAGGGGGGGCTCACGGTATTGACCATGACATCGAGCAATTCAGACAATGCGCTGGTCGTCAAGCTCACGGGGCGCGTGCCCGAGATGTCATCCGGATCCGGCCGGCCACCCGTACCACCGCCCCCACGGCCCGACGAAAAACACCCCATCCGCAGCCCAACGGGCCGTATGGAACCCGCCCGGATCCGGGCGAGCACGTCCGCAAAGGGTGTTGCCGGTTACCTCGGCCGTGGTAATGTCGATTTCACGCTCAAAACCTGCCCGTTGGAACGACTTTCCATCGAGCCCGACTTCTCGATGACCAGACGTTCGATGTAGTAGTCACCGACTGCGAGACGATGGGGCACGATGGGATTTGGCTGCGTGAGCGGTAGGGAACGTCGGGACTGAGAGCTGCTAAAGCGATTTGGCCGTTGCTATACGTTTTTTGGTTAGTCTTTTTACGGGGACGATTTGGACAGTTTTTCGAAAGCAGATTGATGGAGGACCGAAATGTCAAACGCAATTCGGAAACTGACTCAGCGAGCTTTCGCTAAATGGGACGCCGAATGGGACTCCGATATTGCCAACGAACAACTGAAACGCGAATTCGATGCATCGCCGCTTCCGTCATTTAGCACCTTCAAGATCGACGGCATCAGACGCGAACAGAATAAAGTGTTTGTCGATGGACACTGGCCGAGAAATGGTGATCGCACAGTCGCAGCGTGCATCACGCTCGACGCCACAGCGATAAATAGCGAGATCCAGCCGTTTGTGGTTTTCCATCCCGACCCAGATGATCGGGTCGTCACGGTGCTTGGGTGGAGGGCGTTGATTATTGTGGGACAGCCACACATGTGGCCGTTACGTCTCATTACGGACGGTCCTACGCAGTCAATCCGACGTGTACATGGGCCACCGAAAACCACCCCATCGACTCACAAGGCCCCCTCGCTAAAAACCTCACCACGAGCCGCGTAGGGTCATCGTTTCTCGCCGACCATCACCGCGAGGCCGTGTGACGCTGGTTTCTGCGCCGACGACTATCTCATATCACTGGATCTCTACGCTCAGCGAATCGCCGCAGGAATAGGGTCGGTCGCCGGCACCGAATCGGTCGGCAAGGGGGGCTGTGTGGCCCAACCGACACCGGTGGCCGACTCTGAGCGGTAAGGTAATGCGCGACTGCCGAGAGTGCCATTCTGCCTCGTGAAGAAATCCCGATGCTTGTCGCCGGATTCTGCCATAGTCGCAATATGCGCGTGTGTTTATCATTAAGCTGGCGAGAGTGAGGGTTCAGATTCGAGCCCACGGCGTCAGAGTGACGAAGGCTCTGCGCGAGCACCTGAAAATCCGACTTGGCATTGCGATGAGTAGGTTCGGCGAGCGTGTCGGTCGCGTGACCGTCAATCTCTCCGAGGTGGAAGAAAGCCATCTCCGCGCCTGCGGGATCACCGTGGGCATGAAGCAATGTGTAAAAGTGCAATGGGAGGACGCCGATATGTTCACGGCTATCGATCGTGCCGTAGATCGTGCCGGTCGCGCTGTCGCCCATGCGGTCGAGAAGGAGCACGACCGTTCCGATATTTTGTCGCAATTGCGAATCGCCAGAACACGAAAGCCGCATGCGGCGCCGATACTCGTTGTCGGGCCAACAATCGGCCCCAGGCTCAAGCGAAGGTTACTTTCCGGGCCCGTCCGCAAATAGCGAGCGCTGCGACCATAGTCCAAATCGCAGGGGAGCGTCTTGGTGGGGGATGAGCTGGCGCTATGCCGAGCCTCCCATGTCCGCATGGTCCGCATGGTCCGCATTTAGGCCCAACGATAGCGCGGTCTGGCCGCAATTTGAGCCAATGAGATTTTCTTCGAGCTCGCCGATGCTGAGCACAGTTTCGTAGCCGGCGCGCTCAAACGCCTGCTTGATTTCTCCGCCGGACCGCCCATGCGCGGGGTCCACTACCCCACGGATCCGTGCGCGCTTTGCGCCCTGGGTTGGATTGACGGGCGTCAACTTGACCATGAAATGTTTTGGCGAAAAGGTCCGTTGCAACTGCGCCGGATCCAGCGCGTAGCCTTGTGGGGCTGCAAAATTTAGGGAGACGCGGCGATCGCCGGTGGTGACGAATCGCTCACCATACTCGGCCATCTGGGAGAAATTCCATGTGGGCGTCGGAATCAGCTCCCGGCGTTGGATCTCATCCGTTGTATGCAGCGAGAACTGAAACTGGAATCGCCCAGACGGATACAGGTCTCGCTTGACCGCCAGCAAATCCTCGAAGAATTGTCCGCAGGCCTTGGGAGCCACGGTGGAAATCGAAGGCGTCAATCCCGAAGCGATATACCGCGCCGGTAGCTCGCGTAGGACATCAATGACTGCGGGATTGAAAGCCGGCTCGCCCATTCGGGCAAATTGGATCTTGAACTTCCTGGCTGGAACCCGTCCGTCAGGAAAACGTTGCCGCACGAGGTAGTCGATCTGTGCCAGAATCTCCTCGGCGCTCAGCCGCCCCGCGTAGGTCTGACCCGCATCGCAGATGGGGCACTTCACGGGGCACCCCTTGAGCGTGGACACGATCAACACCCACTTTTCCTCTCGCGAAAACGGCGGTTGCACCGATTCGGCCATTTCGATCAGACTGCCATCCGCTGTCCTCGCAACGTAGAGGCGTGCGAGATCGTCGCGCCCATGGGACCAGATCACGTGGATGCCGGGCTCGTCCCTCATTGCGGGCCTTCCTCCCACTTGCGACCAACAATTTTCATCGCGGCCTCGATCCCATCACCGATGGCAATTCCGGCCTGCCCCAGGGAGCCGCGGCGGGCATCGCCGACGACAAAAACGCCCTGTGCGGCCAACTCGGGGGAACCAATGCAATCTGCTCTTGGCAAAATCAGCGGCACCATACTCTCCCGCCCCACGCAGACCAAAAGGGCAGCGGTACAAAAACGCCTGGAACCCTCGGGACCTTGCGTATCGACTGCAATACCGCTGCCGGCGCCAATGGCACCACTGACGCGCCGGTCATAGAAAAACTCGATGTGAGGCGATCGGGCGACATCTTCAACGAGGCGACCGAGCGCACGCGGTCGTTTTGCTCTGACTACCAAGGTGACGGATGCGCCTGCGTCCACAAGTGATAGGGCGCTATCAAATGCCGCTTCTCCGCCGCCGACAATGAGCACCCGGTCCGGTTTCAATCGCCGTAAAGGACGCACGTCATAGAAAATTTGACGGCCAACGAAGTCAGCCTCGTTGGCGAGACCCAGGGGTTTCGGCGATGTCCCGACCGCCAGCACGATGGCGTCAGCCTCGCAATCACTCCGTCCGGTCAGGATGCTCGGCCTTCTGCTATGATTCGCCAGGGTGACCTTACGTACGGTTTCCTGCTCAACGTGAATACCGTGTTGGCGCAATTGGTCACGAAGAAGTTGGCAGAATGCCGGCCCGGATACCGGGCCAGTCAGCGCCGGGTAATTCTCGATCTTGTGGGCGCATTCGACGAGGCCGCCAGCGTCGCCGGTCACATCGAGAATGCGCGGAACAAGTCCATAGCGCCGGAGTTGTAGCGCGGTTGCGACGCCAGCCGGACCAGCGCCCACGATTATGACAAGTGGCGCCGGCATATCCGTTCCACTTCGTCCACGGTCATGATGACAGCAACGCCGCTCGCCAGGCCGGTCAAAGCACCGATATGCAGCCGCTCATTGCTGGTGAGCGTGGCATCGGCGGCGACATATACCTCAAAGCCGTGCACAAAAGCCGAGCGCGCCGTCGTCTCGCAGCAAAGCTGGGTCAGCATGCCCACAACGAGCACTTGGGACAATCCGCACTGCCTCAACCAAGCATCGAGGCCGGTGCCGTGGAATCCGTCGTAGGTCGTTTTGCGGAAGACCGGTTCGCCTGCAATCGGGGCGAGCGACGGGACGATTTGTGACTCCGGCTCGCCCTCGTGAATGAAGTCCTTGAAAAACTTCCCCAGCATGCCGAGGTCGTGTGTTCCTTCGTGGCAATGGCGTGTGAATGCGACCTTGAATTCATTCTTGCGCCAGACATCGAGTAACCGGCCAATCTGCGGGAGAATGGCGGCGGCGGCAGGTTGGTACGCCCGACCCTCGGGGTCTGCGAAGTAGTTGAGCGCGTCGATTACCAACAAGCCACATTTGGCCGGCGACAACACGAGCTGTGGCTGGCGAGGCACGACTTCTCGAATTTGGGCCAGCCATTTTCGAGTCTGTTCAGCCAGGTTGTCCGCTGTCACATACGGCTCTGCGCGCTTCACCATCAGGTCTCCCCGCGACTGTGCCCTTGTGTCGGGTATCCGCGCTCCCTGGTCAGAAGTCAAACCCGACAGATCGCCCGCAGGCGGGTCGTCGCGGCGCGCGGGTGGTTCAATCTCTGCCCAGAACCGCGACGACTCGATGGCAACGCCGGCAGGTGTAGCGGGCGGCGTGAGCCAGGCCGTGCAGGGCGTATTGAGCGGCCCAGCCGGGCGCCCCCGTCACCTGGGCGATCACGACGGTGTCGGCGCGAGTGGTCGAGATGCCGGTCTCGAGGATTGCATGTATGGGCTTGTGCGGAAGTGGTTGCCTAAGGCGTTTGCAGACAACGACTTGTCTACCTGTTTTGAAACACAGCAGACCGGCGCTGCTGCCCCGTGTGAAGGGCCGATCGCCTGAGGCTGGCAATTGC